>OEQV01000008.1_pt1 | contig 59694 bp, 66 predicted proteins | sample 1539821 | NCBI WGS metagenome assembly OEQV01 (sample SAMEA3891244, study PRJEB23780) | metagenome | biome: terrestrial biome; feature: animal house; material: water of meat washing | place: Italy | collected 2015-05-12 | reverse complement strand
TGGCTTCAAATCAGAGTAGCGAACATCCGCCAAATAACGTTCTACTAAATTTCCTTGTTCATTTACTGTTTCGTGTCTTTGTTTAAAGAACTGTTTCACAATAGAAAATAATGGATCATTAATTTTCTTTGGAAATACTTTATGTTCACTAACTAACATATTCTTCATTCCTTTATTAGTTTAAGGATAGTCAAAACATCTTTTATTTTCAATTGACTTTACTATATTATAACTGACTAGGAAACCCCGGTTAGCCCGGTAGGGCATTTGACTGTTATAATAGCGGAATGAACGTAGTGAATGACATCCTTATTTATTAAATCTTTAGTTAAGTTTTCTAGTTCCAAATATTTTCAAACATATATTATTATACTGAATAAGCAACAATTGTTTATTAATCTAGGAGAGAATACCATGTTTTCAAGAAATAAAGATATTTTTGTACGTTCCAGTTACTGGGGCACTTGGTCACGTGTTCTGTTAAGGATGGGTGGTAACTTCAGATATCAGCTGGAAGTTGACGTTACTCCTGTTAATCCCCTATTTAATGATTCTTGGCGGAACACTAAGAATATTAGGATTCGTAAACATTGTACAGTCCACGGTCCAAAAGACATTTATACTCACGATCTTCCGGATGACGTTGTGGAACAAATGAAAGAACACGTCTCTCAAGAAACTATCGACGTCATCATTCATTCTGATCTCTACAATCTGATTGATTGGGAACGTTTTGATGACGCTTACAACGCAGGGGGCGGTGGAGTACACCTTCTCGATTGTATTAAGACTATTACCCCTATCTTTAGACTGGGTTATGTTAATAATCAAGGCGGTGATATACTCTACTGTGGCGTCGATTCCTTTATCAATAAACTCAAGGAAGATTTTGGTAAAGAAATCAATATTGAGGAATATCTGGTAACCGGGTGGATTGAAATTCAATCTCAAGGAACCGTTTGTATTTACATCACTCGGGATAAAGAAACTGAGGTTTCTACAACTCACTTCATAGTCAAGGATGGTAACACTCAGCATTACGTAAACGGTTTCATGGTAAAGTTCCCCAGTGACTGGTATTATGAAATTAAAGGTCTTGTTGACCAGTTGCTTGGTGAGTATATTGACAAACTTGAAATCAGGGGTGAGGTCGAAAGTTATATTGATCAAGCTAAATTGGTTTTGGAATACGACATGTTGCGGAGATTAGTGTAGAAAAATGAGCGAATTAGAACAGGAATTGGAAATGATCCTATCTGAAGAGTTGGGTTTAAAAGACCCAACCTTTTCCGATCTTGTCACCTCTCCTCCACAATTGGTAAAACAAAAAGAGGATTTTAATATGCATTTAGTAGAAAAATCGTTCAAAGAGTTAATGACCGATATCCAAAGTTTTGCAGACATTCATGTTCGTGATATTATTATTGAAACTTTGAAAAACATTACTCATCAAAGTTTTGGTGATAAGAATATCTTTGAAAGTTCTTTGGTGAATTTTAAAGAACGTGTTAAGTATAAGTACGACTCGTTTCCTAATCATCTCACCGAAGTACAATATGGTGAAATGACTGATTACCAAGGTTTTTATTCAGAGTTTATTTCTGGACTCTCTATCCCTCTGGTTTCACCCAAGTGGTCTGTTGGTAGTCGAGCAAGGTTGGTTATTGCTATTCCTAACGATCTTCCTATTCCGCAAATCTCAGTTCAGTTTTATGTTGACAATGTGGATAAATGGGTTTCTGTTCCCTGACGCACAAATACAGTAAAAGAAACCATCATGAATTTGTTTCCTCAAGAATAAAGGATAAAGTAATGGAAAAGTTTGATAGTGTAGTTCCTGTAGACCAGCCTATTTTCGCCAAGGATTTTCCATTTCAAGAACCACTGATCGATAGTGTTAGTCAAAATAAAGAACTTGATCTGGAAAAGGATTTTACTCTCTACCAGCTGTCTTTTAAGAACATCATCTTTGGTTTGGTTGCCGTTAACAATAAAACCAGCGATGATCTAGCCGAACTACAAAAACAAGTTTGTGGTATTAAGAAGTACAAGCATCCGTTCCATGATGCTGTCCGTATTAGTCCGGTATCAGATCGTTATGGATATAAGTGGTTGGGACAAGCTATCGCTAATTATGTTGGGCAATCTCCTATCCAGGTACACTCATATATTAACCCTGATCAAAGTGTTGGGATGTTGATGTGTTGTCCCCGTAAAGCTTTGCGTAAAGGTTTTGTTAACGCTGCTGTATGGCAGGGTGTAAACGACCTTGATGGGATGAAGTTTGGTAAATACATCCATCCTATTCTGGAAGCTGGTGGATTTACTAGCGTAGAAAAAGTTTAACTATTATAACTGTTCTCTCTAGCCGAACATTCGGCTAGAGAGTTTACTTAAATCTAGGAGAAGAATTATGTTACAACAAGTATGTGTTCACCAAGGTAAACGTCATCGTTATTTCATTATGGAACACCAAAATGTTCCTACGTTTGTTAAAGCAATTAAAGAGTGTAAGAGTGATGACAATGGGGACTATATTGACCGCACAGTTAAGAATGGTTAATGATGTTTGTAAATCTGTAACTCAGCTATTTAAAGAGAGTGGATATGAGGGTTGTCGAACCCCAGCTCCTTTTCGTAACGACAAAGCCATTTACAGGCAACATAAACGTCAAAGGAAACATAAATGAGAATAAGAGAATATATTATCTTGTTCTGTGGCTCAGTAATGTTATTTGGGTTATTACCAAACCTTATAAATAAAACTGGTGAAGAGTTTAAAGTCACTTTGTTTATATTTGGAATGGTTGCTTTTTGTCTAATGTTAACTTGTGTCACTTACTATATAGAGTGGTTAATCAGAAAAGACAATAGAAAGAGATTAAGAAAAGATCGTAAAGATTACAATGAAAATCTTAATCTATTAAATGATTTTTGTAACAAAGATTAAGATCCAAATAGTTTTGCAACTATATCATTTAAGTGTTATTCAACCATAATGTTTAAGGAATCTAGGATATGATGAACGAACTGAAAACTCAAATCTTCAAAAAGAAACTCTTTGGTCTGAAACACAAACTTCGTTTCCTCAAAGATGATGAAAAGATACAAGAAGGTGATCTTCATTTCAAGGTCTCTGGTATTGGCATTTTTGAATTCAAGACCCAAGACTCCATGATGGGGTATTTGGAACATCGGATCAAAGAAGCTGAAGTTGGGAATTGGGAAGGTAAAGTTCTCAAATACCTTTCTGAAAATCTGGATAAGTATCAAGAAGGTTACAAACTTATCCTGGTAGCAAGACTGCTTGATAGTCCAGAGCATACTGGCCTTTGGACTGCGGCTAGTTATGGTGAACCTGTAACAGATTTCCCCATGCGGGTATTTGTGCGTAAAATCTAGATAAGGAATATCAAAATGAAACTGCTTAACGTATTATTCGTAACACTGGTAATGTTCTGTTCTTCAGCCTTTGCTAACGACACCCCGTTCAAGATTCGTAGTGCGATGAGCGAAGACCATTTCGGTGGCGTCCTATTGGACATCATTGTAACGTCTCTGGCTGACAACATCTTTGTAAAGAACGTAGAAGTTAACCGTGGCGCTTGTAAAGAAGGTCCAAGTAATTACAGGATGAAAAACAAGTCACTCAAGTTCGGACAATCGATCACTTATCAGTGGCGCTTATTCAACGGTATAGACAACTCCCGTTATGAGTGCGAAGTGATCGAAGTAAAGGTTTACAGCAGTGCTGGTGATTTCACCTATTACCCTAATTAATAAAACCCCACCAAAAAAGGAATAGAAGATGATTAAAGGTATCAAACAAGGTCAGGTTGTAGTTGGTAAAGTTAAGCATCCTAAAGTAGGTATGCTTCCCACCAATCTCATTCTGTTTGCAGTAGAGGGCGAAGTAGAAGACCTTGGTCTGGAAGTTGAGTGGATTCAAGAACCTGTAGTGTTTGAAACCACGGTTGATCTTGGTCATAAAGAAGGGTACGTGAAAGCTATTAAAGGCTTCGCTCGCACGCTCGATAAAGAGACCGGTCGTAAACTGGAATGTGTGGCTGATTCTATTCATGGATCTTCTTCCAGTTACTACTTTGACATACATGATTCTTCCCACTGCATCTGCTTGCTGTTGAGCAAAAACCACGGTGTGCAACTGGATGAACGCTGGAAATAAGTATAGGAGAAAGAAATGATGAAATATCTTTATGGTAAACTTCCAGTGGCAAATAAGCTGAATGGTGGTTTTGAAGAACAAGCAGGGCGTGTTAATGCCCTGCTTTTCTCTGTCCGTCGTGACGCATACCAGCATAAGGAAATGGCGTCTGATGCTTGTTTTATTGCCTTCAATGGAGGGTTTGGTGTTCTTTCACCTAATTTGAAGGACCGGCATTTTTACGGGGAAAGTATTTCCTGTCGTGTTGAAACAGATGAGTCAATTATTGATAAGTTGATTGAACTGAAACACACCGGTCTGGTATTCTACACCAATGCGATAGATAATAAACAAAAACTGTTTGCTATTATCGAAGGTGAAAATATCTATCCTCGTAAAACCGAACGTACTGGTAACTGGATTCCGTGTTCTTTGCAAGAGATGGAAAAACTCTGTAATGAAGAACGGTCTACTCTACCTTGTTAAGTCTAGGAAAGAAACTATGACCGAACCAGTAGCAAGATTTAACATCTATACTGTAAACGATTTGATCACTTATCTGTCAGCTTGTATCAATGGCGATCAGCCTATATCAGGAATGTATATAGTCAATGCCGATCCTGTTGTTCAGGAAGAGTACTCAACGGAGTTTGGGTTGGTATTATCGCAAGTTCCGGTCAAATATCAACCTTATGAACTTGACCTGGACTGTATCATTTCTGAAAACGTCACTATAGATCAAGTAATCGGTATCTTGAAGAAAGTCAAAGATCCGTTTACTGTAATCAAACGCATCCGTCTCAAAGGTGCTAGTAATAAGATTTACGCTTGCGTCGATGAGAATGGTTTTCTGATGCACGATTAATAAAGTATTCCCAACCTAACCCAATTGGGTTAGGTTGGGTTCTTTTACATGTTTATTTTATTCTTGAACGTGAGGTTTATAATAAATAGGAACTACTTTATCATCCATGTTTAATGATTTAATTAAAACACTCCCAGAACGTTCTGTAACAGGATCTTTACTATCAGGTATAGTAAGTGTCATCTCGTACCAATGAATTGATCCTAGAAGTGCATAGATGGTTTTAATAGTTGTTTCACTGCTATCCAGTACCAATACTAATTCACTAGTATCTGTTAGGAGATAAAGACCAGATACAACCTCGCCTTTCTTAATCCCCAACACTAAACTTTCTGAAGTATGTTCTAGTATATCGGTGAATTCTAGATCTTCTAATATCTTATCAAATGTCGATTGTTCGATCAACGCGTCTGTGTGAAAGAACCCTCTTGTTCTGGAAACAAAACAGCTTCTAATTTTACCGTTGTCGAAAGTAACGGCTGGTTCTATTTGAACGTCAGTGTGACGAAGTTTCTCATATCTCTGTTTAGCAACTTTGATCTTTTCTTCATTACCTTCCGCAATAATGAGTGTTAATTGATTTTCTAAATATTTCTTTATTGAACTAAATAATGGATCATAAATCTTCTTACGTTTAATAGATTCTTCATAAATCATGTTAATTCCTTACTTAGTGTACTATTCTAAGAAGAATGTTAAAAGTCATTCAAACGATCTTAAATTGATAACTCTATAATTTTTCAAGTAGATATTATTAAGTTGAGTAAGTATAGAGTATTGAGGAATATGCATGTCAAACACCACGTTCATAAGTGATTTACATTTAGATCACTTAAAGGCTTTACAAGTAAGAGGGTGGTTTCCTACCCTAAAGGAATACCAAGAATATGTTTGTGACATTTGGATTGATAAAGTCACTCCAAGAACAACAATTTATCTTTTAGGTGATATAGCTTTTACTTGGGAAGGTTTGAGTATTCTAAAGAAGTTACCTGGAAAGAAGGTTTTGATATGCGGAAATCACGACCACACACGTAATTCAACGAGAGATCTATTGGAAGTTTACGATGAGATTTATGGACTTCATAGACATCGTTCTGGTCTGTGGTTAAGTCACGCACCTATCCATCATTCTGAACTACGTGGTAAATTGAATGTCCATGGACATACACATGAAAAGATCATTCAAGATCCTAGATATATTAATTGTTGCATCGAACACTTAAGGAATGGTCCGGTTGATTTGGAATTAATTAGGTCTGGTGAATATAGAACATGGAGAGATAATAAATGAGCGAAGACTCTACAAAGAGAATAGAACTTGAGTTCAGAACAAGGGTCAGATACCTTAAGTTCCAATTGGAAGAAGATTACAATACCTTCTATCAGAAAACTCCTGATTCAGATAGAATTGATCTTTGTGTAAAGATGCTAGGAATTGTCCCTACACATAAAGAAGCTGGAAGGTATATTGTTCCTAAACTACTCAAAGTGCTCGACTCTATTAATAATGGTAAACTCAGTACTCTTCTTTCTAATGAGAGGGATTACCGTGAAACCAACATGTTGTTACAGACAGAATTTTGTAGGTCTGTTTTAACAACATTTAATAAGAGAAGGTTAGTTTTCTCGGTTAGAGGGGATATAGAAATTCCCGAAACCAGAACAGTAATAAAAGACACGTTTGATTTGATGGTCTTTGTAGAAGCTATTAAACAGTTTATTGAAATCAAATCTGCTAAACCTATATTTGCTGGAGAATAATAATGTCGGAACCGTCTGTAATGAATATGAATGTAGATCCTGCCAAATGTCCTTTCTGTGGTTCACCAGAAGTAGAATACCCCAGTCCTCGCACTGTTTATTCTTGCGGAACTAGTGATTATGATGGTCGACCTGAATCGGCAATGCAATCTGAAACGTGTAAAGAACGTGTGTTAGTTAAACCTGTTTACACTACCCAGTTTGAAAAGAAGTTTGGTATTAAAGAAGAAGATTGCAAAAACCAGTATGAACTGTGGTATTTCAAAACACTTCTTTCTCTACTGGAAGATGGTACAGTTAAAGACGATCGCACTAATACAGGAACACGTTCTATTCCGTTCCATACTTATCAACACGATCTTCGTGAATCTTATCCGCTGATGAAGTCTCGTTATTTGAACCCTCTAAATCCAATCAAAGAAATGATCTGGATGCTCAGTGGTTCTTCTAATGTTAAACCTCTTCAGGAAATGGGTGTTCCTTTCTGGAATTGTTTTGCTGATGAAGATGGTGAGTTGGGTCCTGTCTATGGTGTCCAGTGGCGTCATTGGAAAACCCCTGATGGTGAAGAAGTAGACCAAATCCAATATGTTCTTGATCTACTGGAAAATGAACCTACTTCACGACGTATGGTGGTGAGTTGTTGGAATCCTTCTTTCATTCCCGTCGCTAAAACAACACCTAAGGATAATCCAAAGCTCGGTAAGATGTCTCTTACAGCTTGCCATTTTTCGTTCGTGCTGACTGCAACCCCAATGAACTTTGGTGACCGACTGAACGCTTTCAAACATACTCACACCTCAGCGCACGCTAACCTCTTTCCAATCTCTGGCAAAGGTTGGTCTGAACACGCTGAAGAAGTAATGGATCGTCACAATGTTCCTAAGTTCTATCTGGATCTTAGTTTCATCATGCGTTCTAATGATTTCATTCTTGGTAACCCAGCTAACTTGAATGAATATGCTGCATTGTGTTTAATGTTTGCTCAGCAACGTAACATGGTCGCGCGTTACGTTAACTACACTGGTATCGATGTGCATGTTTACTCCGATCACATCACTGGTGCAAGGGATCAGATTGATTACGCTAAGAAACATCCAGAGATCTTTACTGGTAAACCAGCTCAAGTTTACTTGTCTGTAGATAAACCTGAAACCATCTTTGACTATAACGCCGATCATTTCTTAGTACAAGGTTATAGTAAAGAAAACACAGGTCCGGTAATTCGTTTCCCAATTGCTGTTTAATTAAAATAGAGGTCGATTAAGATGTTGTTTGGTGCTTTATTGTTGTTAGGTGTTTTAGCATTTATTGGTGTTTTGGTCGACCTCTTTATTAATAAGAAAGATAAAAGACCTAAAAGGTTCAGGGAGGGATAAATGATAAAAGGAATATCTATACTAATTATCTTTGGGATGATTGTATTACCATTTGTAATACTTATGGAGAAAGCGCTTTGAATTTAATTCTAGACTTTACTTTGGGTTTTCTTCAGTTCGTTAAAGAGTACTGGATTACAGTAGTTCTGGTGTCAACTATCTTTATTATATTTGACATTGTAGATCTGAAGAGACGTGAACACAAATCAGTACGTGAACATCGTGTAATGTTGTTCTGGTTGTTTGTCCAGTATAATGTCATCACAGTGGTATTCGGATACTTCATTGTATTGATTGGTAAAACTTTTCACTTTATAGCAGGATAATAAAATGGACTTTATCACTTTTGTTAGTAATCAAGGTTTCTTGTTTTGGACTTTTCTGTTTCTAGCTTGTTTGTTTGCTTATCTTCTATCTGTTTTGAAAGTTATTATGTTTGATGTAAGGGATACTAAACTCGCTTATGGTCCTTATTGCACAAATCTGAAGTTGTTGTACAAACCTTACAAACAGTGTTTCAAAGAAGCCTTTATAATGGAATGGAAAATAATGGTTCTCTTTATCGTTCTTTATATAGGTTTCTCTTACTACCAATTTGGTTAATTTATTAGGAGGTGGAATTCCACCTCCTCTTTATGTTTCAATATAGGAATTTTAATAATGAGTAAACTAGTTTTAAGTTTCGATATGGACGATACACTTTGCTCTACGCGACTCTACATTAACGAAAAGATCAAAGAGTTCTTCAAACAAAATGACATGAAAGAAGAACTGGAATACGTTCTTGCTAATGAAGAAAATGTTTCTACTATGTTGTATCCAGCGTGGATCAAGAAACATGTAGATAAAGAAATAATTGGTCCTGGTCTGTACATGCTCGAAGCTGGTAAGACTGCACTGTGTTCTGCGTTTTCTATTGGTACACTAGAGGCACTTCTGGAACATCACGGGGACGACATCATCGTTTCAGTTTGTTCGCATCGTGGTTTCCATCCTTATGGTGAAATCTACACACGTCAGTGGTTGGACGAACATAAGCTTCTTCATCTGTTTGAAGATATTCATATGCTGGATTCGTCTGTTCAACCAGATAAGGTTGCTTTCCTTAAGGAAACTTATCCTGATCACGAAATCCTTCTTATCGACGATAACCCCATGTCCAAGCATCTGGGTGAAGTAATTCCTCATCATGAAGAAATCGTTATTTACGATGATGAACATAGACTTGATGCTTATGTAAATCAAACCCGGTATCAATCACCTAAACAACTTTCACGCTTGATTATGGATCGACTGGAACGTCTTCTATAAGGATAATAAAGATGGAACTCAAATTCCTTTCCGTTAATCTTAATACCATTAATAGTACACTTAACGAAAAACAAATCGCTAAAGTTATTGAATTACAAAACAACTTGATCAAGTGGGAAATTGAAAACAAGAAACTTTTGTGTGATCAAGAAACTTTATCCCCGCTATCCACTGATATTACCGGATTACTCAGACACGATTGTCAAGTACTTTATGTCGCTATTAATCCTGTTAACAATCTACCTATAGCCATTACTGTAGCTGAACCACATCCAGATAACAGAGATATTTGTGGACTAATGTCTGTTTGTGTTGAACCTATGTACAAACGGGAAGGAATTGGTTCTCAATTGATGAGTAAAATTAAAGAAGATCTTTCTAGTAATGGATTTAAAGAGATCGTTTTGTTTGTAGATTTCAGAAGTCCAGAAGCTTTGGGGTTCTATACAAGTTTAGGGTTTCAATTAACTTTTGCAAACGCTTCTTTAGGGATTTAAGATGACTTGTCAAGTATCAATGATTTTTGCTAGTGATAGACAATACGCCATTGGTTTTCAGAATGGACTACCATGGAAAGGTTATCCTGAGGACATGGAATGGTTTAAACAGAATACCATGGGTAAGGTCGTAGTTATGGGAAGGAAAACGTACGAGTCCCTCCCAGAGCGTTTTAGACCCCTTCCTGGACGTACCAATGTAGTACTCACGTCAAATACTGAAACCTTTATTGATGCAATTGTTTCACCATCTGTAGAAGCTGTGTTGGAACGATTTAAAGATGAAAAGGAAATCGTGATCATTGGTGGGGGTGAAGTCTATAAGTCTTTTGCTCCTTATATTACAAAAGTGTATCAAACCCATATTCCTCACGTCCATGATAATGACATTAGAATGGAAGTTGAGTGTGACGATTGGGATTTGGTTTATCACGATTCTCGTTTGGGTGAAGGTAGACCTTATTTTCAGATCTTTGAAAAGATGGGGATTAACGACGAGTTAGTAATAGAAGTAAGAAAATATTGAGTCTATAATTTTTCAGACATATATTATTAATGTGTGTAAGTACAAAAGGTATTTAGGAGAATGCTGATGAGCGAAGAACAAAAAGTTGTAGAAGAGAATAAAGTAGAAGAAAATGCAGAAAGACCTACTTGGGACACATATTCGTTATACGGCGAAATAGAATACAGTGTGGCCGATAAGTTTAGTAATTTATTACGGTCCAAAGCTCCTAGTACACCAATGACAATACTAGTTAGATCTGGTGGTGGTTCAGGTAACCCAGCAAACACTATTGCGGATGTAATCAACGCTCAACATTGCAAAAAGGTGATTATTGGTTTGTCTATGGTTTGTTCTAGCGCTTGGGTTCTGTTTACACCATTACAAGCACTTAGACTTTGTTACCGGACGTCACTGTTTATGCAACATCAAGCAGGATATAACATTGAAGGTTGTTCCAGAGACGAAGCTAACATGACATTAGGTGTCCAGAACCACATAACAACTACTATGGACGAGATGTTCAAGGAAGGTTTTGGGATAGACGATAAAACTCTACAAAAACTTATCGCCAAGGAAAGTTGGATTTCATCCTCCGAAGCTTTGTTCTTTGGCGAAAGAGGTGTAGTGGATGGTATCATAGCTAAAGAAGTAAGAACCGAAGATTATATCGTTCTTACCAGGGACGGTTATAAACATATTGATGTTAATGAAGTATATAACTCAGGACTTCTTAAGCAACATCCACTTATGACTGAAGAAGAGTGTAAAGAGTTTGGACTCAAACAACATATCCCAGTACCAGTTGGACTGAAGTTTCCAAAAGCCTTTGCTTAATGTTAAACAAAAGTCTAGTAGTGTAAACCTATAATTAAATAAGGATCCGATAATGTCTATTCTGACCGAACAAACCTTCACCAATAAAGAAGAAACCAGAGTCATTATTGATGAAGTAATCCAAATGGCTTATGAATCAGTTTGCAGCACCATGGGTCCAAACGGCTCTTACGTTGTCATTAACCAGCTTAATAAACCGAAACTCACTAAAGATGGTGTTTCTGTAGCTAAAGCTTTGGATTTCAACGAAGCCCGTCGTAACCTGATTGCGGATGTTATCAAGGAACCTTCCATCAAAACTGATTTGGAAGTTGGTGATGGAACTACTACTACTGTCTTCTTGACTTACAATCTTTACAAGGTATTTAAAGATAAGATGGGTTTTACTCAAACCCGTTTTGTGGATAAACTGGTTAAAGAAGCAGTAGAAGAGATCAACAAACTGATCATTCCTGGTGATATTTATTCTGACACATTCCGCAAGATGTTGATGACAACTTCCAACTACGAATCAGAAATCGTGGATAAGGTATTGGAGATTTATCAAACTCATGAAAATCCTAATATCCGTTTGGAAAACTGTCCGACGCTTCCTGCTGATCAGATCGTTCAAACCAAAGAGATTGTATTCCCTGGTAACTATGGTAAAGATATTTTTACACCAGCACATCCAGGTATTCTGAATGTTCCCGTAGAAGCAAAATGTCCTGTAGTAATTGTGGATGGTGTTGTTAATATGGTTATTGTTAACAAACTCATTTCTGCATTTACAGGTTATCAGTCAGTTGTGTTGTTTGCTCGTAGTTTTGAACCAATTGCACTTAGCTCTTTCCAGTCCATAAACGGTCAAGGCGCTACCAAAGTAATTCCGTTCAAAGTGGAAGCAGCAGGCTCCCTGGGTAGTAACATTCTGTCTGAACTTGGACAACTCCTTGGAGTTACTCCGGTAATTAGTCTGGACGAAATTTACGATCGTAAGAATGTAGAGATTCCTTCTGTTTCGTTCCTTCTTACCACTCAAGGAGTTATGTTCACTAAGGAAGATAAAACTATCAATGAGCGTGCAGAATCAATTCTGTCTGAACTTGTTCCACGTTACGAGAAGATGAATGTGATCGATAAACAGACTCCGATCGGGTTGTCTTTGTTTACTCGTATCTCCCGTCTTCGTGCTAACAATGTAACTATTAAGGTTACTGGTACAGTTCCGTCCGAAGCTACTGAACGTTACTATCGTTATGAAGATGCAATGAAAGCTGCCAAGACAGGTTCCATTTATGGCATCCTTCCTGGCATTGGTTGGGGTTATTTGACTGTCGCTCAGACTCTTCTGGAAAAATATAACCAGATGGAATTGACAACAGAACAAGAAGAGTTGGTATTGGATTTCACTTCTGTACTCACCCAACCGTATCTTCATCTCACCGGTAACACTTTGGAGAATATCAAATTCCTTGATTTGGTAACAGGTTTGGAAGAAGATGTTCCAACCGGTGTATTTGATAACGCGGCGGCAACTATGACAGCACTGACAGGTGGTTGGGCTTGCTGTAAGACACTTGCTAAGATCAACAATATCATGGGTCGTTCTAGCAAATCTTATTAATGTATTTGCGGGGTTTGGTGGGGGAGATTCAACTCCCCCATCCTTTTTAACTGACTTTTATTTTTGGTAAAAAAATATGAATATAGCAGCGAAGCGTAGAGCTAACTTATTAAGTAACACCAATTTAATACTAATGGTTAGTTTAGTTTTTATAGCTGGTGTAATGACTTTGGTTCAAAGTGATAACTTTGGTTTATTTTTATTTGTTTTCACTTTAATTAGAGTGGGACAAATGCTCTTTACTGATATCCAATGGGTAATCAGTCCTATGACAATGTTCATTATTGTCTGCGCAGCAATAGGTAATGTCATAGGGTATTTTCTTCTTTAAAGGAATAAAGAAATGAACTGTAGTCTAGAATTGAAAATAATTAAAAATGATTTTTATAATTGGGTAGAGAACAATCTATTAAATTTTATCTTCACAATTATTACTGCCGGACTGGTTGGGGTGTTGGCTTATTATTACGTTCCTTATCGCATTGGAATGTTTTATGGGCCTTTCTCTATAATCGTTTTAGTACTCCAGGGATACAAGTCAAATTACATTTTCCATCCATTGATTTTTCTTGTTTGGATTATTGCCGTAATTTGTGAAGTTACTAGAATCTTTATTATTTAGATTAATAACTTATAAGAGAGAAAGTAATGGCTAAGAAAATTTATTTGCAGTATGGTTGCATGAATAGTTCTAAAACTGCTAGTTTGATTATGACTCATTTTAATTATCGGGAACAAGGTCAAAACCCGATGATTCTAAAACCTAGTATCGACAACCGAGAAGGTAGTGAACCACTAGTAAAATGTCGAGCAGGACTTTCTGCCCACGCAGTAGTATTTACCCCAGATACCAATCTGTTCTTTCTAGCGGCTAAACTATCCGGTGCTAAAGAAATTGATTTCAATCGTTATAACAAACTGGTAACTGAGACCGAAACTGAACACGAACAAATGGTTAGGTTCGGACAAAGTTTTGATAAAACCGTAGATTGTTTTCTAATCGACGAGATTCAATTCCTCACCATCGAGCAGGCTAAACAGCTTACTGATATTGCCGATTATCTCGACATTCCTGTGATGTGTTTTGGTCTTCGCAATGACTTCCAATCTAATCCATTCCCTGCTTCTGCTTATCTTCAAGCAAATGCCGAGGAGTTAAAAGAAACAAAAGGGATGTGTTTCTGTAAACGTAAAGCCACACACGTTCTTCGGGTAGACGACGAAGGTAATGTGATTAAAGAAGGTGAACAAATCTGTGTTGGTAATAACGACAGGTATCATAGTGTATGTCGTTACCATTATAAAGCAGGAGTCTTTCGGTAACATTTAAGATCCATGAAATTTCAAACCTATATTACTAGAGTGATAAATAGAAGAGATAATTTTAATCTCTTCTTTAACTTAACCAAATATAGGAATGAGATCATGAACACTGTAAATACCGAAGCTCTGAAAGCCGCTGTCAACACTTCCTCCATCCTGGGTCAAATGGACACTGAACAGAACTCCTTTGCTCAGATGGTTGAAGTAAGTAAGAACGAAGCCCTGCTGGGTGAAAACACTAACATCGCCGCCGCGCTGGCTGGTGTTGGTTTGGCTGTTGGTCTGGAACTAGTTTCCAGCAATGGTAACAAACTGTCTGCCACTGTAGCTGCCGTCACTGGTGGTGCAGCGGTATATGCTGCTAAAGATACACTGCGTGGGTATCAGTCTACTGGTACTGCCGTAGTTGCCGGTCTGGTTGCTTACAAACTGTCAGCAATAGCTGGCCGCACTGTCGCGGCGTATTTCCCACAAGTGAATGTAGTGGAACGTGTTATCGAAGTTCCAGTACAGGGTAATGTAGAGTAAGCTCCTTATGGAGCTTACAATAAACCCCATTGCGGGGTTTATTTTTTGTTTCAAAGATACTATGAACATTAGGTAGACTTAACAGTTTACCTTACTTTATTTTTATTTATAAGGACACTTTTATGGCTCAGCTTATTGATCCCCGTCAGTACTTCCTTGACATCATTGCTAAAAATCGCTTGGCTACTGCTAACCAAGCAGGTATTCAACTTCAAATTGATATCGCTAAAGCACGTTATGAAAACCTTGATATCTCTGAAGTTGTATTCAGTGATGAACGGTTTGATGAAGCTACTGGTCAATGGAGTGTGGATATTGAATGTAAGGGTCGTGGTTACGTTATTAACGATCTTAAGTTTACATCCGGTACTCTGGCACCAATGATCAAGCAGAACGCTGTACAGGCTGTTGAGGAGCTTCTGGAGATTACTACCCCTGGGTTCTATATCCATAATGATCAACTTTATCTCCTTGCTCCTAAGGACATGGAAGTTGCTGAGATGTTGGCTTGGACTGGTTATGACATCACTGAGAAACACTACGTTGTGGTAGAAAACGAAACTCGTGATGAAGAAACTAAAGCGGATGCCGAGATCCAAGTTTCTTATAACTTCCTGAAGGGTAAGATCCTTGTTACTTATCTGGACGTAAAACCTTCTGAACCAGCTATTGATCTGGAACAAGTTGGTATGGACCATGACATCGAAAAACTTGAACAAGCTCAACTTGATCATGAAGAACCTCTTGTTGAAGAACAACAGCCAGTAACCGACGAAGTTGTTCAGGAAGAAGTTCTGGAAGAACAGGTAGTTGCTGAAGAAGAACCAGTTACCGAAACTGTGGCTGAAGAAGTCCAACCTGTACAAGAAGAGGAAGTTAAAGCTCCTGTTCAACAAGTGCAAGATCCTCGCAAAAACAAACGTCGCTAAGACTATCTAATAGATCCTCTTAGCCACAGGGCTAAGAGGATCGTTCCTTTTTATAATAACTAACTTACGGGACTATTTTCACTATTCTATAAATTTACAGACCGATATCATTTAAGTGTTATTACACGATGGTCTTTTCGTTCAAGTATAGTGAGAGTAGAAAATGATTATGATTAATGAGAAAAGTATAGCAAACGCTTTAGCATTAAGTATAAGTGAAGTGAAGTATAATGGCGATGATAGGCTCTATCTTTATGAAGTCAATCAAGTATTGAATCGTTATAAAACTAATCTATACAATATGATGGATGAATCTAAATCCAATGTTGATCCAGCAACAGTGATCCAGTTTGTTCTTCGTAGTTCTGTTGATATTAGCGGCCAAGGGAATGTAGTAAACTTAGTCAGAAAGAACAGTACCATGTTGAAGGTTTACGGTACTCGTGCTTATGGGCCGGAAGTTTACGTAGAATATGAACCATTTCATTGCACTATCGATATTACTGATAAGTTTCATTCAGAAGCTTTGGTTGGGATCCGTGACGATCTATTCCTAAGGGAAACCGGTAATGAAAAACGTCCTGCTTGGCACACGTGTCATAACTCTATGATTGAACATCCCGATGTTTTAGAAACTAGAATGTCGATAGGATTCCAATTAATCAAATCAGGTCACACTGATGGATGTCTTTCTATTCTAATGTCAGGAATGATTTATCCTGAAGCTTTGGAAAAAGGAAGAACTAGATGTCCTATGCAGTTTGATCCAGGTGAACCAAAACGTAATCAGAAACAACGTCAACCAAATTCATATTACGAAACCGCATAATTATAATAAAAGGGAATGTAACAATGAAACAAGATGTATCAATGAAAGACGTTATTACTGAACTAAGTACAGAGAACTCGGGATTCTACGGTATACGTTTCGGTGGTTTAGGAGAACCTTACATTACGTTTTATAAAGAAAGATTTAATGTATTAGGATTTGATGCAAAGTTGTGTAGTAAAATCTTTGGTTTTATTCATCGATCAACAGCTATTACAATTGAGATTTCGTGTCAAACTCTGAAAGTTAATTTCTTTTCAAAGGGTTGTGAAACTGGTAATAGTTTTGCGGTTGTGATTAATGAAACTGATTATACAACCAGTCATATGAGTCCCTCAGACACTCTTATTTTGATTAAGAGGGAAATCATATCTAACTGCATGGATAAGCTCTTAGAACTTCCCTCACGTCGTCGTAAAGCGTTATGTGCATTGTTGTGCTTAATCAATGATGAACATGTTACTAAATACAAAATAGGTTCACGGTATAAGCTAGTTAAACATCGCGGTAGGCTTAGATTGTTATTTGGGGATACAATTGCTTCCGATGTTAACTGTATGGAAGAACTAACTAAAGATATGTTTGTAAATCAATATCCCGCTTGCGTATAACAAAAGTAACTCCTCTACTATCCATCAGGATAGTAGAGGAGAATATCTTATTTAAGGATTTGTTTGTCCAGTGATAATGGCTTCCAGCTCTTTGATATAAATCTGCTGTTCACTAATCGTCTTATTAGCTTCTGTTAACTTAACGGTATCACTAGGTTCAGAGGTAATCTGTAACTGTCGAGATTTCTCCCAATCAATAGCAGTTTGTTTACTTACATACCCTCTAGTAGGAATAGTACCAAGTACAGTACTAGGATCTTTAATACCAAAGCACTCTTTAATATAGTTATTAAAGTGTTCAATAGCATTATTGACCTGTTCTTTCATACTAGGAGGACATGGACCCAGGCTAACTATCAAAGCTAGGTTCTCGTAAATCACACCATCTAAAAGTGGAATACTTTTAAGAAAAGTGGATAGTACATAAACCGGAGCTCTACCACGACTAGTTAAAGAAACCACAACTGCTTTATTGTCGATAGCGGTTAGGATTTCCTGCTGAGCTTGTTCCGAAGTATAACCAGCTGGTTGAAACACAGTAGTGAAAAGATCAATCTTCAATGCCTGCATTTCTGGAAGTGTTCTCACTGCTTCTACAGTGTAAAATACCTCTGGTAATACCACTTTATCATACGGAGCATTAGCTACAAATTTACCTGCTGAACGAATAGATGGAATATTATTCATCGATCAATCCATCCTGTACAAATTGATAACGTGAAATCATAGTCAATTTAACTTTACTAGAACGTTTACTAATATAAAGTCGGTTGTTCTTAATTACACGCTGAATACCTTGGGGAGGAAGTGAGTTAGGTGTGACTACTTCACCAGCTGCCAACAGTGCTTCCAGATCTTTAATCAGTAATGTAGTTTCTTTGCTCATCATTCCAGCTTGAGAATCAGAACTTGGGATAAGTTGATAATCAGGGAAAATGTTAGTAAGAAGTATCCGGCCATCGCTGTTAGTAGGTTTACCAACCACCCCCAATTTAGAAGATTTGTACAGATGAGGGACAATTTGTAACGATTTTATGATGTCGCTCTGAGGATAAAAGTCCGCATACTTCTTCGGTAGCACGTCTCCACCTTGGTAGGTGAATATAGGAGAGTAAGTGGATCCTAGTGCGGTTTCATTAATCAGACCTTTTTCATTCCAATATGGAACAACGACAAATTCAAGTGGATTAAAGAGATCAGGGATGATTTCTTCCCATTTGGTTTCTGGGTACTTACTTGTAGCGAGAATCTGTTTACGAATTTCTTCGTAAGTCTCTTCTTCAGCGTCGTTCGGATTACCATAGTAGATCACTGTCCAATACCCAGTATTCTTTTGAGGTTTGTTAACAAGATCATAAACATCAAAAGGGAGTACAATACGCCGAGTATATGGATTTTGACTACCAATCAGATCGTACACACGTTGTTCGATTTTGTCAGTGGTTTCTTCTGCTAATCTGTTTTGTACTTCTTTATAGTTGTGCTCTGCAAAGTAGTCAATACCACCGATTGGAAGGGGATGAATTACATAGATTTCTCGGTATGGGAATTCACTTTCAAAACTACTATTTGCAAACCAGATTTTGAACTCATGAATCACACCACCTACTTCGTAAGTGAAGCTGATACTTGAGGGTAACCAGATGGCGTTGTTAGTTACCATCTTAGCCACATCTTTCCACACCCAACCCTGAGTATAGTTCGTTTGTAGAGCCTGCAAACACGCTTGTGAGTTTTGAGACAAGTTTCCTTTCTTGGCTTCTTCATAGAGCCAGTTAATCATTGTCAACACAGGGGTAGCGTGAGTGCTAGGAATTTTCTCATAACGAATGTCTGGATTTGCTTGGTTAACACCTCGGAAGCCTACCAGTTGACAAGGTTGATTATTCAAGTAGTAGTAATCTGGAGACTTAGCATACGTTTTGGTCTCATTGGTCAACTCTCCAAGCGGAGATGTAGAACCATTGAGTACCAGTTCAGTAATAGTGGTAAAACAGCTAAAAAGAGTTGACATAGTTGACCTTTATGCGATAATGTTGGTAGTTAATAAAATGGTGGGCAGTGGCGATGCTGATTATATTGCGAGCCCTGGTCAATCGCTGGATTGATCATTTAGTACACGGGACAACGGGTGAAGTCTCAGTAACACGATTACGCCAATTGTTATTGCGTTCAATTGTCATTGCGATAAGTGCAATCACCTTTAGTATAGGATTGACGGTACGATCTCTCATTTGGTATTTGGATTCGCGTACAATGGAACAATCAATCAGGAAAATTGACGTACATCTTGTTCAACAACAAGAGAACATCAACGACCTGTTTCGTATCAATAGTGAACAACATAAAGCCAGTGTTAGGCTAACCGCTGAAAACATTGAGTTAAAAAATGATGTGTTCGCATTACTTCGCAAAAACAAACAACTTTCTCAAGAAGTAAAACAATTACAAGAGAAATTGATTGATCACACAAAAACTTAAAGGAGGTAATTTAAGACTCTACTTGCCATCAGTTGTCTAAAAGCAAACCAACGTACAGGGAACATTATGAATATCGTTTATTATCTTGTCAGCTCGCTTGTAAAAGATAAGAACGTTGGACTCTCTGGTGGTCATGGTTATACCTATGATCAAAACAAAGAGAGTTCCCGCAAGCTGATTAAAGACACTCCATCCGGTTACGGTTACTTTGTGAATGGGAGTTATCAAAGTATCCCAGTTGAACAAGTGATGATTTTGAATGGTCGCGGTCTTCGTCAGGAAACTGATGTTGATGCTTTTCTTGCTCATTTGATCGCAGTGCTTGAATATGCTGAGAAGGAGGAAGCCGAGAAAGTTCTTATCATTCACGATTGTGTCAACGGTCAGAAACTCTTGGAGAATACTAAAGTATCTGATAAATTTGCTGATAATGAATTTGTCAAGAGAGCACGGGAGCTCTATAATAAACTTAAAGGCAAAGTTATTCTTGATCTTGAATATTACGCTAAAGGTGGGGAGGGCCCAAAGCAAGCTCATAAACAAATGGAACTTGCACAAGCTATGTTAGAGTTACCAATTGGTGAACCAGTAACCCTTGACATCGTGACTGTTAAGGAATACAAAAATCCTGAGAACGATTTCAATAAAGTGGTAACTGCTTCCCGTTGGTTCTTTAATACTGGTGATAAATCAGAATTCTACAATATCGATGAAAACGGTTATCGTCGTTATGAGTTTGGTAGAATTGACCCACAAAAAGCGTACTATGGTAAAGCAACTCCCGATGTCTTTTATTCAGCATTGTTTACCAAAACCCCGATTGTCATTCTAGACAAGTTGTATGACTTCTGTAAGGCTGTAAAACCAAATCCATTGAATCTGTTGGCAGCAGCTGATGTAGGTATGGTGAAGTCTAAAGAGATCAGTCGTGTTATTGATACTATCCCTGGAACACTAACAAAGAACGAATTGAAAGCTTCCATGAGTATTGCTGGAGTTTCTGATCCAGTGTTGGTCGATTTTATTGATCCACCTGGATTGAGTTATCGGATTAAAGACTTCCAGCACAAATTGAAAATGTTACATTCTTACTTTATGCGTAAGGATGAAAACAATCAATTCCAGAAACAACACTTCTTGGATATTACTGATAAGTTCTTTGAACAAGATGCTAAAGGTAAGTGGAAGATTCATTCTGACTTTACTAATAACACCTTGACTGTTCCGGTCATGATTGACGCACCTGGTTGTGTTAAACAAGTTAAGATCAATTTAGCTATTCGCTATGACATTCCTGAGCGCAACGCTTTGAACTCAATTATCAATAACAAGATAACTGATTTTAAAGTATGGCTGGGAATGGACTTTAATGACGAAGCTGGTGTTCATTACTACACAGTAATACAAACACCTGATTGGAACCTTGTGCATTGTAACTCTTGTGCTTCACTTCGTGTTTATAGTCTAAAAGAACTTGGTAAAAAATAACACTTAATAAATAACCTCTACTCACCACTTGGTGAGTAGAGGTATTATTACTTATATTTTCTTTGTAAGTATGACATGCTTCTTACTCTGTCATGAATTTATCGACAGCCTCTACTGAGGTAAGAAACCCGTCTTTCTCGGATGAGTCTTTGATTTTACTGAACGCATTCATATCTTCACTAAGTACAGCAAGACTTACTGATTCAAAGATTTCTGCCATTTTACCAATGGTTTTGTTGGTGCTCTTAATGCAGTTAGCGACGTGGCTAGAAAAGTTAGCAAGATAGTTACTCACTTTCTTGGAGTAACGATAATCTTGATCATTACCCTCTTTGTTTTCTGCAAACTTCTTGGTTTGCTCGTTAGACTTGTCTAGAGCAGGAACGATCTTAGCTTGCAAAGCTTTGAAGGAACTACGCAGATCAGCAATCTTGTAACACAACACACCTGCTTGTTCAAGATCTTTTACATCAGCTTCCACTTTCTTACCAACCAGTTTACCTACAGCTTCGTACTGAGTTTTAATTTTATTCAGATCAGAACTAAAATCAGGGAAATCAGCTTTGATCTTTTCAGCTGTCGCCTTGATGTCTTTCATAAGTCCATTTTGGTCAACAAGGTAATCGTCATTCATTTTACGAAGACCGACGGTATGAACAACTCGCTCAGGATCAAGCTTAGCAATCCGCTCTTTCAATTTAGCAGTTACTTTCTCTTGTTCTTCTGGAGTAAGGGTAGAAAGCTGTTTGTTAATCTTAGCAGGAAGTTCATTAGCAGCTTTAACTACTTTAGCAACCTGTTGATCTTGTTTAGCCCCAGCTGCGCCAAAGAAGAACTCTTTGATACTTTTAAGCCAAGATTTGATCATCTCGTAGAACTTAACAGCACCTTCTTTGATGGTCTGAACGAAACCTTCATTACCAGCATACTGATTAAAAGAAACACCGTTCAAAGAGAGACAAGTGCGAGCATAACAAGCATCACCATCTTTGGCGTTCATGTCGTTATCTAGAGACTCGAAACCAGCAAGAAGACTTTGGAAATGTTCTACATCAGAAACAAACACGTTCATAAATATTGTCCTTAAAAAATATCAGAAATAGAAGTTCTAAGAGTTGAAATGCTCGGAACAGCTTCCACAACATCCAATGGAATATCTAACAAAGGATCCAGTTTAGGAACGTCCCAAATGTATTCAGCTTGTTCCATACCACCAATTGCTGTGGTATTGACACCAAGTTCAGCTACACCTGGAATCTTACCACCACCAAGCAATGCTTCCACTTGCTCTTTAGACCACTCCATTATATCTATACTACGTGAGGTTATGTTCTCTTCCTCACCAGTATCGAGATCGACTAGATAAACGTAACACTTCTCATCCTGCCCTCTGCGGTGTACACGAGCGATGGTCTGCGTCAGTTCGTATGATCTAAACGGAGAGTTCATTAAGATGATCTTGTTAGCCATTAACATTGGTTTACCTTCACGTAAAGTTTGGAAGGTGGTAATCAATGGATTGGTATCAGGATCGTCAGCTAACTGGGAAATTACTTTGTCAATTTCTGTACTATTGTTACCGTAAACAGAAACAGACTTTAAACCAACTTCTTTAAAGTAATCTTCCAACTCTTTTATAACTTCCACATAAGAAGTATAGACGAGTGTCTTCTTCTTAACACTATCAATCAACTTGGGAAGATTAGCGTGACGTATTGTCTCTTTAATAGCATTCATTCTAGCCTTACCTAGAACGTTACCAAGAGCTTCGCCTCTAATCTTCAATCCAACGTATTTAACAGCTGACTTAATGTGTCTAAAGTAATGAAGATCCTCGCCTTTCAGATAAGACTCAATTTCCTTTTCAACATTTGCACAGAACTTAGACTTGTCAGAATCAGTAAAGTTGTTATATCCATTCTTCTGGAAGTAATTAACATATTGGATGTACTGAGCAATTCTAGCTTGTGTAGTTTGATCACTCCAACGACGTTCTTTAAAGTCGTTCACATAGATCAACCAATCTTCTTTATACACATCCATACGTTCTTTATAGAACTTTACTCGATCCGTGATATAAGTTAACATATCGTTTCGAATATTGTTCAAAGTGAACGCTTCAGCACCAGGGAACGAAACCTTAATAACTTCAGGTTCAGGAGGAGTTTCCATAGTTGTGATCGCTGGAATCGTGTATTTAATTCTACCTAATCGATGAGCCAACATTTCATTAAGGAATGTGTTGTCTCTTCCGTACATCTTAAGGAAGTTATCTCTTACTTGTTTATCAAAGAACTTATCGATAACGACAAACAGAGCAAAGGTTTCTTTACCTTGTGCTTTGATAGGAGTTCCGGACATAAACAAGACATCTGAGATATAAGGATGAGAACAGAATTCAATAAGCCCTTTAGTTTGCTGAGAACTATGTTCATTATAGTTGTGACATTCGTCAACAATTACTTTAGCCGGAAGTTGACCATTTTTAGTAATAGTTTTGATAGCGAGTTCCCAACTCTCAGTTCGAATTGGTTCTTTATGAATAATAAAGATTTCAGCATCAACATGATCAAGGATGTTAGTACCGTCTAAAGATGTCCAAACTTTGGGGGGTTTCTTGTAAACTTTATTTATCTCAGCTACCCACGGGGAATACACCAAACCTTTGGGAACAATAATAAATAACTTACCCTTGGAGATCATTTTACTCCAAATCAAAGACGTCGGGCTCTTCCCGCTCCCAACTACTGCGTCTAGCAGACAACCTCTTAACTGGAAACCGTATTTAATCCGACTATACTCTTCCAGGAAATCCCTTTGATCAGGATAAGGGGTAATGGTGAACTCTTTAAGAGCTTCGTCAACAGGATAACTTGGGAACGTTTGGTAAGTAGTTTCCAACCATGTTTTGGTTTTGACTTCATCGTACAATTGCTTGTACTTGTGTATGCCCAAGTAATAACGATCAACTGTACGTTTATTTTTCTGGTTAGTAAGGTGATCTAGAATCCAAGCAAATTCTACCATAAAGAATTTATGGATTTTAAATGACCTTGCATTTAATCTAGTGATCAGTCTAGTGAATATGACCGAGGTCCCAAAGTTTGTACGAAGATCATCCTGAAAATCACGTGTATTTATACCCTGTACTACATAGTAAGAACCGACAGCTTCAACCTTTGGACTTAGTGTAAAGTATCCAGATAGCATATAGGACCTTTTGATGGAAAATTTTAATTCAGATAAGTTTGTAAACTTTCTTCACTTTGCTAACTTTGTTCTTCCTGAAGAAGGAATTATGGAGTTAGATGAAGATACTGACAAACAAGTTTATAAAATCACTCTTGGTGAACATCTGTTTATTGTAGCTCAAAAATTCTGGAATAAGTTCTGTAAGATCATTGAGAAAGAAGAACTGGAAACGTTGTTGCAGTTGTTAGAAGAAACTGATGGTCCTTTTAAGTACCAACCTAAACCTGCTGAAGACGATGATCGTTTCCTTCCATCTTTAGCTGAAGATCTTAAAGAACTTCCTGATAACGTTAAAGATGTTATTCAACAACGTATTTCAGGTATTGTCAACATCACTAGTGTGCAGATTAGACGACTGGCAGAAATCATCAATAATCGTATTGAAGTTGTTTCTAAGGACACTTCCATTATTAAGGACTTTGACGCTTTCTTGACAATGGACGTTACTTACGAGAAAGGTTTCAATATGTTTCTCTGCTTTGACAAGATCCAGCCTATCTTTGATAAACCAACTGATATCCAGATTCTTCGGACACCAATGAGTAAAGAAGATATCAAATTATATATCGGTGATGATTATAAAGAGATTCGTAAACTCTTTGGTCTGATCGAAGATGGTATTAACAGTCTGTTGGAATGTAAAGCAGTAAGTTTTAGTAAGCTTGCTAAAGACTTTGCTATCAGCTTGGTGAACGGTTCTATTGTCCAACATCTACTGAATATCACACCTGTGTTTATTTCATTTGGTGGAGTAGATAACTGGAGACTGTTTGGAGACCTTACACCTAACTCTGAAGTTTGTCATAAACTACTTGATCAGGAAGTTGAATACATTGTCAAGTATCTAAAGAACATCCCTTTGGAAGAAGGTGTTGATTACTACGCAGTTGATATTAATCATCTAACTGTTTATGGTCGTAATAACCTTAATAAAACAGTCTCGGGACCTCTTCCTGAACATAGCGATCATCTATCCTTACGATATAACGATGGATTCTTCAATCTTCTCATGCTTCGTCTGAAGCAGTCTGATAACAAGATCTGTTTTAGCTACTAAAGAAACATAAAGCCTAAGGTAGACTAATGTCTACCTTAGGTATTTAAAGTTTTACCAACTCATCTACTTGGATGTTCAGAACACGAGTAGTTTCTGAAAGTAGAGTAAAGGTATAACCGATAAAGGTTAAGTTATCAGACAAGAACTTAACTGACTCGTTCAACAAAGCAAAATCTGAAGGAGAAAGAATAATTTCATTCTGATCAACTTTACGTTTTACCAGCTTTACAATCTCAACAACTTGATCAGCTTGTTTAGCCAATACTTCAGTATCTCGAGACTTTAGAGTTGAAACTTCTTTATTGAAGTATTTAATGACATCACCTACTTCAGACCAATTGGTATATAGTTCTGAAACAGGACGAGTAAACACTTTACTTTCTTTAAGCTGTTCTACTTTCTCACGAAGCTCACTGATCAATACAAGGTGATCGCCATTTCGGATGTTGAAAGGAACCTTACCAGTAGCCGCTGTATTCTTTAGTGCTCGGTACAAGTCTTCTGCTTGAGTCATAACCAACTTCATTGCACCAATAGATTGAAGCAACAAAATGGTGTACTCTTTGAAACTCATCTGAGCTGGGTTAAAGAAAACTGGGGATTGGATATGTTTGAAAGAGACATCAAAATAGGTTTTATTACCTTTCAACCAAACACTAGGATCAGTTTTAACAGTATGGATAGACTTATTAAAATGTTTGGCATTGAACTTATCAATACCTAAAGAAAATTCCTTATACAGTGCGGTGATATGTTCACCGACTGTAAGAGCTTCATTTCCAGTGATCTGATCTAGATCAAAAATACGAGTAGTCATGCTATGGAAATCCCATTAGTGTGAATCGATTCATAACATTTCAGAAAAGGGTTGAATATGCTTTCTGCTTTGAGTTTCATTAAAGATTATGGTGCTGAATCTAACCTTCAAATTGGTTTAAACGTTTCACCTATCTTTGACATGCAAACCACCAACATGATCAAAGGTGAAGATGACGTTTGGTATATGAATGGTGGGTTGATGCCGATTAACGCCCTCGCTGGCGGTAACAATACCCAGAAGACCGGGCGACTTGTTAAAGACTGCGCCGCTTTACTTCACCGTTTTCGCCACGCCACTATTCTTTATGGTGACACTGAATCAACTCTGGACGTCTATCGTCTTGCAGAAGAAGTAGACCGTCTGTACGGTATTGAAAACTACTTTGAGGATCATATTGAAGATAAACGTTTCTTCTATATGCCTAACTCCGCAGGTATTGATGGCACTGAGCTTCATAACAAAGTTCTTGAGATCTATAAGCATATTACAGCATTGTCAGAGTCTAAAGATAAAGCTGAACAAGAAGCTTATAAAGAACTCTTTATGGATACCCCGTGGGTTTCTAAGAAAACTGGTAAACGTATTCAAGTACAACATCCAATTCTCTTTATCTGTGATTCTATTTCTGAAGTCATGTTTGACAAACTGATGTTCAAGCAGTTTGATGAAGGTGACATGGATGAAGGTGGTAAGAAACGTACTCGTGATATGGAGATCGGTAACCTTCGTCGCATCTTGATGACCGACGTTTGTATCCTTGGTCCCCGTGTAGGCATTCGTTCCTATTGGATTGCTCAATCTGCTGATGTTATCAATATGGATGGCAAGCCTAAAGAAAAAGACTCCACTTTCCTTCGTCACAATAAAAAACTATCCGCCCCTAAGGCTATGTTGAAACTTCCACATATTGGCGTGGAGATTATCAAAGGCACTGTGCTTAAGCAACCTGATCACTCTGTTACCTATCCTCGTGGTAAAGAAAGCCAAATAGAGATGAATGCTAAAAGCAACCCCGATTTGGTAGAATACTTCACCACAGTTTTCCGTAACAAGTCTGGTAGTTCTGGCGGTGATATCTCGTTTATCGGTTCTCAAGAACTTGGTATTCAGGAAGGTATGAGCATGTATCACATGCTCAAGGAAGCTAAGTACTTTGGCTTGGCAGGTTCTGCTGTTCGTCATTCTTGCGCTTTGTATCCAGACTGTACTCTGATGCGGACCACAGTACGCGATCTTGTAGAAGGTGAAGAACGCGATCCTAAACTTTATCGCGCCATCGAGATCACTTGGCAACTGTGGTTTATCCAAACGTTCTGGAGCAACATTCCGGCTAATTTCCGTATTACACCGGAAGAACTTTATAAAGCAGTTAAAGATCAAGGTATCGATTGGAACGATATTCTTGAGAACACTGTTTACTTCTGGCACGATAACCCAGAACACATTAAGAAACATACACTGACTGTTTATGAACTCTTGGAGATTGCAGTCAATAAGAAAAAACCTTATTGGATTAAATAATTATGCTTCACGATTATTCTGTATTGGTACTAGTAGAACCTGATTTCAAATTCAAGGCAAAAGACATCGACACTTATCTCACCAAGCTCAATAGCTTTCTGTTAAAACGAGCTGGTGATATTAACCTGCGTGTAGTTACTGTTGAAGGTAAATACGGTATTCCGGGTGTTGAAGTAATGCCAACTGACAACCGTAATAAAACTGCGTTTATTAAAGCTATCGAAGATTATTTGGGACAACTCAATGAGATTGTCGTCATTGCCAATTACTCTAAAGAAGCTTATTTAGATGCGGTTAGTCTTAAAGCGTCAGAAGCATCTAAGACATTCACCGTTTATGGTTACGAGACCAAATAAATGAAACATCGTAGCGAAATTGAAGAAGAGATTCTTACCTTCGCAAAGCGCATGACACCAGGTGGCGGAAGTCACCTGGTTTATAAAGCTCTGTTTAAGAAGATGAACGATGAGCAATTTAAAGCGTTTTGGAATGGTATTTGTGACAGCAATTTTATTCCTGTCTTTGTTAATAACTTTGATAACAAGGAGATGATTGATTACGATGATGTTTGTTTGTTCGCAAAAGAACTAAACATTCCTTTGGAACAACAACTTGTAATTACTGATCCTGATTCTGGTTTACAATACACAACTCCTGAAACTGCAATTGTTGGTTATGCCGAAATGCGTAAACAGAGGCAGTTGCAAGCTAAGAAGTTTGGTGCTAGTAAACACGACCAAGAAACCGAAGATCTAACTGGTCAACCAACTGGTGATTCTAAAGCTGGCGGCATCAGTTCTCCTGAGATTCGAGTACTTTTATCTCTGGGTCTTAAAACTACAGCTAAAGAACTGTTTGATGTTCGTGGTGGTGATACCAAAGCCTATCGTGCTTATAAATCGGATATTCTCACAACTGGTGAAACTACCACTCAATCTTCTTTGAAACGTGGAAGTGGAGTTAAATCCCTTCAAACAGCACATTTCCTGCTTCGTGGTAGACTGCTTGATAACAATCTAAATTCAAGAGGTTAATATGGAACAACTTCCTATGTTAGGTCAGGTTCCTGATCCTGTTGAATTGCTATTAGCAGATATGGTTGAAGAGTGCATGATTGAGATTGTCGCTAATAAAGACAGTTCTCTATTTTGGACTAAGTTCAAAGACCATATGTATGAAACAGCTATCTTAGCTTTTGAACAACACTATCAGGGTTTGATTGAAGATCTAGGTGGCACTCCAGATGCTTTCGATTACTTCATTCGTTTTGTTCAGCGTATGTTGGCTAAACCTTATGCTCTAGAAGCATTGAAGAAAATTGAAAGTTGCAGGGTAACTCTGAACTCCACTCCTGGTTTAGAGAATATTGTTATGTTGTCAACTGACCATAAAGATCAGATCAAACCTATCTGTTATATGCTCGCTGTGTACGCTCCAATCACCATGTACCGCATTAGCGTCTTGGATCCTAGCAAAGGGGAAGGATAATGGAGATCACCGTATACACCGATCTAGATAGCTTATTTGACACACGTCGCGGTATTCTCCATAAGTTAGCTTTGGAATCAGGGAATAATAGCTTCAACTGGGATGACAATTTCAAAGAGATATATGCAAGAAGAAAGTACGATATCTTTAATCAGCCTGAACTTGGGATTACTCAAGAGAAATACCAAGAGAGATTTGATAAAAGGACTCTTGATGATTTTGCTGACACAAAGTGCGCTTATGTGCTTCCGAGTAAGCTTATCAATCATATGTTTAATATTGTACGCGAGTTGGAATTTGGTGTAGGTAAGATGTTGTCAAACAGTACATTTGTTTTGACAGTAAACCTATACCCTTTCGAACTAACTGCTGAAAGACAGCAAGCACTGGAAGAAACTTTAAGAGGTGCGGTAAAGTTTAACATTGGAATTAACTTTGTTTATATTCCTTATGAAGAACAACGTGCCAAGTTTCTTAACAGTTTTCAATATGTCTTTAAGTATGATCTCTTCTTGTCTCAGTACATGAAGAACTATTGGTCTGATTACGGAACGTGCCAACCAAGCAACGTGAAGTTTATCGTCCCTGATGTATTAGCAAAACAAACAGAACTACCCGAAGGAATGGATGCTGAATCTCCTAGATCTTTAATCAGTAAGCTGAATATCTCCCTTGGCGGTAAAACGACCTTTGTAGCAATTGATAAAACTATCTACGACTATCGTTAGATAACGGCAAAGACTCCTACTCTCCCTTAATTGGGAGAGTAGGAGATTTATGTCTTTTATTTATTCATCAAAACTTTCTTCAATTTCTTTTGCATCAACAACAATCAAACCTTGGTCTAACTCTTCCGGTCTGATCATTGTTTCAGAATTCAATTGTGTGACAGGTTTTAGAGGATCTAAAATAATACCCATGTCACCATAGTTGGGGATTACTAATTTACCATTAGCGACTTCGTTAAGAGCATTAACAAAAGCTGCGAAAGAAGTTTTATTATCTTCCAGTTCTTTTGCCTTAGCTTTTTCTTTACGATCGTCCCTGACAGACTTCTCTAATTGACTAACAAGAGTATTAATGGAATCCAATAGTTTACAGTTAGATGGTTTACTAATGTAAGTTTGAGTGGCAATGTCCAGTAACAATGTACGTTGCTTTTGAACTAAATTAATAAGCTCATCTTCTGTTTCCCTTGTGGGATCTTTTTTCAAAATAGAGTTGATATTCTTGATTAGCACATCTTTATCTTTAATCAAGAGATCACTCTTTGTTCCTTCTACAGGTGGTGGAAGTAACCCGGAATCTTCCATTTCATCATCGTACATAATAAACTCCAAATTTAGCTTATTTTACCTAGTCTAAAATTTTTCAAGTAGATATTATTCTTATGTAAATACATGAGATGTTTCTACTAATGATAACAAGGATAATCTACTCATGTTTTTTGAAAAGCTGTTGTCCAAGATCCCTTTCATTCGTAAACGGATGATTAAATCAGTTAGAAGTAAACTAGCAGAGATCTTAGAAGACTTTGATACTGGAGCTTTTAACGATATCTACGTTAAAGCTTTACAAAGCATTCTAAAATCACCTGTAATTGATTTTAACGAAGAGTTGGTACTAGGTTCACTCAATCCCATTACGACGTTTAGCAATAGCTCAGCGGCGCTTGTATTAAGTATAGAAAAGAAGGAAGTAAAGAAGTCAGTAATGATAAAAAATGGGTCAGTTGGAACTACCCAGAATACCAGAGTGTTTTCCAGATGGTATTCAAATAAAGAGAGTATAGAAACGTTTATTGGAACCATTAGTGTATACTTGGAAAAACAAGTGATGTTAATGGAACCTGTTCTTGTCAACGGAGATAAAGTAGTCGAAGTCGTACTAACACCGGATGAGGATGAATTCCTTGATAGTTTATTATATAGACTTGCGCTGGTGGATTTAGTCAACATCGTCGACTTCTACTTAGAGGAACAAGAGATAAAACATGACCAAAGAAAACAAACCAAAGGTAGCTCCTTTTGGAAAAAATAAAAACTACGTTCCAAAAGAACAGCTAACTGACACCCCGAGTCGAATGTTTAGAGAGATCATGGATGTCATGGGTGTAAATGCGGCGAAGTGGAAATCCTACATGGATGAATACTTGCGCTGGATCCACCCTGATGACAGCGGTACACCATTAGAGGTAAAGAAAGCCAGAGGTACTTCTTTAGGTAATGCGCAGAGTGCTTACTTCTGTAGTCGTACTTTGAGCTTTAACAAACTGATCACTGGTTTGAAAATCCTCAAGTTGAAACGTGTAACATTTAAGATAGAATGTGAAACAGAAACAGGTGAAATCTTTGATGTTTCTGAAACAACTATCTTGCGAAGATCTCGCAGTGACATAATTGATGATAAAGACTAATTAGAGTAGTTCGATACCTCCAGTTGGAGGTATCGACACTCTTCATACTTATTTATTTTTAAGGATTTATTTTCATGAGTTTACTTCAAAACAATAATCTATTTAAAGGTGTTGATTTAGACAACCCCCTGCAAGCTGCATCTAAATCCATTTCTGATGCGATGAGTGGGTTTAGTGATCAACTGATTAACCCTCTTAAGAACGTTTCTGAATCTGTTAGCTCTGGTGTAGCATTGGTCGGTGAAAAAGACTCTATGCTAACTAAAGCACTCACCACCTTTAAATCTATCAACATCGAAAAGATCCAGTCCGGCGTTACTGATATGATTGGGGGTATTCTTAATTCTCCAGATCTAGGCAGTATCTTAACTTATGAAGATGGGTTTAAAATAGATACTGATGGATTGATGAGAATTGCTTCTCAAGGTCTTGGTTACAATATTGGGGGGATTGCAGATATCAAGAGCCAGTTAGGTCAAGGCTTCCTAGATGAACTAAACTCTATGACTGGGGGTTTAGCATCAGGCCTCTATTTTGATGATGGGATGAAGTTAAGGATTAATGATGGTTGGGAAATGGGTGCCATAGATACTCTTACAGCTTTTCTAGGTAAAAGTAGTCCGGCATTTGCCAAGATTCAAAGCTTAGCTGGGGTTAACTCCATTCTTAACACCATGCTGAAACAAGCTGCTCAAAATGGGATGTATCAAACCTTTGATCAATTCAGAGATGAGTATCTGTTTGCTAGTGATTATGTTGATGCCATTATCAACTCACTAGAGTACTGTATTGGGAAAGGTGATATTCAATCCATTAACAAGATCTTTGAGATCATTACCACTGATGGATTACATGTAGTAAGAGCTAAGTATCCTGATCTTATTGAGAGAATGTTAGCTAACTTCACATTTAGTTCTGAAACTAATCCTGAAGATTACACAACTCTCGGTAGCCTACTTAAGAAGCTCTGTGAGCTCGTTGGAGGTACTAACTGGTATCTTTATCAAACAGAGTTCGGACCTGCTGTAAACCTCATTACAGTGGCTTTAATAAGCGATGATGCTAAGCTACTCCTTTCTGATTATCCAGAGTACTGTCCATTCTTGTGTGCTTCTGGTATTTATCAAGAGACTGATGCTAAAGAACACTTTTTATCACAGTTTCCTAATGCTATTGCTTTTGAAGATTAATTATACCTTACCTAACCATTTGGTTAGGTAAGGTTATTTATTAACTATAAATTTATTTTTAAAGTAGCTATCTATTATATAGTGACTAGGAAACCCCTGGACGCCCGATAGGGCAATTTGTTTGTTATATAAGCGGAATGAAGTGACATCCTTTTATCTTTAGTCTTTATCTTTAAAGACAAGAAACTAAAGATAAAAGGAAATAATAAGAATTCAAATATCAAACTCTGCTTACCCAATTAAGGGTAAGCAGAGTTATCTTTATTTATGAGGGAGTAACATCTATGTCATCGGTTCATTGAAGTGTCTTTAAAACTTCTTCTGTTAATAATCCATGTAATCTAATACCCTCTTCCAGGGAAACCTGTTTCCAAGAACAATTACGATGGGACTTTCGTTCACCATTACAAACCTTTAAAACATTAGCTTGAGCAAAGTGTTTATTTATTTCAGTTGCACCAAATAGTGAGAATTCCAGACCTTCGTACTCACCGCTCAACACAGTTCCTACAACAGGTATTATATCCATTGAGAAGTAATTGATGTTTTTATCAAAAAGTTCTTTAATGTCATCCGGCATTCCTAGATGGTATTTGATAACATCTTCTAAAGGAATAAAAGAACATATGTGCCCAAAATTGTGTTTCTTTTCACCTTTAATTACATAGGTCAAAGATTTGTATTCAAACCCAAATTCTTTACAATGCTCAAGCCCCTGTAAGACAAACTGTCTACCTTTGAATCTGTTATCGGCAACAACCTCCATCAGTATAGGTTTGGTTTTGTAATAATCCTCCCCAACTAACTTAGCCCCGTTATCTTGAGCATGTCTAATGTTCCCAGAATCATCAACCCACTCTAGATTACTAACATCGTTATTAGTTACAACTAAATCTTTGTGATTAGTTATCAATCTAGATATATCAGTGTCTTTATATTCATCAGGTATTGGAATGAAAGTCGATCCAACTATACGGTGAACTGGGTATTTGAGTTTATCTATTCTAACCCTAACGTAAATGCCCTTTGGACTCTCACCAGCTAGAGTTAAGAATATCCTTCCGGTCGCTGGATAAAACCTAATTATATCACCGCGAGTAGAGATTTTGGTATTGGGTAAAAATCCAGGAAGGCGTTGATTACTCTTGTTCTTGTAAACCAAAGGGTAAAATTCAGCATTATCCCAGAATACCTCATTTGGATTTTCTTGTATACATTTGTACTTCTTTTCTACGCGATCTTCCCAGCTATCGGTTTCCTTAACCATTAAATCTTTAGACATCACAGGGACGCTATCAAAAATATACTTCTTCATTCCAACCGGAAGATTATCGAGAATTTTGTTTCGTGCATCTTTTTCCATTGACATTAACTGTTCTAACATTCCACACCCCAAATGTAGTAATAGACATAAGATAGCACAAGAATATTAGAACAGTAATATTACGACCGTATACAGTTATCTGGACATGGCGCGTCCACTGAAGATTCTACCTACGTCACCTACGATAGAATCACTCAACGCATTCCCAAGGGTACTCGATTTGAACATGTTTTTAGTGTCTGTGGTAAAACGAGTAAGCCTCCTGTTAAGATCAGCATAACGTAAAACTGTGTCGAGATAATCCACCCCGGCTGTTCTAGAAATGAAATCTTGGTACTTACCTCTGTCACCTAAATACCGACTAGATTGTGCCGCCATGTTAGCGAGATCAAGTGGATTGGTTACACGACTAATCGGTACTGAGAGGATGGGTTCAAAGTCAGCCACGTCAATAGTGACTCTACAGTTACGAGGTTTCATATCTGTGGTCCAACCAAGGGGACCTTCACCGAAAGTAATAGATGCGTTTCTTACCATTCCCATTCGTATGATCGATTTACCGCGTTGGAAGCATTTAATCATGAAGGGCGACCCGTAAGTGGACCCACCTGTACTGAATGGCACAATGAACGGTAGAATCAAAGATAATGGCAGGAACACGTTAGTGGCAATTGAGTATGGATGTGCATAAGGTGCTTCAAAGAACAAACTAAAACTTTCAGTGTGAAGATTAGCAGTACTATCTTGCCAGTGTTCTGGTATTTCTACACGACTATTACCCAATAGTGCCATAGGTAAATTTCCGATGACACTGCCCGAAGCCACACCAGCAACACCTTGTTTTATCTGTTCTAACATCCCATCAATCAACCCAATGCCTGTAGCACCGCCTTGGATGTTGAATTTAAAATCAGAGACAGCTTGAACAGTACTGTTAAATGTGGAAGCTATAGCAGATTGTTGGAAACTGTTGCTAAAGGAATCAGAAACTGGACCAGTACCTTCTACTCTAAAACTAACACCATCCATACCACCATAAAGCTGATCCATTAGAACAGCGCCAATCTCGGTTAACCAACCATTCTCATCTATACCAGAGTCATCTGTAATAGTAGGAACGTTACCTTCCAATTGAGGAGGTGTGGAAGCTGAGCTTGAGCTATTGTTGTTTAAACCAACACTTTCGTTATTGAAGGTGTTTAGCCTGGAGCGTATGTCATTAAGAGGGTTTTCAGATACGCCGCTAGATACAGAAAGAGCTGGATTAGATGGCTTGATTTTAGAATAAGCTTCTGGGTCAGTATAAGCTGAAGAAACTTCGGGATAAGCTATTTCATCCTCCCCTCTAGAAGCTGCCACGCTGCGTAATTCAGCATCTAAGAACTCTTTAGTACCTTTACCCTCAGCTCTTGTCCCTCTACCGTTTACGAAGTTACCGTCACGAATAAGTTGGTCTAGAATCTGTTCAATAGCTTGGTCTTTTTCTTCAACTGTTCTAATGCCAGTGTTCTTATCCAGTTCTTTTACTTTAGATAAGAAATGGCGATATTTGCGAACACCTCTAAGAGCTAAACGAGTGATGTCAATAGTTCCATCTTCATTAATAGCATCTGGGAATAGAGAGTTCATATACGCAAAGTTATTACGCATAGCGGAACTATTAGTTTCGTATCCTCTATTACCAGCTTTAGCTCTATCACCAGCTCTTACATCTAAGGTATTGCCCTGTTTAGGCAATACAGTTAGTGTATACCCAGCATTTACCATAAGGTCATTGAAGATCCCTTGAGCAGCAGTAAAGTACATCCCCATAGCAGGTTTACCGTAATACCACTTATTCTTAGGTTCATTCATTAAGTATTCGAAAAAGTTATAACTTGTAGCCAGAATTTGAGCTGGCCAGAAAGCAATAGCCCCGGCAGCTTGACCTATGTAGAACGCCCAAGATGGAGCGCGTCCCTTAGTTACCATTACAGAAGCAGAATAATCGAACATGTTCAAAAGGAATGTCAAGAGCCCTGTAAATTCTGGTACACAAGCTGTGAATGTAGCAGTTTGTGCATTATCGTGATGAATACGTTTATAGAACCTTCCCATGTTACCCATTCTATTTTCCATAATGGGTTTTGGATATGGATCAGTATTTAGTCCATAACCTGGGAGGGGGTTAATGTATCGGTTATCACCGATTGCGGTAGAGAAGAAACTGGTGTATAAATCGTAATCAGAACGAATGAGCACTTCTTCTGGATTACGAATACCATCGCTCATTAAGCGAAATGAACGTGATATAACGTTATCGTCTTTATAAGGAAGCTTGACGCTCATCTTGATACCTCTAGGAAAAGAAATAGAGTAGGGAGGAATTCCTCCCTACTCAGTTAAAGTTAGTTCATTCTCACACCACTTTGTTGTTTAGCGAGACGATTGATACCTTCGTTCAAAGCATCGACCGATGTAATCAACCTAGCCATTGCGGCTGTGTTGGCTTCATCATTTACTGACAGTGGACCATCAGGTAATTTCAACTCTACTGGAACTTCTTTAGTGGGAGTTTTCATTACATTATTGGTGTTCACTGCTGGAGTAGATGTCGCTAAACCACTTGGTTGCTGAGGAGGTGCAGCAATACTAGGTGGTGGAGTAGGTGCTTTAGGTTTACTAGATGGAGAAGCTGTAGTTGTAGTAGAAGTTGTAACAGGTTTAGTTGGAACCTTGGTGTTATCAACTGTGTTCAACAACTTGTTAATATCTTCCTTAGGATCTGGATTGACGGCTTTATTTCCATCAAGGTGATCTTTAGGTACGTTAGCATCTGGAGCTGCTGGTAACTGTGCTTGTTCATTACTGATTTGCACAGCACCTTGCTCACCAGTATCGGGTACAGAGATGTCGCCACGGTTTAGTCTATCCAGGTATTCCTGATAATACTGTCTACGCTCATCAGACCCAGGTACAGGATTACCACCATTGATACCACGCATGGCGGTTTCAAAGTCACCTGTTTGAGCAATAGAGCGCATGGCCTTACTGTTAAGCAAGAACCTGACAGCAGATTCAGCCATTACGTTAGGATCTTCAGACACGATTCTTGGATTAGATACTACATCAATCCCAGTCTCTTGTTTAAATTTCTCGTAGTTAGCCTTACCTGTCAATTGGAACAATCCGCGCCCACGATATAACCAACCGTCTTCAGGTTTAGTGTTACCAAGTGTCGGACCCTTAGGAGCTCTACCGTAAACGTACATTGCACGTTCAGGAGGTGACATAGATGCAACCTTTTCAGCCGTAGCCATGTCAGGAATGTTGCGGAAATACTTCCTCAAAGTAGGAGCTGACCAGTTGGTATTTTCTACAGTGGCTGAGTAGTTCCCAGTTTCCTTCTTAGCCATGGCTAATGCAAGAGCCAACATCTTCTTATCGGTAACACCAGCTTTTAACAGATGGTTAAGCAGAAGTTGTTCCCCTTGCTGAGGATCCATCTTAATGCCATTGTCGTTTCCAGCCAACTTTTGGAATTCCGGATTGAAAGTATCAGACCACCCAAGATTGGTATTACCGCCCTGTAGGTTGTAATAGGTACCGTACCCTATACCGTTATTATTGCGACCATCACTCGTGAAAGAGTTCCCAGTCCCACCACCATACATCCCAACGTTACCTGCTGACACGTTACGGTTCTTTCCGTATACCTTGTCAAACAACGCATTGGTGTTAGCCTGGACTTGATTAGCGGAAGGTTTAATTCCATTAGCCTTTTCTTCAAAAGTAAGGGAACGTTCATCCTCTAGCTCAGGTTCTTTTAAACGAGCTTTAGTGGCTTTAGCGTCTAACGATTTTAGATACTTCTCAACACGATCTGGCCAACTTCCAGAACTAGAGTTTTCAAATGGAGATGCTTTAATATCCCACACCGTTAACTCTTCTTGTTGATAGATAACTCTGGTTTCAGACAGGAATCTAGCAAGTCTAGCTTTGTTAGTATCAGAGAGAGATTTCCAACCTTGCTTAGGTAATTGATTGCGTAGTCGTTTCATTTCCTTAACGTATTGGAGTAATACAGGTAAGAAACGATTCTGGAACCAAATATGCCAATTGGATTCACCATTAGCTGTTTCAATTCTGAACTGCGCTTTAAACAGATTGAATACTCTTGTGGGGTTACCACTGAATACGGGTTCTGTCCCAAGTGAGTTAACCAGATCTTCACAGTAACGTTCCAATCTAAGTACAGCATCTACACGCCATGGCATGTTATCGATGTTACCATAGACACCCAAACGTGTCATAGTAAAAGCGTCTATCGCTGTATTGGCATCTTTATGCAAATCAGAAATATCAATCTCTTTTACAGCTTGAGGAGTTTGGAACTTACGATCAACTTCCTCTTGAGCAAGTCTGTTAGCACGGTCACCGTAGCTGTTACTAAACCAACCAGCTAACCCATCAGGCGTTTTCTCATTTAATACCCGATTACGACGTTCTACATCAGTCTCTAGTTTAAACTCTTCTTCTGGAGTCGGATACTTCTTACGAAGATCTGCCAGTAAAGAACTAACCAGATTCTCAGTCATAACACGGTTGAGAATGCCTTCACGCTTATCGATCTGGACTTGTACTTCATACGGGAAAGGATCTAAAGTCCCCATGGAAGTTCTTACTCTTTCACAAAGTAAAGTTACTTCATAGTTCTCTTTACGATCAAACTCGTTAATGTCACCATGTCTACCAACTGATACTGCTACAGCGTACAACAGGAATACTGGTTTGAAACGAGCATTAAACCAAGTGTGTACTTGATCATAAGGTACGTTATCACCACCTTTTGCAAACTGTTTAACAATTTCAGCTACAGGGGCATTTTGGGTAAAACTAGCTCTATTGTTGGCGATAGCTAAATGAGGTATCAAAGCTTGTTCCATCTTAGATACACGTTTAGCCAAATTACCTTCAATATCCTTAATACCATACTGAGCATAACGAATACGACGTTGTAAAGAGTTAGGGACTTCTTTAACTTCTTGACCACCTGTTCCGTCAATGTAAGCTTGTGCCTCACGACGATCAGTGAAGAACGTTCCGTCAGGAGCCCAGAATACACCTTTGTTCTCAATGAAGTCTGAAGCAGCTTTAGGCAACAAGAACTCTTTAGCAGTTTTGAGTGCTATTGTCGGTAAGAAGAAATCCGAAGCAGTATCGACCACCTTCTCCATAGTAGTTAACTTTGGACCGGTTTCGTCTTTACCATCTTCGTAGACATCTCCATCTACAGGTTCTTCTTCATTACCAAAAGCATCAGCAGCGTACATCCCACCGCCAACTACAGCACCGGTTCCCAGCAGAGCGGCTAACATCTTACCACGTCCACCTAGTTTACTGAGTACCCCACTCATCTTACCTCTAGTTCCACCCAAACCTCCACCTAATCCACTAGCTGCTGATTTAGCCAGCGTGGCTTTAGTCAACGCAGTGAACCCAGCTTTCATCAGTTTGAATATCGGAGAGGCTACACCTAGCACTCCAGAGAACAACATTGAACCGATCTTACCAAGACGTTTACTAGAGTTAACCAGAGAACCCATTACCAAACTACCTAAGGTACCGATAGGATTCTTAATAAGTCGCATGGCAAAATCACCCATACCACCCATTAAGCTAAACAGCTTACCAAAGATACCTTGTTTCTCAGGTTTATCTCCTTCTTTAGGTTCTTTCATTCCTTCAGCAATATCGATGATGGAGTCCTGAACCTTTTCTTGTTTCTCTGCTTTCTCTTGACGGATCTTATCTTCCAGAGAGTTTAGTCTCAAACCTTTAGTGATGGGTGAACCTATTGGATCACTTTCACCATCAAAGTTATCTGGAATGTCAATGCCAAACTTCTGGGACAGTATAGCATAGATACGATCTAAACGACGTTCCACACCACGGTTACTACTTTGACCTGGTTTACCACCTACAGAACCTTCTGTATCACTCTGTGGACGATTATAACCGAACTTACCTAAGATGGTATCAAGACCCGATCTAGCGAGTCCAGCAGCAGTTCCAGCTAATCCTGAAGCAGCGCTACCTACAGCTCTTACTTTCTGACCTGTTGCCGTGATAAGACCTTGATCAAACTCAACTTGGGAGATAACTTCATTACCTTCACTGTCGTAAACAGGTCCAGTTATTTCGTTCCATCCCCAAATAGGTTTAATAGACCCAGTAGTATCTTCAACTGAGTATTCACCTTCTTTGAACTTCACAGCTCTAAGTCTAGGAGTCTTCTCACCTTTCACATACACGTCTTGTTGGTAGATGAGGTTCTTACCCATCTCCATTACAGACTTAATACGTGTCAGTGGATCAACAAAGTTATAAGCACCAACTACAGCGTCTTTGAGCTTAACGATGCCAGAGAGAACCACCGCTCTACCATCAGCGCCAAAGATTTTACCACCTAACTCCTTAATAGTTATGGTAACCTTTTCAGCTGCATCAAAGATGGGTCCTTTAATATCTCGCCAAGTGTTTATCACACGACGTTTTACAGCGTCGTAATAATCACCAGCTTTTAACTTGGCTGACTTAAGGATCGGGTTGCCGTTCTCATCGAGAATATCTTCTTCATCAGATGGTTCATCGCCTACCGCATTCTCATTATCAACTTTACCCCAATGCTGGACTAAAGCACCAAGAGCAACACCACCTACTCCAGCAGCGGCCGCTAGAATTGGATTTTGGATAAAATGAGAACTAACTCCACCTAAAATAGAACCTAAGATTAATGGTTGGTTTTGCATAACCATTTCAAACCCTTTACCCAAGATATTAGTTGGGAGGATTTTCTTAAGTCTATTAATAACATCAAAGTTATAACGATCAGCTTGACGTTCCTCGGTTTCTGACTTGGCTTGCTTGTTAAACAATTTACCATCTTTAACGATAGTCAAAAGTTCTGTAAACAACGCATCCATATTAGAGGTTGAAGTTGCGATCTTATCAATGTTGGTAATTACTTCACCAGTATGGGTGTCAAAGTAACCCTGATGTCCCTTAGAACCTTCCGTATTAACTTTGGAAGTATTATCAACCAATCTGCTAAGCTGAGCTGACAAATCGCTTATAGAACTATTGAGTTCGTTGAACGTGTTGTTAGTAGAAGTTGAACCAGTTGGTGATTTAGGAACGATGAACCCACCTTTACCGTCACTAACAGGTTTCTTGGAAGTGGTATCGAACATACCCTTTAGTTGAGGGTTATTAGGGTTCTCCATGAACTGTCCCAATCTTTCATGGAAAATGTTCATGTTAACCTTTTCTACACCAGCTTCTGTGTAGATAACACCCAAGTCACGAAGTAGTTGTTCATTACCTGTGGAACGAAGCATATCAATACGTTCAGCTACATTAGGGAAAAGATCCTTCATGTTAGCAGCTGTTGCAGAAGCTATATTGAGACGTTCATTACCTTGTTCACTTCGCATGTCTGTCATGCGCTTAAGTTTATCAAAACCTTTAGCGCCTTTAAACTCAGAAACATCTTGATCATTTAGACCAAAGTGCTTCTTCATTACAGCATGAATTTCTTTTTGGTGAGAACCAGAGATGTTAGGAATATCACCAAGATAATAGAAAGGGTTAAATCCTTTCTCTTGATCAACATCTTTGGCAATCTGCTGAGCAAGTGCTTTTCTAGCACCAGGACTAAGAGTGCGTTCTGGATCTAATCCATCGACCATCTCTAAAGCAGCTTGGGCATAACGACTAAAGTCTCCATAAGGCATTAAGTCAGCTTTAACTGAAACACGCTTTTCAGAGTCAGTTTGGAACTGACCACGCATGTAATTATAGCTAACCATTTCTGCGTCATTTTTTCCAGTTCTAATATTCTCAAGGATTTGGTTAGTCCTTGCTATAAGTCCTGGAATTACTTCATTAAGTGTAATGTTGTTAGTCTCTTTCCAGATACCTGGATTATTGAGATCTTTCACATTACGTTTGTTGAGTGTATATTGAGTACCGCGAGATTTGGTAATCTCTGACATGAAACTGTTAACGGAAGCTTTAGCTTTGTTGCTAGCAGCGTTCTTTACAGTCCAGATAGCTTTAGGAAGAGGTTTTTTACCTGGAGGTAATTGATCTAAGTAATCTTGATAGTCAAGATACTGCATCTCATCCATTGCTTCGTAATCTTCAGCCAGGTAGTTAATTAACCCCACACCAGAAGTAGAAGCGTAAGAAGCTTTATTACCAAAGTTTGTTAACTTACCAAACATCTCTTGAAACTGCTTAGCTTCTTTAGGATTCTTGGCAGCTAATTTACTAATCCACTCTTTCCCTTTACCACGTTCAAAGAAATATGGGATATTGGAAACAAACATACTGCCAAGTTGTTTACCAATCAAATCCCCAATCATCCCTTTGGACATCGGCATTCCATCTGACATATCTAGCATGTCGGCAATTTGCTCTAAAGCAAAGTTGCCACCCTGATACCCTTCTTGCCTAGCTGATTTACCAAACTTATCCTTTATAAGTCCTGTTAACCCACCTACACGTTTTCCTACGGTACTAAAGAGTTTGTTACGCATGAACTCTTTAGATGCAGTAAAGGTGGAAGTCTTTTGGTAATCACTCATCATACTAGCTTTTTGAATTTTCTTCAATTCAGCTATTTCTGTATGAATACCTTTCTCCATGAACTTGTAATATTTAACGTTTGAAACGTAAGTCTTAGCAAGTAAAGAAAGCTTTGCTTGATCCATTCTAAGCTGGACATTTCTCTGGTAGTTAACCAGATCTCTCATTCCAGATTCAATATTAACAAGCTGGCGATTACCAGAAGAAATACTAGCAGTGATCATCCCACCTACATGGGCTGACATGGTATTTAATGTTTCACCTAAAGCTGAGAACATTCCTTCTTGGGCTTCAAGAGAACGATCAAGCGCAGCAGCAACATCGTAGTCACTAGTTTCTTCTATAGCTAAACCAGGAGCTTCATAGCCACCTAATTTCTCCCAACTAGAAAAGTCTTTTTGAGAGAAATTCTCAAGTTCATTTGTAATAGAGCTGGGCATTTTTTCGCCCATTTTCTTAGACAAATGACCCGCAATGCTTTGTAACGATTTAACAGAAGAAGCGTTTTCTTCTTTAAACTCTGTTTTTAATTCATCAAAACGACGACCAGCCCAGCTGATACGATCTAATGAGGTGGAGAATGATTTTGGAAGAATGGTTCGAAGTGTCCGCATTCTTGCTTCGCCACTTCCAACTGTTTCATCGACGATTCCAGAAAGGAATCCAGAAGCCATTCCTCCTACAAAACCTTTCTTTGCATATGGATCCATATCGAAATCCATATCAAAGTCAACATCTCCACCAAACGGATCGTCATCCCAGTCGAGATCATAAGTATCACTTGCCATACATTCCCTCACTTAGGAAATAGCGATGAGTAGACAACCTACTAACTTTACGCTGCTTGATCCTAAAACGTTTCCAATAGAGCTCATGTCACCTGTGACAGTTGCTGATTCGTTTGAAGGTCACACGAACAACTTACACGAAGATGGACTCTACTCGACCAGGATCTTTGGTCGAGTAGGTACTGATGAACGAGATAAAACTGAATCTTACATTAATACCTTATTACCCATTTTCAACCCCACCTATTTTAAAGCATTGATGCAGTTAAAATCCCTTTACTTAGATATAGTAAAAGGTAAGACATATGCTGTATGGGATGAGACTGAACGAGATTTCATAAAATCTAACGTTCTGGAAGGTGATACTGGATTTGCGTTTTTCATGACTCATTTTGGGGAATTAGATCCCAAACCTAATCAGTCATTTAAGCGAACTCAGAAGATCACGATGATTAACAAATTCCGTGATCGAGCTTTGCACAAACACATCCCTGTTATCCCAGCTGGTATTCGTGATATTGAAATTGGTCCAACTGGACTGGTGACTGAAAATGAGATTAATGATCTTTATCGTAAATTGATTTTTAGAACTAAATCACTAACTACTAAAAATCCAGATCCTCTTGACCCTGTTTATGACAACATTCATTGGGGATTACAAGAATCACTTAACAACGTAGACCAATACCTTTTTGAACTACAGGAAGGTAAGCGTGGTTTCATGCAACGACGTATGAGTCGTCGTTCTATTTTCTCAGCTACTCGTAACGTAATTGTTTCGCGTAAAGTTTCTGTTGAGAACATGGACGATAATGCTACAGGTGATCCTAACTCTACTTTCATTGGTATGTATCAAGCTTTGCTTGGTTATAACCTTGTAGCAACTCATGAGTTATTGAATGGCTTCTTATCTGAGGTATTTACACCTGGGTTAGATAAAGCTCGACTGGTAGAACCAAAGACTCTGGAAAGCGCTTACGTTGATGTTGACCCGTATACTGTTGATAAGTTCACATCAGCAGATGGTATTGGTAAACTCTTTAATGGATTTAGCGATCCTAATGTAAGAAACCGTCCTATTAAAGTTGCTGGGCATTACTTAGGTCTGCTTTATGATGATGGACAAAGAGTGTGTCTTGTTCATGATGTAAACGACTTAAGCGAAGGTATGGATAAGAAATATCTTCATCCAGTAACTTATTTACAATTCTTCTATATCCAGACCGTAAAAGCAATTGAGAAGAAGATGTTACAAGTTACTCGCTACCCAATTACTGGGATAGGATCAATTGTTCCTACACGAGTATTTGTATTACCGACTACCGCCACATCAGAATCAAGAACTTTAATTGATATCGATGGTAGTGAGTTGGATAAGTTTCACTTCTTCCCAGTGTGGACTAAGAATCCCAGTTATTTCGATGGGATGAGTATTAGTAACGTGCGTTTAGCACTTGCTGGTGGGGATTTCGACGGGGATCAATTATCAGCCAACAGTATACAAGCCAAAGATTCAGTAGACGAAATTGAAACTTTGTTTGGTAAACGCATATTCTATATTTCTGGTGCAGGTGATTTCCTTTACGACCCTGTACAGGAACCACACTCTTTCCTTTTACGTTCATTGACCAATGGATTATCGTAATGCAAGAACATCCAGTAAACTTTGACGAACTTAGCGGACTAGAGGGAATGTTGTATTCCCAGTTCGTTAAACTACATGGTACTAGGGAACGAGCTAATGATGTAGTCAATCCTCGTTATCAGGTCATTGGTGACATTGTACTACCTCGTAATAGTCTCTTTCATTACCAGGGAAATATTCCTGGGGAATTGGGTCCTAGTAACACGGCTCAGTTTATCAGTAACTATGATAAACGAATTAATATCTTTTTTAATGTCAACTATGAAGCTCCACTGGGAACTACTAAGGTAGTTCCTATCCAGTTGACTAAACTGATTAAACAGTACGAAGGTGGACACTACCTTTATACTCGTGCTCGCCAATATCAAACAGTGATTCACAAGGAAGGTGAGTTGTTAGTTAACAACTTAGCTATTGGTAAAATCCCTGTTCAGTATCGTCGTCAAACTGTTTTCACACCGTTTCAGCGTTCCTATAATGAACTATATACATTGATGGAATCTGTGAATGAATTCAGCCAGTATGACATTCATCAATTCGTAGAGTTCAAACTTCCTCGTTCTTTCCCTTCGTATAAAACGTTAGAACTTAAATTTGAAAAGTATAAACGTTTCTTTAATAAAGATGGTGCAATTGAGAAGTACGAGAAAGAAGCGCTTAAAGAGTTCCAAGCAGAAGAATCTTTCTGGCTATTAGATCTCTTTGGGATTTTAATCGGTTTTGAAAATAAACAGTACAGCTTGTTTAACCGATTGAATGATCGCGCTAGAAGTCAACTTGAATTGATTTTTACTTTTAATGGTGTATGTTGGATTGCTAACCTTCAAACTCTTATCAACCTGATTGGGTATGACGATAAACCGGAAGATACTTCACCACGTCCAATTAAGTTTAACTACTTCAAGCGTTTCTACCTTGCTTTGATTTCTCTGGTGAGTCCGCTTTCTGAAGAAGTTGTGGAAGAAAGCTATGAACAACAATCAGACGAAACCACCGAAGAAAAAGAGGTGGTGGGAGATCGATCGGAAAAAGGAAGGGGAAGCTCTGGACGAGAGTCTGAAGAAAAGCCCTCTATGGTTCCTAGTAATAATTCTGGTAGCTTGGCTGATCTTTATGCCAGCAATAAGGGAGTTGTTTCTAAGGAGTCTGATTCCGCAGGAACAAAAGGAAAGGAAACTTCTGAAGGATCACTTCCTGGGAATTCCGAATCCGAGTCCGGGTCAGATACATCTGGAGGAAGTGAGAAGAAAGAGGAAGAAGAGTGGGGAGCAGACATAGACGATAGTGTCTTTGAACGAGCCAGTATCGAACAAGCTTCTATTGTTACCTCTGAAGAAAGTTACTCTCCAGTTAGCACTATCAATCGTATTCTAGAACGTAAGGCGGCGAGAGGTCAACTAACCACTAAAGAGAAAGAGTATTACACTAATGCTAGTGTATCCTATCTTGATATCGAATTTGGTGGAAGACTTCTTGCAGAGATCGTAGATATCAAACCAGAAGACTTGGTGATGAAACCTAAAGATTTTGCTCCTAAGTCTGAAGCTGTTACTGATGAATCTGTTCTGCGCTCTAGAAGTATGGAACTCACTAAAGGTTATGTTGAACAGTTCCTTGAACGTGACATTATGGGTTCTATTCTCGCTGTTCAAAATGGTGGCACTGCTTTACTTGATCTTAATCGAGAAACCATTGTTACAGCCGACTCTAAGTACGACGTGTACAAGATGAAGTTACAACCTGTGGAAAATGGTAACCAGTCCACCAGACAGTTCCGTTTACCTAAGGTAGCTTCTGATGGTAGTTTCACTATTAATGGCGTTAAGTCATACGCACAGTTAGTTCGTATGGATCTTCCTGTTAGAAAGATCAATCCAGTTAAAGTTGCTATCAGCTCTTATTACGATAAGAAACTGATGATTGAACGTTCTGCTTACAAAGTGGACGACTACACGCACTGGCTTAAAACTAACATCATTCAAAAGAGTTATGAAGATAAGTCTATCACAGTTAAATTAGGTTCTTTTAAATCTGATTTAAAAGAAGTGTGCTGGTATTATTCAGTACTTGCTTCTAGATTTAAAGAAATCACTGTAGGTGGATTAGAACTTAACTTTGATACTGAAGCTCTTTTGGTGAAACATCCAAAATGGAAGAAGTATTGTAAAGGTGATGTTTGGGTAATTGGTGATGAATCTGGCGTTCCTGTTCTAATCGATAATACTGGTTTGGTAATGATTGACGGTGTGGAGAAAGGTTACATCGAAGAGATCCTTCGTTTACCTATGGCTAAAGCTCCGGTACCTACGGCAACTGCAAACATCAACGGGTACAAATTCCCTGTGGTAGTTGTACTTGCTTACTGGGTTGGATTCAGTGAGCTTATTAAACGCCTTAAACCAACACATCGTGTAGTAGAACCCGGAACTAGACCACTACTTGGACCAAACGAATACATTGTTCAATTTGCTGATGAACGATTGATTCTTGATCGTCGTGACGGATTGAGTACTTTGATCTTCTCTGGTCTTCGTAAACTAAGTGGATTAGCGAACTTCTCTAGAGCTCAGCTTGATGATCCTAATGTTTGGTTCAGCTTGATCAGTGATAGTCGTGTTAAACCATCTCACTTTAAAGAGATGGATTTGATTTACGATATGTTCATTGATCCTATTACAGCTAGGGAACTTGAACGACGCGGTTATCCTCTTATCATGGACAAGTTAATTATTCGGGCAGTTGAAATGCTTTTGAATAATGAAGCTGAACATGAAGTTGAGATTGCTGAACAACGTCTGGTTGGGTTTGAGCGATTCCCTGGTCACGTGTATCGTGAACTGGTTAAGTCTACTAGGCAGTTTAGGAACAAACCTAATACTGGTCGTAAGACGTTTGACTTAAACCCAGAAGCTATCATGATGAACATTCTGACTGATAGTAGTATGCAGCCAGTTGAAGAAGTCAATCCAGTCCATCAACTGAAACAGCAGGAAGAAGTTACATTTGGCGGTACGTTTGGTCGAAGTGACCAAGCCATGGTCAGACGCACTCGTGGTCAGTTACCAAGTTATGCCGGTATTATTTCTGAAGCTGGTAAGGACTCTGGTAAAGTTGGATTTATTTCCTATTTGACATCTGACGCCAAGATAGTAGACTATGCTGGTAACGTTGATGTAACTCAGGAAACTACTAACGCAGGTCGTGGTTCTGTAACAGCTAACTTACTTTATGGGACGACTAGGGATGACAGTAAACGGTAGACACGTCGTGTATGACATAGACGTAATTGCCCTTACACTTAGAAATGGGTGTTTGCATTAACCCTTAATTGCTGGGAAGTACTCAAAGATGCTCTTACCGAAACGGAAACCGAAAGGTTATATGGAAAGGTTTGAAAAGTAGAGCGGAGAGACAGTCAGCAGCGGAGCGTCTAAGTATATTCGTGACGAATAGATATGACGAGCGTTCAACGACTAGGGGTGAAACTCCCCGTAGCTGGAACAAGGAATGTTCCTACCAAACAGGGTTACCTTACTGTGTTGCTGAAGAAGCAACTAGACAGTTGGTTGAAATATAGTCTGCTCCTTATAGTGATATAAGGCGGGTGCCAGGTATCGCACCGGGTCTTAGGATAAGACCGGACATTAGGCATTGTTCTCAGGTGTTCAGCTAAGTCAATGGATGGCAACTGACAGTTACGTAGCTAACCCTATTAGAACTCCCTCTGATAGTGTCGTCGCTTATCGTAACTCAGAGCTTTATTGTTCTTATGCTAAAGAAGTTGGTGTTGTTACAGCGATTACTGCTGACGGTATGACTGTTAAGTACGACAATGGTAATGAAGAGAAATTCCCTCTTGGTTATGAAGTGGGTAAAGGCGCCGGTGAATATCACAAGCACAACAAAATCACTGATATGAAGGTTGGTGATAAAGTTGATAAAGGTGACGTTCTTGCTTGGGATGATTGTTTCTATACCAGGGATTTAACTAATCCCAAAAGGATCGTTATCAAGCTTGGTACTATGGCTCGTATTGCTTTGGTTGAAGATCAATTTACATTTGAGGATTCCATTGGTATTACTCAGAAGTATGCAGATCTTAATACCACACCTTATCTTAAAAACAATGAGTTTAGAATTGGTTATGAACAAGCCATTAAACTCTATGTCAAAGTTGGTGATAAGGTAGAGTACGATCAAGTATTAGCTGATGTGATGGATCCTTCTTCTGCAATGTTTGAAGAGGAAGGTGGAACACGAATGGCGGGGTTGGATCGTCTCGGTATTAAACAGATCAAAGCTAAACAAGCTGGTGTGATTAGTAAGATCGATGTTATCTATAATGGTGACTTAGATACAGCAGAAGAGTCTTTGAAATCCTTTATTCAGGAACAAGACAAACTGCGGGCTAAGAAAGCTAAGTTCAGAGAACTTGCCGCCACTAATGGGAACGTAGGTGGTAACACATCAGTAGGTAAGTCAAAGGTCTATCCCAATACAGCAGCAGTGACTATTACCATTGAGAGTAAACTAACTACCACAACTGCTGATAAGTTTGTAGCAGGTAACCAGATGAAAGGTACAGTAGGCTTCATATATCCTGAACCTATTTACACCGTTGATGGTCGTGAAGTGGATGTTAAGTTCTCTTTGAAATCTTTGTTGAACCGGATGGTTTTGAGTCTTCGTGATAAACTGGTCGCTAATGAACTCAACCATGTCTACACCACTAGGATGATTACCAAATATGGGAGATATGAATAAATGACTAACACTAACAAAGAAGTGTTTGGGTTAAAAACAATCCAATCTCTTTTTCGGGAAGTTGGTCTCTATGGGGGGCGTATTGACGCCCTCTTTGGGGCTGGTTGTGTAAATGCAATGCACAACCTTGTTAAACACGTTAATCCAAATTACAATCCAATTGTAGCTGTTCCTACTTATTTAGCTAGTGATGTATTTAAATGGGTACAGGAATATCTGGTAAGAGCTGGAAAGGTCGATAGTAACTTCAAGGTGGATGGGAAGTGGGGACCTACTAGTAAAGGCGAGTTAGAGAAACTCTGCAATATCTATGCTCACGATAATCAACTTCCTCAATACAGTTATGCATGGACTGCCCACAAGAATCTAACACCAGAAGTAATTAAGAAAGTAGAGGACTGGATGATTAAGTGGAATAAACCTCTTGATCATGTAAGTTACCTATTTAGTTGCTTTGCTTTGGAGACAGGAAGGACTTTCGATCCAGCTGCTTTGAACAAACATAGCAAAGCTAGGGGTCTTATTCAGTTTATGCCAAATGGTTCCATGAAGGATCTAGGTGTAACTGATAGTCAACTTAAAGTAATGACTGTATTTGAACAACTTGACTGGGTTTTCAAATACTTTGAAAAGTACAGCTATATCAAGAAGTGTAACTGTCTTGAAGATTATTACCTTTCCATTTTCTATCCCGCTCACGTTGGTAAAGATCCTAACTTGGTAGTAGGAACTAAAGGAACCAAACTCTATGAACAAAATTCTGGGTTTGATTCTGATAAGAAAGGTTTCTACACTGTAGGTGATATTGCATCAGCGATTACAACTTTCTATTGGGAAGGTATGGATCCAAAACTTCGCATCACTAAATAAGGTATTAACATGGAAAACACTGTAGACAACATCATCACGTTGTCCAATATGTACGAGGTCGTTTCACAGACCTTGAAGAAAGTAGGTTACGAGTTCCAGGCTCCTTTGAGCGAAGTTGAGGAACAGGAAGTGATCTCTCGTCAAATTAAAGCAGCTGTGGTGGGAGAAGAAGAATGATTCCTCAAAATACAATTCTGGTAGTAACTCCAATCGCCATGGAAGCTGATCAGCGCAATTTGGTTTTGTCAGAAGGTAGTTCTGATATCATCAAAGGTCTGAATGACACCACCGCTTCTCTGGGTGGGTTTACTCCTGACAACATTGCAACTGAACTTCCTGATTACACCAAGCTTGTTCCTGAGCATACCGAAGTAATGGAAATGGTTTCTACTAAACTGGCAGAAATCATTCGTAGTTCTCTTTATGTTATCAGCAAGTACGTTAAGCCGATTCTGAAAGAAGCGGATAACGAAATCTCTCGTAATCTGAATATTCAAAATGTGGTTGATCTTTCTTTTGACTACTTGAATGTCAAAATGGTTAATATGGAGCCGGAGTTCCTTAACTCTCCGTATTGTCCAACCGAACTTCCTAATACCTTGAAAGAAACTTCCAAAGTAGAACTTAATGAACTACTTAAAGGTAATTGGGCTAACGACAAAACCGGTGAAGAACTTGTTGATCTTATTCGTGTAGATTCACCAGTTCTTTATACCTTCTTTGAAAACCCTGAAGAAGTTCTGGAAGTTTATCAACGAGTCTTTGTTAATAAAGCTTGGCATGACTTCTTTAGCTCCGCTAGTATCCAAAGTGGTATAGTTGATGTAATGCACCAGGATAGTTACCATATCAGTAAGTATCGCTCCATTGTTATTGCCAACTTGTTGGTTAATAAGCTGTGTGCTATGGAAGATCCGATGGAAGGTGTGACCGGTGTTAGTCTGGTTGACTATCGTGGTTCACTTGCCATGACTCGTGACATTCTTTCTGGCTGTCTGGTACGTTTCCGTAACATTTGGTTGAGTCAAGCTGCTAGTGGGATTGTAATTGTCGATAGTGATGTCAGTTACGCTGAAGCAAACTGGGGGCTGCTCAACGGCACCAAGCTTCTGACTGGTAGTGTGACTGTTGGTTACAATAACAAGGTTCTGAACTTGTTTAGTGAGGCTTCTAGTTATAGCCTCTCGGAATATGTGCTGGGTTATCTGTATGCTAAAGAGCGTGGGTATCGTATCAAAGATATCATGACAGACGCAAATGTCATTGAAGACGCTTTTAACGAATACCAGCAGGATCTTCGTACTCGGTTGTATGACAATCTTCAAAAGGTTTCTAAAGAGTCTTTCATCGCTGCTGTTAAGCGCATAGAGATGCATGATAACTTTGAAGGTATTGTCAACACCATGGACGAATCCGTTCCCAAAGGTGTACGTATTCTGAGCAAACTTCAGGAAGTAATGAACCTTAATGATTTCTTCGGTAATCCGATGTTGATCGAAGATATTTGCAAAGGAAAACGTTCACTTCTTCAAACTGGTATGGCCAAAGAGCTCTGTCTGGTATTTGGTTCAGAGATCGCAGCCGAAATCCTTATGGAGAATGCTCGTGGTGAACCAGGTCCGGTAGAACATCAACGTAAAGTTCTCACTGGTGCTATTATCAAAGCTATTATCAAACGGATCTATACCAAGTGATCGAATTCGATAAGCTGAAGAAAGACACAGGGCGGATTAATTCCGCCCTTAAAGTCATGCCTGACAATAGTGTCGTTGCACTTAAGAAGATGACTTGTTACATTCCTAAGCGTTTCGAACAGTCAGGTTTGGCAGAAATTGGTGATTCGGTTAATACCATTATGGCAGTAGGGGTAGTAGTTGATGAGTACTACTCTTGTTTAGGCTCCCTGACACGCTTTAGTATGAGACCTGGTGATACTTCTGAAGAAGTAATCAATGGTGATCGTTACTATGTCATGCATTTTGAGCCTGGCGATATTGTTATTGAAAATATCTTTGTTCCGCAAGATGCTAACTTAATTTACTACTTCTATTTGGAATTCATCAAGTATGCTCGTTATCCATGGTATATGGATGAAAATGTTTTATTGAGTATCTTTGATGAAAGTTCATATTTCGCCGGTAAGAAAGTTGGTAGTTCTGCACAGGTACTAAGAGTGTTGTTTTCTTTGACAATGCGCGATCCTGTCAATTTGGATATTCCGTTTCGATATTCCCCGCAATTTAAAGATCTCTCTGTGAAACCAAGAATTATCGGTATTAACAACCCAGGACAATTGCTTAATAGCACATTTAGTCGATTGTCTTCAGGTTATATGTCTGATAACATTGTCAGCGGTATTCTAAACCCAGATACTCAAATGACAACGTTGGAAGAAGTAATTCGCGGTCTTCCTGAAGAGTACGGAGAACAGTAATGAATGAAATTAGCTTTGGGAATATTGTTCTCGCTAACAGTGGTAAGAAAGGTATTCTCAAACCAAACGAAAATGGTATTTACCGTTTGAATGCCGGTGGATTTAATATCCCTAATCACGCAGGTATCGTTTATCCAGCTAACAAATATATTCGTGAACAAATGGAAGCGAATAGTGACCTTAACCGTCGTGTTAGTATGGGTTATTGCTTGATGGAACAAGAACACCCTCAACCTTTCTTTTATGTAGAGGAAAATGGTGTTAAGTATCGTAAAGCAATGACATCGGTACTAGAGTGGATCAATCGTCTTCGTAGTTACGATCATGATAATGTTTGTGGGTTGATCAGCAAGATCATTTTTCGTCCTGAGAATCCTAACAATCTCTCAGCTCCTATTTGGAACGAGATTGATTGTAAACCATTCGGCGCTAAAGGAGAATGGTTTAGGGAATCTCTGGAAACCCCGGAACACAATACAGCTGTAAGCATCCGTACTCAGATTTCTCCATTTAAACCTGGTGAAACTCGTAAAGAGGTTGAGTACTGGACGGGATATGACGCAGTCGCTGAACCTGGTATGCTACATGCTAATAAGCATCTATCAGCTGGTTGTGAGTCTATGCTCTCAGATTTCAATCTGGGAATGGATAACGTTATTAAGTTTAAAGCTTCCGATGTTATTGAACAAATCGATAACCAGCTAGTATTAGCTGCTAATAGTGACTTTGAACTTCAACGTGTTGGTGGTATGGAATCACTTAACATGATGAAAGAAATGGTTGCTGCTGTTAAACGCAATTACAAAACTGGTGATACTGCTCGTATCGGCGTTTCCTTTGGTGACGTATTCTAATATTACCTACTCTTCCTTAATTGGAAGAGTAGGTTTATTTATGTTTTTACTCTGTTTGACATTTATCGTAGAGCTATTTCATTTAACATTATCAGGAGTTAATAATGCATTTTAATTTGGAAGTTATTCGTCGCTACACTCATGCTATTGAATTCGTAGAACAGAGTTACACTATTGAAAACACCTTTAAAGAAATGATTCCTACTTGGGAAAAACTTCTTTGCGAAGATGGAACTTCTATTATTGTCAGGGACGTTCTAACACGTAGTAAAGCACAACTGGTTCAATTGTACGCACGTGATCTAATGAAGTACGTCAACTCTATCATTGGTTTGAGTATGTTCCCTATTACTCAGGAAGATGTTAAAGTAGGAAACTGGCGTGTTGATTGTATCATTCTTCAAATTGCCAGTAATGACATTAAAGATCATCGTCATTTGTTTGAGTTGATGATGACTAACATTTACGGTGTTCCTACTGTAATGTTTGATTTCATTAAGAGTAAAAGTTCTTTGGTTCTTGCTAAGTATATGGAAAATACTTATCAGGGGATTAAGCTCAAATATGACGAAGAACGTGAAATCTCTTTGGTGGGATTGGAAAGTAATTTGAGCACTTATCTGAGCTCTGAAGAAATCGAAACTGTTATTACCTTGAACTAATCATATTGACAGAAGAGGGGTGATTCCTTCTTCTGTTATTTTTACTGTTCTATATTTTTTCAAACCGATATAATTATGATGAACAGCGATTACCGCTGGGAGACGAAGCAGTCGTTCTCTCATTTCTTTTTTTGTTTAGGAGTCTTAGGTGAAGCGTAGTTATCAAGATTTCTTTCTAAGTTATAGTCCTAATTTAATAGGTCGTTTGTTTTGTAACAAAATGTCTGGTGATAATGAACATCGGATTGTTGTTTACAAAATGGATAAATGGAATACTCATCACTCTATAGATCTATCAGAAGCTTTCTTAAAGGCTGTTAAAAAGCTTTCTAAAGGAAAGATGGGTGAACGTACTAGTGTTCCTGTGAAATCGCTTACAATCGTTCGTGGAGAGTCTGGACGGATGTTTGTGACTAGGGGCGAAACTATTTCTATCTGTTTAGTTGATTACGTTTCTGGTGAACACGTAGAAGATAATGAAAAGAGACTAAAGGAAAGTTATGACTTTTTAATTAAAGTAATAACACTTATTCTCAAATGGGGTAGGGAAAGTAAACCTGGAAGTAAACCAAAACTTAAATTCCCTACTCCTCATAATCATGATAATGTAAACACCAACTTCATTGATTATCCAAATAGTGAAACTCCTAGTGTGTTTAGTAATTATACCTTACCTAATGCAGGTGGGTTTAATATCAATATAGAAGGTTCACAATACAGCGGGTTTATAACTAACAAAAATGGAGAGCTTCAAGGTCATTTACCGGAATTGATAAGCGGACTTGAACTAATTCAAAAGAATAGTCAAGTTTATCAAATGGTTAAACTTAGTAAAACTAATCCTAGTCATTATGTAACTTCATCGCCTGGGGAACATAAAGGTAAAGATGGTAAACGCATTCCAATAGTAGTAATTAATTTTGACAATAGTAAGTCTTTAAACAAAGTGTTATTTGCAGGCTATCCTGAAACACTTAAAGATTTGATTATTAAGTTAAAAGAAGCTAATAAAGGTTTAACCAAACACTTTAATAAGGAAATAGAATAATGAATACCACAACAACACCAAATATCTTTGATCCAGAAATGATGCTGAAAGCCGTTAAGGACGACTCTATATCAGTACCTGGGTTTATTACCGTGAATAACAACGGAAGTTTTACAATACCAGTTTCTGAAAAGGAGCATTTTAAATTGGCATACCTTAAATGGTGTCAAATGTTCTATATTCAAACTAGTAAACGCAAGACTTATATTGTTCTAGCTGATGAGGCCAAGAACATTATTCTTGCTTTGTACAGAAATGATATAGAACTTTTGGAAAAAGCTGAATCAGTTAAACACGAAAATATCTTCTCTGAGCAAATGGTTGCGCAACTCTGTTTTGTTTTATTGACTATGCGGATTGACTTAACTACCGATTTAGTTAAGTTCGGTGACTTTGTTCTAATTGGTAGCGGTGATAAAGTTGAATACATAATTGAAATGAAATTGCGAGGTTGTAATTTCATCACCTTTAAGTTTACTGCTGGTCGCATAGATGTTAGTACAGATTCGGTAAGTTCTAAGCAACCTACCCCGCCCACGCTGCATATGTCCATTATTACTATACTTGATATGTGGAAAATGGTTGGGGAAGACCTAACCATTCTATCTACTACTAAGCTGGTAGATGGCGTTCTAGATCAAGTTGCACACCAGTATTTGTTACGAGCATTGCCTGTTAGAGTTAAACTTATTGTAGAGACAGAATTTATCAGTTAAAATTAGTGGTTCTATAATTTTTCAAACCTATATTACTATAGTGTATAAGTAAGAAAGTTATTTCACCCCGTTAACAAAACAAAGGAAAATAAAACAATGTCTAAAGCAAACGCATTCGCTAAAACCATGGATTCCACTATCGCTCAACTGGTTAAAGATGCGACTATTCACAAAGATACTCATCACGTCGAGTTGAAACTTTCTTCTCTTCCCAAAGGTATCACCGAAGACTCTCTGACTCTTCACCAGGATTTCGTCAACCAGATCTCTGTAGCTACTGAAGCCGCACTTACTGAAATCGCCGTTAACCAGTATCCTGAAACCAAAGTTCTGGATTGGGATGCTGAACTGAATCTGGTTCCTGGGATCAATATCACCGCTACCACCAATCTGAAAACCTGTGTTGGTGAAGAGACCATGTACGGTATCAGCGATCTTTCTGTTGATCACATGTACAACGAAGAACTCTCTCTTTGGTACGATAACTTCCAGAACGTAAACCAGGAACGTGCTAAGAAGTTGTTCGACTAATAGATCACAATGGTTACTCTCGGCTTCGGTCGAGAGTAACTAATTTTCTCACATTTTATTTTAGGTTTATTATGAAACAGGACACAATACAAGTATTAAGTAATTATAGACATCTTGTTAACAAACTAGTTTATATTAAATACAGTTCCGATTACATGGAAGTCCGAAAGAAGATCCTTAATGAATTGCTAAGGTTTTATTATGACTTTAAAAACGGTATTGTGAACATAGAGTCTTATAAAGAAAGCTTTAGGATTAGAAAGATTTATAAACCAGATTACTATGAAATCTGTACATCTGAGCTTTGGATCATTTCTATAAATAAAGACTCTATAGAGGATTTGGTGTTATTTCTTAAATCAGAAGGATTGAGTGTAGATGGGTACAAAACAACTTGCGAGGGTGGTAAAAAGAGTTTGGCTTGAAGGGAGAGACAGGATTAGTGCAGCCGTATTTCAACATCATCTATCAGAACAAAACTGGATAAGTTCTACTCCTAATAATGAATCTGAAGAATTTGTCAACTTCCACGATAGTACTAAAGTTACATTTTTCTTTGGTGGGGACTTGATAGTTATCCACAGTAATGACTTTATTCCTATTATAGATTCTTATGAAGACTTCATTAAGAAACTTAAACTCATCCAAAACAGCGTAGAAGACGCTATGGAGAGACTTCAGTCAAAGGACAAGGAAACGTATCACTTTAATATCAAACACTTTCTAAACGACTCTGAAGGCCCTTCTTCAATATATACTTCTACTATAGCAATAACCTCCTCTCCTACTCATGGAAGAACATTCGAAATTTCCTCATGTGAAAGCAAAAGCAGGATTTATTTAGGTGGAAGAGGTAATGCTGTAAAGTTTATGAAGAAGTTTAATGAATTCATTATTTTCTGTGTGGGGGAAGTTGAGAAGACTCTAGCTAAGCACGGAGACACATTAAGGGAATACAAAGATAAAATAAGATTTTAGCGTTTAAGATCCAGACATTTTCAAACAGACATTACTTTAGTGTAGTCAGTCGATTGTGTCTTAACTTTAAAAGGAACATGAGTTATGAAAAAGTATTTTATTGCTGTACTGATTTCCATGGTCTCTGTATTTGGCTATGCTGCTGAAGAACCCAAGTACAAAGGCTGGACTGCGTTTCAAGATGATCAACTCATTGCATATGAGATTGAGAACACCGGTAACAAAGATGGTAAGTTGATTATCGGTTGTAAGAAGAAAGGTGATCCACTTACTGTTAAATATGTTCTTAATGGTAAAGAAGTGGAAATGTTTATCATTGAGACCCTCAGCACTCGTGGTAAGGACATCTTTCCGTATGTCAGTATTTACGGTTTGAACTCGATGACTTCTGATATGGTTCTTGAGCAGATTGATAATACCGACGAAGGATTTGTTATTAGTCGTTTTGAAAATGGTGACAGGGATCGTTATCGTGAATCACGTAAAACTGGTGATAAAAGTTTGACTCCTATCCCAGTTGGAAATGAACTGTTCACCGGTTATGAATTCATTGGTGAATACACAGCCGATTTGAAACAAGTGTGCGGAAAATCTGAAACTCGTCAATTTTAAGATCCATAGATTTTCAGATCTACATTACTTAAGCGTATAAGTCTTGCGACATTTTTGTTGTTAAAAACTCCTACTCTCTGAAAGGGGAGTAGGAGAATAACTATTACTTTATAAAGGGATATTAATCATGAAAATTCAAACTGTACTTTTTGCTTTGTGTATGATGGTAGTTGGTTCTGATGTAGCTGCGATGTCTGCCGATCCTGAACCGATCAATTATAATATCCGTCAAGCCGAAGCTGTGATCACCAATACCTACGTTAACAACCAAGGTAATCCGGTTCTGAGTATTGAGCTTAAGAAAGGTATTCAATCTCAAACTGTTTATTTTGTTTGTGCTAAAGGTTCCAGTGACTACACTGTGATCTACGATTTTACTGATATCAATAACCAAGCGACTGACTACGCAACCGGTTTTGCTATTCAGTATTATCCAAAAGGTCAAGGTAACAAAGCGCGATTGGTTTATGATGACTGGGATAACAACCTGGTATTGTCTGATCGTCGTAACGCAACTTTCACCCAAGCTATGGAACGTGCTAGCAAACTCAAAGGTGGCTCTATCGTATTTGCTTTTTACTCGACTGACAACTATGAACAAGGTACACCTGTTGCCTACTCGTGGTCAATGCCGGTTGAAGACTTCGTTAAGAATGTTAACGGAGTTGTAAAAGGTGAAGAGTTTGATGGTGCTTGTGATCATGCCTTTGTCCAAGGTCATGCACCGAGTGTTGGTTACCAAATGCCGCGTATGCGCTAATACTATAACTGGGAGTAACTTAGTCGAAACTAAGTTACTCCATTCTCTAATTAATAACTTTTAAGTCTAGATAAAGGAATATAGAAATGACCAATAATAAATCAATCCATAGCGGAGTTATTATTTTTGCCCTGTTGTTTTGTCTTAATCCCTTTAGTCAGGGCGTAGTCCAGTAGGACTGTTACTTTCTCCCTGCTGGGTTTCCACTACTACGT
>OEQV01000006.1_pt1 | contig 64631 bp, 58 predicted proteins | sample 1539821 | NCBI WGS metagenome assembly OEQV01 (sample SAMEA3891244, study PRJEB23780) | metagenome | biome: terrestrial biome; feature: animal house; material: water of meat washing | place: Italy | collected 2015-05-12 | reverse complement strand
TTCATCAGCGGCATGGGCAAGGTCAACGGCAAATTCGTCATCCTCATCGATACCGAAAAAGTGTTGTCACTCGATGAGATGGCTCAACTCAGTGAACTGGCCCAGCCACAGGCAAGGTTGCCACAAAGCAACCTGCAACCCTCCTGAACAGGCCCATATACACCACGACATGCAGCATAAGGAAACGCTCATGACCCACTCACTCTTTGGCAAACTCTTCGGAAACAGCGCGGCCGAAGCAAGACAGCAGGCCCAACTACTCAATGCTATCGGGCAATTACAGCGCACCATTGAAGACGATCAGGCTCCGGCTGCAATCGAACTTTCCGGACTGGATAGCCCGCTGCGTGAAGTGGCCGTCGCGGTCAACGACGTGATTGCCCTGTTGAGCGGCAAGCTGGAGCAAAGCCGGAACGAGATCAGGAATAGCCAGGTGCTGCTTCATGAAAACCGGCTGGTTCGCAAGGCGCTCGACTGCGCCAGCACCAACGTGATGATCGCCGATACCAACCTCGACATTATCTACATGAACGAGGCGGTGACCGGCATGCTCAATCAGGCTGAAAGCGACATCAAGAAAGAGCTCTACAGCTTCAATGCCAATCAGCTGATGGGCGCCAACATCGACAGCTTTCATAAAAATCCCGGCCATCAGCGCGCCATGCTGGCCAAACTCAACAGCACCTACCGCACCCAGATACAGCTGGGGGGGCGCACCTTCTCCCTGATCGCCAATCCGGTCTTCAACGATACCGGAGAACGGTTGGGATCCGTGGTCGAATGGGCCGACAGAACCAAGGAGGTGATGATAGAGAAAGAGATGTCCGACATTGTGCAGGCCGTGATCAATGGCGAGCTGCACCGCCGGATGGAGCTGACGGGTAAAAGCGGCTTCTTTCAGGCAATGGGGGAAGGGATAAACCAGATTGCCGAAGTGATCGACAGCACCCTCAACGATGTTATCCGGGTCGTACAGTGTCTGGCGAAAGGGGATCTGACCCAACAGATAGAGGCTGATTATCCCGGTATTTTTGGCACCACCAAAGATTCGCTAAACACCACTATCGCCTCGCTGACCAAGATTGTCACCGAAGTGCGCGGCGCCTCTGACAATCTCTCCAGTGCCGCCGAGCAAGTCAGCGCGACGGCCCAGTCGATCAGCCAATCCAGCAGTGAACAGGCCTCCAGCATGGAAGAGACCAGCGCCTCCATCGAGCAGATGAGCGCCAGCATCAACCAGAATACCGACAATGCCCAGGTCACCGATGGCATGGCCAGCAAGGCAGCCAAAGAGGCCGTAGAGGGAGGAGAAGCGGTCAAACTGACTGTGGATGCCATGAAGCAGATCGCCAGACGGATTGGCATCATCGATGACATCGCCTACCAGACCAATCTGCTGGCACTCAACGCAGCTATCGAAGCGGCGCGGGCAGGCGATCACGGCAAAGGCTTTGCCGTAGTGGCGGCGGAGGTGCGCAAACTGGCCGAACGCAGCCAGGTGGCAGCACAGGAGATTGGTGAGCTGGCCTCCAGCAGTGTCGAGATGGCGGAAAAAGCAGGTCGCCTGCTCGATCAAATGGTGCCCTCCATCAACAAGACCTCGGATCTGGTGCAGGAGATCAGCGCCGCCTCCAATGAACAGTCCACCGGCGTCAGCCAGATCAACCTGGCCATGAATCAGTTGAGTCAGGTTACCCAGCAAAATGCCTCTTGCAGCGAAGAGCTGGCTGCCACAGCAGAAGAGATGAGCAGCCAGGCTGAACAGCTGCAGCTGGCCATGGAGTTCTTTACCCTGGAGGCCCACACCAAAGAAGGTAAAGCAGCCACCTCGCATCTTCACCCCAATACCCGAGGTCGCTTCATGAACGAGAGCAATGCCAACAGTCGGGAACGAGCCGCCACAGTCCAACGCCCCACGGGCGATGGCGATTTTGTCCGGTTCTAGTCACGGGAGAGGCATTGCCTCTCCCGCATCCGACAACACAGGTAGAGGGACAGGGTTTTGTATCAAACCCAGCTGCATGATGATGAGTTCTCCCGTTTCCAACGCTGGCTTCATCAAACGGCGGGGATAGAGCTGTCTCCAGCCAAGAAGGCGCTGGTTGCCAGCCGCTTGGCAAAACGGCTCTGCCACTATGAGCTGGACAGCTATGACGACTACTTCCAGCTCATCATGAACGATCGCAGCAGCGAACTGCAGCTGGCGCTCGATCTGCTCACCACCAACGAAACCTACTTTTTCAGAGAGCCAAAACACTTCGAGTTTCTGACCCGGGAGGTGCTTGCACACTTCCCGAGTGAACGCACCTTGCGGATCTGGAGCGCAGCCAGTTCATCCGGAGAGGAGCCCTACAGTCTGGCCATGACCCTCGCGGAGAAACGCGGCACCCTCAACTGGGAGATCCTGGCCTCCGATATCTCGTCCCGGGTGCTGGAACAGGCGATGAGCGGTCGCTACCCCATCGAGCGGGCGCAAAATATTCCACTGCCCTTTTTGATGAAATATTGCCTCAAGGGTGTGGGCCTGCAGGAGGGCATCTTCATCATCGATCGCAAGTTGCGGGACAAGGTGCAGTTCATGCAGATCAACCTCAATCAGGATCTGCCGGACATCGGCATGTTTGACGTCATCTTCATCAGAAACGTGATGATCTACTTCAACAAGGAGACCAAAGGGCAAGTATTGCAGCGGCTGGTACCCAGACTCAAACCCGGTGGCTACCTGCTGGTGAGCCACGCCGAGAGCCTGCATGGCCTGCACCACGGCCTGCAGCTTGTCTCTCCTTCCATCTATCAGAAGAGATAAGTCATGACTCGGGAGGTGATCCTGCAACCGGGAGAGCTCTTTTTTGGCAAGGAGGATGTGGTGGTCAGAACCGTACTGGGCTCCTGTATTGCCATCACCTTGTGGCATCCGGAGCAGAAACAGGGAGGAATGTGTCACTACATGCTGCCAAGTCGGCGCAATCCCTCTACCAAGCTGGATGGGCGCTATGCCGATGAGGCCCTCGCCTTGCTGCTGCAAGCGGCCAGTCACTATCCCGCCCCCATCCATGAATATGAGGCCAAGTTGTTCGGGGGTGGCAACATGTTTACCGAACCTCAATACGCACAGAGCGACAACAATGTCGCCGCCAAAAATATTCAGGCAGCCTGGCAGCTGACCCGACACCTTGGCCTTGATATCAAAGCCCACCATCTTGGCCATAGCGGCCACCGAAGCCTGATTTTTGAACTCAGCAACGGTAGTGTCTGGCTCCGCCATCATCGTCTGCCACATCAACGGGAGTCGCGAGAATGAAGCAGATCCGGGTCATGCTGGTGGATGATTCCGCCGTGGTCAGACAGGTATTGCAAGCGGTGCTGGAGCAGGAGCCCGATATCCGGGTGATCGCCACGGCATCGGATCCCCTGTTTGCGCAGGAAAAACTGAAGAAAGAGTGGCCTGACGTCATCGTGCTCGATGTGGAGATGCCCCGTATGGATGGCATCACTTTTCTCACCAAGATCATGGCAGAGCATCCAACCCCGGTGGTGATCTGCTCCTCCCTCACCGAAAAGGGGGCCGAGACCACCTTGCAGGCAATGGCTGCCGGCGCGGTGGACATCATCACCAAGCCGACCATGGGGATAAAAAGCTTTCTGCAAGAATCTGCCCACGACCTGGCCATGGCGGTGCGGGCTGCGGCCCAGGCCAACCTCAAGCGCGTGGGCAAGCCCTCCTCTGTGCCGGTCAGCGCCAAGCTGAACGCCGATGCCATGCTGGCCCCCAATCAGCACGCCATGGCACAAACCACCGAGCGGCTCATCGCCATCGGTACCTCGACCGGTGGCACCCAGGCCCTTGAGGCAGTACTGACGGCCCTGCCCCGGGTCAGCCCCGGCATTGTCATCGTGCAGCACATGCCGGAGAAATTTACCGCCATGTTTGCCGAGCGGTTGAACGGGGTCTGCCAGATAGAAGTGCGGGAGGCGAGAAACAATGACAGAGTGATCCCCGGGCTGGCGCTGATTGCCCCTGGCGGCAAACATATGCTGCTCAAGCGCAGCGGGGCCTACTATCACGTCGAGGTGGTCGACGGGCCGCTTATCAACCGCCATCGCCCCTCGGTGGATGTGCTGTTTCGCTCCGTCGCCAAATATGCCGGCAAGAATGCCACCGGCATCATCATGACCGGCATGGGGGATGATGGTGCCCGGGGATTGCGCGAGATGCTGGATGCGGGTGCCAACACCTATGCCCAGGATGAGGCCTCCTGCGTGGTCTTCGGCATGCCCAAGGAGGCGATCAAGCTGGGAGCAGCCCGCCATGTACTCCCCTTGCAAGAGATGCAATACGCCATCCTCGGCAAGTAATCCCTTATCGCGCGTTTTGACCATAAAAAAGTCCGGCTCCCCAAGGGGAGCCGGACTTTTTACATCAACCGGAACAGGTCCGGTATCAGGCGAGCAGATTACTCTGCAGCAGGCGCTTCTTCAGCGGCCGGAGCAGCCTCAGCAGGTGCTGCCGCTTCGGTCGGGGCGTTCGCTTCCTTGATGGAGAGACGTACGCGGCCCTGACGGTCCACTTCCAGTACCTTCACCTTGACCACGTCACCGATGGTCAGGTGGTCAGCCACGTTCTGTACACGAGCGTCGGTGATCTGGGAAATGTGTACCAGACCATCTTTGCCCGGCAGGATGTTGACGAATGCACCGAAATCGGCCAGACGGACAACTTTACCTTCATAGATGCGGTTCACTTCGATCTCGGCGGTGATGGCCTCGATGCGACGGATCGCTTCCATGGCGGCTTCGTTGGCCACGGCGGAGATACGTACAGTACCGTCATCATCCAGCTCGATGTTGGTGCCGGTCTCTTCGGTCAGCGCACGGATCACGGAACCACCCTTACCAATCACATCCTTGATCTTCTCGGGATTGATCTTGATGGTGTGGATACGCGGTGCGAAATCGGAGATCTGGGCACGGGGAGCCTGGATAGCTTCATCCATCACTTTCAGGATGTGCAGACGAGCGCCACGAGCTTGCTTCAGCGCAATCTCCATGATCTCTTTGGTGATGCCTTCGATCTTGATGTCCATCTGCAGCGCGGTCACACCTTCGGTGGTACCGGCTACTTTGAAGTCCATGTCGCCCAGGTGATCTTCGTCACCCAGGATGTCGGACAGCACGACGAAACCTTCTTCTTCCTTCACCAGACCCATGGCGATACCGGCAACGGAGGCCTTGATCGGCACACCCGCGTCCATCAGCGCCAGGGAGGAACCACAGACAGAGGCCATGGAGGAGGAACCGTTGGATTCGGTGATTTCAGACACCACGCGCACCACGTACGGGAACTCGGCGGCGCTCGGCATCACGGCAGCAACGCCGCGCTTGGCCAGACGGCCGTGACCGATTTCACGACGCTTCGGGCTACCCATCATGCCGGTCTCACCGACGCAGTATGGCGGGAAGTTGTAGTGCAGCATGAAGCGATCGGCACGGTTGCCGGTCAGCTCGTCGATGTTCTGGGCGTCACGCTCGGTACCCAGAGTGGCGACCACGATGGCCTGAGTTTCACCACGGGTGAACAGGGCAGAGCCGTGAGCACGGGGCAGAATACCGGTACCTACGCTCAGGGCGCGGATCATTTCCGGATCGCGACCATCGATACGCGGCTCACCACGTACTACGCGACCACGAACGATGCGGCTTTCCAGGCTGTGGAACTCTTCGCCGATCTTCTTGGCATCTTCTTCCACGCCGGAAGCGATAACTTGCTCAACCACACGGCCCTTGATGGCAGCGATGGTTTCGTAACGAACAGCCTTCTCGGTGATGCGGTAGGCTTCACCCAGCTCGGCGGTCGCCAGCTCGGCAACCTTGGCTTTCAGCGCTTCGTTGACGGCAGGCGGAGTCCAGTCCCACGGCTTGGTGCCGACGGCAGCGGCAAACTCGTTGATCGCATTGATCACGGTCTGCATCTGCTCGTGACCGTATACCACGGCGCCCAGCATCACTTCTTCGGAGAGGATGGCCGCTTCGGACTCAACCATCAGCACGGCATTGGCAGTACCGGCAACCACCAGATCCAGATCGCTCTGCGGCAGTTCGGTGGTGGTCGGGTTCAGCACATACTGACCGTTCATGTAACCCACGCGGGCTGCCGCAATCGGGCCGCCAAACGGGATACCGGAGATGGCCAGTGCAGCAGAGGCACCGATCATGGCAACGATGTCGGGGGATACGGCCGGATTCACGGACATTACGGTCGCAACGACCTGAACCTCATTGAGGAAGCCTTCCGGGAACAGCGGACGAATAGGACGGTCGATCAGACGGGAGATGAGGGTCTCGCCTTCGCTCGGACGGCCTTCACGACGGAAGAAACCACCCGGGATACGACCAGCAGCATAGGTACGCTCCTGGTAGTTGACGGTCAGCGGGAAGAAATCACGGCCGTGATCGGCCTCTTTCTTGCCAACTACGGTCACAAATACGCAGGTATCGTCCATGCTGACCATTACGGCCGCAGTGGCTTGACGGGCCATCACACCGGTTTCCAGAGTGACGGTGTGTTGACCGTACTGGAATGACTTTACAATAGGATTCACGTGAATTTCCTTTTTACAATTTGGCTCTTTAAATTCGCGCACAAGTATACTTGATTCGATGCAAAAGGTAAGCGGCGACGCGAATTCTGTGAGGCAGGCAACGGCTTGAAGAGCAATAAAAAAAGGGGAACCTGATGGTTCCCCTTTTTCGCGAAATCTGATGGTCGATTAACGACGCAGACCCAGCTTGGCGATCAGAGCAGCATAACGCTCGGAATCTTTACGCTTCAGGTAGTCCAGCAGCTTACGACGCTGGGAAACCATGCGCAGCAGACCGCGACGACCGTGGTGGTCCTTGGAGTGCTCTTTGAAGTGACCTTGCAGATGGTTGATCTGGGCAGTCAGCAGGGCAACTTGCACTTCGGGGGAACCGGTGTCGTTGGCGCAACGAGCGTTGTCAGCAACGATTTGAGCTTTGATCTCAGCATTTAGAGACATGGTAATACTCCAGTAGAGTGTTTAAAGGTTCACAGCCAATCTCTAATTCAGCCGTGAAATGAGGGCGGTATCATAATCGTCCCCGCCCCTTTTCGCAACGATAAAGAGGCGAAACGGGAAAGACGCGCTGATACCGCCTGAGGATCACTCCTCGTCGTGATAACGCACCAGTCGCTTGGGAGCGACGCGGCCATCATCATCAATCTCGCCAACCCCGATGAACTCGCGCTCCGGGCCGACCGTCATGCGAACCTGACCGCTTTGCGGCGCACCGGCCACCTGCACGGCCTGGCCCTGATTCACATAGGCAGCCACAACGGCCAGCATGTTCACCTCGGGCAGGGAAGCCACGGCGGTGTCCATCGGCAGCAACAGCGGATCCAGCTGCTCACGCGGCGGGATGCTCTCGGCCTTGGCCTGCTCGAAGATGCACTCGAGTTGCTCCAGAGTCAGCATCCGCTCGTACGGATAGCTGGCCACCTGGGTACGGCGCAACTGAGTCACGTGGGCACCACAACCCAGCACTTCACCCAGATCATCCACCAGAGAGCGGATGTAGGTGCCCTTGCTGCAGTGCACTTCGAGGCGCACTTCATCACCTTCAAAGCTCAGCAGTTTGAGCTCGAATACGGTGATGGGACGGGCTTCTCGCTCGATCTCGATGCCTTCGCGGGCATATTCGTAGAGCGGACGGCCGTTGTGCTTGAGCGCGGAGTACATGGAGGGCACCTGCATGATGGGGCCGCGGAACTGGTCCAGCGCCTCGATCAGGGTACCGACAGCCACGTTCACCGGACGGGTGGAGACCACCTCACCATCGGAGTCGCTGGTGTTGGTGCGCTCGCCCAGTTTGGCGGTCACCTCATAGCGCTTGTCCGCTTCCAGCAGATACTGGGAGAACTTGGTGGCCTCGCCGAGGCAGATCGGCAGCATGCCGGTCGCCAGCGGATCCAGTGCGCCGGTGTGACCGGCCTTGGCGGCGTTGTAGATGCGCTTGACCTTCTGCAACACATCGTTGGAGGTCAGGCCGGTCGGCTTGTCCAGCAGCAGAATGCCGTGCACATCACGGCCCTTGAAACGACGTCTTCGGGTCATCTCAGGCTTTATCCTCAGTCGTGTCATCCGGTGCGGATTCAGCTTCTTCGTCACGGCCGGATTCGGCCATGCGACGCTTGTCTTCACGCACAGTGTTGGTCACCAGGTTGGAGAGACGCATCCCCTCGACCAGGGTCTGGTCGTAGTAGAAACGCAGCTCGGGCACCACGCGCAGACGCATGGCACTGCCCAGCAGACTACGGATATATCCGGCTGCTTCGGTCAGACCCTGCAAGCCTTCCTTGATGCGCTCGGCATCATTTTCCAGCTGCAAGAAGGTGACGTAAATCTTGGCATAGTTGAGGTCACGGGACACTTCCACATCGGAAACGGTCACCATGCCGATGCGCGGGTCTTTCACCTCGCGCTGCAGGATCAGCGCGATTTCACGCTGGATCTGCTGTCCGACCCGACGGGTCCGGCTGAATTCTCTGGCCATATTCTATCCTGCGATAAAAGGGGGCCGCGGCCCCCTATTTTGTCTGACTCTTGGCTTACAGAGTCCGTTGAATTTCAACAGTCTCGTAAACTTCGATCTGGTCGCCTTCGCGCACGTCGTTGTAGTTCTTGACCGCGATACCACACTCGTAGCCGTTGCGAACTTCGTTGACGTCATCCTTGAAGCGGCGCAGGGATTCCAGCTCGCCTTCATAGATAACCACGTTGTCACGCAGAACGCGGATACGGTTGGAACGCTTGACCACACCTTCGGTAACCATACAGCCGGCAACGGCGCCGAACTTCGGAGACTTGAAGACGCTACGCACTTCAGCCAGACCGATGATCTCCTGACGATACTCAGGGGCCAGCTTGCCGCTCATGGCCTGCTTCACTTCGTCGATCAGGTCATAGATGACGGAGTAGTAACGCAGATCCAGGCTCTCGGATTCGATGACCTTGCGCGCAGAAGCGTCGGCACGGACGTTGAAACCCACCAGGATGGCGCTGGAAGCAGCAGCCAGGGTCGCGTCGGTTTCGGTGATACCACCTACGCCGGAACCCACGATCTTCACCTTCACTTCGTCGGTGGAGAGTTTGACCAGCGCATCGCAGATCGCTTCCACAGAACCTTGTACGTCGGCCTTGATCACCACGTTCACTTCGGACACTTCGCCCTCGGTCATGTTGGCGAACATGTTTTCCAGCTTGGCCTTCTGCTGGCGAGCCAGCTTGACTTCGCGGAACTTGCCCTGACGATAGAGCGCCACTTCACGGGCTTTCTTCTCGTCACGGACAACGGTGGCTTCGTCACCGGCAGAGGGAACGCCGGACAGACCCAGGATTTCCACCGGCAGGGACGGACCCGCTTCCTTGATCTCGCGACCCAGTTCGTCACGCATGGCGCGAACACGGCCGTACTCGAGACCACACAGAACGATGTCGCCCTGACGCAGAGTACCTTCTTGTACCAGTACGGTAGCAACCGGACCACGACCTTTATCCAGGAAGGATTCGATCACGACGCCGTTGGCCATGCCGTCAACCACCGCTTTCAGCTCCAGTACTTCAGCCTGGATCAGGATGGCTTCCAGCAGGTCGTCGATGCCTTCGCCAGACTTGGCGGATACGTGCACGAACTGGCAGTCTCCACCCCAATCTTCGGACATGACGTTGTAACGGGCCAGCTCGGTCTTGACGCGATCCGGATCCGCTTCAGGCTTGTCGATCTTGTTGACCGCAACAACCAGCGGCACAGCGGCTGCCTTGGCGTGCTGGATTGCTTCGATGGTTTGCGGCATGACGCCGTCATCGGCAGCAACAACCAGTACCACGATATCGGTCGCCTTGGCACCACGAGCACGCATGGAGGTAAACGCCGCGTGACCCGGAGTATCCAGGAAGGTGATCATGCCACTGTCGGTCTGGACGTGGTAAGCACCGATATGCTGGGTAATACCACCGGCTTCGCCAGCAGCAACCTTGGCTTTACGAATGTAGTCGAGCAGCGAGGTCTTACCGTGGTCAACGTGACCCATGATGGTCACGACCGGTGCGCGCGGCTTGGCTTCGGAGGTCTCGTCACGATCGGACAGTACCGCCTCTTCCAGCTCGTTCTCACGACGCAGCACAACCTTGTGACCCATCTCCTCGGCGACCAGCTGAGCGGTCTCCTGGTCGATCACCTGGTTGATGGTGGCCATGGCACCCATCTTCATCATCACCTTGATGACTTCAACGCCCTTGACGGCCATCTTGTTGGCCAGCTCGGCCACAGTGATGGTCTCGCCGATGACGACGTCGCGGTTCACCACGGCAGCCGGCTTGTTGAAGCCGTGCTTCATGGCGTTCGGCATGGCGACCTTGCCACGCTTGCCTTTACGGGCACGCGGGTTGCGAGAGTCGCGATCATCTTCACGACGACCGGCTTTCTTCGGTGCCTTGGCAGCTGCGGCAGTGCGGCGGCTGGTCTCTTCTTTCCGATCCAACTCGTCTTCTGCGGCTTGCGCATGCTTGTTGGTGGTCAGATGGTAGTCGCTGCTCTCTTTGGCGCGAGCGGCCTCTTCTTCAGCCCAGCGGGCTGCGTTCTGTTCCGCCATGAGACGAGCCTCTTCGGCTTTCTTCGCGGCGAGTTCTTCAGCTTTTTGCAAAGCTGTTTGTTCCTGTTGGCGCTTCAGTTCTTCTGCTTCGCGCTTGGCCATCTTTTCTGCCTCTTGCTGAGCTGTGCTACTGGCTGCTTTGGCGGGCTGTGAAGCCTGTCGAGCCTTTGATTGTGCCTCGATCCGCGCCTTTTCCTCAGCTTCACGACGAGCTTGCTCAGCCTCACGGCGAGCCTTCTCTTCAGCTTCGAGGCGAGCCTTCTCTTCGGCCTCGCGACGAGCTTTTTCTTCTGCTTCCAAACGCGCTGTTTCCTCGGCTTCCGCCTGACGCTGTTCATCTTCCAGCGCCGAGCGTCTTACATAGGTGCGAGACTTGCGCACTTCTACCTGCACTTCCTTGTTCTTGCCGCCAGTCCCCTGAACACTGATGGTGCTCTTGGTCTTGCGCTGCAAGGTCATGCGGGCAGGAGCGGCGACCTCGTCACCTCCATGCTGTTTCTTCAGGTGTGCCAGCAGAGCCTGTTTCTCAGACTCGCTGACCATGTCGTCGGCCTTGCTCTTGCTGATACCGGCATCGACAAACTGCTGGAGAAGACGATCAACCGGTGTGTCGATGTCAGTGGCAAGTTGTTTGACTGATACTTCTGCCATTCATTTTCCTCCGTTTGATCTTACTCGGACTGCTCTTCTCCGAACCAACAGATATTGCGAGCAGCCATAATGAGCTCACCTGCCTTCTCGGCAGTCAGCCCTTCAATATCAGCAAGGTCATCGATACCTTGCTCAGCCAAATCTTCCAGGGTGCCCACGCCACGGCCCGCCAGAGCGTAAGCCAGTTCGCGGCTCAGACCGTTCAGATTGAGCAGCTCTTCGGACGGCTCAACGCCATCGAAAGACTCTTCTTTGGCCAGTGCCTTGGTAGTCAGGGCATCTTTGGCGCGCTTGCGCAGCTCTTCGACCATGTCTTCATCCAGACCGTCGATAGCCAGCAGCTCGTTGACCGGTACAAAGGCGATCTCTTCCAGGGTAGAGAAGCCCTCTTCCATCAGCAGACCGGCGAAATCGTCGTCGATGTCCAGGGTGCTGGTGAACAGGTTCATGATGCGGTCGTTTTCGGCCTGGTGCTTGGCACGCATGTCCTCAACGGTCATCACGTTCAGCTCCCAACCGGTCAGCTGGGAGGCCAGACGCACGTTCTGACCATTGCGACCGATGGCCTGAGCCAGGTTGGCAGCTTCCACGGCGATATCCATGGTGTGGTTGTCTTCATCAACGATGATGGAGGCCACATCGGCAGGTGCCATGGCATTGATCACGTACTGGGCCGGGTTGTCATCGTACAGCACGATGTCGGCACGCTCACCGCTCAGCTCGGCGGAGACAGCTTGCACACGGGCACCACGCATACCGATACAGGCACCGATCGGGTCGATACGACGATCGTTGGTCTTCACCGCGATCTTGGCGCGGGAACCCGGATCACGGGCAGCGCCCATGATTTCGATCATCTCTTCACCGATCTCCGGTACTTCGATACGGAACAGCTCTTTCAGGAAGTCCGGGCTGGAACGGCTGACAAACAGCTGGGAACCACGGGCTTCCGGACGAACTGCGTAGAGCAGGCCACGGACACGGTCGCCCGGGCGGAAGGTTTCACGCGGCAGCATGTCATCACGGAAGATCACGGCTTCAGCATTGCTGCCCAGATCCAGGATGACGTTGTCGCGGTTGCTCTTCTTGACCACACCACTGATGATGGTGCCTTCTTTATCTTTAAACTGATCAACTACTTGTGAACGCTCGGCTTCGCGCACTTTCTGCACGATAACCTGCTTGGCGGTCTGGGTAGTGATACGGTCGAAGGTCACAGAGTCGATCTGGTCTTCAACATACTCACCGATCTGGATTTCCGGCTGATCAATCTGCGCCGCTTCCAGGGTGATTTCAGCGTAAGGGTTCTCCATCGCGGCTTGATCCGCAATGACTACCCAGCGGCGATAAGTGTCGTAGTCACCGGTCTTGCGATCGATTTCGACCCGAACTTCAATCTCGCCTTCATATTTCTTCTTGGTCGCAGTCGCCAGCGCGGTTTCCAGAGCCTGGAAGATCTTCTCGCGGGGTACCGCTTTCTCGTTGGATACTGCGTCAACGACCAGCAAAATCTCTTTATTCATATCCGATAGCCTCGTTAACCAAAGTTCGGCACTATGTTCGCTTTTTGGATATTGGTGAAAGCCAACACGTCGTCCTTACCATCTACTGTCAGGGTGATCATGTCGCCTTGCACAGCTTTGATTACGCCTTTGAACTTGCGGCGGTTATTTGTTGCCATCCGAAGCGTTACCGCCGCCTCTTGGCCAACGTATTTTTCGAAATGGGCAACCTTGAACAGCGGACGATCCATGCCGGGGGAGGACACCTCGAGGTAGTACTCCTCGGTGATGGGATCTTCGACGTCCATGATGGCGCCAACCTGATGGCTGACCTCAGCACAGTTCTCGACAGTCACACCCTGCTCGCCGTCGATATAGACACGCAAGGTGGAGTGTTTACCCGCACGGATAAACTCAATACCCCAAAGTTCAAAACCCAAGGCAACGACCGGAGCCTCGAGCAGATCGGTCAAACGTTGTTCCAACGTAGCCAAAGTCACCCTCCGAAAAACAAAAAAAGGGCATAAAGCCCAGATAGATATCGATTCAGAGTAAATTGCACATAACAAAAAGCCCCGATGTCAAATCGGGGCTTGGCGCTTTACCCTGATTGTCGCCTCGCAGCGACCGCCTTCCTGAGCGTAGGAAATGCGTGAAATTTGGTTGCGGGGGCCGGATTTGAACCGACGACCTTCGGGTTATGAGCCCGACGAGCTACCATGCTGCTCCACCCCGCGTCCGAAATCGTGCGAGATTATAGCCAGTTCAATCTATTCATACAAGAGTGACTGGCTATAATACACTCGGTTTCCCGAGCTCACTGCTTAATTGGTGCCGTGGGCGGGACTCGAACCCGCACACCCTAGAGCACTACCCCCTCAAGATAGCGTGTCTACCAATTCCACCACCACGGCAAAACTCTTACTCGGGAACGTCAGTATCTTTCTTCACTGGCGCTTTGGTCTGCTCAACCTGTTGGGTTTGTTGCAGATTTTCCCACTCACTACCCTGCTTTACCTTGTTGCTGGACATAGATCCGAGCACCAGGCTGATAACGAAAAACAGAGTAGCCAAAATTGCTGTTGTTCGGGTCAGGAAACTGCCTGAACCACCGGAGCCGAATACTGTGTTCGATGCCCCTGCGCCGAAGGAGGCGCCCATATCAGCCCCTTTACCTTGCTGAATCATCACCAGACCAATCAGAGCCAGTGAAACCAGCAGATAAACGACTAAAAGAATCTCGTACATTTAACTTGCACCCTTTGCCGCTTCAACAATTCCTAAAAACGCATCGCTATCGAGGCTTGCTCCGCCAATCAGTCCGCCATCAATGTCGGGCTGGGCAAACAAATCTCTCGCATTGGTCGGCGTTACGCTCCCACCATAGATGATTCTAACTTTCTCACCTATTACCGGAGTATCCTCCGCCAAGCGACCACGTATAAAGGAATGAACCTCTTGTGCCTGCTCGGGTGTGGCGCATTTACCTGTACCTACAGCCCAAATCGGCTCGTAGGCGATGATAGCATTATCGAAAGCCATCGCGCCATTTTTCTCTATGACGATATCCAGCTCTTCAGCGATCACCTCGAAGGCTCTTCTCGCCTGCCTCGCCGCACCTGATTCACCTAAACAGAGGATGGGAATCAAGCCTGCCGCTCTGGCTGCCGCAAACTTCTCTGCGACGATAAAACTGGTCTCACCAAAGAGACGCCTGCGCTCGGAGTGCCCTACCAATACGTAACGACACCCTGCCTCAACCAGCATCTGACACGAGATTTCTCCTGTGTAAGCGCCAGTGTCGTGCTGACTCACATTCTGAGCCCCCAACTTTATTACTTTCTGCTCATTGAGCAGTGAAGCGGTAAAGTCGAGATGCACATGGGAAGGACAGAGAACCACATCTACTTTTCCGTCAACGCCGTTCAGGCACTGACTCGTAAACTGCTCTAACTGCGACCTACTACCGTGCAACTTCCAGTTGGCTGCTACAAACGGCTTGCGATGTCCCATCGGCAACTCCCTTGCGAAAGCGGGGCTGATAATATCCAGAGGATGCTCAGCTGACAAGTGCTATTTTTAAATTTTTGAATCGTTTGAACAAGATACAACCAGGGCGGCTAAAAAGCCGCCCTGGTTGTTCATTAAAACGCCGATTCAACCTGCTTGGCGATGCGCTGAGCCATGTCACGCACCTGCTGTTCATGCTCACCTTCGACCATGACCCGGATCAGCGGTTCGGTACCGGATTTACGCAACAGCACGCGACCACGACCAGCCAGCTCCTGTTCCACCTTGGCAACCTCATCCATGACAGCATCAGCAGCCAGCGGATCCTTGCCTTCGGCAAAGCGAACATTCACCAGCACCTGCGGGAACTTGCTCATGCCGGAGCGCAGCTTGGCCAGCGGCATCTCGGCACTGCGCATGGCGGTAAGCACCTGCAAGGCGGCCACGATGCCATCACCCGTGGTGGTCTGATCCAGACAGATAATGTGGCCGGAGTTCTCGCCACCGATGCGCCAGCCCTTCTCTTCCATCATCTCCAGCACGTAGCGGTCACCCACCTTGGCTCGGGCAAACGGAATGCCCAGGGTCTGCAGTGCCAGCTCCAGGCCCATGTTGGCCATCAGGGTGCCGACGACACCGCCTTTGAGGCGACCATTGCGCAGGGCATCGCGCGCGATGATATAGAGCACTTCGTCACCGTCGATGAGATAGCCGGTATGGTCGACCATGATCAGACGGTCACCATCACCATCAAAGGCAACCCCCAGATCGGCCTTGCACTCCAGCACCTTGGCAACCAGTGCGTCAGGCGCAGTCGAACCGACACCATCGTTGATGTTGAGACCATCCGGGGCACAGCCCATGGTGATCACTTCGGCACCCAGCTCGCGGAAAACCGACGGCGCAATGTGATAAGTCGCCCCGTGGCCACAGTCGACCACCATTTTCACCCCATCCAGATTCATGTGGGAGGGGAAGGTGCTCTTGCAAAATTCGATATAGCGACCGGCGGCATCATCAATGCGCACCGCTTTGCCAAGTTCGGCCGACTCGACACACTTGAGCTCGTGATCCAGCTCGGCTTCGATAGCCAGCTCGACATCATCAGGCAGTTTGGTGCCATCGGCGGAGAAGAACTTGATGCCGTTGTCATAGAAGGGGTTGTGGGAAGCGCTGATGACGATGCCAGCTTCGGCACGGAAAGTGCGAGTCAGGTAGGCAACCGCCGGCGTGGGCATGGGCCCCATCAGAATGGCTTTAAGGCCTGCCGCGGAGAGCCCCGCTTCCAGCGCAGACTCCAGCATATAGCCAGAGATGCGGGTATCTTTGCCAATCAGCACCTTTTTGGTGCCCTTCTTGGAGAGCACCTTGCCGGCAGCCCAACCTAATTTCATCACGAAATCAGGAGTGATCGGGAATTCGCCAACCTTGCCGCGCACACCATCGGTACCGAAATACTTTCTTGCCATTGTCTGTTCTCTTTATTATCTGGAAATAAAATCTTGTCCCGTCATTGCCAGCCAACCGACGCGCAATGCGTCCATGGTCTCCCGTACATCGTGTACCCTGATGATGCGGGCCCCATGCTGCATGCCGATAAGGGCGCATGCCAGACTGCCCGCCAGACGCTCATCCACCGGACGGCCCAGCAGGTTGCCTATCATAGACTTTCGCGACATCCCCACCAATAGCGGCAAGCCATAATCAAGCAGTTCCTTTTGAGCCGCCAACAGCTGATAGTTGTGTGCAAGGGTCTTGCCAAAGCCATATCCCGGATCCAGCAACAGATCTTCGCGTCTGATCCCGGCGGTCAGACAAGCCGCAATGCGCTCATCAAAAAAGGCGCGTACCTCTCCGATCAGATCGTCATAGTGGGGCTCGACCTGCATGGTTCGCGGCTGCCCCTGCATATGCATCAGACAGACAGGAACAGCAGCCTCGGCCGCTGCCTGCAGTGCTCCCGGCTCTTGCAGTGCCCGCACATCGTTGATCAGATGGGCACCCGCCTTGCAACCCTCCCGCATCACAGCCGCTTTGGAGGTATCGAGGGAGATCATCACATCCAGCTCACGGACCATCTGTTCCACGACAGGAATGACCCTGTCCAGCTCCTCCTGCTCGCTCACATCGGGCGCACCAGGGCGGGTTGACTCGCCACCGATGTCGATGAGGGTCGCACCGTCAGAGACCATCTGGCGCGCATGGGCCATTGCCCGTTCAAACTGGTTGAAATTACCGCCATCGGAGAAGGAGTCGGGCGTCACATTGAGGATCCCCATCACATGGGGACGATCGAGGGAGAGGCTGAGCCCCTTGCTGGTTAACTGCATTTTCACGTCCATCTGATAAAGAAAAACCCCGGGCAAGCCCGGGGTTTGGAGAGTCACGATTATTTGGCCGGAGCGTCGTTGGCTTTGTCGATAGTGACATCCGCCACCGGTGCAGCCTCATCGGCCGGCTTGGCCTCGGCAGCCACGGTGGAACCGCCTTGCGGGGTATCACCGTGCTCGTCATGCCAGTTGCTCGGAGCACGAACCTCGCGACGCGCCATCAGATCATCGATCTGTTTGGCGTCGATGGTCTCGTACTTCATCAGCGCATCTTTCATGCTGTGCAACACGTCCATGTTATCCAGCAGGATCTGCTTGGAACGGGCGTAGTTGCGGTCGATGACCTGCTTGACCTCGGCATCGATGACGCGAGCGGTATCGTCGGACATGTGCTTGGCCTTGGCCATGCTGCGACCGAGGAACACTTCACCATCTTCTTCCGCGTAGAGCATTGGGCCGAGACGCTCGGACATACCCCACTGGGTCACCATCTTGCGTGCAATGTCGGTCGCCCGCTCGATATCGTTGGACGCGCCGGTCGATACCTTCTCGGCACCGTAGATCAGCTCTTCTGCCAGACGACCGCCATACAGACTGGAGATCATCGACTCCAGATGCTGCTTGGAGTGGCTCCAGCGATCCTGCTCCGGCAGATACATGGTCACACCCAGCGCACGACCGCGCGGAATGATGGAGACCTTGTAAACCGGGTCATGATCCGGAACCAGACGACCAATGATGGCGTGACCGGCTTCGTGATACGCAGTCATCTCTTTCTCGGACTCTTTCATCACCATGGAGCGGCGTTCCGCACCCATCATGATCTTGTCCTTGGCCTTCTCGAACTCGGCCATGGAGACCACTCGGCGGCTCTCACGGGCAGAGAAGAGGGCAGCTTCGTTGACCAGGTTGGCCAAATCCGCACCGGAGAAACCGGGGGTACCACGGGCAATCAGCGCCGGATTGACGTCATCCGCCAACGGAACTTTGCGCATGTGCACTTTCAGGATCTGCTCGCGACCACGGACATCCGGCAGACCGACCACAACCTGACGGTCGAAACGGCCCGGACGCAGCAGTGCCGGATCCAGTACGTCAGGACGGTTGGTGGCAGCAATGACGATGATGCCTTCATTGCCTTCAAAACCATCCATCTCGACCAGCATCTGGTTAAGGGTCTGCTCACGTTCATCGTGACCACCACCCAGACCGGCGCCACGCTGGCGACCGACCGCATCAATTTCATCGATGAAGATGATGCAGGGGGAGGATTTCTTGGCCTGTTCGAACATGTCACGCACCCGGGAGGCACCGACACCGACGAACATCTCCACGAAATCGGAACCTGAGATGGTGAAGAACGGCACCTTGGCCTCGCCCGCAATGGCCTTGGCCAGCAGGGTTTTACCGGTACCGGGAGGACCAACCAGCAGCACACCGGTCGGGATCTTGCCACCCAGTTTCTGGAATTTGCTCGGGTCGCGCAGATAGTCGACCAGCTCCTTCACCTCTTCCTTGGCTTCATCGCAACCTGCAACGTCAGCAAAGGTGGTCTTGATCTGATCTTCGCTCATCAGGCGAGCCTTGCTCTTGCCGAACGACATGGCACCTTTGCCACCGCCGCCCTGCATCTGACGCATGAAGAAGACCCAGACACCGATCAGCAGCAGCATCGGGAACCAGGAGATGAAGATAGAGGTCAACAGAGACGGCTCTTCCGGCTTCTCGCCCATCACTTTGACATTGTGATTGAGCATGTCGTTGAGCAGCTGGGGATCCGGCGCAGGGATGATGGTGGTGAATCGTTCACCAGTACGCTTGACGCCATTAATGACCTTACCGTCCATCCGCACTTCACGGATCTGCTCTTGGGTCACCTCTTTAACGAAGCTGGAATAGTCCAGCTGGCGACTGGTGGTATCGCTGGGGCTGAAGCTATTGAACACCGACATCAAAACGACGGCGATGACCAGCCACAGGATTAAGTTTTTCGCCATGTCACTCAAATCAGTAACCTCGCAGACTGACAGTTAACGATGAAGGTTAGGGTACTACAGTTTAAAACCGGTAGCCACAATGTAGACTTCCCGTGATCTGGCGCGGGATGAGTCTGGTTTACGAATTTTGACAGCGGAGAAAAGTTTACGAATTTCATTGAGATAGGCATCAAAGCCCTCTCCCTGAAACACCTTCACTACGAAACTGCCGTCACTACGCAATACCTGATTGCACATGTCCAGCGCCAGCTCGACCAGATACATGGCGCGAGCCTGATCCACCTGCTGGGTACCGCTCATGTTGGGCGCCATATCAGACATCACGACATCGACCTTGTCGGGACCCACTCGCTCCAGCAAAGCGCCGAGTACAGTTTCCTCCCGAAAGTCCCCTTGCAGGAAATCGACACCAGCAATGGGATCCATCGGCAAAATGTCACATGCGATGACGCGACCCGAATCACCAACCTGTTCAACCGCGAACTGGGACCAACCACCGGGGGCTGCTCCCAAATCCACTACGGTCATGCCATGTTTCAGCAAGCGATCCTTGCCCTGGATCTCGTCAATCTTGAAAACAGCACGAGAACGCAGGCCCATTTTCTGGGCTTTTTTGACGTATTGATCGTCGAAATGTTCTTTTAACCAGCGAGTTGAACTGGGGGAACGTTTTTTCTGGGTCATGATAATCGACTTTAAAAAACCACAAGGGTTATTAGTATTAAGGGCTAAGTGGGGGTAGAATACGCCCCTTTCAACCCTGACTTATGAAGAAATTGCGATGATTCTCAACAATAAACAGAAACAGTACCTCAAGGGCCTTGCCCATAGCCTCAAGCCTGTCGTCCTGCTGGGTCAGCATGGTCTGACCGAAGGTGTACTGGCCGAGATCGATCTGGCACTGAACCATCACGAGCTGATCAAGGTTAAGGTTGCCTCTGAAGATCGCGAAATGAAACAACTGGTTATGGATGCTATCGTCCGTGAAACCGGTTCAATCAAGGTGCAAAGCATGGGTCATGTGCTGACCATTTATCGTCAAGCCAACGAACCCAAAATCCAGCTGCCCCGCAAGTAAAAGGAAAGAGCATCGCTCTTTCCTTATTCCACTTCTTCCCGAGTCGCTTGCCAAAGTAGTCGCAAAGCCCTTAACCTGCGATGAATACTTCCGGACACGCATTATGGCTCACCATCCCATTCTGACCGACGATGAGCTGGCCATGCTGCGGGACTTGGGGAGCAATCAGGACACCCATGTTCTGAGTGGTCACCTCGATGCCCCCATGCTTGGCTTGCTGCAAAAAGCCGAACACCTTGTACTCGAAGCCCGCTTCGCAGGCCATCAGCTGCGTTTTCCTCTGACGTTTACCCAAGGGGAAGACGGCTTTGTCGAACCTCGGCTATCTGCACCGGTCATCAGGGAGCTGGGGTTTGCGCAACCGCGCGCCTGGCGTCTCACCCAAAAAGCCAAGCTTTGCAGCGAACAGGGCCTGTTTCAGGTACTCAGCCTCTCCCTCAATGGCCTTATCGTGGAAAATTTGCCCATCGACATGGTGGCCGATACGCCCATCAACGGCGAGCTCTGCATCGAGCAAGAGGCCCCTTTTCCACTGCAGGGACGACTGGTAAGGCGAATCAAGATCAATGCAGATCATGCCACCTGGGCGCTGAGCTTTCAGATGAGCGAGAGCAACATAGAACGGCTGCGCCACTGGTTGTTCCAGCGTCATCAGGACGCCTTTACCGAGGCGTATCTGTCCTGATCAGTCGTGATACCGATAAAGACAAACAGGGGAGCGCCAGCCCCCCTGTTTCATCCTCTGTGGCATTCGCTTAGATATAAGCGACTTCCAGCACTTCGTACTCCACATCACCGCCCGGCGTCTTGACGATAGCGACATCGTCCACTTCCTTGCCAATCAGGGCGCGGGCAATGGGGGAGTTGACAGAGATGAGGTTCTGTTTGATATCAGCCTCATCGTCACCCACGATGCGGTAGACCACCTCTTCCTCTGTCTCGCTCTTGAGCAGAGTCACCGTCGCGCCAAAAATCACGCGGCCGTTGTTGGTCATCTTGGTGACGTCGATCACCTGGGCATTGGAGAGCTTGGCTTCAATCTCCTGGATGCGGCCTTCACAGAACCCCTGCTGCTCGCGAGCGGCATGGTATTCGGCGTTTTCCTTCAGATCGCCGTGCTCACGGGCATCGGCAATCGCTTCGATAATCTGGGGACGAAGCTCGGTCTTGAGATAATCGAGCTCTTCGCGCAGCTTCTCAGCGCCGCGAACAGTCATCGGAGTATGATTCATAGTCGAAACCTGGGTTGCTTGAAAATAGAAGCTGCGGCTATCTGCAAGGAGGCCGCAGCAATCGGTTCGGATGAGGCATCTTAATATGAAGCCAACACAAAATCCACGTCAGCCCCCTGATGCAGATCCCACTTGCGTCATCGACATTCCCCTCGCTTACTTCCCTTCCGGTACGGAAATGGGGGCCGAAACGGTCGGTTTGCCCTGCATGATGGCGATCTCCACCCGCCGGTTCATCCGACGATTTTCCGGGGTGGTATTGGGCACCAATGGTTGGGAATCCGCCATCCCCTGCACCACCAGTCGCCCCTGATCAAAACCGGGGACCTTCAGCATCTGGTGCGCCACCGCCACCGCCCGTTGCGACGACAGCTCCCAGTTGGACTGGAACAGCTCATCTTCGGTCGCCACGTTGTCGGTGTGACCGGAGATGGTGATTTCACCCGGCACATCCTTGAGCAGGGTCGCGACCTTGCGAATGACCGGCCAGAACTGGGGCTGCAGAAACGCCGAACCGGCCGGGAACGACGCTTTTTCCCTGATCCGGATAATGATCTGCTGGCCCAGCGCCTCAATCTCGATGGCGCCATCCTGGATCTGATCTTTCATCTGCTCGGCGAGGGCTTTGGCCAGGGTATTGGACTGTTCTTGCGCCTTCTTCGCATCCTGCGCGGTATCGCCCCCCGTCTGCTTGCCATCACTCTTGTCCTGACCACCGGCCTGATCCGACTCGCCGGGCAGAAATTCCAGCTCGGTCTGGGTCATATCGATGGTCTGCTGCATCACGGTATCAATGGGCGTGGGCTCAGGGCGACCGGGCCTGAACTCCTGGGCAATCACCGAGGTTCCCTTGGGAATATCTTTCACCTCAAGGATGTTCTGTACCCCGAATGCCTTGTCCATGGAACCGGCTATCTGCTTGAACTTCTGCACATCCATCTCGGCAAAAGAGAGCAGCAACACGAAGAAGCACATGAGCAGCGACATCAGGTCGGCAAAGGTGCCCATATAACCGGGCAGCCCTGGTGGCGGGCACTTGCAATCAGACATAGCGCCCCCTATTCGGTGCCGGTATTACGTTTGGACTGGTTCAGATAGTTCTGCAGCATGGACTGGATCACCCGCGGGTTCTGGCCATCCTGAATCCCCATAATGGCATCAAGGATCAGGGTACGACTGAGCTTCTCCTCCCCGCTGCGCAGCTCCAGCTTGTCGGCGATGGGAATCGCTATCATGTTGGCCTCAATCGCACCGTACAGGGTGGTGAGCAAGGCCACCGCCATCGCCGGACCGATCGACTTGGGGTCACTCATGTTGGCCAGCATGGCCACCAGACCCACCAACGTACCTATCATCCCCATGGCAGGGCCCAGATCCCCAAGGGTACGGAAGACCTTGATGGCAATGACATGGCGCTCGGCTGTCAGGTCGATATCCTTTTCCATCACGGCACGCACCACTTCGGCATCGTGACCATCCACCAGCATGTCGATCCCTTTTTTCATAAATGCATTGGGGATCTCTGCGGCCTCCAGCGCCAGAAAGCCCCCTTTGCGAGCCGCGTCAGCCAGTTCAACGGCTTTGGTAATCAGGTCTTCAAGCTTGTCGCCCTTGTACATAAAGGCTTTGCCCGCCACCTTGAATGCCATCAGGAACTGGCCAAGGTTGAACTTCATCATGGCGATGAAGATTGAGCCCAATACAGTGATGTAGACCGATGGCATATCCACATACATGCTCATGGGGCCACCCAGCAGCATGCCGTACACCACCACCCCGAAACCCAGCACTATCCCTATCAGACTGCCTAGATCCACGTCCCTACTCCTGTCACCGGTTCTTATGTCTATTTATAGTTTGTTGAATTTTCTGCTATTGCGACCCATGCGGCAAGCATGCATCCACTGAGAATGATGGCTCATTATCGGCCAGTTTAGCGAGAGTTTGAGGGGGCAATGCTTTTCTGCCTCCCCCCTGTGGACGGTCGATGTTAATATAAGCCGTTTTTTTCAATCCCCGAGGATGGACATGGCCAGTAAAAAAATCGACCGTCTGAGTTTTGATGCCACTCTGGAAGAGCTGGAAACCATCGTTCATCAGCTGGAACAAGGTTCCCTACCCCTGGAAGAGGCACTCAAGCAGTTCGAGCAGGGCGTTCATCTGGTACGGGCCGGTCAGCAGAAGCTGGAACTGGCCGAACAGAAGATCCAGATCCTGCTCAGTCAAGCCGATGGCAGTGACCAGCTCGCCCCCTTCCAGCCAGAACAAGGAGAGGAGTGAGTGGCGCTGGACCATTTTTCCCGTCTGCATCGTCAGCGTATTGACGACTGTCTGTCAGCACAACTTGAATCCTTGCCCGCCATGGCGCCGCGCCTGCGCGATGCCATGAGTTATGGCCTGCTGCTGGGCGGCAAGCGGGTTCGCCCGTTTCTGGTCTACGCGGTCGGCGAGATGCTGGGCGTCAAGAGCGAACTGCTGGATGGCCCTGCGGCTGCCGTGGAGTGCATCCACGCCTACTCCCTGCTGCACGATGACCTGCCCGCCATGGATAACGACGACCTGCGTCGCGGTCAGCCAACCGTTCACAAGGCGTTTGACGAAGGAACCGCCATTCTGGCCGGTGATGCGCTGCAGACCCTGGCGTTCTCCATTCTGGCCGATCACCCCATGCCCGATACCTTGATGGCCAACCGGGTGCGGATGCTGAGTACCCTCGCCCGCGCCTCCGGCTATCTCGGTATGTGTGGCGGTCAGGCGCTGGATCTGCAGGCCGAAGGGCGCCAGATCTCGCTCGCCGAGCTGGAGCAGGTACACCGCCACAAGACCGGTGCGCTGATTGAATGCGCCGTGGCGCTCGGCGCCCTGTGCAAAGCCGATGTCGATGACGCCACGCTGGCGGCCCTGCAAACCTACGCCGCAGCCATCGGGCTGGCCTTCCAGGTGCAGGATGACATCCTCGACATCACAGGTGATACCGCCACCCTGGGCAAGCCGCAAGGTTCTGACCTGGCGCTGGAGAAAAGTACCTATCCGGCCCTGCTCGGACTCGAAAATGCCCGTGAGCTGGCTCGCGAACTGCATGGGAAAGCCTTAACAGCCCTGCAATCCTTGCCCTACAATACCGACATTCTGGAAGCGTTTGCCGATTACATCATCGAGCGAACCCACTAAACGCTGGATAACAGTAACAATATGAGCGTTGATATTAGCAATTTCCCCAACCTGGCCCTCGCGGACACTCCGGTCGAGCTGCGTTCCTTGCCCAAAGATCGGCTGCCGGTGCTGTGCAACGAGCTGCGCGAATATCTGCTGCGCTCTGTCAGCCGCTCCAGCGGACACTTTGCCTCCGGTCTCGGCACGGTCGAACTGACCGTGGCCCTGCACTACGTCTACAACACCCCGTTCGATCGGCTGATCTGGGACGTGGGCCATCAGGCCTATCCCCACAAGATCCTGACCGGGCGCCGTGATCAGATCCACACCATCCGGCAGAAGGATGGCCTGCACCCCTTCCCCTGGCGTGGCGAGAGCGAGTACGACGTGCTCTCCGTCGGCCACTCCAGCACCTCCATCGGTGCGGCGCTCGGTATGGCGGTCGCCGCCGAGAGCGAAGGGCTGGGCCGCAAGGTCGTTGCGGTGATCGGTGACGGTGCCATTACCGCAGGGATGGCCTTTGAAGCGCTCAACCACGCTGGCGATGTGCACAAGGACATGCTGGTGATCCTCAACGACAACGAGATGTCCATCTCCGAGAATGTCGGCGCGCTCAACAACCATCTGGCCCGGGTCATGTCCGGCAAGCTCTACACCACCATCCGCGAAGGCGGCAAGAAGGTGCTGGCGGGTCTGCCACCGGTCAAGGAGCTGGCCAAGCGGGCCGAAGAGCACCTCAAGGGGATGGTGGTGCCCGGCACCCTGTTCGAGGAGTTCGGCTTCAACTATATCGGCCCCATCGACGGTCACGATATCGAGGCGCTGGTCGAGACCCTGCGCAACATGCGCAACCTCAAGGGCCCGCAGCTGCTGCACGTCAAGACCAAGAAGGGCAAGGGTTACGAGCCGGCGGAGAAAGACCCCATCGGTTATCACGCCGTGCCCAAGTTCAATCCGGACGAGTGCTCCCTGCCCAAGGCGAGCAGCGCCAAACCCACCTTCTCCGCCATCTTTGGCCAGTGGCTGTGCGACATGGCGGCCAAAGACGAGAAGCTGGTCGGTATCACCCCCGCCATGCGCGAAGGCTCGGGGCTGGTGAAATTCAGCCAGCAATATCCGGACCGCTACTTCGATGTGGCCATTGCCGAGCAGCATGCGGTCACGTTCGCCGCGGGTCTTGCCATCGCCGACAAGAAGCCGGTGGTGGCCATCTATTCGAGCTTCCTGCAGCGCGCCTACGATCAGGTGATCCACGACGTGGCGCTGCAAGATCTGCCGGTGCTGTTCGCCATCGACCGGGCCGGTCTGGTGGGCGCCGATGGCCCGACCCATCAGGGGGCGTTCGACATCAGCTTCCTGCGCACCGTGCCCAACATGGTGGTGATGACGCCATCTGACGAGAACGAGTGCCGCCAGATGCTCTATACCGGCTATCTCCATCAGGGCCCTGCCGCAGTGCGCTATCCGCGCGGCAGCAGCCTGAGCGATGCGCCCATCTCGTCAGAGATGCAGGCGCTGGAGCTTGGCAAGGGGCGTATCCTGCGAGAGGGCAAAGGTACAGCTATTCTGGCCTTTGGTACTCTGCTGCACCACGCGAAAGCGGCCGCAGAGGCACTGGATGCCACTCTGGTGGACATGCGCTTCGTCAAACCGATGGATGAGGCACTGGTGCTGTCGCTGGCGGCCAGCCACGATCACTTCGTCACCATCGAAGACAACGCCATCATGGGCGGCGCCGGTTCGGCGGTGAACGAACTGCTGATGCGCAGCAAGCAGTGCAAGCCGGTGCTCAACCTTGGCTTACCGGACCGCTTCGTGGAACAGGGTACCCAGCAGGAGATCTATGCCCTGCTCGGTCTGGACGATGCAGGCATCCAGCGCAGCATCGAAAGCTGGCTGCAAGCCTGACGAGACACGATGTGATGCAATAGACTGGAAAATTCAGTAACGGTTCGAAAAAATCCCCAGGTAATGCCTGGGGATTTTTTTAAGAAGACAGCAGAGTGTGACTACTGTTGTGACGATACCGAATCGACAGCGCTTAGTTACACCCTTCGGTAGAGGCTGAGTTCAGATAGCTCACCTCATTGCCTGGCTGATAATCGGCCACGTTGATGGTCTTCTTGATCTCGATGTACTCCTTCAGCACGGCAGCATCCACCAAACCGGCGTTGATGGTATCGATCTTCGGATAGCCGTCACCACCGGAGGCGCTGAAGCTCGGGATCGCGAAGCTGTAGGTTGCTGCCGGATCAAACGCCTTGCCACCGATACTGGTGATATTGACGCTCTTGGCCTGGCAATCCACCGCCATGTTGATACCGCCAAACTGGGCATAACCACCGGTATTGCGGGTCTTGCTTGCCACCTGGCCCAGATAGGTCGCCAGATCGCTGCCTTTCATCACAGCCTTGTTGACCGTGTTGCCAAACGGGTGCACCAGCAGCACGCTGCGGTAGGTGATATCACCGGCCGGGATGCTGTCACGGACGCCGCCAGAGTTGACGATACCAAAGTCGACACCCAGCTTGCTGCTGGTCGCCGTGGTGATGAGGCGACCCAGGTTGGTCTGCTTGTTGCGAACCGAGTTGCGATCACCAACCAGCAAGCCATCTGCCGAGCCAATGACGACATTCAGCTCTTGCTGACCTTTCTCCTGATAACCCAGCAGGGTGTTATACAGCTCGGGATCCTTGGTGATCTCGTCCTGTACGAACTGCATCTTGGCCGGATCCTTGGTTACGGCGCCGTTGGCATCGATCGCCTCGCCCTTGGCGTTGCGCTTGATCAGGTTAACCGGGATCAGCTCATAGCTGGTCAGGGTCAACTTGCCATTCTGATAGTCAAACTGGGCGCGACCCACATACTTGCCCCACTCGTGGGCCTGCATGATCCAGGTGCCATTTTGCTGGTCTGGCTGGCAGTTATCACCCGGTTTGAAATTGGCGTACTTGTTGGTGGTACCCGGTTCCATACAGACCGGATTCTGGGAGTGGCCACCAATGATGGCATCCAGAGTCCCTGCCGGCAGTGCACGAGCCATCTCTACATCGCCCGGCGCATTGCTGCCGTGCTGACCATTCTCGTAATGGCCCATGTGAGTGATGGCGAAGACCAGATTGGCCTCCTTGTTGCTGCGGATCTGCTGGCCCAGTTTGGCCGCCTCGCTGGTCGGATCGCGGAACTCCAGGGTCTGCACGTTGTTGGGATCCACCAGCTGGGCGGTATCCTCGGTGGTCAGGCCCAGTACGGCGACCTTGAGACCGCTCTCCAGCTTGAACACCTTGTAGGGGTCAAAGTAGTGTTTGCCACTGGCCTTGTCGTAGATGTTGGCCGAGAGCATGGGGAACTGGGCCCACTTGCGCTGCTTCTCCAGCACGCTGAGGGGGTTGTCGAATTCATGGTTGCCCACCGCCATGGCATCGTAGCGAATGTTGTTCATCGCCATGAAGTCAGGCTCGGCATCCTGCAGATCGGACTCCGGCACCCCGGTATTCACATCACCACCGGAAAGAACCAGTACGTCACTGCCAGCAGCCTTGGCATCGGCACGCAGCTGCTCGACCAGGGTCTTCTGGGCAGCCATACCGTACTCATTTTCAGCGTTGTGCCAGAAACGGCCGTGGGTATCGTTGGTGTGCAGGATGGTCAGTTTGCAGACATTTTCGGTGCAGGGTGCAACGGTGTCATTGCTCGAGGTATTACAGCCAGTCAGTGCAGCAAGCACGGCCAGTGCCACGCCGCCTTTGATAAAGTTATTATTCATTTCCATATCACCTTGATTGTTTTGTTATTTATCAACCCTGTCCAGCGGGTCGGGCGCCAATATAACAAACAACAGATGACCGTTTTTCATCGATGACTCACAAATTCTGCTAATTGTGATCTTCGGCCCAACATCCGGCTTCCTGCTGATTTATCAGGTTTTTTGTTGAGCAGTCACTCACTTGCTCCCCTCCCGCACCAAGGAGGCGCCACCCGGACGCGCCTTTATGGCATACTCCCCAGCCAGCCATGCCCGAGGAGATGATTTGATGGCCAAGTACGACAAGATTTCCCCCGAGACCCAGCAGGAGGCGATGAAAATTGCCCGTGCCAACCAGAAGCCGGGGCAGACCAAGGAGCAGACCCAGCTGATCGCGCAAGGGATCCAGAAAGGCATCGACGAATACAAGAAACAGATGAAGGCGCGGGCCCGCGAAGCGAGCCGCCAGAAAAAATTGCAGGCCAAAGCCAGGCAACCACAGGGCGAGCCGCAAACCGAAGAGCAAGACGATCAGCTCGAGCTGGTTGAAGTAAGCCATCAGCATCCCCTGCCCTGGATCTTGCTGGTGCTGAGCTGGCTGGGATTTGCAGCAGCCTGGTTCTGGTTGCACTAAGACGCGCTAGCAAACCTTTATCCGGGATCCTCTTCACAGCCCGGGCCCGGGCTGCTGGTGATTACCTGCGAAGAGTGATTAAATCCCGCGCCTCTTGCACCGGACTCCCTGTTTTTTGACGATCAGTTTTCAGGAAAGATGTTATGAACCCCGCTCCGCTCTATCTGCTGGCCCCTTTTGTGCTGTTCCTTGTGACCATGCTGCTCTATCGCATTTCGCCGCTGCGGGCGGTCGCCGCCGGTGGGGTACGCTGGTTTATCCTCCCCGCCTTCACCCTGTTTATTTTGCTGATCATCATCAATGGAGCCGCCGATCCCACCCTGCGCGATCCGGCATTCCACTGGTTGATGCCGGGCCTTGGCTTTGCCCTGAGCCTGTTTCCGGCCCTGCCCAAGGCGCTGGTGCCACGGCTCGCCATCAAGGAGGGGGCCTTTGCCGCCCTCGGTCTGATGCTGATGAGCCTGGCTATGGTCTACTGAGCAACTGGCCACAGCCGTTAACATGACTCAAGGGGCGCTCTGTGACGGGCGCCCCTTGTACAAACAATGGCCTGCAGGCATCTTGGTGACAGGATAACCAGCAAGGAGGCCAAATGGACAATCCGCCCGATTTCATGGCGCTGTGGGATTATCAGGATCCCGCCGCCACCGCCCTGCGTTTTCACGCACTCCTTCCCGAAGCACGCGCTGCCGCCGACCTGCAACTCGAGCTGGAGTTGCTGACCCAGATAGCCCGCACCCATTCGCTGCAACGCCAGTTTGCCGAAGCCCACCAGCTGCTCGACGAGATAGCGCCTCGCCTCACCGACACAACCCCCAGAGCGCGGATCCGGGCCCTGCTGGAGCGAGGCCGCACCTTTAACTCGGCGGGCGACAAGGCCAGAGCCAAAACCCTGTTTGAGCAAGCCTGGCAGTGGGGACTCAAGGAGAAGGAGACCTATCTCGCCATCGACGCCGCTCACATGATCGCCATCGCCGCACCGCTGGAAGAGCAGAGCCGCTGGCATCAACTGGCGATGGAGCTGGCGGAACGCAGCAGTGACGAGAAGGTGCGTGGCTGGCTGGCCCCCCTTTACAACAATCAGGGCTGGACCCTGTTCGAACTGGGCCGCTTTGAGGAGGCGAAAATCCAGCAGCAGAAGTGTCTGGCCTGGCATCTGCAGCATAACCAGCCGGCCAAGGCGTTTATCGCTCGCTGGAGTCTGGCTCGCCTGACCCGGGCCCAGGGTCAGCACCAGCAGGCGCTGGCAGAGCTGCACCAGCTCAAGGCCGATATGGCCGAGGCTGGCGAACCTGAGGATGGTTATCTGTTCGAGGAGCTGGGGGAGAATGCCTTGGTGCTGGACGATCCGCTGGCCGCGGAATACTTCTCCCGTGCCTGGTTTCTGTTGTCGCAGGACCGCTGGTTCAGCGCCAACGAGGGGGAGCGACTGGCCCGCCTCAAGCGCCTCGCCAAACTCTGATCCCCAAAATAGCAAGGGCGGCACGCTAGCCGCCCTTTCTGCTGGCAAGATGGTTCAGGCCCGATTGGACTCTTCCCACCCCTGCTTTTTACGGTAAATGGTGGAGGGGCTGATCTCGAGCAGGGCCGCCGCCTTGGGAATATTGCCGTCACAGCTGGCGATGGCCTGTTCGATCACCTCTTTTTCCACCAGCCAGAGCGGACGAATTGGCCCGTTGGCCACCCCGGTGGCGGCCGGAGCCGATGCCACCGCTGCCGCAATCGCAGCCGGCAGCTGGGGACGAACCCCATTGAGCGGTGGCGGCAGAATATCCGGGCTCACCAGCTCCTTGTCGTTGAGCACCACGATATTGCGCACCACGTTTTGCAGCTCGCGTACGTTGCCGGGCCAGGGGTAGTCGAGCAGCACTCGCGCCGCCTCGACATCGAAATCCTTGAAGCGTTTGTTCTCCTCCTTGGCGTAGCTCTGCAGCAGGGTACGCGCCAGCAGCAGGATATCCTCGCCCCGCTCCCGCAGCGGCGGCAGGGTGAGCGGAATGACGTGGAGCCGATAGTAGAGATCCTCGCGAAAACGGCCCGCTTTTACCTCGACCAGCGGATCCCGGTTGGTGGCGCAGATAAAGCGCACATCCACCGTCTCGAGCTTGCCGCTGCCGACCCGCTGCACTGTGCCGGTCTGGATAAAGCGCAGCAGCTTGCTCTGCAGATCCAGGTCCATCTCGCAGATCTCGTCGAGAAACAGGGTACCGCCATCGGCCAGACTGGCCGCCCCCTTGCGATCCCCCTGGGCGCCGGTAAAGGAGCCCTTCACATGGCCGAAGATCTCGCTCTCCATCAAATCGTGGGGAATGGCGGCGCAGTTGAGGGCAATAAAGGGCTGTTCACTGCGGGGGCTGCACTGGTGAATCGCCTCGGCACACACCTCTTTGCCGGTGCCGCTCTCGCCAGTGATAAAGACGGTCGCCTTGCTGGGCGCCGCGCTCTCGATGATGCGATAGACCGCCTGCATCGACATGGAGGCACCGATAAAACCGAAGAAGGAGCTGCGTTCGAAGTTCTCCCGATAGTGGGCAACCAGCGAGCTCAACTGCTGGTGTTTCAAGGCATTGCGAACGGTGGCGCAGAGCCGCTTGCTGTCAAACGGCTTGGTCAGAAAATCGAAGGCACCGAGGCGCATCGCCTCCACCGCCACATCCACCGAGCCGTGGGCGGTGATCACCACCACCGAGCAGGGCAGCTGCTGTTCGGTGATCATCTGCAGAATATCCATGCCGGACATATCCGGCAGCTCCAGATCCAGCAGCACCACGGGAGGAGGACTTTCCAGCAACTGCGCCAGCGCCTGCTGACCGCAGTCGGCCAGCACCACCTCGTACCCCTCCTGGCGCAGGTACTGTTCATAGACCACCGCCAGACTACGGGTATCTTCCACCAGCAGGACACGCGATTTATTTTCAGCCACCGGACTCATCCTTGTATTTGATTCTGCGATCTATTTTGCCTTATTTTCGCGCGCAAACCCAACGCCAAGACAGCTCTGTTATCCCGCGATTGCAGGGAATACACAAGTAAAAACGGCTCCTTAAGGAGCCGTTTTTAACTACAAGAAGGGATTACTTCTTGGCGTCGTCAGCAGTCGGCTTCTCGATAGCCAGCAGCTCAACGTCAAACACCAGCACGGCATTCGCCGGGATGGAGCCTGCACCGTGCTCGCCATAGGCCAGCTTGGACGGCAGGAAGAACTTGAACTTGGAGCCAACCGGCATCAGCTGCACGCCTTCGGTCCAACCCGGGATAACCTGGTTGAGCGGGAAGGTAGCCGGCTCGCCGCGATCGACGGAGCTGTCGAACTTGGTGCCGTCGGTCAGGGTACCGGTGTAGTGAACCTTGACGATGTCGGTAGATTTCGGCTTGGCGCCAGTGCCCATCTTCTCGACCACGTACTGCAGGCCGGATTCAGTGCTCTTCACACCCTCTTTCTTGGCGTTGGCAGCCAGGAACTCTTCGCCCTTCTTCAGATTCTCAACGGCGTCTTTCTCGGCCTTGGCCTTGGTCAGCTCGTTGATCTTGGCGTCGTAATCCTGCAGTACCTTCTGGATCTCTTCATCAGTCATCTTGGCTTCTTTGCCCAGACCGTCAGTCACCCCTTTCAGGATCACGGCGTTGTCCAGTTTGATGCCCAGTTCCTGCTGACGCTCGAGGGTGTTCGCGATGTAACGACCCATGGAGAGGCCAATTGCGTAGCCAGATTGCTCTTCAAAGCTCTTGGCTTCGGCCTTGGTCGCCTCTGCCGGCTTGCTGGCTTCTGCCTTCACTTCGGCGGTATTGGCCGCAGCAGGCTTCTCGTCTTTTTGGCAAGCAGTCAGACCGACGGCAACGGCCGCCGCCAACAGGGACACCTTCAGAAATTTGTTCATCAGTTTCTCCAAACTCCAAATACCGCTCTCGGTTCCATCGTGAAATGAGAGGTTTATCGTGATAAGCGCCTTATACTAACGCCGTGATCGCAGGTAACAAAAGCGTGAGACCGCAAAAATGATAAAAAGTGCCATTTATCTGGTGAGCCTCTGTTTAATGCTCACCGGTTGCGAGCAGAGCTCCCAACCCAACCAGCAAATGACCCTCGCCAGCACGGGTCTGCTGACCGCAGATCTCTCCAGTGATGGCAAGCAGGCCATCGTCTCCAGCATCAGCCAGGGCATCATCGTCTGGGATCTGGAACAGAACCGTCAACGCTGGCGCTGGAAGCAATCCGACTCGGCGGATGATCTGGTATTCATTACCCGCTTTTCCGAAGGCAACAGCCATGCCGTCACCGCCACCCCAGACACCTTTGCTACCTGGCGGCTGAGCGACGGGCAATCACAAGGCTACTACTCACTTCCTGAATCCAGGCTGAGGGACATCGCGCTCTCTGCCGACGGTCGTTATGTGCTGATCGGGCGGGAAGATGGCAAGGCCGAGTGGCTCGATACCCGAAGCGGTCGTCGCCTGCAGTTTCTGGGGCACACCGAACAGGTCAATACGGTGGATCTCTCCGCCAACGGTCGCTACGCCCTGACCGGCGGCAACGACTACAGCGCCTATCTGTGGGATACCCGTAGCGGGCAGGTGATCTGGCGGTTCAACCATGGTGGCCGGGTGATCATGGCCAGACTGGAGCCGAGCGGCCGCTACGCCTTCACCGCCGACAGCAGCCGGGCCAGCATCTGGGATCTGAAAACCGGCAAACAGGTGAGTCAGCTGCAATATGATCACCGCTTCGAGGTCTACACCAGCGCCCGCTTTGCCAACGATGGCAAGTGGCTCATCACCGGCGCCCCTTCCCGTCAGCTCTCCCTGTGGCAAGTGAGCGATGGTGCCCTGCTGCAGAGCTGGCGCGTCTCGCCGCAACCCAAGGTGAAACCGCCCAGCGCAGTGGTCTACGGCGTCGCTTTGCGCGACAATAGCCACCTTGTCAGTGCCAGCTCCAGTGGTCTGGCCGAAATCTGGACAATCAAGTAAGGACCCGAAGGCCCATGAGTCAGCAACTTAACGATCGCATCGAAACCCTGGAAACCCGTCTCGCCTATGCGGAGTACACCATAGAGCAGCTCAACGACGAGGTAACCACCCAGGGCCGTGAACTCGATCGGCTCAAATACCAGATCCAGCTGCTGATCGACAAACTGCAAAGCGTACAGCCCAGCCAGATTGCCAGCATGGCCGAAGAGACCCCGCCGCCGCACTACTGATGGGTGTGCAATCAACAAGCTGTCTGCTCAAGACCAATAAAAATCCGAAACCGGCTAAACCGGTTTCGGATTTTTTTCATCAAAATGTCCTGACAGCTGCGACTCGGCGCCTCAGAATCAGCCCGCGTTAACCTTTGTAGATCTTGGGGTTAAACACATCCCGCAGCCAGTCACCCAGCAGGTTGATGACCAGCACCAGCACCACCAGACAGATGCCCGGGAAGGCGGTGATCCACCAGGAGCCGGAGAAGATGTAGTTGAAGCCGACGCTGATAAGCGAACCGAGCGAGGGCTGATCAACCGGCATCCCCAGACCGAGGAAGGAGAGCGCCGCCTCGCTCATGATGGCGTTGGCCACCTGCACGGTGGAGATCACCAGAATGGGCGACAGGCAGTTGGGCAGAATGTGGCGGAACATGATGCGCGGGGCGCGGAACCCCATCACCTTGGCCGCTTCCACATACTCCTTCTTCTTCTCCGCCAGCACAGAGGCGCGCACGGTACGGGCGTACTGCGGCCACTCGGCGATACCGATGATCACCACCAGCATCATGATGGCGAACTTCGAGTAGAACTCGGAGCCAAAGGTTGCCTGAAAGATGGCGGAGATGATGATCGCCACCATCATGGTGGAGAACGACAGCTGCACGTCGGCAAAGCGCATCAGCAGGTTGTCGATGCGACCACCGAAGTAACCGGCAATCAGACCGATGACGATACCGAGCACCAGCTGCAGCGCCACCGCAAACAGGCCGATTGAGAGCGAAATGCGGGCGCCATAGAGGATGGTGCTCCAGATATCGCGCCCCTGGTTGTCGGTGCCGAGCCAGAAGCGCTCCTCGCCACCTTCGAGCCAGGAGGGGGGCAACTCGGCATCCATCAGATCAAAACTGGTCTGGTCATAGACGTTGTGCGGGGCGAGCCAGGGCGCCAGCAGCGCCGCCAGCACAAATACCACGAACACCGCAAAGCTGAACATGGCTACCTTGTCCCGCAGGAAGTAGTAGACGATGTCAGAGTTCTTGAATCGTGCCCAACGGCTTGGGCTTGCAGTTACAGCATTAGTCATCTGTTACCCCTTGGCGGTCAGGTTAACGGTCGGGTTAATCAACCCGTAGAGCAGGTCGACCAGGGTATTGGTCACCACGAAGATCAGTCCCACGAAGATGACGTAGGCGGTGATCAGCGGGGTATCGACCCGGTGGATCGCCTCAAGGAACAGGAAGCCGGTGCCCGGCCACTGGAACACGCTCTCGGTCAGGATGGTGTAGGCCACCATGGTGCCGATCTGCACCCCGCCAACGGTAATGACCGGCAGCATGGTGTTTTTGAGGGCGTGCTGATAGTAGACCTTGTTGTTGTCCAGCCCCTTGGCGCGGGCGAATTTGACGTACTCGGAGGAGAGCTGCTCCAGCATCTCGGAGCGCACCAGCCGGATAAACAGCGGCAGCATGATGGAGGAGAGCGACACCGCAGGCAGGATCAGGTGCTTGATACCATCCCAGGTGAAGAAGCCCGACTCCCAGCCCAGCAGGTTACGGGTCTCGCCGCGGCCATAGGCCGGCAGCCAGCCCAGCTGGATGGAGAAGAGGTACATCAGCATGATGGCGGTCAAAAATACCGGGATCGAGATACCGATACTGCTCCCCGCCATGATGATCTTGGTGGGAATGCTGCGCGGGCGGATCGCCGAATAGACACCGAGTGGAATGGAGACCACCACGATGATGAGCGCGGCAGCAAACACCAGCTCAAGGGTAGCCACCAGCTTGTCGAGGATCACCTCGAGAGCGGGTCGCTTGAAGAAATAGGAGGTGCCCAAATCCCCATGCACCGCATTTTTCAAAAAGCGGCTGTATTTGATGAGGAAGGGATCGTTAAGGCCCATCTTCTCGCGCAACTCGTGACGCTGGGCTTCGGAGACGGATTGTCCCACCAGCTCGCGCAACGGGTCACCCAGGTTGTCCTGGATGGAGAAGGCGACCAGGCTGATGACGAACATCACTATCACGGCCTGATAGAACCGTTTCAGCAGGAATGTAAACATGCTTGTCCTTCTACGTGGCCTGTGTCGTGGCACAGGCTTCTGTTAGTGGGCGGAGTGGCCAGCTGACCACCCCGCCCCGTCCTTCCTTGCGACGTTCTCTTACTTGCTGACCACCAGGTCACCCAGGTAAGGGAAGTTCATCACGTTGACCACCGGCTTGATGTCGACGTTCTTCTTGGCGCCATAGGCCAGATCTTCCCAGTGCAACGGCACGTAGGCAGCATCTTCGATCAGCATGGCTTCGACCTTCTTCAGCATCTCGGCACGCTTGGCCGGATCGGTCTCGGCGTTGGCATCCATCACCAGCTTGTCAGCTTCGGCGTTGGCATAACCGGCGCAGTTGTACTGGCCCATACCGGTCTTGGCATCCTTGGTGAAGGTCAGGAACTCGAAGAAGTTCGCGGTATCTTCAGTGTCGGAGTGCCAGCCGATCAGCTGCATGTCTGCGGCGCACTTGTCAAACTCAGGCCAGTACTGGGCCACCGGCATGGTCTTCAGATCCACCTTGATGTTGATCTTGGCCAGCATGGCGGAGACCGCCTGGGCAATCTTGACGTCGTTGACGTAGCGGGCAGCCGGGGAGATGAAGGTCATCTTGAAGCCTTTCTCGTAACCGGCCTCTTTCATCAGCTCCTTGGCCTTGGCCAGATCATACTGGGGCACCAGCGCCTCGTTGTGACCGGCATAGCCTTTCGGGCTCAGCTGGCCAGCAGGGGTACCGAAGCCCTTGTTGATCTTCTCGACGATGCCCACCTGGTTGATGGCGTAGTTGATCGCCTGACGCACGCGCTTGTCTTTCAGCGCCGGGTTGGTGTTCTGGTTCAGCTCGATGATGATGGCGCGGGTACCGGACAGGGTGACCAGCTGGGAGTCCTTGCCATTCTTCACGCGCTCCAGATCGTTCGGCGCAACCGGATAGATCATGTCCACGTCGCCACCCAGCAGGGCTGCAACACGGGTCGCATCTTCCTTGATCGGCACCACGGTCAGGTTCTCGACGTTACCCTTGGAGGCTTTGTCCCAGTAGTTGGCGTTGCGGGCATAATCCAGCTTCACACCCTGCTCGCGGAACTTGACGGTGAACGGGCCAGTACCGGAGACGTGGGTAGAGGCATAGGAGTCGCCGTTTTTGACGATCTCGGCCTTGTCTTTGCCCGCTTCGGTCTTGCCGGTATAGAACTTGGAGTCCATCGGGAAGATGTAGGTGACGGTCTGCAGCACCAGCGGGAACGGCTTGGCGGTGACGAGATCCACGGTGTAGTCATCGACCTTCTTCACTTCGCTGATGGGATCGAAGATCGCCTTGAAGTCGACGGAGGATTTCAGGCGGTTGACGGTCCACACCACGTCGTCTGCGGTGAAGTCGTTACCGGAGTGGAACTTGACCCCTTTGCGCAGGTGGAAGCGGACGGTCTTGTCATCGACACGCTCGAACTTCTCGGCCAGACGGGGCTCGAACTGCAGGTCCTGGGTGTAACGCATCAGGGGATCGAATACCAGGTGCGACATCTCCAGGGTCTGACCGGAGAGCTGCTCCTGCGGATCCAGCGAAGTGGCGTCAGAAGCGACACCCACCTTGATATCAGCGGCTGAGACACTGAAGGCGAAACCGGCGGCAAACAGCGCCAGGGCAATCTTGGACAATCCTTTCTTCATCTTGTTCTCCATGCTTTTGGCTTTCTTATGACACTTTTTTTGACAAGCAGACCGGCGCACCGGCGCTCTCCTAGCTTGCGATTTCCAGCCCCTCGCGGGACATTCCCTTGAACTCCGGCATGAGGGAGATCAGCTTGCGGCTGTACTCATGCTCGGCATTGGTAAAGAGTTTCTCGGTCTCGGCCACTTCCACCAGATGACCGTGCTGCATCACCCCGATGCGGTCGCACATCTGGCGGATCACCGGCAGATCGTGGCTGATAAACAGCATGGTGAGCTTGAGCTCCTGCTGCAGATCCTTGAGCAGGTTGAGGATCTGGGCCTGCACCGACACATCCAGCGCCGAGGTCGGCTCGTCACAGATAAGGAAGCGCGGGCGAGTGGCCAGGGCGCGGGCAATGGAGATGCGCTGGCGCTGGCCGCCGGAGAACTCGTGGGGATACTTGACCCCGGCACCACGACCGAGACCCACGTGATCCAGCAGATCGCCGACAATCCCCTCAATCTGGCTCTCGCTGCTCGCCAGCTGATGGAAGCGGATCGGCTCGGCAATGATGTCGCGCACCTTCATCCGCGGGTTCATCGACGAATAGGGGTTCTGGAACACCATCTGCATCTGGCGACGCAGCGGGCGACGCTCGCGCTCGCTCTTGAGAGCGGTCAGATCGATCCCCTCGAAGAAAATCTTGCCGGTATCAGGCGGATAGAGGCCGGTGATGGCGCGGGCAATGGTCGATTTGCCGGAGCCCGACTCCCCCACCAGACCGAAGGTCTCCCCTTCGAAGATCTCGAAGCTGATGTTGTTGCAGGCGCGCACATACTGGCGGCGGCTCGGGAAGATGGAGTCCTTGGTGACGAACTTCAGATCGACGTTCTCCACCCGCAGCAGCGCCCCTTCATAGGCACGCTCGTCCTGACTCTGGCCGAGCCAGTGGGTCTTGAGGTCGATATTGGTATCCGGCGCACTGGCATCCTCGATATAGGAGACCAGCGGGAAACGCACCAGCTTCACATCGGAGCGGGGTACCGCCGAGATGAGGCTGCGGGTATAGGGGTGATTGGGGCTGCCCAGCACCTGTTCGGTCAGGCCGAACTCCACCAGATCGCCGCGATACATCACCGCCACCTTGTCGGTAACGTTGGAGACCACGCCCATGTCGTGGGTCACCAGCATGCAGCCCACCTGACGCTCTTTGCAGAGGGCGCGGATAAGCTGGAGGATCTGATCCTGAATGGAGACGTCGAGCGCCGTGGTCGGCTCATCGGCGATGATCAGCTCCGGATCGCAGGAGAGCGCGATGGCGATAACCACCCGCTGACGCATGCCACCGGAGAACTGGTGCGGATACTGCTTGATGCGCAGCTCCGGCTGCGGAATACCCACCGCCCCCATCAGCTCCAATGCCTTGGCAAAAGCGGCTTCGCGAGAGAGGTCGGTATTGGCCAGAATGGTCTCCACCAGCTGATGCTCAACGGTGAACAGCGGGTTGAGGGAGGTCATGGGGTCCTGGAAGATGAACCCGATACGGGAGCCACGGATGGCCCGCATCTCGTTCTGGCTCTTGCCGGAGATGAGCTCGCCATTGAGATAGATATCGCCACGGGCGATGCGACCCGGCGGGCTCAGCAGATCGATGACGGCGTTGCCGATGGTGGACTTGCCGGCGCCGGATTCACCGACCACCCCGACAATCTCACCCTTTTCGATAGAGAAAGAGAGATCCTTCACCGCGGCCAGCACCCCGTAGCGGGAGGGGTACTCGATCCGCAAGTTCTTTACTTCGAGCAAGGACATGTTTACCTCTGCGGGGGACATCCGTCCCAAATAATTCGTCCGTAAATCAGCCGCAGATGCCGGTTGTTACCTTGGGCAATATTTGCTCAATCCATGAGGCAGCGAAACCAGCGATCCGGGCGGGTTTTTTGCATTTTTTTGGAATAACCCGCGAGTAACTTAGACGGTTTGACCACGGGTGTAAATGATTGAGTTATACAATTCCGCAATGTTTTGTGCAGATAACCACCAATTCGGCAGAGATAAATGATGATTTTCATCACACAAATGGCCGGTGCGTCCGTACATCTATTGGTATCATTACTTTAATTTCAACAACAACGCAACAAGCAGCATTTATCACTATTTCCAAAACAATCACCAGCCCCGAATGAGTAGTGAATATTTATGTGAAATGGATGATAAACGGCAGCATATGCCGATGAATGAAAATTAAGCAGATATAAATCGGGGGATGCCAGAACGGTCATCCCCCGGAAGGTGGCTCTCAACCGAGCCAGAATGCCAGTAATTGCATACAAAACAGGGCGAACAGGCCGGCGATCAGATCGTCCAGCATGATGCCCAGGCCACCGTGGATCCGGCGATCAAACCAGGAGATGGGCCAGGGCTTGAGCACATCAAACAACCGGAACAGCGCGAAGCCCGCCACCACCCACTCCCAACCGGCTGGCGCGGCGATCATGGTGACGCCAAAACCGATCACCTCGTCCCAGACGATGGCGCCGTGATCCGGCATGCCGATGGCATCGGTGGCGCTCTGGCAGATACGAATACCGACCACAAAACCCACCGCCAGCAAGGCGATAAACCAGTGGGTCGGCAGCCCGCTCACCAGCAGGTAGAGCGGAATGGCCGCCAGGGTGCCCATGGTGCCCGGCGCCTTGGGGCTGAGACCGGAACCAAACCCCACCGCCAAAAAATGAAGCGGATTTTTCAGATCCAGTCGTGTCAGCTCGGGCTTTATCCTGAACAAACTCATGCGAAGTGATCCCACCCTTTCAGTTGCAACTCGACCGCCTGGTCGCCACGCAGGTAGTCGATGCCCGGCTCGCCCGCCACGATGCGGCCGATGCGGCTGAACTTGACCCCGCTGTGGGCCAGCGCCGTATCGAGCGCGCCGCGGTGCTCCTCCGGTACGGTAAAGCAGAGCTCGTAGTCATCGCCACCGGCCAGCGCCAGTTGCCACGCCTCCTGCTCGCTCACCGCATCCTGCAGCACCGGCGAGAGCGGCAGCAGATCGAGATCGATCTGGGCCCGCACGCCGGAGGCCTTGAGGATATGGCCGAGATCCGATGCCAGCCCGTCGGAGAGATCCAGCGCACTGCCCGCCAGCCCGCGCAGCGCCTGTCCGGCCAGAATGCGGGGATGGGGGTGGTCGAGCCGTGGCAGCACGGCAGCCAGCTGGTTCTCGTTGAGGGTGCGTTTGCCCAGCAGGTGGGAGAGCGCCAGCGCGGCATCTCCCAGAGTGCCGGTCACATAGATGCCGTCACCGGCTTTGGCACCGCTGCGCATCAGGGCACGTCCGGCAGGCACCGATCCCTTCACCGAGATGGTGATGGAGAGCGGCCCGCGGGTCATATCCCCGCCCACCAGCGCCACATTGTAGTACTCGGCCAGCTCCAGAAACCCTTCGGCAAAACCGGCGACCCAACCTTCGTTGATGGCAGGCAGGGTCAGCGCCAGCGACACCCAGCGCGGCTCGGCCCCCATGGCGGCGAGATCGGAGAGATTGACCGCCAGCGCCTTGTAGCCGAGATCCACCGGATCCATGTCGGGAAAGAAGTGTACGCCGCTCACCAGAGTGTCGGTGCTCACCGCCAGCTGGGTATCGGGGGGCAGGGTCAGCAGGGCACAGTCATCTCCAGGGCCCATCACCACGTCCTTGCGGGCGTGGGGAACCTTGAAGTACTTATCAATCAGCTCAAATTCACCCATACAGTAAAAAGCCAGCAATAAGCTGGCTCCTCTCTTAGATGCTGACGGACAGCAGGATCAACGCTTGTTCAGCGACTTGATCACCTTGTCCAGTACACCGTTGACAAACTTGTGGCTGTCATCGGCGGCGAAGGCTTTGGCCAGCTCGATCGCTTCGTTGATGACCACGCGCGGCGGTACATCATCACGACGGGTCAGCTCATAGGTCGCCAGACGCAGGATCGCCTTGTCCACCATGTCCACTTCTTCCAGCGGACGGGAGAGGAAAGGTGCAAACACCTTGTCCAGCTCGCTGCAGTGGAGGGCTACCCCGAACAGCAGATCGCGGAAATAGTTCAGGTCTACACCCTTGGTGTCCTGATCGATCTTGAACTGCTCTTCGATGTCACCCACGTTAGCCTTGGTCATCTGCCACTGGTAGATGGCCTGGGTGGCGCAATGGCGGGCTTTACGGCGCTCAGACGGTTTCAATGTACTTCTCCTCGTTACACGTCCAGTTCTTTCAGGACGTTGATCATTTCGAGCGCTGCCAGTGCAGCCTCTGCACCCTTGTTACCCGCCTTGGTACCTGCACGCTCGATGGCTTGTTCAATGTTTTCAGTGGTCAGCACACCGAAGGCAACGGGAATTTCATATTCCATCATTACCTGGGCCATGCCCTTGCTGTTCTCGTTTGCCACCAGGTCGAAGTGGTAGGTGCCGCCACGGATGACAGTACCGACCGCCACGATGGCGTCGTATTGACCACTCTTGGCCAGCTTCTTGATGACCAATGGCATTTCAACCGCGCCCGGCACTTTTACCAGTGTCAGGTTGCTGTCCTGCACTTGACCTTGACGCTTCAGTACGTCCACCGCGCCGTTCACCAGACTGTCGTTGATGAAGCTGTTGAAACGGGCAACAACAATAGCAACGCGCGCCTCAGGAGCGGCGATATTTCCTTCGATAACCTTCATTGGAAATCCTGTATCTGTGCAATCAAAAGGGCCGGAGTCAAAAGTGCGCACATTCTAGCACAACAGACCCACGACAAAAACCATGGCCGCAATAGACGGCCATGATCGCGATTTAACCAGTCCGGCGCACTTACTCGCCGGTAAATTCCACGACTTCCAGACCGAAACCGCCCGGAAGGGGATGGTACTTCTCTGGTAGTACGTTACTCGCCGACGTACTCAACCACTTCCAGACCGAAACCACCGAGGGCATGGTACTTCTTCGGCGAGCTCAGCAGGCGCATCTTGCTCACGCCCAGCGCCTTGAGGATCTGGGAGCCCACGCCGACCCGGCGCGAGGTGCCCTGCCACTTGGCCCCTTCCGGTGCCAGCCCCTTGTCGGCGGCCTCAAAGCCCTTGACCCGGGCCAGCAGCTCCTCGCCATGGGATTCCGCCCCCAAAATCACCAGCACGCCGCCTTCGTCAGCGATGCGGGCCATGGATTTGGGCAGCGGCCAGCTGCGGGCGGCGTGGCGGTCGGTCAGCAGCAGATCGCTCAGCACATCGTGCAGATGGACCCGCACCAAAGTTGGCTGATCGGCCTGTACCTCACCCTTTTTCAGGGCGAAGTGAACCTGATTGTCGATGGTGTCGCGGAAGGTGATGAGGTCGAACTCGCCAAACTCGGTGGGCAGCTTGCACTCGGCCACTTTCTCGACCGTGGTCTCGTGCTGGTTGCGGTACTCGATAAGGTCGGCGATGGTGCCGAGCTTGATGCCGTGCTGCTCGGCGAACACCTCCAGATCCGGACGGCGCGCCATGGTGCCATCTTCGTTGAGGATCTCGACGATGACGGAGGCCGCCTCGTAACCGGCCAGACGGGCCAGATCGCAGCCCGCTTCGGTGTGACCGGCACGGGTCAGCACGCCGCCATCCTGCGCCATCAGCGGGAAGATGTGGCCCGGCTGCACCAGATCGGCCGCCTTGGCATTGGGCGCCACTGCCGCTTGCACGGTCACCGCGCGATCGGCGGCGGAGATACCTGTGGTCACCCCTTCTGCCGCCTCGATGGAGACGGTAAAGGCGGTGGAGAACTGGGCATTGTTGCGATCCACCATCAGCGGCAGCGCCAATTGCTTGCAGCGATCCCGGGTCAGGGTCAGGCAGATGAGGCCACGGCCGTAGCGGGCCATGAAGTTGATATCCTCCGGACGGACGCAGGAGGCGGCCATGATGAGGTCCCCTTCGTTCTCCCTGTCTTCGTCATCCATCAGGATCACCATCTTGCCAGCCTTGATATCGGCAATGATTTCCTGGGTTGTGCTCAGCGCCATGGGCTACTCCATCAGTGTGCTTGGGGGTTGAGCCAGCAGGCTCAACGCAAATGCGAGTGTATGTTGCTCTAGATTGGGGCGAGCGGCCCCATTTCAATCAGAGCGGGATCACAGAAAATCGTTTTGGTGGCCGGATTTAGCGCACACCGTCAGAGAAAACCGGCCTTGGCCAGCGTCTCCATGGTCAGGGTCGAGGCGCTGCTCTCCTGACTCTTGCCCATCATCAGCCGCTCCAGATAGCGGGCGATCTGATCCACCTCGAGGTTGACCTTGTGGCCCGGCTTCCAGCTGGCGATGGTGGTCTCCTGCGCGGTGTGGGGCACGATCGTCAGGCGGAAAAGGTCGCCCTGCACCGCGTTGACGGTGAGGCTGATGCCATCCACCGCAATGGAGCCCTTCTCGGCGATATAGCGGGAGAGCTCGCCCGGCGCCTTGATCCAGTACTCGATGGCGCGGCCGCTGCTGGAGACGCTTTTCACTTCCCCTACCCCGTCCACGTGGCCGGAGACCAGATGGCCGCCGAGGCGGGAGGTGGGCATCAGCGCCTTCTCGAGGTTGACCCGATCGCCCACCCTGGCGGCGGCAAAGCCGGTGCGCGACAGGGTTTCCAGCGACACATCGGCGGTATAGCTCTTGTCACCAAGAGCAACCACGGTGAGGCAGACGCCGTTGGTGGCGATGGAGTCGCCCAGTTTGACGTCGCTAAAATCCAGGCCCGGGGCGTGCACGGTGAGGGCCATGTCCTCCCCCTGACGACGCAGTTCGGCCAGGGTTCCCACCGCTTCGATAATTCCGGTAAACATGCAGATCACCTTGCTGATGACGGGGGCTGATTATGCCCCCTTGAACATTGATAAATCAGGCTATTTTGGCGGTAATGCGAATATCCTGGCCGACCATGCGCACATCCTTGATGTTGAGCTTGGGCGCCTGGAACAAGCGGGTCAGACCGGGCAGATGGAACAGGCCGCGCCCCTCATCCCCCATCAGTTTGGGCGCCTGATAGAGCACCAGCTCATCCACCAGCCCTTTTTCCAGCAGAGCGCCGCACAGCCGCGGGCCCGCCTCGACCAGCACCGAGTTGACGTTCTGTTTGGCCAGCAGCATGAAGAGGCTGACCAGATCCAGCTTGCCATCCAGCAGCGGCAGCTCCAGCTGCTGCACCCACTCGGGCCACTCGCCGGACGCCTTGTGACGGGCCAGCAGCACCGGGCTCTCGCTCTGGAACAGCGGCAAGTCGGGGGTGAGCCGGTTTTGCGAATCGACGATGACCCGCAGCGGCTGGCGCAGGGTCTCTTTGGGATAGCTCGCCTTGACCGAGGGGGGCAGCTCGTCCCAGCGCACGGTCAGGGAAGCGCCATCGGCCAGCACGGTTTCGGCGCTGGAGAGCACCGCATCGTGACGGGCCCGCAGCCGCTGCACGTCGCGGCGCGCATCCGGGGAGGTGATCCACTGGCTCTCGCCGCTCGCCATGGCGGTGCGGCCATCGAGGCTGGCCCCCAGCTTGACGGTCACCCGCGGGAAGGCGGTACGCATCCGCTTGAAAAAGCCCGGGTTGAGCGCTTCGGCTTCGCTCGCCAGCAGGCCGAAATCGGTCTTGATCCCCGCTTCGGAGAGCATCCGCAGGCCACGCCCACCCACCTCGGGGTTGGGATCAACCATGGCCGCCACCACCCGGGCCACCCCGGCCTTGATCAGCGCCTCGGCACAGGGAGGAGTACGACCGTGGTGGGAGCAGGGTTCGAGGGTCACATAGGCGGTGGCGCCACGGGCGTTGTCACCGGCGGCGCGCAGGGCATAGACCTCGGCATGGGGCTCGCCCGCCTTCTGATGCCACCCTTCGCCAACCACCACGCCATCTTTGACCAGCACGGCGCCGACGCAGGGGTTGGGGGCCGTGGTGTAGCGGCCGCGGCGGGCCAGTTCGAGGGCCCGACTCATCCATTGGTAATCATCTTGACTAAACATTCGGGCTCCTTTGACAACACATCTCGACTTTACGCAGTATCGTAGGTTCGATTAGCGCAGCGTAATCGGACGCGGCAACATGGGTGAGAATGGCGGTTTACTTCTCCAGCTTGGCAATCTCTTCGCCGAACTCGCGAATATCTTCGAAGCTGCGATAGACGGAGGCAAAGCGGATATAGGCCACCTTGTCCAGACTCTTGAGCTCATCCATCACCAGATTGCCCACCAGCTCGGAGGCGACTTCGCGCTCGCCGGTGGCACGCAGGCGGGATTTGATATGGTTGACCGCCTTTTCGATGGCCTCCATGCTCACCGGCCGCTTCTCCAGCGCCCGCAGGATGCCGGCACGCAGCTTGTCTTCGTTGAACGGCTCGCGGGAGCCGTTGGACTTGATGACGCGGGGCATCACCAGCTCGGCCATCTCGAAGGTGGTAAAACGCTCGTGACAGAGCAGACACTCACGACGGCGGCGCACCTGATGGCCTTCTGCCACCAGACGGGAATCGATCACCTTGGTATCAACCGCACTACAGAATGGGCAATGCATCGGACCTCCGGCGTTAATGGAACAGGGACCGGCCCGGCGGGCCAGGATCTAGGTCGGCCAGTGTAGCACGGCCATCCAAAACCGGTAAAAGCCAGAAAAAACAATGCCACCCGCAGGTGGCATTGGTCTCAAACCGGATGGTCTGACTTATCAGCCATAAACCGGGAAGCGGCGGCAGATATCCAGCACCTTCTCGCGCACGGTGGCCAGCACGGCATCGTTGTCGTGGTTGTCCAGTACGTCGCAGATCCAGTGGGTCAGCTCGATGGACTCGGCTTCCTTGAAACCGCGGCGGGTGATGGCCGGGGTACCGATCCGCACACCGGAGGTGACGAACGGGGAGCGCGGGTCGTTGGGCACGGAGTTCTTGTTGACGGTGATGTTGGCTTTGCCCAGCGCAGCGTCAGCATCCTTACCGGTCAGCTCGCGGCCGATCAGGTCAACCAGCATCAGGTGGTTGTCGGTACCGCCGGAGACGATCTTGTAACCGCGCTCGATAAAGGTCGCAGCCATCGCCTTGGCGTTTTTCACGACCTGAGCCTGATAGGTCTTGAACTCCGGCTCCAGCGCCTCTTTGAAGGCAACGGCTTTACCGGCGATGACGTGCATCAGCGGGCCACCCTGACCACCCGGGAAGACGGCAGAGTTGAGCTTCTTGTAGAGCTCCTCGTCGTCAGCGGCGGAGAGGATCAGACCACCGCGCGGACCGGCCAGGGTCTTGTGGGTGGTGGAGGTGACCACGTGAGCGTGGGGAACCGGGTTCGGGTAGACGCCAGCGGCAATCAGACCCGCCACGTGGGCCATGTCGACGAACAGGTAGGCACCGACCTTGTCGGCGATTTCGCGCATGCGGGCCCAGTCAACGATGCCGGAGTAGGCGGAGAAGCCACCGATCATCATCTTCGGCTTGTGCTCGACAGCCTGACGTTCCATGTCGTCGTAGTCGATCTTGCCGGACTCATCGATACCGTAAGGCACGATGTTGTAGAGCTTGCCGGAGAAGTTGACCGGAGAGCCGTGGGTCAGGTGACCGCCGTGGGCCAGGTTCATGCCCAGTACGGTGTCGCCCGGCTGCAGCAGAGCCATGTAAACGGCGCTGTTGGCCTGGGAGCCGGAGTGCGGCTGCACGTTGGCGTAAGTGGCACCGAACAGCTCTTTGGCGCGCTCGATAGCCAGGGTTTCGACCACATCCACATACTCGCAACCACCGTAGTAACGCTTGGAGGGGTAACCTTCGGCGTACTTGTTGGTCAGCTGGGAGCCCTGGGCTTCCATGACACGGGGGCTGGTGTAGTTCTCAGACGCAATCAGCTCGATATGCTCTTCCTGACGACGGGTTTCGTCTGTGATGGCCTGCCACAATTGCGGATCATAATTGGCGATGGTCATGTCACGTTTCAACATCCGTTTCTCTCCTGAAAATCGTTTGCGCGTTAGGTGAAGTGGGCGCGGGCATTGTAACGTGAGCTGGATCAAAGAGACAGTCCAACCACCTAAAAAAATGTTGAATTTATGTTGTAAAAAGCAAGATTCCCTCCCCGTTCAATACCCTGGCCGCTCCGCCAAACGGCACATTTTTCATCCCGCTGCGGGCGGGCAAAACCCGAAGGGGATCACAACGCCCTCTTTATCCATCCTGTAACATATTCATTCGAAACAAATTTAATGATGATGGAGCTGATTGCAGCCATGCATCCGAGGGGCTGCACCTAACCGGAGGAGTTCAAGATGGACCATCTGCTGACATTCGTGATCCTGGCTGTCTTTTTTCTGTTCTACTGGGTCTACTACACCAGCCAACGCAAACATGTCCCCACCACCTCGTGGGATCAACTCCCCACCAAAGCCGAATATCTGGCGGCCCACCCTGAATCAGTCGATGGCGACATCATCTTCTGTTATCACTGCGGCCACCACGAGTTGCTGGAGGTGGGCATGGTGCACCTGACCGATTTTCGCCGGGAATGGGTCTGTGCCAAGTGCAAGCAGGTGCTGTTTCGCGAGAGCGAATAACGGCGCAGGGGCTGGCCCCCTCTGAACGTTGTGCATCGCCAGCAGGGATCAGAACGGCGCATCCCTGTTGGCCACCAGCCACTGCTGCAACCCGCTCACCGCCGCGTCAAATTGCGCCCCGATTGCCGCAGGCTCCCCGCCTCCCGCCTCAAGAGCCGCACAGTGGCTGGCAAATTCGGTCAACCCCAGCGCCAGCGCACTCCCCTTGAGCTTGTGCGCCAGCTGACGTTGCTCACTCCCCTCACCCTGAGCCAACTTATCTACCAACACCCGCCCTTGCGACTCAAACAGCGCGACCAGCTGGCGGATCCGCGCCATGCCGAGCAGGGGCAGATCGGCATCCAGCACCGGATTGGCCCACTCGGGCTGGTTAGTTGGGGGCACGGCTACTGATAACTGCACCTGCGGCTCGATAGAGGCGCCCTCTTGCCGAAACAGCTGATCGATGGCGTTCGCCAGCACCGCCAGCCGCACCGGCTTGCCGACAAAATCGACAAACCCGGCGGCAAGGCAGTGGCGGATATCCTCCGGATACATCTGGGCCGAGATGGCGATGGCGGGCAGCGGCCGCTCATGCATCTCCTCGCTGATGGCGGCCAGATCCTCGCGCAGGGTCATGCCGTCCATATCGGGCAGATTGATATCGAGCAGCGCCAGCTCGAAGGGGCGCTCGGTCACCAGCGCCAGCGCGCTGCGACCATCCTCCGCCAGGGTGACGCGATGGCCGAGGCGGGTCAGCATGCCGTGCGCCACCAACCGGTTGATCTCGTTATCCTCCACCAGCAGGATGTCGCGGGACTGGCCAAGGTGCAGCGGTTGCGCCTCGGCAGGCAGCTGGGCACTCGAGCGTTGCAAGGGCAGGCTGAAGCTGAATTCACACCCCTTGCCCGGTTCGCTGGCAAGGCGCAGCTCGCCCCCCATGGCGGCCACCAGCTTGCGGCTGATCGCCAGTCCCAGCCCGGTGCCGCCCTGATGGCCTATATCACGCTTGCGCTGGCGAAACGCCTCGAACACCGCCTCCTGCTCATCGGCCGGAATGCCGGGGCCGGTATCGCGCACCACGAAGCGGATGCAGGGCTCGGCGCAAGGGCCGTGACAGACAAGGGGCGCCACCGTCAGGGTAATCTGGCCACGGGCGGTAAACTTGACCGCATTGCCGAGCAAGTTGCCGAGCACCTGGCGCAGCTTGCCCAGATCCCCCTCGACCACAGGCGCCAGCCCGGGCGCATATTCCAGCGCCAGGGTGACCCCCTTGGCCGCTGCCTTTGGCCGAAACAACGCGCTGAGCTCATCCACCAGCTGGAACAGGGGGAAGGGCTCGCGGCGCGCCTCCACATGGCCCGCCTCTATCTTGGAGTAGTCGAGAATGTCGTTGAGGATCTCCAGCAGGGATTCGCCGCTGTGCTCGATGGCGGCCAGATAGCGCTGCTGGGTATCGCTGAGGTGGGTATCTTCCAGCAGCGTCAGACCGCCCAGAATGCCGTTCATGGGGGTGCGGATCTCGTGGCTCATGGTGGCGAGAAACACCGACTTGGCCCGGTTGGCCTGCTCTGCCTCGGCGCGGGCCTGCCGCTGCTTCTCCACCTCCTCATTGAGCCGCTCGTTGGCGTGGCTGAGCTGGCCGGTGCGCTCCTCGACCCGCGACTCCAGCTCGCGCTGATAGCGGCCCAGCTCCACCGCATTGTCACGAAACACCTGCAGGGCCCGCCCCAGCTCCGCCAGCTCATCGCGCCCGGTACTGGCGATCGGCTCAAGGGGGGCCAGATCCCCGCGCGCCAACCGGCTCATCCCCGCCACCGCCCGTTGCAGCGGCCAGACGATCCGGCCGTAGACCATGCGCCACATCAGCAGCATCAGCAGTAGCAGGGTGAGCAGGCCAATGGCCATCAGCGCCTGCTCCAGCAGCCTGAGGCGCTGGCTTAGCGCCTGCTGGCTCTGCCCCAGCGAATCGCGGGCACGGCTGACCAGCTCTCCGACCTGCTGGTTGAGGCTGCTCATCAGGGCTTCATTGGCATTGGCCAGCACCCGCAGCGCCTCCCCCTTGCCGAGCCAGTCGCTGCGCAGTTGCACCAGCTTGTCGCTCTGCGCCAGCACGGTCAGCGCCTGCTCCACCGCCTGCCGACGAGCCGGATCGGTCACCGCCCCGGCCCGCAGTTGCAAGATGGCCAGCTCCCGCTGCCCCTCTTGCAATAGCGTTTGCAACTGTTCCTGCCGTTCGCTGCGCCACATCTCCTCGATGCGCTGCTGCTGCATCAGGGTGCGATGACGCAGCTCGGTCATCTGCTCCAGCCAGTCGAGATCCTGCTCCAGCAGGCGGTCCAGCGTCCGGGTCGCCTGCGCACCTTGCTGTTGGTAGAGGGAACCCAATCCCGCCACCATCACGGTTTCGGCGTTCTCCATCTGGCTGCGCGCCAGCTCGGCGATCTGCCCGGCCGCCGCCACCAGACGGGCCCGCTGCGCCTCCCCCTGCGCCATCAGGGTCAATCTTTCCCCCACCAGCCAGCCCTGCTGGCCCAGATTGCCGATGATGCTCTGACTGAGCTGATCGAGGCTTGTTGAACCCTGCCCACGGCCAAGTTGCGCCAGCACCTGCTGCAGCTGTTGCCCCTGCAGAGTGAGCAAGCGTCCCTGATGCTCCCGCTCCTGCTCGCTGGTTGCGGTGGCCAGCAGCCGCGACGCGCTCTGGATCTCGCCGCTGAGGCGAGAGAGCGTGCGGGCCAGCTCCTGATCGGCCAGCGTCTGCTGCACCCCTTGCTCCAGCTGGCGCAGATGGCTAAGCCCCACCCAGCCCAGCAGGGAGGCACTCAGGGTCAACAACGCCATCAGGGAGAAGGCCAGCAGCAACTTGCCACCCAGGCCGGAAAAGATTCTCACGGGAAGTCCCTTGGTTGTGGTCGGCTTTGACCGGATAATATGGCCCAACACTTTAACAAAACCCCTGACCATGCGAAGCGTCTATCTCTCCCCGTTGTTGCTGATCTGGTTGCTAATGCTTCCCCGCGCCGCCCTCGCCTTTGCGGTCGATATCTGGCCCGGCGGCGAATTCAGCGGCCAGCCGGTGCGCCAGCAGTGGCCGGAACCCGCCGCCGCAACCAAACCGCTGACCCTCTGTGCCCTCTACCCCCATCTGCGCGACGCCTACTGGCTTTCGGTCAATCAGGGCATGGTGGACGAGGCGAAGCGGCTGGGAGTCAAGTTGCAGATCCACGAAGCGGGGGGCTATGGCGCCCTCGCCGAGCAGCGCCAGCAGTTGCAGCGCTGCGTGCAGGAAGGGAGCGACGCCATCTTGCTCGGCGCGGTGAGCTATCAGGGCTTGCGCGAGGCAATCAAGGCCACGCCGCTGCCGGTCTTTGGGCTGGTCAACGATCTGCCCAGCGGTCTGGTGCAGGCGAAGGTGGGGGTCTCCTGGTACCAGATGGGCTGGCAAATCGGCCACTGGCTGGCGCAGCGTCACCCCGCCGGCAGCAAGCCGGTCTCGGTCGCCCTCTTCCCCGGCCCGCAGGCGAGCGGCGGCAACAACTTCGTCGAGCCGGGCTTTGCCGATGCCATCAAGGGGAGCGCCATCAAGCTGGTCACCACCGAGCGCGGCGACAACAGCCGGGAAATCCAGCGCACGCTGGTGCAGCAGACGCTGGCCCGCTATCCCGACCTCGACTATCTGGTGGGGGGCGCCATCGCCGCCGAAGTGGCGGTCAACGAGCTGGCGCAGCGCCATCTCGACAGGCCCCAGGTGCTGAGCACCTACTTCAGCCACGGGGTACAGCGGGGCCTGCGCCGGGGCAAGATCCTCGCCGCCAACAGCGATCAGATGCGGCTGCAGGGGCGCCTTGCGGTCGCTCAGGCGGTCTGCCTGCTGCAACACCCTGATGCCAATGCCGAGCAGTGCCCGCGGGTGATGGGGCCACCCATTCTGACGCTGTCTGCGCCACTGCCCGACCCCGCTGATTCCCTCTCGGATGGCGCTTTTCGCCCCGTCTATCGGGTCGAATAGCCGTTCCAAATCCGATCAGCACACTCAAGGAGAAGAGATGAAAGAGTTACATGCCAGCTGCCTGTGCGGCGCCGTCGCCCTGACCCTGCCGGATCAGTTCGACTATATGGGGAACTGCCACTGCAGCGAATGCCGCAAGTTTTCAGGGGGAGATTACGCCTCGGTCGGCGGACTGGATGGCAACAAGGTCACCATAGTGAAGGGGGAAGAGGCCATCGGCCGCTACCGGAAATCGGCAGAGACCACCCTGGCCTTCTGTCGTCACTGCGGCTCCAGCCTGTTCAGCCAGAAGAGCAGCAGCGGCAAGATCAACCTGCGCCTCGGGGTACTGGACGATGTGCCGAGCCAGCGACCCGCGTTTCACATCTTTGTCGGCTCCAAGGCGCCCTGGCACCAGATTGGCGACGACTGCCCGCAATTTGATACCCGCCCGCCGGTCTGATACCCGGTCAAACAGGTCAAGGCCACCGCAACGGGGTCAGGAGGCTATCTCGCCGGCAAACAGATAGCCTTCACCATGGACGGTGACAAACAGCTGGGGATCCCGCGGATCCGCTTCCATCTTGCCGCGCAGCCGCCGGATCAACACGTCTATGGTGCGATCGCTCGGGCCATCGCCGCGATGGCTGATAAGGGTCAGGATCCGCTCCCGACTGAGCACCCGCCCGGCATGGGCGACAAAGGCCACCAGCACTTCATATTCGGCCTTGGTCAGACGCACCGGCACTCCGTCCTTGCTGAGCTGGCGACGGGGAATGTCAAAACGCCAGGGGCCAAAGCGCACCGCATCGTCAGCCACCGCAGGCTCGCTCGGCGCGGCGGCCGCCAGCGAGATCCGCCACAGCAGATTCTTGACCCGCACCAGCAACTCCCGCAGCTCGAACGGCTTGGTGACATAGTCGTCGGCCCCCATCTCGAGGCCGACAATCCGGTCCACCGCATCGCTGCGGCCGGTGACCAGAATGATCCCCACCGTGCTGCGCGCCCGCAGTTCACGGGTCAGCAGCAGACCATCTTCTCCCGGCAGGTTGATATCCAGCATCACCAGATCGACCGTCTGTTCCGCCAGCACGGCGCGCATCTCCTGGCCGTTTTCGACCGCCGTCACCCGATAGCCCTCCCGCTCGAAATAGCCGGTCAGCTTCTCGCGGGTAACCGCATCATCTTCAACAACCAGAATGTGGTAGCTCATGGGCAGGGTTCACGATGGTCGACAAGGGAGGATTATTCTATTCACATTTTGTCATAAATACCCCTATTTCATTAATTTGTGGCGGCAGCCCTGTTCACAACGCCTCCCTATCATGGCTCCCATCAAAAAAGTGATGTGAGAGAGCATGATGAAAAAACTGTGGCACTTCCTGCGCACCCCCAGCCGTCGCTGGTCGGTACTGGCGCTGCTTCTGGTGGGCGTCGGCGTCACCCTCGCGGGCACCGTCGGCCTGCACTATGGCTTTGAGAAAACCAGCAGCCTCGAATTCTGTATCTCCTGCCACTCCATGAAAGACACCGTCTATCCGGAGTACAAGGAGTCCATCCACTTCAAGAATGCCTCAGGGGTACAGGCGGTCTGTACCGACTGTCACCAGCCGAAGGACTTTGTCGGCAAGGTGGCCCGCAAGATGGAGGCGGCCAACGACCTCTATCAGGAGTACATAGGCCACAGCATCGACACCCAGGAGAAGTTCGAGGACCGGCGCCTGCATCTGGCCGAGAAGGTGTGGGCACGGATGAGCAGCCAGAACTCCAAGACCTGCAAGTCCTGCCACAGCTACGACAACATGGATCACGCCAAGCAGTCCCCGGCGGCAGCGCTGGCGATGAAAGATGCGGCGGCGAAGAACATGAACTGCATCGAGTGCCACAAGGGCATCGCCCACGAACTGCCCAACATGGCGGGCGGCTTCCGGGCCACTTACGCCACCCTGGTCAACGACGCGCAAGAGGCGCCAGCCGCCGAGACCCTCTACAACCTGGGTGAAAAAGATCTCTATGCCAGCGAACAGAGCACCGACCCGGTCGGCAAACTGCTGCCCGCCTCCCGCATCGACGTGGTGGACCGCAGCGGCGATCGCCTCAAGGTGACCATCGAAGGGTGGCGCGAGAGCGATGGCAAGGGCCGGGTGCTGAGCGAATACATGGGCAAGCGGGTCTTCGTCGCCACCATCCGTGACGAACTGAAAGCGAGCGAGAAAGTGCTCAAGCAGGAGACCGACAGCGCCACCCATATCAAGTGGGAACAGGTTCAGGTGCAGGCCTGGGTCGATGGCAAGGGCTTTGAGTCCTCGCTCAAGCCGATCTGGGATTACGCCGGCGAGATGTACAAATCCACCTGCAACTCCTGCCACGGCGCGCCGGATCCCGCTCACTTCACTGCCAACGGCTGGATCTCGGGGCTCAAGGCGATGTCTGCCTACTATCGCCTGAGCAAGGAAGAGGAGCGCACCCTGCTCAAATACCTGCAAAACCATGCCGCCGATACCGGTGGTCAGGGCAGCCACTAAGTCCGGATTCGAAAGAGGAATAACAAGATGATCAATATTTCCCGTCGTGGTTTTCTGGGTGGCTTGCTGGCCAGCGGTGCCTCTGCCCTGATCGGCCCCTCCCTGCTCGGTCGCGCCGTGATGGCCGCCGAGTCTGGCGACAAGCTGGTGCAGTCCGGCTCCCACTGGGGCGCCTTCCGTGCCCGGGTGGTCGATGGCCGCTGGGTCGAGACCCTGCCGTTCGAGCATGACAAGCACCCCACCGACATGCTCAAGGCCTTGAGTGAAGTGGTCTACAACCCCTCCCGCATCCGCTACCCCATGGTGCGGCTGGACTGGCTGCGCAAGGGCCACCAGTCCGACACCAGCGAACGCGGCCAGAACCGCTTCGTGCGGGTCACCTGGTCCCAGGCGCTGGACTTCTTCTATCACGAGCTGGAGCGGGTGCAGAAAACCTATGGCCCGAGCGCCCTCTATGCCGGTCACTCCGGCTGGCAGTCGGTGGGCAAGCTGCACTCCGCTGGCGCCATGCTGGGGCGCGCCATGAACCTGCACGGCACCTATCTGGCCAAGGCCGGTGACTACTCCACCGGTGCCGCCCAGGTGATCCTGCCCCACGTGGCGGGCGCCATGGAGGTGTATGAACAGCAGACCTCCTGGCCGCTGGTGCTGGAGCACAGCAAGACCATCGTTATCTGGGGCTCCGATCCCATCAAGAACCTGCAGGTGGGCTGGCTGGTGCCGGATCACAGCGTCTACGACTACTGGGCACAGCTGAAAGAGAAGGTGGCCAAGGGCGAGATCCGGGTGATCAGTGTCGATCCGGTCAAATCCAAGACCCAGAAGTACCTCAATTGCGATCAGGTGACCCTGAATCCGCAGACCGACGTGCCGCTGATGCTGGGCATCGCCCACACCCTCTACAGCGAGAAGCGCCACGACGAGGCGTTCCTGAAGAACTACACCACCGGCTTTGACAAGTTCCTGCCCTACCTGCTGGGCACCAGCGATGGTCAGGTGAAGGATGCCGAGTGGGCCGCCGCCATCTGTGGCGTACCAGCCGAGACCATCCGCGAGCTGGCCCGCGCCATGAGCAGCGGCCGCACCCAGCTTATCGGCGGCTGGTGTGTGCAGCGCATGCACCACGGCGAGCAGTACGCCTGGATGCTGGTGGTACTGGCCTCGATGATTGGCCAGATCGGCCTGCCGGGGGGCGGTTACGGCTTTGGCTGGCACTACAACGGGGCGGGCACCATCACCTCCAGCGGCCCCATCATGTCCGGTTTCAGCTCGGTCATTCCCGGGGTCAAGCCGCTCCATGACGGCGACTGGAAGGGCTACTCCAAATTCATTCCGGTGGCCCGTTTCGTCGACTGCATCCTCAATCCGGGCAAGCAGATCGCCTTCAACGGCCAGACCATCACCTACCCCCACATGAAGATGGCGGTGTTCTGCGGCAACAACCCGTTCCACCACCAGCAGGATCGCAACAAGATGGTCGCGGCCTGGCGCAAGCTGGAAACCGTGGTCAGCATCGATCACCAGTGGACCGCCAGCTGCCGCTTCGCCGATATCGTGCTGCCCGCCACCACCACCTATGAGCGGGATGACATCGAGCAGTGGGGCTCCCACTCCAACGCGGGCATTCTGGCCATGTACAAGGTGGTGGAGCCGCTGTTCGAGGCGCGCGATGACTACGACATCTTCGCCGATCTCTGCCGTCGCTTCGGTCGCGAGGCCGAGTTCACCGGCGGCAAGAGCAAGCTGGAGTGGATCCAGAGCATCTATGACGACGCCCGCCTGCAGGGTCGCGGCATCGGCATTCGTCTGCCCCGTTTCAGCCAGTTCTGGCACGGCGAAGGCTTCGTCACCTTCCCGGCGGGCCAACCCTGGGTGCGCCACGAGTCGTTCCGTCAGGAGCCGGATCTGGAACCCCTCGGTACCCCGTCCGGCCTTATCGAGATCTACTCCAAGACCATCGCCGACTACGGCTATGGGGATTGCCCGGGCCACCCGGTCTGGATCGAACCCTACGAGCGCTCCCACGGCGGGCCGGGCAGCAAACAGTACCCGCTGCACCTGCAATCCTGCCACCCGGACAAGCGGCTGCACAGCCAGCTCTGCTCCTCCGACAACTACCGCGCCACCTACACGGTGCAGGGTCGCGAGCCTGTCTACATGAATCCGCAGGATGCCAAATCCCGCGGCCTCAAGGACGGCGATCTGGTGCGGGTGTTCAACGGTCGCGGTCAGGTATTGGCCGGTCTGGTGGTGAGCGATGACTACGCCCCCGGCGTGGTGCGCATTCAGGAAGGAGCCTGGTATGGCCCGCAAGAGGGTGGCAAGGTGGGGACTCTCTGTACCTACGGCGATCCCAACGTGCTGACCGCCGACATCGGCTCCTCCAGCCTGGCGCAGGCCACCACGGCCCATACCGCGCTGGTGGAGATCGAGAAGTTCCGCGGGCAGGCACCTGCCGTCACTGCCTTCGGCGCGCCGGAATCGGCCAAGGGCATCGACCCCATGTTCCCGGCACTCTGACCCCGGGGGGACGAAAGCGCCCCCTTGAGTTTCCTTTATTTTTAAAGTCGTTAGAATCGGGAGCCATCAAGGCTCCCGATTGCCATCCACGGAGGAAAAATGCAGGAATTTATGGCTACCAGCGAACGCCGGGCCGAACTCTACTGGTGGTTCTCCACCCTGTTCGCCGCCGAACTCAGTGATGAGCAGATCGCCGAATATGACACCTATGATGTGCGAAGCTTCCTGAAAAGCCTCTCCACCCTGGATCCGATGCGCGAAGCCGTGGCCGAGCTCAACGAGGCCATCGCCCGCCTGCTGGTGCGCCCGGATCGCCAGCTGGAACTGGCCGCCGACTTCGCCGGCCTGTTTCTGGTGGATCCCAAACAGGGCGCCCTGCCCTACGAATCGCTCTACCGTGGCGATGCCAAGCTGCTGATGCAGGCCCCGATGGCCGAGATGCAGGCCCGCCTCGATCGCCTTGGTATCAATGTCAGCGATAAATACAAAGAGCCTGCCGACCATCTGGCCATCGAGCTGGATCTGATGGGCAATCTCATCATCCGCGCGGCGGAAGCCAAGAGCGCGGCCGAGCGGGAACGCTGGCTCGACGAGCAGGAAGCGCTGCTGCACGGCCATCTGCTGGGCTGGTTTGACAAGTTCGAAAGCGCCTGTCGCGCCGCCGACCGGTTTGGCTTCTACGGCGCCAGTGCCCGTCTGCTGGGGGTCTTCCTCAAGATGGATGCCAACTACCTCTCTCTGGTCAAACCGGCACCGTCCGCCGACTGAGGCCGCGATGAAGACAGCCCTGCTTCTGATTGCATGCTGGCTGCTGGCCCTGATCCCGCTGGATCAGGGCATTACTCCCCTGATTGCGCTGCTGTTCAACCCGGATCGCGAGCTCTACGGCACCGCCCAGCTCACCGGCTTTGGCGGTATCCTGCTCACCCTCTACCTCGCCAATCTCGGGGTCGAGGTGGTGCTGCGCCGCCGCTTCCAGATCGCCGGCATGCTGGCGCTGCTGGCCGCCTGGATCGACTTCATCAACAGCAGTGGCAGCGAGTCGCACTTCCTGCTGCTCTATCTGCTTGCCCTCCCCTTCCATCTGATCGGCTGGCTGGTACTGGTGCGCGGCATTCAGGCATTTGGTCGTCAAAAAGGCTAAAAAACCGGCCAAACCATTACAAATCATGACAGCCAAATTCCTCTCACCCCAGTCATGGCAAGGGTAAGGGGAGGAAGTCGGGTAATATTCGCTTACATTCAGCCCCCGTTCAGTTTTGTTGCAACCGTTATAGTGCGGCTCCTTTTCAACCGATTCAGGAGCAACCCCATGCCTCTACAGGACGCACGCATCACGGGTCTCGACCTGTTGCGAGGGCTCGTCATCTTTATGGCCGTCTTCGAGCACTACACCGGCTACCTCAACTACTGGTATATCGACTTTTTCACTCGCGAACACGCCTTGTGGGACAGCTTCTACCTCTCCCACAAAGCCATGGCTGGCCACCTGCTGCCCATGGATCACACCACGGCCCAGGTCTCGGCCTGGCTGATCCCCTGGGTCAGCCAGATCTACCTGGCCCTGGCCGCCTTCAACCTGAGTCGTCGTGACCAGACCAGCTTCAGACCGCAGCTAAAAAGCAAGCTGGTGCTGTTTGTCAGCATCATCGCCGTGCTTTATGTGGAGGGGCTGGTCATCGCCCCCAACTTCGGCGAGGCCATCTCCTTCTATCCGGTGATGCTCTGGATGTGTCTGCTGGCGCTCTTCTCGCTGGTGTATGGCTGGTTTGGCATTCGCGGCATGCTGGTACTGACCGTGCTCAGCCTGTTGCTGGATCAGTTCGGTGTACAGACCCTGCTTGGCCATATCGACAGCTGGATGAAGCTGCACGTTCACCCCGACTATGAGCTGGATGCCCGCCTCGATCTCTTCATGGCCAGCGGCTGTTTCGGCTTTCTCTATGGCTGGTGCTGGCATCAGCGCCCCCAGTGGCGGGATCGCCTCAATCGCCTGGTGCTCACCCTTTCCGTGGTGGCGCTCGCCATCTATCTGCGCCTTGGCGAGACCAGCTCGGTCGAACTCAACGACATTTACGCCAACGAACATGAGCTGGCGCTGGACATGACTGGCCGTGCCGGGATCTGGGGCATGGAGTTTCTGGTGATCGGCATCATCCTGTGGCTGCATCAGCGCAATATTCGTCTCTGCTGGCGACCGCTCAACTGGATCGGCATGTACTCCCTGACCGTCTTCATCTTCCACAAGAGCATCTTCGTCCACCTGTGGGGCCCCTTGCTGCTGTGGTGGACGGCTCGTCAGGGCACCATCTTGCCCAACAGTTTTGGCCTGATCATGCTGCTCTGTTGCGCCAGCGTACTGCTTATCCATGCTTTCCAGCGCTCCGGCATCATCTGTCACCTGATGGGGATGCATCAGGATCGGGACTGGCAACGACTGTATGGCAAATAAGCGCGGGTTACTGCTGCTCATCGCCCTGATCTCGCCCTTCCCGGCCAGGGCGCTGGTCATGGGCAGCCAATGGCAACTCGACAGCAGCCGGGCGGGAGAGGGCGCCGACTCCACCGTGCAACTCTGGCTCGGCTATGAACGCGAAACACAGATGGGCCTTATCTTTATCGATGGCCAAAGTGCGGGCGTCGCGTTGCCCCTTTATCAACAGAGTTTTATCGCGGTGGGGGTCAGCCCGATGCAGGTGGCGGATCACACCCGTTTCGGCGCGCTATGGCGCCTTGGCTGGCAACTGGATGACGAACATCAACTGAGCATTGGCCAGCTTTATGATGTGACCGGTCGTTATGGCCAGATCTGGTATATGGAGCATTCACTCCCGCTGCCTGCCAACGTCTCACTTAATCTCTGGCTGACGAGAGGTAACCAGGCACACATGTCTGCATATGATGCCGAAGAGGGGTGGCGTGAATGGGGAATGACGCTGGAGCGTAGCTGGAGCTGGGATCAATGGACGCTGGACACCGAAGTGGGTGCGAAACAATGGCTGATGAAGGAACGTGACTGGCAACCCACCATCAGCCTGACGCTGCGCTACCAATTCAGTTTGCAATAGGTGGGAGGAACTCAAAAAAGTCCCAGCATTGCCCTCATATGGGTACGACGATCCAGTGACCGCACACCGCAGATGGTCGATACATGGCACAACTTTTCCTCAACAAACAGCAAGATAACTCTGCTGGGCACCCCCTGAAACCGTTCGTGCCATACTGAAAATCGACACAAGTGACAAATCAATCAATGCCGAGGTCATCATGGATGGGAAGCTTTTCAACGCCGACACCGAGGCAATGTTGACCCAGCTGTCAGATCACACCGTCCTGGAACAGCTGATGGATAATGCCCCTCTGGGCATCGGCGTCTTTGACCGCGAATTTCGCTACCGCAAAGTCAATCAGGTGCTGGCCGACATCAATGGCAAAAGCATCGAGGAGCATCAGGGCAAGCACCTCAGAGAGGTGGTTCCCAAGCTGGCACCGACCCTGGAGCCCATGTTTCAGCAGATCATGCGCAGCGGCATGCCCTACGTGGATATCGCCATCACGGGCCAAACCGCGGCGTACGACAGCAGCTCCCGCCGCTTTCAGGCCACCTACAGCCCGATGCGTGATGAGAAGGGAGAGCTGAACGGCATCCTCGCCATCGTGCGGGACATCACCGAGCAGTACGAAACCGAACAACGGCTGCAACTGGCAATGCGAGCGGCCCAAATCGGGGTGTGGGAGTGGCACGTGGCGGAGGACAGATTGCTGTTCGACGGCCAGATTGAGCCGCTGCTGGGCATCGAGGCCAACCAGTTCCACGGCGGGCTGCAAGCGTTCGTCGACTGTTTTGAACCGGAATCCGGCAGCCAGCTCAAGGCCGCCCTGCAAAGTCATGACCCCATCCATCTCACCCTGAGCTACCTCACCGCCCTCAAAGAGCGGCACTGGGTCGATATTCATGCCGACCATGTCCCCGCCACCGAGTCGGTCGGCCACCGGGTCATGGGGGTCATTCACAATGCCACCGCCCGCCGCCGTCAGGAGGAGCGGCTCCATCAGGCCAACGTGGTATTCGATACCACGGCCGAGGGGATCATCATCCTCGACAGCGAGCACCATATTCTGTCGGTCAACCCGGCCTTCACCATGCTGACCCAATACAATGCCGAGGAGGTGATAGGGCGCACCCCGGATATCATCATGCACCCCAGACGCTACACCGACCTCGACTATCCCTGGTATCACCTGCGTCCCGGCAACAACGCCTGGCATGGCGAGATGGTCTGCCTGCGCAAGGATGGCAGCTACTTCTCCTCCTGGCAGCAGATCAGCGCTGTCTATGACAACTTCAACAACACTACTCACTATGTGATCGCCCTCTCCGACATCAGCGCCATTCGCAAGGTGGAGGCCGAGCTGAATCACCTTGCCTATCACGATCCCCTGACCGAGCTGGGCAATCGTCATCTGTTGCAGGAGCGGCTGGCCCTTGAGCTGAAAACCGCGCAGCTCAATCGCAAACGGTTGGGGCTGCTCTTTATCGATCTGGATGGCTTCAAGCTGATCAACGACAGCCTGGGCCACGGAGTTGGCGATGAGCTGCTCAAGCGGCTGGCAGAGCGGATCCGCGGCTGCCTGCAGCACAACGATCTGGCGACCCGCCTCGGGGGAGACGAGTTTCTGGTGCTGATCCCCTATCTGGAGGAGCCTGACGAGCTGGCAACCCTGGCCAATACCCTGCTGACCGTGTTGCGTGAACCGGTTGAGCTGGCCCATGAGCTGGTGGCAATCTCGGCAAGTATCGGTATCGCCATCTATCCGGATCATGCAGACAGCCCGGAAACCCTGGTCAGCGCCGCCGACAGCGCCATGTACGAGGCGAAAAGTCAGGGGCGCAACGGCTTCCAGTTCTATACCCCCTGCATGGCGGCTCGAGCCCGCGAGCGGATGCAGATTGAGCAGGGTCTGCTCAAGGCCCTTGAGCTCGAACAGCTCTGCATCTTCTATCAACCCATGACCAATCTGGCCAACGGCCACCTGAGTGGACTGGAAGCCCTGCTGCGCTGGCAGCACCCCAATGAGGGGATGATAGCGCCGACCCGTTTTATTCCGGTGGCGGAGGAGTGCGGCCTGATCGAGAAAATTGGGGAGTGGGTGATGCGCAACGCCTGCGAGCAGGGACAAAACTGGCTGGCCGCCGGACTGCCGGTGCCCCGCTTGTCGGTCAATGTGTCGGTGCGGGAGATGCGCTCCCCGGGCTACGTTGAGCGGGTCGCCGCCATTCTGGCCGAGACCGGATTTCCGCCAGAACGGCTGGAAATTGAGGTGACGGAGAGCATCATCCAGCGGGTCGAACAGAGTCTGGATCTCTTTACCCGCCTGAAAAATCTCGGCGTGCAGATTGCCATCGATGACTTTGGCACCGGCTTCTCGTCACTGAGTCTGCTCAAGACCCTGCCGATCGATCGCATCAAGATCGACCGGGCGTTTGTGCAGGCATTACCGGAAGACAAGAACAGTCGGGAGCTCTGCCGCACCATCATCAATCTGGCCGACAGTCTGGATATGGAGGTCACCGCCGAAGGGATTGAAACCAAGGCACAACACGCCTTCTTGCAGTCACTCAACTGCGGCGAAGGACAGGGCTATCTGTTCAGCAAACCACTGCATGTCGAGCATATGGGAGATCGCCTGCATCAGCGCTATGCCTCATAGCGGCAGGCAATGCTCATCACCAGCCGGGAGGCATCCGCCTCCTGGCTGCCGACCGGATTACCACTCAATCTGCAAGCGGGATTCCCAACCATCATCACGGTCATTGAGCATGCGCGTCAGCGGTGATTCGCCAGCATAACGGGGGGCAGGCTCCCTGAAGGTGAGTCTGGTGCCGGGCTCTTTGGCCTGCCATGCATGACCAAGCTGATCGGCCACCCGATCCCGCAGCGCGGGTGAGGCCTCCTGATGGGTGATCGCAAACTCTTTCAGCGGTTCGCCAGCAGGCACTGGCGCATCAAACTGCCAGAGGGATGCACAGAGCAACAGAGAAAACATCATGACCTCCAATTAATCGACACGCCCCCTTTTACCCACTCACCGATTAATTGTCACTCTTTGTCCTGTAACCAACTGTTGCCGCCTATCCAAAAGTCTAATTGCCCCCCGCCACCAAAGGTATAAGTTGTTAAGAAACCATTAAAAGATCTATTCAAAGGAGTGACAGATGAGCGAGAGCAAGGTCTACCCGGTCAAACCCCACATCAGCAGCAATGCACTGCTCGACAAGGGCGACTACGCCGCCATGTATCAGGCCTCCGTCGAGGATCCCGATACCTTCTGGGGAGAGCAGGGAAAAATTCTCGACTGGATGAAACCCTATACCAAGGTCAAGAACACCTCCTACGATCCGGGCCATGTCTCCATCAAATGGTTTGAAGATGGCCAGCTCAACGTCTCGGCCAACTGTCTCGATCGCCATCTCGCCGAACGGGGTGACAAGGTCGCCATCATCTGGGAAGGGGACAACCCCGCCGAAGATCGCAAACTCACTTACCGCGAACTGCACAGCGAAGTGTGCAAGTTTGCCAACGTATTGAAAGCACAAGGGGTTCACCGCGGCGACGTGGTCTGCCTCTACATGCCCATGGTGCCCGAAGCCGCCATCGCCATGCTGGCCTGTACCCGCATCGGCGCGGTACACAGCATCGTCTTCGGCGGCTTCTCGCCGGAAGCGCTGGCTGGCCGCATCATCGACTCGGGCTCGCGCATCGTGATCACCGCCGACGAAGGGCTGCGTGGTGGCCGTCCGGTGCCGCTCAAGAAGAATGTGGATGAAGCGCTCACCAACCCGGATACCCAGGTCAACAAGGTGATCGTGCTCAAGCGCACCGGCGGCAATGTCGCCTGGCACAACCACCGCGACATCTGGTGGCACGAAGCGACCGCCGCCGTCAGCAGCGACTGCCCGCCCGAGGCGATGAACGCCGAAGATCCGCTCTTTATCCTCTATACCTCCGGCTCCACCGGCAAACCCAAGGGGGTGCTGCACACCACCGGCGGCTATCTGGTCTATGCCACCCTCACCTTCAAATATGTGTTCGACTACCACGAAGAGGATATCTACTGGTGTACCGCCGATGTGGGCTGGGTCACCGGTCACTCCTATCTGGTCTACGGGCCGCTCGCCAACGGCG
>OEQV01000001.1_pt1 | contig 198915 bp, 183 predicted proteins | sample 1539821 | NCBI WGS metagenome assembly OEQV01 (sample SAMEA3891244, study PRJEB23780) | metagenome | biome: terrestrial biome; feature: animal house; material: water of meat washing | place: Italy | collected 2015-05-12 | reverse complement strand
TTGGGTCGAACCAAAGCTCTCAGCATCTGCATAGGAGATTCTGCTTCTGGTGGCATTAAATTTACCCCAACCAGTTCTCCATCATTGGTTTTAACAACCTCCCAAACTTTCATAATGGCTTGATCAAATTGATAAAACTCACTACTTTGATTGAGCCAGATAACCACATCACCCGCGCGAATCTCTTCTCCGCTTTTATAATGTAATGACATAATTCACCTTATTTTTTATTGTATATTTCCCCTGCACAGATTTTACCCAAAAAAAAGCCCGCATAAAGCGGACTTTTTCAATAACTTTCAAATATTAAGCAGATTTTTTCGCTTGTGCATTTTTACGGATCGTAATCATGATCAATTGCACTGCTGCAGGTGTTACCCCCGGAATACGATTTGCTTGAGCTAATGTCTCAGGACGTACATCTTTCAATTTTAAAGTAATTTCACGAGATAAACCTGAAACGACATCATAATTAAAATCAGCAGGAATTTTAGTTTCTTCCAAACGCTTCATTTGCGCAACGTCTTCATGCTGACGGTTAATATAACCTGCATATTTCACCGCGATTTCAATTTGATCGCCCACTTGTGCAGAGACTTCAGAACCTGTGAGCTCCGCAATTTGAGCAAATGAAATATTCGGACGTTTTAACAAATCAATCGCAGAACACTCTTTCGATAAATCTGCACCCGTCATTTCGACAAACTTTTTGCCCATTGGGTTGTTTGGTGCCGCCCAAAGGTGTTGTAAGCGACCTGTTTCCAGTTCAACCGCTTCCATTTTTTCACAGTAAGCTGCCCAACGCTCATCATCCACCAAACCCATTTCACGACCCACTGGCGTTAAACGTTGATCCGCATTGTCTTCACGTAGCATCAAACGATATTCGGCACGTGAAGTAAACATACGGTACGGTTCTTTCGTACCGAGCGTAATCAAGTCATCCACCAATACGCCCATATAGGCTTCATCACGTTTTGGTGTCCATTGCTCTTGATCCCACGCACGACGCGCAGCATTTAAGCCTGCTAGTAGACCTTGTGCACCCGCCTCTTCATAACCTGTCGTACCATTGATTTGACCGGCAAAGTACAAGTTATTGATGGCTTTGGTTTCTAAAGTAAACTTCAACGCTTGTGGGTTGAAATAATCGTATTCAATAGCATAGCCCGGACGTAAAATGTGCGCATTTTCCATCCCGCGAATTGAACGAACCAGCTCAAACTGCACATCAAACGGAAGTGAAGTTGAAATACCATTTGGATAAAGCTCATGTGTATCTAGACCTTCAGGCTCTAAGAATACTTGGTGTGAGTCTTTATCGGCAAAACGGTGAATTTTGTCTTCAATGGATGGGCAGTAACGTGGCCCCACACCTTCAATAACACCAGTGTACATCGGTGAACGGTCTAAACCGCCGCGGATGATGTCATGGGTTTTTTCATTGGTATGTGTAATATAACAATTCACTTGTTCAGGGTGCATAGATGCATCACCCATGAATGACATCGTCGGTGATGGGAAGTCACCCGGCTGTGGAATCATCACAGAAAAATCAACCGAACGCGCATCAATACGTGGTGGCGTACCTGTCTTTAAACGACCCACTGGCAAATTCAATTCACGTAAACGGTGTGCCAGTGAAATTGAAGGTGGATCACCTGCACGGCCACCGCTTGATTTTTCAAGCCCTACGTGGATTACACCACCTAAGAACGTCCCTGCGGTGAGTACAACTGTTTTCGCATCAAAGCGAATACCCGTTTGAGTTACAACGCCCTTGACAGTATCACCCTCAACAATCAGGTCGTCTGCGGCTTGTTGGAAAATATCGAGATTTGCTTGGTTTTCTAAAGTGTCACGAATCGCGGCTTTATAGCGAATACGGTCTGCCTGTGCACGTGTTGCACGAACGGCTGCACCTTTACGTGAGTTTAGGATACGGAATTGAATACCACCTTTATCGGCAGCCAATGCCATTGCACCGCCCAAGGCATCAATTTCACGCACCAAATGCGATTTACCAATACCACCAATTGCTGGATTACAGCTCATCTGCCCTAAAGTCTCAATATTATGAGTTAAGAGTAAAGTCTGTCGCCCCATACGTGCCGCAGCCAATGCTGCTTCTGTACCTGCGTGACCGCCGCCGATAACAATGACATCGTAAACTTTAGGATAATGCATAGTGGTAAAGGAGATTAAAAAATGATAACGAAAGATTATAGCAAATTTTCGATTGTAAGTTGACAGATTCCGTGGAATTTATTGTATATGCGGTGCTGTGCTTACTGCGCCAGCGCTAGGTTTATGTAATTTTACTTGCAGAGCAGTAGCAAAAACTCAACAAAGGATGCGTTTTGTTACCTGAAAAGCCTTGCATTAATTTGATCATTTTTTATCCTATAAGTTGATCATACAACAACCAAAGGTAAGCATTATGAATAAGAAGATTCTTTTTTCATCCATTCTCTGCGGTTTATTTTTTTCGCCTTTTGTATCAGCCAACGACAAAGTTGAAAAGGTCTATGATAGTCAACGTTATCAACAAGTCTGTAAAGGCAAGTCACAAGGAACAGCGGTTAGTTTTGCCTATCGAGGCATTATTTGGAATGGTACCTGTGAACCTCAATTTTTCCCAAGCTCAAAAAATGCCAATATTCATGGTGATGAAGCTGAGTTAGCCAGCATTTGCCAAGGCGACTCAAAAGCGACATCAATCAATATCGAAGGTAAAGAAATTAAAGGCAAATGTGCCCTTGGTTTTGTAGCACCTAAACCAAGAATGTAAGCAAAACAACTTAAAGTTCATGCTGTATTGAGGGTAAAAAATAGTCCATTTTTTGCCCTTTTTTCTACCTTGTAAATTATTGAATTCTGTATACACTCAAAAACACAAAAGATAAAAACGAATAAAAAAGGTATTCCATGGATTCGGAATTGTTTACAGTTTTTTTGCCTTTGACTTTGGCATTAATGATGATGGGTCTTGGTTTACACCTACGCCCAGCTGATTTTTATCGCCTCACACTGCATCCCAAAGTCATTTTCATCGCGTTATTTTCACAGTTAGTGCTGCTAGTTGGCATTGCTTTCCTGATTTGCCAATTTTTAAATTTAGCGCCTATTTTCGCGATTGGTTTGATGCTCGTTGCAGCCTCACCGGGCGGACCAACGTCAAATCTATTGACCTATTTATTTAAAGGTGATGTTGCGCTCAACATTACTCTTACAGCCACGAACTCCATCATTTCAACACTAACCCTGCCTTTTATTATTAATTTTTCACTGATGTACTTTCTACAAACATCACAACCCGTTGACATGCCCGCCATGAAAATGATGAAAGTTTTTTTCATCACTTTACTTCCAGTCAGTATGGGCATGTTTTTACGTTATTACTTTCCAAAACTTGCCGACAGATTAAACCGCCCAATGCGTATTTTGTCTGCAAGCTGTCTTCTTTTTATCTTTTTTCTCGCACTGTACTTAGAGCGACATAATTTTGTTGAATATGTGTTTGAGATTGGGCCAGCCGTAGCCTTATTCTGCTTCTGTAGCATGTTTATTGGTTTTTTTGTGCCACATCTGGCCAATATTCCAGAAAAACAAGCCTTAACCTGCTCCTTTGAGATCACCATTCACAACACCGCACTTGCCATTACGGTTGCCCTGTCAGTCTTAGGCAACACCGCCATGGCCATTCCTGCCGGTATTTATTCTATTTTCATGTTTGTATTTGCTGCGTTATTAGGCCTATTAATCTCGCGAAGAAATGACAGTTTATTTTTGAAGAAAGAGACCGCAGCTGAATAATTTCACGGTCATGATTTATATAATTTTAAGGAGAATATACACCTATGGATTCAGGAATGATAACTATTATGTTACCCCTAGCTCTTGCCATCATCATGATTGGCTTGGGCTTAGAGTTAACCCCGAAGGATTTTGCACGCGTCAGCAAACATCCCAAAGCAGTATTGGTTGCTTTATTTTGTCAGTTGGTACTTCTTGTTGGGATTGCCTTTGTAATTTGCAAAGTACTCAACTTACCGCCACTGCTTGCCGTCGGCTTAATGCTCTTAGCAGCTTCTCCAGGTGGTAGTACTGCAAATTTATTTAGCTATTTGTTTAAAGGTGATATTGCGCTCAATATTACTTTAACCGCAATTAACTCCGTTATTGCAGCGTTTACCTTGCCGCTAATTGTCAACTTTGCCATTCAATACTTTATGCAGGATGGACAACACGTCAGTATGCAGTTTAGTAAAATCTTACAAGTTTTCTCAATTATTCTTATCCCTGTCTGTATTGGTATGTTGATTCGCCACTATGCACCCTCTTTTACCAAGAAGCTGAATAAGCCATTGCGTATTTTTTCTGTTGTATTTTTGGTCTTAATCATTGTTGGAGCAATAGCCAAAGAACGCGCACATATTCTGGAATATCTGACTCAGGTCGGTTTAGCCACAGTCATTTTCTGTATTTGTAGTTTAATGATTGGTTATTTTGTACCGAGACTACTGGGGATCAACAGTGCTCAAGCTCGGGCCTGTGCCTTTGAAATTGGCATTCATAACAGCACCCTTGCCATGACCATTGCACTCACCGTGATGGCCAGTACCACCATTGCCATGCCCGCAGCGGTCTATTCTATTTTTATGTATATCTTTGCTGCCATCTTTGGGACATTACTCAACCGTTATGCCCCATCGGTTCAAACCAGTACAGAACAAGCCTAGAACAGATGTAGATCTAAGGATGCTTCGGCATCCTTTTTTATTTTGAGGAATGCTGTCGAACTGCCCCCCGTTCCGCTACAATATTTATTTATACATAAATATTAGGTTATTCCTGTGAAGTGGCTACAAATTCATATTACGGTTGATCAAGCGCAAGTCGATTTTACTGAAACCCTTTTAGAATCTTTGGGTGCAGTCAGTGTCACATTAGATGATGCAGAAAACCAAGACTTACTTGAACCACTTCCAGGTGAAACGCCACTTTGGAATAAAGTCATTGTGACAGGTATTTATGCGCAAGAAGACGATGAAGAAATTGATGTCAATGCATTAGAAACTTTTATTCGCACTCAAATGCCTGATGCACCGATGCGTAGCGAATTTCTTGAAGACCAAGAATGGGAACGCACATGGATGGATGCCTACGAACCAATTCAAATTGCTGACAAATACTGGATCGTTCCTGAATGGATGGAAGCACCAGAACCAGATGCAGTCAACATTAAACTTGATCCAGGCTTAGCGTTTGGTACGGGGAACCATGCATCTACTTTTCTTTGCCTGCAGTGGTTAGGTAAAACTGATGTTAAAGATAAAATCGTGATCGACTATGGTTGCGGTTCAGGTATTTTAGGTGTTGCTGCTCTACTTCTAGGTGCAAAAAAAGTCTATGCCACAGATATTGATCCACAAGCAATTTTAGCCACTGAACAAAATGCGGCGCTCAATGGCGTGGCTGAGAACCTTTATGTCGGCTTACCAGATGAGTTTAATTTAGAGCTTGCTGACCAAAAAGCAGATGTCTTTGTTGCAAATATTTTGGCAGGCCCGCTTATGATGTTAGCGCCGGAATTCGCAACTTTGGTTAAATCTGAGGGAGAGTTCGCACTTGCAGGTGTAATTGAAGAGCAAGTTTCTGATGTTTCTAGTGTTTATTCTGAGTTTTTTGATATATTAGAGGTCGAGAAACGTGATGAAAACTGGTGCCGAATCTCGGGTAAACGCCACACCCTTTAAATGAACCCTTAATACACTATGAGCGACAAACAAACCTCTTGCCCTAAATGCCTAACCATCTACAAAGTAAGTGTTGCACAACTCACTGTTGCGCAAGGTATGGTTTGTTGCCCAAAGTGTTCGATGACCTTTAATGCGCTCTCGCATTTAACCACGGGTCATACTTTTGACACAGGTGAGGAAAGATCGTCGAATCAGAATGACATGAGCATGTCTTCAAATTCAGCATTTTCCTCTCCTCGTGTAGACAGCATTCATTTTGATTTATCACAATCTGCTGCGCTTTCAATGTCGACATCAAATTTGCTTGATATTTTCAACCTGAAAGTTGAGCACTCCAACATTGACCTCAAAACCTATTTAAACAATTTAAACTATTTTAGTACCGACCCGATTGGTAACTATCCTGCCATGAATTTGGCAGACAACAATCCAGCGAAACCGCAAAAAAGCCCGATGTACTATATGCTTTGGGGTATGATTAACTTCAGCTTATTGGCATTATTGTGTTTCCAATACTTATGGTTTAACCCACATATCCTCAATAACAGCCCCGCATTAGGTGCAACCTATAATAAAATTTGTCTCGTACTGAACTGTAGCAGCCTACAAGAACGTTACAGTCTGATCAGCATTAATAAATTAAAAGTAAAACGTCTCGATGCACAGAAAACTCAATTTTCAGGTGAACTGATCAATTATCATGACACCAGTCTTCCGCTACCAGATCTTAAGGTCATTTTAAAAGTGGATGGTGAAGTCGATTCAACCTATCAACTACATGCAAATGAATATTTGATTGATAGTCTGGTTGGAATTAAACGAATTCCTAAAAATAGTCCGTTCAAATTCAAATTTAGCCTGCCAGTCAGCCGTAAAAGCTTCAATCATTACAGTTTAGAAATAGTCCAGCCCTAAAATTTAAAAAAAATGTAAAAAAAGTGAAAAAAAATGCAGTTTTCTTGCTCACTTTTTCTTAGACAATGGTATGATACGCGCCACAAAAGCTTAGTGCTGCAATCTCCTCAGTCTTTTAATACAAATAGAACATCAGCAAAAATGCGCGTTATCGAAATATCGCGTATTGAGCAGATTTTTTTGTTTAAAAAAGGTCGGTAACAAATATTTAACTATTGTTACGCTTATATTTCGACCAACTTAGCGATATTGTGGCATGCTAAATGTACAGTTTTAGAACTAGTCGTTTTAGGATCTAAAACGAAGTTCATTTTAATTTTAGACCACTTTATATATGTCACTTTACCCAAGTGATATTTAGATTTTTCGGATTACTTCGCATGAATAGCAAATCTCCTATTTTTACTGCACAGTCTGATGTCGCTCTTCGTATTCACGTAGATCGCGCAGTTCGCCACTATTTTGCACAACTGCAAGGCGAGCAACCATCTCAGGTCTACGACATGGTGCTGGCAGAAATGGAGAAACCTCTTCTATCTGTAGTTTTAGAATATACCCGCGGTAACCAAACACGTGCTGCGGAGATTCTAGGACTTAACCGTGGAACTTTACGTAAAAAGTTAAAAGCTCACGGTTTAATGAGTGAATAAATGATAAAATGCTTGCGGCTTCCGCGGGCATTTTTTTTACCTGCTATTTTTGGCTTTTTGTTTTAATTCTTGATAACTGTGACGAAGATCATGACCATTAAACGCGCTTTAATCTCTGTTTCCGATAAAACTGGCATTGTTGAGTTCGCTCAAAACCTTGTTGCTCTAGGGGTAGAAATTTTATCTACTGGCGGTACATATAAGTTGTTAAAAGACAACAATATCGCTGTAGTCGAAGTTTCAGAGCATACGGGTTTCCCAGAAATGATGGATGGTCGTGTAAAAACGCTACACCCGAAAATTCATGGTGGTATCTTAGCTCGTCGCGGTCTAGACGAAGCTGTGATGGCTGAACACAATATTGATGCGATCGATCTTGTGGTTGTGAACCTTTATCCATTTGCTGCAACTGTCGCTAAACCGAACTGCTCACTTGCGGATGCGATTGAAAATATCGACATCGGCGGCCCAACTATGGTGCGTGCTGCTGCGAAAAACCATGCTTCTGTCGGTATTGTGGTCAATGCTACAGACTATGACACTGTTGTTGCTGAGCTTAAAACAAATGGTGCTTTGTCTTACGAAACTCGTTTTGACTTAGCCGTTAAAGCATTTGAACATACAGCACAGTATGACGGCATGATTGCTTCTTACCTAGGCGCTCGCGTAGGCAAGGAAGAAGGTCAAGCAGACAAGTTTGCACGTACTTTCAATACACAGTTAAATAAAGCTCAAGACTTGCGTTATGGTGAAAACCCGCATCAGTCAGCAGCATTCTATGTAGAAAGCACAGCAACTGAAGCCTCTGTTTCAACAGCGAAACAACTTCAAGGTAAAGAACTTTCTTATAACAACATTGCAGATACAGATGCCGCACTTGAATGTGTGAAATCATTTGCAAAACCGGCTTGTGTCATCGTTAAACACGCAAACCCATGTGGCGTTGCGGTATCTTTAGATGGTATTCATGCGGCATATGACTTGGCTTATGCAACAGATCCTGAATCAGCTTTCGGCGGCATCATTGCATTCAACCGTGAATTAGATGTTGCAACTGCACAAGCAATTGTTGACCGTCAGTTTGTTGAAGTGATTATTGCGCCAAGCATTGCTGAAGGCGTACTTGAAGTCACTGGCGCGAAGAAAAATGTTCGTGTTCTCGTTTGTGGTGAATTACCTGCACTTGATGAGCGTGCGCCACAATTGGACTATAAACGCGTCAATGGCGGTTTATTGGTTCAAGACCAAGACTTAGGCATGATCACCAAAGATGATCTAAAAGTCGTGACGAAACGCGCACCAACGGATGCTGAAATTGATGACTTAATTTTTGCATGGAAAGTTGCGAAATACGTAAAATCAAATGCCATTGTTTATGCTAAAGGTCGTCAAACCATTGGTGTAGGCGCAGGTCAAATGAGCCGTGTTAACTCAGCGCGTATTGCTGCGATTAAAGCGGAGCATGCAGGCTTAGTGGTTGAAGGTGCTGTAATGGCGTCTGATGCATTCTTCCCATTCCGCGATGGTATTGATAATGCAGCGAAAGCAGGCATTAAATGTATTATCCAACCGGGTGGTTCTATGCGTGATGAAGAAACCATTGCTGCTGCAGATGAAGCAGGTATTGCGATGGTCTTCACTGGCATGCGTCACTTCCGTCACTAAGTGATAGATGCAGACCGTAATGACAAAGTCATACATGTGGTTTAAAACAGATTTCTAAATCTTACATAAAGTCCTCTCCTTTTTAGGCTGAGGACTTTATGTCATTTCGATTCATGGAGTATGAACCGATGAACATTTTAGTTTTGGGTAATGGCGGTCGTGAACATGCGTTGGCATGGAAAATCGCGCAAGATGAAAAAGTTGCAAAAGTTTTTGTTGCACCAGGTAATGCAGGAACTGCAACAGAAAACAAATGTGAAAATGTTGCACTCAACATTTTAGACAATGCTGCAATTATCGACTTTGCAAAAAACAATGCAGTAGATTTGATTATTGTGGGTCCAGAAGCACCGCTGGTAAATGGTGTAGTTGATGCTTGCCGCGCGGCAGAGCTTCAAATTTGGGGCCCAACTCAATTTGCTGCCCAGCTAGAAGGCTCAAAAGCATTTGCTAAGCACTTCTTAAAACGCCACAACATTCCTACTGCGTTCTACGATGTATTTACTGAAGTCGATGCAGCGAAAGCATTTGTTGAAAAAAATGGCGCGCCAATCGTGATCAAGGCCGATGGTCTTGCTGCGGGTAAAGGCGTAATTGTAGCCATGACTAATCAAGAAGCTTTTGATGCGATTGATGACATGTTGGCGGGCAACAAGTTTGGTGATGCTGGTTCTCGTGTTGTGATCGAAGAATTCCTTGCTGGTGAAGAAGCGTCTTTCATTTGTATGATTGATGGCGACAACATCTTACCAATGGCAACATCTCAAGACCATAAGCGTATTTTTGAAGGCGACCAAGGTCCAAACACGGGTGGTATGGGTGCTTACTCTCCTGCTCCTGTGGTGACTGCAGATGTATTTGAAAAAACCATGAATGAAGTGATGCGTCCTACCGTTGAAGGTATGAAAAAAGACGGTCACATTTATACAGGTTTCTTATACGCAGGCTTGATGATTGATGACAAAGGTCAACCAAAAGTGATCGAGTTCAACTGTCGTTTTGGTGACCCTGAAACTCAGCCGATTATGATGCGTTTAAAATCATCATTGGTCGATCTGGTTGAAGCTGGTATTGCAGGTAATCTTCCAGCAGAAGCTGAATGGGATGAACGCAAATCAATTGGTATTGTTCTTGCGGCAGCAGGCTACCCAGAAACTGTTCGTCAAGGTGACGTCATCTCTGGTCTTGGTCAATCTCCTGAAAACACAAAAATCTTCCATGCGGGCACTACAATGAGTGCCGACGGTCACATCTTGACTGCAGGTGGTCGTGTTTTATGTGTCACAGCTCTTGGTGATACCGTACTTGAAGCGCAAGTCAATGCTTTAGAAGTTTGTGGTCAAGTTACATTTACGGGTATGCAATATCGTACAGACATTGGTTATCGTGCTATTGCGCGTGAAAATGCTTAAAAACATTCATACCGTAAAAACCCGCTAAATGCGGGTTTTTTTATTGCAAACCGCTGCGAATTTTTTTAAATATATCCGTATGAATATAAATCAAGTTCTAAAGATGTAGCTATATTCATCCTGTATTCTGAGACATACTTTTTGCACTTTATACTCGTTATATCTATTTTTTGTATTTAGTTTAGATAAAATCTTATAAAGCACAAAATTTATGCAAATTCTTATTTTTAAATAGATTAATTAAAAATAATATATTGTTTTCATTATAAAATTACAAACAAAATGCAAATTACTAATCTTTAAATAAGATAAGTATTGAACTTTTATGCTCTATATCGAATATTACTTTGTTGATATGATGTGCAAAATTTAACGATTGAGCAAAGATGTTTCTAGTGAGTTGAAAAAGTTAATCTTTTCCAAAGTGAAAGTACATATTCGACTGATATCGAATTGCACACTTGCAAAACTCACATTACAGTCATATGCATCAAATCAGGAATGCCTGATTTAAAATCAATTGATCTCTCTATTGTTCAGCTAAGTTAAGCCTCGTTTGGATGCTTACTCGGGAAGAAAAAATGAAAAAAATTCTAGGAATTGCGCTGGGTTTATCTGTTGTTTTAACGGGTTGTAGCAAACCTGAAGCACCTGCAACAGATGCGGCTAAAACGGATACTGCAGCAGCTGAGCAAACAGTAACCATCGCATCGACTGGGTCTGATGCAGACATTTGGCGCTATATTGCAACTTTGCCAGAAACTAAAGCAGCTGGCTTAAAGTTAGACATTAAAAACTTCACTGACTATGTTGCAATGAACACTGCTGTTGCAAACAATGAAGTCGATGTAAACGCATTCCAATCTTATGCTTACCTTGTGGCATATAACGAAGCGAACACAGCAAAGATTGCCCCTCTTTCAACGACCTACCTAGAGCCAATGGGCATCTATTCAAGCAAAGTAAAAACACTGGCTGAATTTAAAAATGGTGCAACGATTGCGATTCCAAATGATGGTGCGAACGAATCACGTGCATTGTTATTATTACAATCTGCGGGTCTAGTGAAGTTAAAAAATGACTTTGACTTCGTGAAAGGCACTTCGAAAGACATCGTTGAAAACAACAAAGCTCTCGTCATCAAGCCTATTCAAATGGCAACGGCTGTACGTGTGAAAGACGAAGTTGATGCCATTGTTTTGGGTAATACCCTTGCAATGGAAGGTGGTCTAAACGTATTGAAAGATGCGATTTACTATGAGCCAATCGATCAAACCACAAAAATGAATGTGAACGTTCTTGCTGTGGCTGAAGCGCGTCAAAATGACCCTGTACTGAAAAAAGTCGGTGAGCTTTACCATGTCGCTGCAGTAGGCAAATATGTTCAAGAACATTTTGGCGGCACAAAAATTGATGTGAACAAGCCAGTAAGCTACCTTACTCAAGCTAAATAGTAATATAATCAAATCAACGAAACAGGCAAAGTCTCTTTGCCTGTTTTTTCATTTTTGTGTAGTTTTTGACGATATGATTCAATTTAAAAACATTTCAAAGCACTATCAGCTGAAAGGCCAAACCATTCCTGCACTGGACCAAATCAATTTGGACATTCCAGAAGGCAGTATTTTTGGCGTTATTGGCTATAGTGGTGCAGGTAAAAGTACCCTCATTCGTTTGATCAATTTACTTGAACGCCCAACTCAAGGCCAAGTAATTATCAATCAGAAAGACTTTACTGCATTAGATGCAAAAGCATTACGTCAAGAACGTGCAAATATTGGCATGATTTTCCAGCATTTTAATTTACTGCAAACCAAAACCGTTGCAGCCAATATTGAAATGCCCATGAAACTTTTAGGTTATAGCAAAGCTGAACGTGAAAAACGTTTGAATGAGCTACTTGAGTTTATTGATCTCAAACACAAAAAAGAAGCTTATCCAGACGAGCTCTCGGGTGGTCAAAAACAACGTGTCGGTATTGCACGTGCGCTTGCCAACCATCCTAAAATATTACTTTGTGACGAAGCGACTTCTGCACTAGACCCACAAACCACCAAGTCAGTTTTAGACTTGCTCAAAAAAATCAATCAAGAGCAAGGCATTACCATCGTCATGGTGACACATGAAATGGATGTGATCCAAAGCATCTGCTCACATGTAGCCGTGATGGAACTCGGCAAAGTAGTTGAAACTGGGAAAACGGTGGACTTATTTAGTCGCCCACAACATGCAACGACACAGAATTTTATTCAAACGATTTTGCATCAACAGCTACCAATTAAACTTCTGAATAACCTCGAACATAAGCATCATCATAGTATTTACCGCTTACAATTCCTGGGTAACTCTGCACACGAAACCGTAATTCAAAACTTAATTAAACAGTTTGATATTAGTCTCAATATCCTGTTTGCCAACATGATTGAAATTGATGGCAATGTGATTGGACAAATGTTTGTTCAGCTCTTGGGCGATGAAAGCCTGATCGCTGAAGCGGTTGAGTTTTTAAAACAACATGGTGTGGCTGTTGAACAATCAGGAGAGCTGGCATGAGAGATTTAATTGTCCAGTGGTTAACTCAAATCACAGCACCTTTTTGGAAAAGCTCTTTATCGATTGACCAGTTTATTACTGCTTTGCAAGAAACATTTCATATGGTGTTTTTTGCAATGCTGTTTGGCTGTATTTGGGGCTTTATTCAGGCCATCATTTTATTGGTCACACGTCCTGATGGTATTTTGCCAAATAAAGCGATTTATCACAGCCTGAACCCGATTGTGAATGCCCTGCGCTCTCTGCCCTTTATTATTTTGCTGATTGCGGTTTTACCTTTAACCAAACTCATCGTCGGAACATCGATTGGCACGTGGGCTGCGATTGTTCCGCTCACCATTTATGTTGGACCATACATTGGTCGTTTGGTGGAAACTTCATTACTTGAAGTGAATGAGGGGATTATCGAATCTGCACAAGCAATGGGTGCAACGCCACTACAAATCATCTTCAAATTTATTCTGCCTGAAGCACGCAGTTCATTGATTTTAAACTTAACCACAGCCACGATTAGCTTAATTGGTGCAACCGCGATGGCCGGTGCAGTGGGTGCAGGTGGTATTGGTGACCTTGCTATTTCTTATGGTTATCAACGTTTTGACACCAGTGTCGTAATACTCACAGTAATTGTGCTGTTGATCATGGTGCAAATTGTACAATCCGTTGGCGATTGGCTGTCTAAACTACGCTAACAAAATTAAGCTCTCAATATTGGGAGCTTTTTTTCAGGTCTAAGTTTTATATCATGCGGCAAACAAAACTTTTAAAAGCTATAACGATGAAAATAACAACTCTATTGATCAGTCTAAGTCTTTTGCCGATGCTCAGTCATGCAGCTTCAAATCCCTATAACTACGTCACCAGTGTGAAAGTGAATCAGGTTGAACTCAATGCACCCGTGTCAGCACATCAAGTCAGTCAATTACTCGCTCCTCCGAATGGAAAAACCAGCAAACTATATGCCGAATGTACAGGCAACTATGAATACAGTATTACAAGTACCCAACCCAAAAGCCTAAAGTTTGAGATTTTTAACGAAGATAATCCAAAGATTCAGACTGAAAAATTCTATAAAGACAAAACGAATTTAAAACAACTCAGTCAAACCAAAGGCCGTGTTTGGCTTGACTGGAAAAGCACTCAAGCGATGAGCGAAAATATACGCGTGCAAAATATTCAGATCACACCGAATTATACTTTGCAGCAGTTTAAACAAGACTTTAAATACAGTGCACAAGGCATGGTAGCATCAGGTGAAGCCCAAGTTTTGCTCTTGCAGCCCAATGAAATCAAAGCCTTTCTGAAAGAACCACAAGACTTTGCCCCACCCTACACGGCTTATCTCAACTTTGGTTTTAAAAATGGACGGTTAAGCAGCTTTGCCATTCAGCAAGCAGTGGCCTGCTAAAGGCTTTTATGCCAAGAAACAATGCGACTAACATTGACTTTTCTAAGTCGTTTAGAACTTACTGACAATAAAATAAACAGTCCAAACACTGTAGCCTATTAAATTTTGCCAATTCATTTGAATCGCACTCAGAATGAAGGCAGAGCATGTTAAACTATTCAGCGGTTTTTGCAGGGACTCACTTATGCACTTTGTACATCTTGGTATTCATACAGAATTTTCAATCACAGAATCAATTGTACGTATACCTGATTTAGTCAAAGCTGCTAAGGCAGAAGGTATGCCAGCCCTTGCCATTACTGACTTATCTAACTTACACGCTGCTGTAAAATTTTATGGTAAATGCTTAGATAATGGCATCAAACCGATTATGGGTTCAGAAGTTCGCTTGAACGATGCTGAACATCGCGTGACATTATTGGCGATGAGCAATGTTGGCTGGCGTAATCTAACCGAACTGGTTTCAGAAGGTTTTATCCGTGGTCAACAGCTTGATATTCCTTGCGTTGCAAAAGACTGGATTTTAGAACAAAACCATGACCTGATTGCGCTACTTGGCATGCGATCTGATGTCGGCAAAATGCTTTGTACATCGAATCCGCAAAAAGCCGAACCTTTACTCGAAGAATGGATTGCAAAATTTGGCAATCGTGTTTATTTGGCTCTATGTCGAACAGAACGCTCCGGTGAAGATGACTTCAATTATGAAGCCTTAAAACTGGCTAAAAAATACAATATTGGTGTAGTTGCGCACAACGATGTGCACTTCATGAAAGAAATAGACTTTGAAGCACACGAAGCTCGGGTCTGTATTGCCGATGGTTATGTATTAGGGGATAACCGCCGACCAAAAAATTACTCTCCAGAGCAATATTTTAAATCTGGCCAACAAATGGCGGAATTATTTGCAGACATTCCCTCTGCAATTGAAAATACTTATCAGATTGCTAAACGTTGTAACGTTACCCTGCAATTAGGTAAATACTTCCTGCCTGACTACCCTATTCCTGAAGGCCATACCATTGACACCTACTTTGCACATTTATCCAAAGAAGGTTTAGAAGAGCGTTTAGACTTTTTATATCCACCTGAAACGCGTGATGAATACTGGCCTGAAAAACGTAAAGAATATGATGATCGTTTAGAGTATGAAATCGGGACCATTCTTAAAATGGGTTTCCCGGGCTACTTCTTGATTGTCATGGACTTCATCCAATGGTCCAAAGGTAATGGCGTTCCCGTTGGTCCGGGTCGTGGTTCAGGTGCAGGTTCACTTGTTGCCTACAGCTTAAAAATTACGGATCTCGATCCTCTCCCATACGGACTACTCTTCGAACGCTTCTTAAACCCAGAACGTGTTTCAATGCCCGATTTCGACGTCGATTTCTGTATTGCTGGTCGTGATCGTGTGATTGACTATGTGGCGCGTACATACGGACGCGATGCAGTATCACAAATTGCCACCTTCGGCACCATGGCAGCCAAAGGTGCCATTCGTGATGTGGCGCGTGTCTTGGGTAAATCCTATGGTTTGGCAGACCGAATCTCAAAAATGATTCCGACCAAACCTTTAGGTTTAAGCCTCGAAGAGTCGATTGAAGCAGAGCCACAACTTAAAGACATTGTCACTAACCCATCAAACCCAGACAATGACGATGCTGCTGAAATTTGGGAAATGGCATTAAAACTCGAAGGCATTACCCGTAACACAGGTAAACACGCAGGTGGCGTGGTCATTTCCCCGACTAAAATTACCGACTTTTCTGCCGTGATGTGTGATGCAGATGGTACAGGCCGTGTTGCGCAGTACGATAAAGACGATGTTGAATCTGCAGGTCTGGTGAAGTTCGACTTCTTGGGTCTACGTAACTTAACGGTCATTGAAGATGCCGTGAAGAATATCAATAAGCGCATTCAGCTAGATGTGCCTTTAGACATTGCTTTCATTCCGCTTGATGACAAAGATGCATATCTCATCTTTGCCAATGCCAACACCACAGCGGTCTTCCAGTTTGAATCCGTGGGCATGAAAAAAATGCTCAAGGAAGCACGTCCAAGTAAATTTGAAGAAATTATCGCCTTCGTATCCCTTTACCGTCCGGGTCCGATGGACCTGATTCCAGACTTTATCCACCGTATGCATGGTGGCGAGTTTGAATATCTCCATCCCCTACTTGAAGGTGTACTTGAGCCGACTTACGGCATTATGGTTTACCAAGAACAGGTAATGCAGGCAGCACAGTATTGTGCGGGCTATAGCTTGGGTGGTGCGGACTTACTACGTCGTGCGATGGGTAAGAAAAAGCCCGAAGAAATGGTCAAACAGCGCCAAATTTTCACGGAAGGTGCAGCGAAAAAAGATATTGATGAAGCCACTGCCAACCATATCTTTGACTATATGGAAAAGTTCGCAGGTTATGGCTTTAACAAATCGCATGCCGCAGCTTATGCCTTAGTGGCCTATCAAACGGCATGGCTCAAAGCGCATTATCCAGCTGAATTCTTAGCAGCGGTGATGTCATCGGAAATGCAAAACACCGATAACGTGGTGTTCTTGATTGATGACTGTCGCCACAATGATATAGAGGTATTGCCGCCTTCGGTCAATATGTCTATCTATCAATTCCATGCTTCGGACGATAAAACGATCGTTTATGGACTCGGTGCAATTAAAGGCGTCGGTGAAGCGGCGATGCAGTCGGTCATTGACTCGCGTATTCAAGATGGGCCTTATCGTGATTTGTTTGATTTCTGCCATCGTATTGATCTGAAAAAAATCAATAAACGGACTTTAGAAGCATTGATTCGCTCAGGTGCTTTAGACTGCCTCGGCATTGAGCGCTCAAGTCTAATGGCGCAGCTACCTGAAGCGGTACAAGCGGCAGATCAAGCTCGCTCAAACCGTGAAACAGGCATCATGGACTTGTTTGGTGAGGTTGAAGAAGTACAACGTAAACCCGCCAAACCTGTTAAACCTTGGTCAGATGAAGTCCGTCTCAAAGGTGAAAAAGACACTCTAGGGTTGTATTTAACCGGTCACCCGATCGATGTCTATCGCACTGAGTTGAAAGCGTTTATTCCGAATAAAATTAATGAACTTACCCCAACCCGTCGTGGTGTTACTACGGTTTTTGCTGGGCTTGTGGTTGATGTAGCTAACTTCCCGAACCGAATGATGGTGACCTTAGATGATGGTACCTCACGGATCGAAGTCTCTGCGAACCATGAACGCTTTATGCGTTTTAAAGACATCATTCAAAATGAAAAAGTGGTGGTGATTGAGGGTGAAATTTACGAGCGTGAAGGTTTTGACCGCCCAATGGGGCGCTTAACCAAAGCATTTACGCTGAATGAAATTCGTCAAAAACGCGCCAACTGTATTCAAATTCGTCTCGACCCAACACATAGCACAAAAACACTGAGCCAAGATTTAAAAAATATTCTTGCACCCTTTTGTAATGTCGATATGTGTAATCACATCCCGCTGCAATTGCTGTTGGACTACCCGTATGCCACGGCTGAATTACACTTAGGGATTAATTGGAAAGTGGCGCCGCAGGATGAACTACTTTCTAAACTCCGTGACTATTTTGGTAAAGAAAATCTTCATGTGGAATATCAAGTCAAATCCAAAGCAGCCAAAGCGGTGAGCTATGAAGAAGCCAAACCTGTAGATGTACCACCGCCACCTGCGGATATGAGCATGGATGATGCCATGGACTTATATCAAGCTGAAGTCGGTCAGTTCTCTTAATTATTTAAATTTTAAAGATTCATTGGAAAAATCATGAGCCAATTTGACAATGCCGCTGTTTCAGCGCATCTCTCCCATGTGCGTATTGTCATGGTCAATACCACACTCCCTGCGAACATTGGTAGCGCACTGCGCGCCATGAAAACAATGGGACTCTCAAAACTGGTTTTGGTTGCGCCAAAAACCTATCCGCATCCCGATATCGATGCTTTGGCTGCGGGTGCAACGGATTTAATCGAGCAGATTGAAATCGTTGAAACCCTTGCCGATGCCATCAAAGACTGCCATTTAGTGTTTGGCACGAGTGCGCGTAGTCGTACCATTCCTTGGCCTTTGCTAGACGCACGTCCCGCAGCTGAAAAATCAATTTCAGCAGTGGTGAATGATCAGCAAGACGTTGCTGTTGTATTTGGCCGTGAAGACCGCGGACTGACCAACGAAGAACTGGCCATGGCTAACTATCATGTCACCATTCCTGTAAATACAGACTATGGTGTACTAAATGTGGCTCAAGCCATTCAAGTGATTTGTTATGAAATGCGTATGGCAACTCTTGCTGCTGTAGAAAGCGCTGAAGATGAAGCTGCAACCATGCCTGTCACAGATACAGAGTCTATGCAGTGGGATGAGCCTTTGGTCACACATGAGCAAATGGAACAGTTCTACCCGCACATTGAAAAAATGTTGGCCGAGATTGAATTTTTAGATCCAAAAAATCCTCGATTACTGCCTTTACGCTTGCGTCGTCTTTTTGGACGTATACAATTAGATCGTATGGAATATCATTTACTTCGTGGTATTTTTAGTCGTGTACAAGCTTTAAATAACGGCACATGGAAAAAGTCAAATACGGATCAAACAGAGGATCAATCTAATGCTTAAACAGCTCAAAGAAGATATACAAGCTGTATTCGCGCGCGATCCTGCGGCACGAAACACTTTAGAAGTTCTAACCACATATCCAGGCATTCATGCCTTGATCATGCACCGTATGGCGCATGAGTTATGGAAAAAAGAATGTAAAGGCTCAGCACGTTTATTGTCTTCTTTTAGCCGTTTTGCAACAGGTATTGAAATTCACCCGGGTGCTAAAATTGGTCGTCGTTTTTTTATTGACCATGGCATGGGCGTCGTGATTGGTGAAACCGCTGAAATTGGCGACGATGTGACCTTATATCACGGTGTCACTTTAGGTGGAACCACATGGAATAAAGGCAAACGTCACCCGACCTTAGAAGACGGCGTGGTGGTTGGTGCTGGTGCTAAAATTTTAGGCCCTTTTACTGTCGGTAAAAATGCGAAAGTCGGCTCAAATGCAGTCGTCACCAAAGCTGTTCCAGCCGACACCACCGCAGTTGGCAACCCTGCACGCTTTATTTCTAAAGATAAACCGAAAGATGAAGCAGAAACACGTCGTCGCGATTATGCAGAAAGTATTGGTTTCCAACCTTATGCTGCAACGCAAGACCAGTCTGATCCAATTCTTGAAGGTATGCGTGTTCTACTTGACCGCATTCAGCTGAATGAAAAACGGATGAATACCCTTTGCCAACGTTTGTCTTTACTTGATCCAACTTTTAAAAAGCAACAACAAAATGAACAACCCTTTAGTGCTGAAGAATTGAAAATTTTGGAAGATGTACGCCGCGAATGTGAAGCTCAAAGCCTGCCATCCAATGACTAAACATGAAAAGTGTTAGTTTTTGAAAACCTGCCTATAGCAAACCTTGCATGTTCATCAGAGTTTTTTTAGACTGACGAACATGCCTTTTATACCACTTCTTAAAATAATGAATGGATGAACCTTATGATGCTTAAACCCTTAGCGGTTGCTGTTCTTGCTGTCTCGTTTTTAACAGCGTGTAGCTCAAACCCAACGAAGAACAATAGCGATACCATCGTTTTTACAGAGCCTGAATTAACTGCACCATTTTATGCACTCAATCCATTTAATTATGATGCGCCACCTCCATTTGAAATTAACTTAAAAAAAGCAGCGGCTCAACCCGTAACTAAAATGGAAGTGACTCGCTCTGACGACCCATCTAAAAAACTGGTTTTAGACACCAATAAACTGATTATTCCAACCGTAAACAGCAAAGACCGTCAGTTGAAGTTTGCCGTACTGGCAGGCGACAATGAAGTCGATATTACTGAAATTGATGACTTCTTACAGTTGGTTGAAGGCAAAGCACGTCACTACCCACCACGCTTTACAGAACGCCAAGAACGGAAAGGTTTTGAGTTAAAACTAAAAGAAGTGACACAACAGCTCGATACGTTAGCGTCGAAAGACAATGCTTCATTTGATGTGCTGGTTCGTGCGTTCAAAGCCAGCGTTATGGCACGTAATTTAGACCTCGGTTCAGTCTATACCACCAAATCTTTGGCTTATGCACAGCGTATTTTAAAAATTAACCAAGAAGACCCTGAAGCAAACTTCTGGTTCGGTTTTGCTTTGTCTGAAGGTGGTGGTCAACGCGAAGCGATGCCATACCTCGATAAAGCAATGAAAGCTGGTGTTCAAGAAGCCTATTTAGCGACAGCAAATAACTACATCGCGATGGAACAAAAGAAAAATGCGGTGCAAACCTTGAAAAACTACAAATTGAAATATCCACAAGAAGCTGAAGTTGCGGATCGCTTGATTAATGAAATTGAAAAACAAGGTCGTTGGAATGTTTGGCAAGTTCTAAATACTGCAAAATAATTCCATCACTTCTGATGTACCTAAAAATAGACCGAATTTTCGGTCTATTTTTATTTTAGGCGAATTGATAAATCCGAGAATTATCGTATGATTTAAAAAATTCAAAAGAATAAACGGTAGTCGACGCTTTTTATGCCTAAATACATCCGTAGCACCTTGATGATGACCACTCTAGTTTCGCTTTTGAGTGGTTGCCAAGTGGTCAGTGTGAAAAATCAATCACTGAACGTCACGATTACCAATGAGCGTGAGAGTATTTTAACGCGGGATAAGCTCAGTGAAGCGAGTCTAAACGTGCTGTCTATGACGGGTCGAGAAGCCAAAATCTGTTCAGAGCAACCTGAAGAATGCGTCAGTGAACTCAAACAAATTCCACAAATTCAAGATGAACAGCTCCTCTCTACTGCCAGCGAACTCTATCTCGCTAAAGCACTTTCCTTAGAAAAATCATCAGCCTGTAAAGTGAGTATTTTAGCCAAGACCCAGTCTGAAGAAAAACAGGCGCTACAAAAACAAAACTACCAAAGCTGCCTAGATCAACAACTTGGCATGCTAGATAAAAGCATTCGCTATAGTTATGCCTACATGTTTAACACCAAACGTGGCCCGCAAGACCGTATTTTTGATAACCGACAAGTCCAACTCCGTGACTTTTATAACCAAGCTATCGCTAAACTTGTAAATAGTTATGGCTTACGCCATGGGCCATCTGAAGTCGGTAATCAAATCAAAGTGGGACAAAGTATTTACCGCATAAATTATGATAACTACCCACTTTTAAAAAACCGTCAAGTTGAACAACTGATGTCAACTTACAATATGAACTTTTCAGGCCTGCGCTCTATCACACGTCGCGATGGTTTTGGTTCAGAGTTTCTGATTGTCCTCCCACCCGAGCACAATGACACCTCACCAGAAAAAGCCAAATATATTGTCGATCCACTGCATTATCAGTACACCAATGGTCGTAATCCTAACATTCACAATGCCCGTTATTTAGCAGCGACTATTACCGCACAGCCACGCTCTGCATCCAGTATCGATGAGATCTTAAACAACCCTGAGTTTGAAATCTCAGCTTATGATCCCTATAAGTTTGAATCTGCGAAAATTGCAGGCAAAAGTTACCCTCTTGCTGCAAACTTTTCTGCGCCTTATGGCTTATGGTTAGCACAAAACAATTTAGGTAAAGCCGCGTATTTATCACTGATTGATCGTGATGCACGCCTCACCATGCCGCACCTATACATGCTTGAGCCGTACAACCCAAATAAAAAAGTGGTGGTGCTCGTTCACGGACTAGCCAGTAGTCCAGAGGCATGGATTCGTTTGACGAATGATGTCATGGGCGACCCCGTGCTACGTGAGCACTATCAAGTCTGGCAAGTGTTCTACTCGACCAATATGCCAATTTTGGAAAGTCGTTTCCAAATCTATGCAATCATTCAACAAAGTTTTAATTTGGTCGATAGCAAAGCGCCTGCCAAAAAGGATGCCGTGCTAGTGGGTCATAGTATGGGCGGTATTATTGCGCGGCTTTTGGTGAGCGATGCTGACTTAACCCCTGCGGCAATGAAACTGCTACCCAATCGACGTGTGCAACAATTTAAAAATGACCCTCTGTTTAAATCACGCCTCGACATTCAACCGATTCCAAACTTTAGTCGGGCCATTTTTTTGGCAGCACCACATCGTGGGACAGAGTTTGCTGACCGCTGGTTTACCCTTGCGGCACGTAAAGTCATTCGTCTACCAGGTGCGTTTTTGGGGGCACTGACCGATGTTATACAAAGTAGTGACCCTGACCTACAAGCCTTCATTAAAGATGTAGATAATGGACTCATTCAAAATGGGCCAAGTGATCTCAGCAAAAACTCTAACTTTACTCGGTTAACTAAAAACGTCGTTCCATACAAAGGCATGAAATTCCACAGCATCATGGGGAATGCGACCAAAAGTGATGACCTCAATATCATTACAGACGATGTCGTGCCTTATACGAGTGCCCATCTAGATGGTGCATTGTCTGAGAAGATTATTAAAGGTGGACATTCTATTCAAGAAACGCCTGAAGCCGTTCTTGAGTTACGTCGTATCCTGCGGTTGCACCTGACTGAACTCGGTCTGTATAAGCCTTAAATCTTAAAAAGCCTAAACAGATGTTTAGGCTTTTTTATTTTTGCTTTACACCTAACGCCTACAACAATAATCACTTGGCTGTTTAACAACTGTTCGCTTTATAGATGATTTATTGTTTAGTCGTTTTCAATTTTGCTAAGATATTGCCATTCATACAATAGCTGTTCATAGCGCATAAATACACACGGTAAGCGGTGTCGCTCGGTCTATTTTTATATTGTGCATTTTCAAAGATTTAAGGATTTCACCTACATGAGCAATTCGGGAATCATAACTGATTTGTCCACCCTCACTCCCATGATGCAACAGTACATGGGCGTCAAAATGCAACATCCGCACTCTTTGATGTTCTATCGTATGGGTGACTTCTACGAGCTATTTTTTGAAGATGCACACAAGGCCGCTAAACTTCTCGGAATTACCCTGACCCATCGTGGCAAAGCCAATGGTCAACCCATCCCTATGGCAGGTGTTCCTTACCATGCAGCTGAAGGCTACCTTGCTCGCTTGGTGAAAAAAGGCGAAACCGTCGTTATTTGCGAGCAAATTGGTGAAGTTACAGGTAAGGCCCCTGTTGAACGTGGCGTTGTCCGGATTATTACACCAGGTACGCTGACTGACGATGCCTTACTGACGGCACATCAAAGTTCAAACCTTGTGGCGCTTTGCGTACAACAAAACGAAATTGGTATTGCGCTGTTAGATTTGAGTGCAGGTTTATTCAAAGTTCAGCAACAAGAGTTCCAACTTGAACAACTCGGTATTGAACTGTCTCGCCTCATGCCAAGTGAAATTTTGGTCGATGAAAATATTGTCGACCCCAATATCATTGAACACATTAAAAAACTGCTCGACTGCCCTGTGACACGCCGTCCAAATGTCGACTTTAATTTAAACAATGCACAAAAAACCTTATGTGATCAGTTTGCTGTATCGACTTTAGCTGGTTTCGGTATTGACCATTTGCCGCTTGCCAAAGCAGCAGCAGCATCCCTGATTCATTATGCCAAAGAAACGCAAAAGACTGCCTTGCCGCATATTCGTTCGATTCAACTAGAACAAAGCAGTGATTTCATTGCGCTTGATCCTGTGACGCGTAGAAACTTAGAGTTGGTTGAGCCTCTGTTTGAACACGGCACGTCATTATTCCAACTCATCAATGACTGTCAAACTGCAATGGGTGGACGTTTACTTAGTCGTACACTGATGCAACCGTTACGTGATACCAAGCTCTTAGACGCACGTTTAGATGCCACCAAAAGTCTTGTGGATGGTTACCATGAATCACCAGTCCGTTTAGTATTAAAAGAGATTGGAGACATTGAACGTGTCCTCAGTCGGGTGGCTTTAGGTAGTGCCCGTCCGCGTGACTTAGTGCAACTGCGCCAAGCCTGTGCGCAAGTCCCTTATTTACGTCATGCCATTCAACCCGTGATCCAAAGCAAAAAGTCTGCACTCATTACCCAATTGAATGAGGAATTGGGTGATTTCCATGGCTTACATCAACGTTTAATGTCTGCCATCGTTGAACATCCACCTGTGCTTTTACGGGATGGAAATGTAATAGCCGAAGGCTTCGATCATGAACTGGATGAACTCCGTAAAATCCGCGATCATGCAGGACAGTACTTGATCGACCTTGAAATTCAAGAACGTCAAAATACTGGAATTTCGACCTTAAAAATTGGTTATAACCGTGTCAGTGGGTATTACATTGAACTGACCCGTGCACAAGCCGAGCAAGCACCTGATCACTACATTCGTCGTCAAACCTTGAAAAATGCTGAGCGTTATATCACGCCTGAGCTGAAAACCTTTGAAGACAAAGTGCTTTCGAGTGAGTCCCGTGCATTAGCTCGCGAAAAAATGCTGTTCGAAATGCTTTTAGATGAACTCCGCGCCGACATTGGTCATTTACAAATGATGAGTAGCGCTATTGCGCAGATCGACCTCTTAGCCAACTTTGCACATCAGGCTCGCTTACGCAATTGGTCACGTCCTGAGTATAGTCCAGAAATTGGGGTTAAAATTATTGCGGGACGTCATCCAGTGGTTGAGGCTTTGAACAAAGCCACATTTACACCGAATGACACGACACTTGATTTCAACCACCGTATGGCCATTATTACGGGTCCTAACATGGGCGGTAAATCAACCTTTATGCGTCAAACGGCTTTAATTAGCCTATTGGCCTATTGTGGTTCATATGTGCCTGCCCAATCGGCAGTATTAGGTCCTATTGATCGAATCTTTACCCGTATTGGTTCTGCGGACGACCTATCTACAGGCAAATCGACCTTTATGGTGGAAATGACCGAGACCTCGCAAATCCTGCATCATGCAACCAATCAGTCACTGGTTTTGATGGATGAAGTTGGTCGTGGCACCAGTACCTATGATGGTTTATCTTTGGCATGGGCTTGCGTACTTGACTTAACCAAACGCATTAAATGCTTATGTTTATTTGCCACACACTACTTTGAACTGACCGAGCTGGCCAAAGAAACTGCTATTGATAACTACCATGTCACTGCAAAAGAACTCAACGGCAACCTCATTTTGTTACATAAAGTCCAACATGGGCCTGCGAGCCAAAGTCACGGCTTACAAGTAGCAAAATTAGCAGGTATTCCTGCCAGTGTGATCAAAGAAGCACAAAATCGTCTGAAAATTTTAGAGAAGCAACAACTGCAAAAACCTAAAGTCGTTCAAAATGATTTGTTTGCCGCGATAGAAACACCTGAACTTGAAATCATTGAACGTGTGGTCGAAATTGAGAAACCTTCTGCCGCACTTGAACTACTCAAGAGCATTGATGTCGATAACTTAAGCCCACGTGAAGCTTTACAGCAGCTTTATGCATTGAAAGATCAGTTACATTCATAGTAGTTTTCTATTTTTGTAACCCATCTAGACCGTCAAAATGACGGTCTTTTTTATTGTCAAAAGCAGTTTTCAGCAGAATGTTCAGTTTTTATCAAATTTAACAGCCGTGCATATAACAAATATCAATAAAAGCAATTGTTAGTTGGTGCTGTTTTTGCCTAAAATACACATTAGTTATTAGAACCATATTTTTAGGTAGCCTTCGCCATGACCTTTGTTGTCACTGAAAATTGTATTAAATGTAAATATCAAGACTGCGTAGAAGTTTGTCCAGTAGACTGTTTCTATGAAGGTCCAAACTTTCTAGTGATCAATCCGGATGAATGTATCGATTGCGCACTTTGTGAACCTGAATGTCCAGCAAATGCAATTTTCTCTGAAGATGAACTGCCAGAAGGTCAAGAAGTATTTATTGAACTAAATGCTGAGTTATCACAAACTTGGCCAAACATCACCCAGATTGGTGACCAACCTGCTGACCGTGAAGAATGGAATGGTAAAGCAGATAAGTTACAATACTTAGAAAAGTAAGCCAGAAAAAGATCAGCATAAGCTGATCTTTTTTTATACCTAAAACACACATTTGATTGCAATATTTCCAATTTTTCCTCACAAATTTGGATTAAAATAATAGGCGTATTTTTTAAATATTTGATTTCTATAATGAAGAAATTTTTAAAGGGATTATTTGCGGTTAGCATAATCCCCTTGGTGATGATTGGCTGTACGACTTCATCCCACAAAGGCCAGACCATCACAACTCCTGATGGAAAACGTATTTTTATCCCACAAGAGAAAATTAGTTTTGACCGCCCTGCTCCACCTAAAATTATTCCTTATACCTACAATGCTTGGATGTCTGTCGGTGACACGCTAGCACGCGTACGTGAGTATGAAGTTTTTCTTGAACGCAATGGTGTGGGAAATATCATCCCAAGCTTTGAACTGCTCAGAACAGCGCGTGACTGGCAAAAATGTGGTCGTTCACAATACATGATCCCAAACCGTGAACTTTGGAAAAACCAAATTGCGACCTTAAAAGTATTTAAATATTTAGTTGCAGCCAAAGTACTGACCGATTTTGAAGTCACTTCAGTTTATCGTGATCTGCCTTTAAACCAATGTGCTGGCGGTGCAAACTCGTCACGCCACTTATTCAATTCTGCTATCGATTTTCGAATTGGGTCTGAAAACCCGCAACCCAAAGATTATGCTTATATTGAAAATACAAAATATCGTCTATGCCAATTTTGGACCCAACATGGGCAGAGCTTAAACATGGGCTTAGGTTTATATGCTTCTGGTCAGATTCACATTGATACCCAAGGATATCGTACATGGGGCCCAGACCTCAGTCGCAATTCTTCGATGTGTAGTTACTAGTTTTTAAAAATTAAAAGAGGTCAATATGACCTCTTTTTTTGAGCATTGATTTCAACAAATATGGTCGGAAAAATTGCACTCTGAAAATAAAAGTTTAAAATGCTCCACATCGCAACCAAGGTGAACATGCTATGCAACAAATGTGGACAGAGATTGATAACTATATCGATGCACATTTAATTCCTGAAGACCCCATTCTACTGCAAACTTTAGAAAATACTGAGAAGCATGGTTTTCCAGATCACTTAGCTGTTGCACCGAACCAAGGCATGCTTTTACAAATGCTGATTCAAATGAATCAATGCAAACGTGTACTTGAGCTCGGCACTTTTGCTGCCTATAGCACCATGTGGTTAGCGCGCGCCTTACCTGAAGATGGTTATATTTTAACGATTGAAGGTCGTGATACGCATGCCGCGATGGGCCAAGAAAATATCGACAAAGCTCAGCTCAAACAAACCATTGAACTCAAATGTGGACGTGCAGCAGATATCCTTAAATCACTGCCTGCAGACATTGAACCTTTCGACTTTATTTTTATTGATGCCGATAAACAAAGCTACCCAGAGTATTTGGAATTAAGCCTGAACCTATCTCATTCAGGTACTTTGATTTTCCTTGATAACGTGATTCGTGCAGGCGATATTATCAATCCTGAAAATCACAAACCAAGTATTGAAGGGATTCGAGATATGTTCAAAGCGATGCAAAACCATCCGAAAATTTTGTCATGCACCGCACTTCAAACGGTCGGTAGCAAAGGACATGATGGATTTGCCTTAGCCATTGTAAAATAAGCCAAAACTTAGATTAAAAAACAATCGATTAATTTAAGCTTATATAAATTATAAACTTACATTTACTGTCCATATAGTTATCCACAATTAATGCGGATAACTATGGATAAAACAGTTCCAATTTAGAGAAATCACTCTAAATTAACGGGCCACCAGTAAGGGAACTTTAGCATTCCTAAAAATGGTAGTTGCAATGCTGCCCAAGAAGAACTGATGAATTTTACTGTGGCTAAATGCACCAAGCACAATCAGTTGTATGCCATGCTCATTTTGGTATTCCAGAATATTTTCAGCCACGTCGCCATAACGATATTCTGTAATCACATCCAAATTCGCATCTTTCAAATACTGTTCAGGTTCTCTTAAAATTTCAGGGTGGTCACCGACATAGACCAAATGGCATTGTAAGAGGCGCAGTAGATCACTTTGCGCAATCCGCTTCATCATCTTCACACACGTCGGTGAATACTCGTAGGCAAAGATAAAGCGCGTAGGTGGCTTAAAGCTATCGCCTACCGTCATGACGGTACAGTTTGCTCCGCGGATAAAGTTTTCAACATTACTGCCCAATGGTTTATTGCGTTCAGCCGATTTCTCACCCACACGGCCAATCACCACAATGTCATCTTCATGCAATAAGTTAAAACTTTGCTCTAGAAAGTCACCCTTTTCTTGAATATGCGTTGTATGTAGGCCATGCGTTTCGAGAATGAGTTTAGAAATATGATCGAGCAAATTATTGCTATAACTGAGCGCAAGTTCACTTTGTTTTTGCTCTAATTCAGCCAGCTCTTTGAGCAACATTGCATTGCTTTCAAATCCAATTACCCCGCTAATTTCACCTAAGTGATAACTTGCAGGATAATAATCCAAAACTTGTAAAAGGACCAATTCCCGCCCCGTCTGTTTTGCAATCCATGCCGCAGCTTCTGCTAGAGCATTGATACAAGGGGAAGAATCAATACATGCAATGACTCGTTTCATTATCGCCTCTCATTACACCGCATTTGGTATAAGGTCTCATTGTTGTTCTAAACTTAGCATATCTTTTTTTTTGATGGCAGGTTTTTATGTAATTAAGTATTGATAAATGTTCAATATTCTTTGATATCTTAATCACGTAAACGAATAAACTGTGCGGGATTGCCAGCAACAATCGATTGTTCAGCGATATCTTTAGTCACCATGCTATTCATCCCCACCACAGCATGTGCACCAATTTTCACCCCATCTTTCACGCCCACATGTGCACCCAACCAAACATCCCGTCCAATTTCTATCCCTTGTGAACGCACAGGTTGTTGATAAATAGGATCACTGAGCGCCATGCCATGATCAAAGGCATATAAGTGACAATAGGCTGCAATACGCACTTGATCATGTAACTTAATCCCCACACGACCACCATCTAAAATACAATGGTGGTTGATCGCGACTTCGCTGCCAATCTCTAAAGGCCCATGCAAAGTACAATCGGCAGCAATAAAAGTGTTGTCCCCAATGACAATTTTACGGCCAGGCTCTGCAAAAATGTGTGCCAATGGAGAAATAAAACAGTTTTGACCAATTTCAACGGTTTCCATTTCCATTAGATAAGCTTGGTATTCTTGCTGCCATACTTCAGCCCACACACGGTTTTTAGGCTTGAGCGACCAATACAACCAGGGCATATAGTTTAAGCGATGCTTATGCTGCTCACGATATTTTAATAAGGGATCAGTCATGATGGTCATCCACAATTTTTAACGCTTCACGTCCACGGGTTACATCTTGTATTTTAAGTGCGAGCGCTTCAATCTGATGCACTTGTAATAATGCTTCTACAAGCACGCCATCCGCAGTATATTGCTCATTAAACTCAATCTGCTGGCTATTCAGCTCATACTGGAAAATCGCCCATTCATTAAATTGGCAGGCAAAATGCACTTTTTTCTTCTCAATGAGCTCTATTTTTTCAGCCAACAGTAAACACTGTCCTGCTGTTCCACCATAAGCACGTACCAGCCCGCCTGTGCCTAGCTTGACACCACCATACCAACGATTGACTAAAACCAAAACATTGGTCAGTTCATTGCCTTCAATGGTCGCTAAAATAGGACGACCTGCAGTACCTGAAGGTTCACCGTCATCATTAAAACGAACATTGTGGCCAATTTTCCATGCCCAGCACTGATGCGTGGTGCTGATATCTTTATATTGCTCTAGAAAATCTTTAACGGCCTGTTCATTTTCAACAGGCACAGCAAAAGCTTGAAAACGACTTTTTTTAATGTCTTCTTCATAGCTCACTAAACTAGAGATGGTAAATGGCATAGCGTAATTTTTAAAAATTTCACAAAAAATTATAACGTATTTTCAATCAGCTATCGTATGAAAATGGCTTTTCGCTTTAAGCCCACACAAAATAAATAGATATGCATACTGTGTAGCATGCTGAAAAAGCGATTTCAAATGGATGGCAGAGTGCGCAGTTTGAATATAAAGGGATGCCCTGTTATTAATTCAATGCACAGCGATGGATTAAAAATATGAGAGGGAAATCTGCGCCAATTATTTTCATTGACGCAGAAAAAGCTTATACAGTGAAGTCATCACCAAGGTAAACTTGACGCACGGTTTCATTGGCTAAGATTTCATCTGGAGAACCTTCAGCAATCACCGCACCCTCACTCACGATATAAGCACGTTCACAAATCGCCAAAGTCTCACGAACGTTATGATCCGTAATAAGAACGCCAATACCACGGTCTTTTAGAGTACGAATAATATCTTTAATGTCACCCACTGAAATTGGGTCAACCCCAGCAAAAGGCTCATCGAGTAACATAAATTTTGGATCGGCTGCCAGTGCACGTGCAATTTCAGCACGACGACGTTCACCACCAGACACACTCATACCCAATGAATCTTTAATATGGCTAATTTTGAAATCGGCCAGCAATTCATGCAAACGCTGTTTACGTTGTTCTTTATTTAGATCTTTGCGCGTTTCCAAAATCGACATAATATTTTCAGAAATAGTGAGTTTTCTAAAAATTGAGGCTTCTTGAGGTAAGTAACCAATGCCTTTACGCGCACGTTCATGCATGGCCAAATCAGACATGTCTAGGTCATCAAGATGAATTTCACCTTTGTCCATACGCACCAGTCCAACCACCATATAGAAACTGGTGGTTTTCCCTGCACCATTCGGACCAAGTAAACCTACGATTTGTCCGCTTTGCATGCTAAAAGATACATCTTTCACTACCCAACGCTTACTGTAGTTTTTCGCGAGATGCTTAATACATAGGGTTTGTGGCTGATTGAGAGTTTGCTCCATTAGTCACGCGCTCCTGGGAAGGATTGAGAACCTGAAGGTGGGATCACAATTTGAACACGACCACTCGACGAACCACTGCTGTTTGGTGTACCAATCGCTTCGATATCACCTTTGTTCATACTATAACGTAATGTATTACCGCGAATACTGGCACCATCTTGTTCTAGAAGTGCACTGCCCGATAAGGTAATAATGCCTGTTTCTGCATTATAAATAATTTTTTGCGCCTGACCTTTGGCAATACCTTTATTGGTACTGACTTGCTGCTGGAAACGTGCAGGCTTACCATTGGCCGTAATGGTGCTAATTTGACGGGTTTGATTTAAATTGGCAACAATCGAATCCGCTTGTAGTTTCATCGTACCCTGTTCAATGATGACATTGCCTGTGTACGTCGTAACACCCGTTTTTTCATTAAACGTTGCTCGATCTGCCACCAACGAAATCGCTTTACTACGGTCACTTGGCAATGCCAAAGCAAAAGTTGAAACAGCCACACCTAAACTCAGTGCAAGTGTTTGCTTGAGGAAAGTTTTCGAAATAGAAAATTTTGGATTATGGTTCATACTTCCCTCGAATATGGAAAAAGTCATATTGACCCGTATTTAAATTCGCTTTTAAGCCCTGACTAACAAATTCGGCTTGTGGTGTCGTAACAACCACTTGATGCTGAGATTCAAGTTCACGCGTCTGTGGAAACGCAGTCAGTTCTGCAGTCTCAAACTGCATCTGACCTTGATCCAACATTTTCTTTGCAACCACTTGGTTTGTCAGAACGACTTTTTCGTTGTCGTTGATACCATTGGCTTGCTTGGCATAGAAAGTTGCATCCACTTTTCCATCTTTATACATCTCAGCATTTAAGTTCTCTAACTTAGAGGTCTTCTTTTGCATATCCTGCTCAAGACGGTCTACTTTTGCGCGGACGTATAAATTACCCTGCTCATCTGTTTGAGTCAGTTGGATCTGCTCAGCAGAATAGGTCATGCTTTGCGCACCATCGACCTCGAGCTTTTGCCCTTTTCCGCTGTAATAGTAATAACCACTACTGATAGCCGCAATGGCTACAGCAGTGATATATAAAACTTTAGTATCCATAAATGTTAACTAAACTCTCATGCATGCATACAGATTAATGCGGGACTGCGGTGTACTTTTCAAGTAAAGTTTCGTATACACCTTTGGCTTGTAAAATCATATCGCAGATTTCACGTACCGCGCCACGTCCACCCATCGCTTGAGTTACCAAATCGGCACGACGACGTACTTCTAAATGACCATTTGGCACGGTCACTTTCATGCCTGCAATGGCAAATGCAGATAGGTCAGGCCAGTCATCACCCATGTATAAACAATCTTCGGGTGAAATACCAAATTTTGCACAAGCCTCGCGCAGTGCAACACCTTTGTCTTCACGGCCTTGATAAACAAGGTCAACGCCCAAATCAGACATCCGTTTTTCTACGATCTGACTTTTACGCCCTGTGATAATAATCACTTTCACACCAGCTTGCTGAACCAGTTTCATGCCTAAGCCATCACGGATATCGAAAGATTTGATTTCGTCTCCAGAATTGGTCAAAGTCACAAAACCATCACTTAAAATACCATCAACATCCAAAACTAGAGCTTCTACATAACGCGCTTGTTCTAACAAAATATAAGAAGCCATTTTTTAATTTACCCCAGCTTGAATCAGGTCATGCATACTCAAAACACCAATGACTTTATTGCTCTCATCAACAACGACAAATTGGTTAATTTTCTTTTCATTCATTCGCTCTAATGCTTCAACAGCACGTGCTTCCGGTGAAATCGTCAGCGGGCTCTTAATCATCACATCAGACACCGCCAAGTTCACATCAAAACCTTGCTGTTTATCAATCAAACGGCGTAAGTCACCATCGGTAAAAATCCCCAATAGATGATCATTGTCATCCACAATTGTGGTTAAACCTAGGCGTTTGTTAGAGATTTCGTACAGAACTTTGTTCATTGCTGTATCTGGAGACACTTTCGGTAGTTCGTCTCCAGTGTGCATTAAATGCTTCACATGTAATAACAAGCGTTTACCCAAAGCACCCGCAGGATGCGAGCGTGCAAAGTCATCTGAAGTAAACCCGCGTGCATCTAACAGTGCAACAGCCAATGCATCACCCAAAGCTAAAGTCGCCGTTGTACTCGATGTTGGTGCTAGACCTAATGGACAAGCTTCTTGGATATTACCCAATGTCAGTGCCACATCAGCATTTTGTGGCATCGGCCCACGCTCATCCCCACTGATGGTAATTAAAGGCACACCCAAATATTTGATCAAAGGCATCAGCATCATGATTTCATCACTCTTACCCGAGTTTGAAATCGCAATCAGCACATCACCTGCAACCAACATCCCCAAATCACCATGCCCCGCTTCACCTGGGTGCATAAAGAATGATGGCGTACCTGTAGAGGCAAATGTAGCTGCCATTTTTCGGCCAATATGCCCTGATTTACCCATGCCAGTAATGACTAAGCGACCTTTGCACTTTAAGATAATTTCACAAGCACGGCTAAAACGATCATCGATTTGCTTAGCAAGTACCGAGAGTGCCTGACGCTCTATCTCTAGTGTTTCTAAAGCAACTTTTTGGAAATCAATGGGATTTGACATATTTTCAGAATTCAACGTTGTTTTACCTGAACCGTGTGACGAAATGAAACGTCAGCACATAAAAAATAATTTTCGCAATTTTATCATATCTCTGTAGACAACTAGCGCGGAAATCTTTGGATTTTCACAACATATCTACAAATGTGTTTTGCCTATGCTGGAAGACCTTTGTTTCAGATGCATATAGCTCGTTGCCTTTTTATTATTTTTTCTTTCGACCACGTATGACTGCACAGCTTTCATGCTGAGAGGCTCTTATTTATTTCGTAACTTAAGTTAAATAAAAAGTAGCCATCACAAAACTAAAGAGTGTCGCTAATTCAATTATTTCAATACTGGCACCAATGGTATCTCCCGTCACACCGCCAATACGCCGTATAAATTTATATCGCAAATACCACAGTACCAGATAAAAAGTGGCAATCACCACAACACCAATCCATGTCCAATACAAAGCCACCAAAGGTATCAGCAGTAAAAGTGCCATTGCAATTGGTCGTGCTAAATGTTGGCCCAACTGGCTGCCGAGTCCTTTAGCACGCACATAGTCTGTGCTTAAAAAGAAAAATAGCGGCACGAGACGCCCTAAGACAGGAAATAAAATGAGTGTGCTATAACACTGCTGCTGCAATAACACATACAGTGCAGACCACTTTAATATGCATACAATGACAAGGCTGAGTACACCTATCGGCCCACAACTCGGATCTTTCATGATCTCAAGTGTGCGTGCTTTATCGCCAAAACCACCGACCCAAGCATCTGCGGTATCGGCCAAACCATCCAGATGCAAACCACCCGTCAGCCAAATCCATAACACCAGAATCACACTGCTTAACAGCACAAGTGGCAAAGCATGCAATAACAGGGCAATCCCATACAGAATGGCTCCTATGAGCAAACCAACTACAGGATAAAATAACAGTGCTTGCGCATTTTGCTGAGGCGTTGGCATTGCGCTTAAACGAACTGGAAAGGTCGTTAAAAACTGCAGTGCAATCCAAAAAGGTGTCATTACACATCCTCACTTTGAATAAACTGAAGTTGTCCTTGATCGAATACAAAGCGGTTCAACTGTCCCAACTCTGCTGACATTTTTAAAAGATCATTATCATGCTGTTTCAGCGCTTGGCATTTTAAGAGTTTAATCACTCCACCATGGGAAATAATCAACGCCCGTTGCCAGCCCTGCTTATGCATTTGCTGAGTCAAGGTCTCTACTGACTCTAGAACACGACTTTTAAATGTCAATAAACTTTCCGCCTGAGGTGGGGTAAAGCTTAACGGTGTTTGCCAAAATTGAGCCAATTCATCTGGGTAGAGTTGATAGAGTCGCTCAGTCGACTGAGCCTCCCATTCCCCAAAATCCATTTCTTGCAAATTCGGTTCTATATACAAAGGGAGCTGTTTTTGCTCCGCCCACTGCTCTGCAAACAGACGACAGCGCTGTAATGGTGAGCTATAAATGACATCCCACGCCTGACCAGTCTGCTCAGACTGTGTGATGGTAGATCGCATTTGCGTCCAACCCTTCGCAGTCAAAGCATCATCCGTTCTACCTCGTAGAGTATGACTTAAGCTGGTTTCGCCGTGGCGCAGAAAATCTAAATACAACATCTCTAAACTTTCTCACCAATCACGGCTGCTTCAGCAAATGTCGCCATTTCATTATGTAAGCGACAGGCTAGCTTGATCAACCCCAGTGCGGCCCCTGCTCCACTGCCTTCACCTAAACGCAGATTCAGCTTCAATAAAGGCATCGCTTTAAGTTCTTCTAACAAACGTACATGACCATATTCAGCCGACTGATGCCCAAAAAGCATCCAAGCGCGAACGTCTGGATTTAAACGTACTGCGAGCAATGCCGAAACAGTACTGATAAACCCATCCACCACTATCGGTAGACCCAATTGTGCACAGCGAATATACGCAGCTGTCATGGCTGCAATTTCAAGTCCACCCACGGCACATAAGGCTTTAAACGGATCGTTCCCGACATATTGTGCATGCAATGCAAGTGCTTGGTCGATCACCTGTTTTTTATGTATCAATTGATCAGTACGGATACCCGTTCCAACACCCGTGAGCTTTTCAGCGGGTTCAGCCAATAAAAAACAAGCCACGGCTGAGGCTGAACAGGTATTTCCAATGCCCATCTCACCCGCGACATAGATATCTGCCCCATAAGCGATGGCATCTTCCACACTTTTTTGCCCCAAAGCAAAAGCTGCTTCACATTCAGCTTCAGTCATGGCTTGGGTTTGAGCAAAGTTAGCCGTCCCAGCGCGGATGCAGTGGCGTTCAACCCCGACATATTCATACGCTTCACCGACTGAACCACAGTCGATGACTTGTAACTTGGCTTGATACTCTTTGGCAATCACACTAATACACGCCCCGCCAGTTGCGAAGTTCTGCAACATTTGACGCGTCACCGCTTGTGGATAGGCAGAAATATTTTCTTCCATCACCCCATGATCACCTGCAAAAATCGTAATCCATGGGCGGTCAATCTTGGGTTTTACAGTGTTTTGCAAACTGGCTAAAGTCACTGCAACCGATTCAAACTCCGACAACGATCCCGTTGGCTTGGTCAATTGTGACTGGCGTGCTAGGGCTTGAGCCAATACAGACTCACTCGGACTTTGACATGCTTCTAACCACCAACTCACACTTGTTCTCCTTTTAAAATCATGGGAAATCCTGCCACGCAGAACACCACTTTATGAGCGATTTGACCTAACTGCTGATGCAATCGCCCTGTTTCATCGACAAAGCGTCGGCTAATTTGTCCTATAGGAACCACACCTAGGCCTGTTTCATTACTCACTAAAATCAGCTCGGACTGTAAATTTCCGACTACATCTAACAACTTCTGGCATTCTTGAACTTGCAAATCTGGGTCAGTATGCATCAGTAAATTACTCATCCATAAGGTCAGGCAATCGACCAAAATGGTTTGGTTTGGGCGATCTAATTTGACCAACTGTTCGGCAAGATAAATGGGTTCTTCACACAGCCCCCAATCTTCGGGTCGTTGTTGCTGATGGTGTTGAATACGCGCTTGCATCTCCCCATCCAAGGCTTGTGCAGTTGCCACATAAACCACAGGCTGCGCCAACTGTTGTGCAATCTGCTCCGCCAAGCGGCTTTTCCCCGAACGTGCACCACCTAAAATCAGCTGCATTGCGCATTCCCCAACTCAATCTGTGTATGTGAAAACAATGGCCCTTGTAGGACATGGGCCTGATAAAAACCAAACGTGAGCTTTGAGACGTTTAAGCTATAGCTAATATCTTCAATTTCAGCCATCCGTGCCAATACATGATCACTGCACACTGCTTCACGGTATAGACCTAATGTAATATGTGGACAATAACTTAATGCCGCGACTTCCTGCGATGTATGCAGCAATGTCTTTCTAATTTTATCCAACACGCCTGCGGTATCATCCACTTTTAAAAATAAGGCACTTTCAAAACTATTTAATTCACCCATCTGTAACTGAAAAGATTCTAGTTTTAAATTTTTAAGGCGTTCAAGCTGCTGATTCAGTTGCACTCGACTAAAGTCATCCGACTGTGTTGCCTGTTCTACCCAAAAACCTGCAACAAATAAAGTGATATGAAACTGCCGTTGATTTGGTTGATAAAGCAAATCTGAGAACTGCTCACGAAGCTGTGTTAAATAACTGATCAAAACGGGATCATCCACTTCAATATACCAAAGTGCATAGCGTTCTCGTCCCAAATGCCATTCAGGATAGTCTCGAGCTTCGGTCGGTACGACAGTGCTATGGGGTTGAAGAAACACAATTTTATTCACAAATGAAGATGAATAATTTAAGCATATTTTTGTCAAAATTATGGGCTGAAATGCCGAGATAATTTCACATTTAAATGAATTATTTTCAACACACTCAAATTACAGGCATAAAAAAACCCCAAGTTAAACTTGAGGCTTTTTAAATTTTGGAGCGGGAAACGAGACTCGAACTCGCGACCCCAACCTTGGCAAGGTTGTGCTCTACCAACTGAGCTATTCCCGCAATATGGATGTGCATTATAGAGAGTTTCATCAAACTGTCAACACTCTATAATGCAATTGCTGAATTAATCAGCACGGCGCCAGATTGTCCCTTGGCGAGTGTCTTCCAAAACCACACCTTGATCTAACAAGGACTGACGAATTTGATCCGCTTTGGCAAATTCTTTGGCTTTTTTCGCATCTTGACGTTGTTGAATCAAATCTTCAATTTGCTCTTCAGACAAAGCCAAAGCCTCTTGCCCAATATCAGACTTCAGGAACTCTTCAACATTGTGCTGAACCAAACCTAGAATATTGGTTAAATGACGCAAAGTTGCATAGTAAATCGCCGCTTGTTCCGCTTGTTGCTCTTTCACGGCACGGTTCAATTCTTTGTTCACTTCAAACAATACCGCAATGGCTTCAGCGGTATTGAAGTCATCACGCATGGCACTATTGAAACGCTCAAGCAATGTTTCATCTAAGGTATCGACTTGTGTATCACCATAGGCTTGTTGATAAGCTTTGAATGAATGATAGAAACGTGACAGCGCTGTTTTTGCTTCTTTTAAAGCAACATCAGAGAAGTTCACAGGGCTACGATAGTGTGATGACACAATGAAGTAGCGAATCACTTCAGGGTGAAACTTATCCATCACATCACGAATGGTAAAGAAATTGCCCAATGACTTCGACATTTTCTCGCCATCAACGTTGATGAAACCGACATGCATCCAGTAGTTGACATACTGCTCGCCAGTTGAAGCCTCAGACTGTGCAATTTCATTTTCATGGTGCGGGAACATCAAGTCTGAACCGCCGCCATGAATGTCAAAATGGTTCCCTAGGCAGCAAGTCGACATCGCAGAACATTCAATATGCCAGCCCGGACGACCTTTGCCCCACGGCGAAGCCCATGCAGGTTCATTTTCTTTGGCATGTTTCCAAAGTACAAAGTCAAAGGGATGTTTTTTCTCAACTTCAACATCGACACGTTCAGATGCACCCGCCTGCATATCTTCCAGTTTACGACCCGAAAGACGACCATACTTGGCGAATTTTTCCACTTGGAAATACACATCACCATTGGCAGATGGATAAGCTGTACCCTTTTCAACCAGATTACCAATCATGCTTTGCATTTGATCAATATAATCTGTTGCACGCGGGGCTTCGTCTGGATGTAAACAGCCTAGATTTTCAGCATCTTCATTCATCGCTTGAATAAAGCGGTCTGTCAGTTGAGTAATCGACTCGCCATTTTCATTGGCACGTTTAATGATTTTGTCGTCAATGTCGGTAATGTTACGTACATATTTCACGCTCCAACCTTGGCTACGCAGGAAGCGAATAATATAGTCAAATGCAACCATCACGCGCGCATGTCCAATATGACAGTAGTCATACACCGTCATACCGCAGACATACATATCAATATGTCCCTCAACACGAGGTACGAATTCTACTTTTTTGCGTTGCTCTGAGTTATATAGAACAAATGGTTGCATAGCGATTCAAAAGACTTCAAATATAAGAATGGATCATCTTAACCTAAGCATTATTTTTCATAAAGTTTTCAGAAGATTTTTCTTTCAATTATCTCGCCACTTTCCATTCATACGCAACTGTTACTAAATTTCCATTATCCAAATCTTAAACGGGTTACTGGTAAATATTGGCACTACATGACGCACTGTGCTAAGGATGAACATGTTCATGCTCGCAATGCTCATGGCTATGAGGTTTTGGCGCTTCATGATCTGTTCGAATACAACAGCCCTCGACATACTGACTGGTGCCATCCACATAAAACTCCTCTTTCCACACAGGAACTTCATGTTTTACCCGTTCTACCGCTTCCTCACAGGCTTGAAAGGCTTCACGGCGGTGCGCAGCGTAAGCCATTGCAATAATGGCAGTATCACCAATATCTAAAGCACCAATACGATGCACCACTCGAACATAAGACACTCCATATTTTAATTGGATTTCTTGTTCAATTTGACGAATCATTTTTTCAGCGACTGGTGCATAAGCGGTATATTTTAACGCTTTTACAGCTTTGCCTTGATGGTGATTCCGCACCGTACCAATGAATATGCCAATGCCACCACACTCAGGAAAATGTTGGATGCCATCAAAATCATTTTGGCTAAAAGTCACTGTTTGAATCCGTGGAAATTGTTTTAATTCCATATCAACCTCCTGCCACAGGGGACAACAACACCAAAGTACAATCTCGACTTAAAATGGTCTGCCTTGGAATAATGTCTTCACCGATTGCACAGGCACAGCGCTCCAATAACGTGTGGACAGCTGGGTATTGAGCAACGAGATCCTTTAAAACCACCGTAACCGATGAATCAGGCTCACATTGCAGCATTAAATTGGGGGGTAACTGCCGTTCAATCGCACCAAAAGCTTCGATCTTCACTCTAATCACGTTGTTTAATTCCTGAGTCATCCTAACCTCCAATCATATGCATACTGATTTTTCGCACGGGCTGATGCAATTGCTGTTTTTGAATAGCATGAAAGCCTTGCTCTTTATGCCAAACATAAGTTGAAAGTTTCCCCTCTAAAACAAAGGGTTCATGCTGATTAATTTGGGCAAGTTGTTGAATGTCTGACTTTAAATTTAAGCCTTGCTTAGCAAAAAGACAATTATAAAACTCACCTTGCGCATTCAACCGCAGTCGATCACACTCCCCACAAAACGAGTTGCTAATGGTAGAGATAATCCCAATGTTCGCACCATCTACCCGATAACTACGCGCTGGATTGGCACCTTGTCCTTCAAGCACTTGCACCGTAAATTGCGAGCTGAGTTGGGACAAAATCTCTTGTTCAGTGACGACATCGGCTTGCGACCAATTTTGATCGCCATCTAAAGGCATAAACTCAATAAAACGCAGTTCTACCTTTTGCTGCTTTGCCCACTGCACCAAAGGGACAATTTGATCGTCATTGATGCCTTTCATCAGCACGGTATTGATTTTGATATTAAAACCAAGCTGTTGTGCAGCCTGAATGCCTTCCAGCACTGTATGTAGTTGTTTTTTTGTGAGGTGTTGAAATTGCTCGGCATCTAGACTGTCTAGACTAATATTTAAATCATCTAACCCTGCTTGCTTTAAAGCAGCGGCATATTGTTTTAAATAGTGACCATTGGTGGTCATGGAAATACGCTTCAGCCCCTGTTTTTTTAGGCTTTGTAACTGTTCGATAAAATGTACCACACCTTGGCGCATCAACGGTTCACCACCCGTGATACGAATTTGCTCAATGCCATGCTGCACCATAAATTTGCAAAAATGGTAGAGTTCTTCAAAACTGAGCAAGTCGTGTTTTTTCATCCATTCGGGATGTTCGGGCATGCAATAGACGCATTTAAAATTACAACGATCCGTCACAGAGATTCGTAGTTTGCGCTTTTCACGTCCAAACTGATCTTGGAATACTCTAACTGCGGATACATGGGTCATGCTGTTCATCTGTCTTGCCTATGCGTCCTTTGAGCGGTGTGGGTGCAGTTCATATTTCACGCCCTATTTTCTGAAGTATATTTTGCAATAACTGTTCCAACTTTGTGCACTTTCTAAATTTTGAGTATTTCAGTTCACCGCCGCAATGAGTGATCACTGCTGCATACATTTATAATCTAAATAAAATAACGACCCCCATAAACATATTATAGATTGTTGTTTTATAATAAATTTAATATCAAAATGAATACTTATTTGGTTCTTTTATAGATTTTTATTTAAACAGTCAAATCAGCTTATGGCAACATCTTCTACTCTCGACACAAACCTCCTCTCTTCAATATCTGAGGTATTTATAAAAAATTGAGTTGCCGATGCTGTTGTAACTCATCCAACGAGTTAATACTGTGAAAAAACAGTGCATGATTTTTAAATCGTGCCACTTGTGGGTGCAAATCTGCAAAACACTGCCTTAAACTGCGCTGATTTTGCTCAAGGTGCTGAATCAATGTCGGTAAACTGCTCCGTTTTAACAAACAAAACGGATACAGTGCACGGTCATTGATTTCTACAATAACGACACCACAGTTCGGATCTTGTTGCATCGCTTGATGTAACCGTGAAAACACTTTTTTCGGAATAAAAGTTACATCACAGGGTACGAACAGCACATAGTCTGATTGCACATGTGTCCATGCACTTTTCATCCCCATCAAGGGCCCTTGAAAGCCTGTTGCCTCATCTTCAAAAAAGCCAATCGACGGAATCAACCGCTCATAAATGGAATGATCCCGATGGCTGTTGACCCATACCTTGGTTGCACGTGACTTTAACTGCTGATGAATTTTGATAAGTTGAATTTCATCATCAAATTTTTGCAAGAGTTTATTAATACCATTCATACGGCGCGCCTGACCACCCGCCAAAATAACAACTTCAGTTTCTGGGTAACTCACGGGTTTGAATATTTTTCTTTTCATTCTACATCCTCCGTTTGACACGCTTTGATCAGACCTCGAATTTCAGGTAAGCAAGAACCGCAATTGCCTCCTGCCTTTAAGCATGCAGTGACTTGTTTTTCATGGGTGATATTTTTTTCTTTAATGACATCGATAATACGATTTTTCCCAACTTTAAAACAGCTACAGACCAGTGGGCCATCGCTATTAGTCATTGACATCGCTTGCCCTGCCAATAAAGCTTTCCTATGCATAGCACTTAAGCGTTCGCGCTTAAACAGACTTGCCACCCAGTCTCGATCTGGCAATAACGCTTTGGGCGCAATATACAGACTTGCAATGAGGTGTCCATCTTGTAACACCACACTATGACTGATATGAGCGGTTTGATCTTCTACATTGAGCCATTCAAAACTTTCATCATCAAAAGGCAATAAAGCTTTGAGTTGTTCCGTCGTTTCCGTAAAACGTCGACGGTCTGCCAGCTCATAACGAATAGCTTTGGACGTTTTGATTTTGGTCCACCAAATGCTTTGTTCAATACTTTGTTGTACCAAATGTTCAAAGCCCGTTCTGACATAAAATACGCCCTGCCATTGCGTATAAAACGGATGAATCATCACAGGGGTATGTTTGAACTCAGGTTCTCCTGAAATCGCATCCACCACAGGATTCACCACTTTGCCAATCCGTGCATCTGATGCGAATTGATCACTCCAGTGAATCGGTGCAAAAATCTGTCCACGGCGGATATTGTCACTGACCGTGGCACGCAGTACGCAATTTCCCCAAGCCGATTTGATCTCTACCAGTTCCCCATCTTTCAAACCATATTTCAAGGCATCATTTGGGTGAATTTCACAATAAGGTTCTGCTTTATGCGTACTTAAATTGGCTGATAAACCTGTACGTGTCATGGTATGCCATTGATCGCGGATGCGTCCTGTATTCAGCACCAATGGATACTCACTGCTAATTGGATTCACCGCACCAACTGCTGTTGTTGCAATAAACTTGGCTTTACCATCTGCGTGACTAAACTGACCATCTTTAAATAATTGAGCAAAAGTGTTTGGTTTGGTTTGGCCATTTTTCAAAGGTACGAGTACAGGCCATTGCGTCGGTTCAAGTTCTTGGTAGTCATCAAATGAAAGATTCGTCAGACCTGCCAAATTGAAATAGCGGAATGTTTCAGTCGATGAACGTAAAGCAATTTCTGCATTTTGATAAGCTGAAAGTTGTGCATGTTCTTTGAAAATGTCATGACTACTTTCAAAGTCAAAACCCTGAAATCCTAATTTTTTCGCAACTTGTGAAACTGACCACCAATCCGCTTGTGCTTGTTCTGGAATGTCTAAAAAGGCACGCTGTCTGGAAATACGGCGTTCTGAATTGGTGACTGTGCCATCTTTTTCACCCCAACCCAATGCAGGCAGTAACACATCGGCATATTGAGTGGTATCGGTATCTAGACAAATGTCTGACACCACCACAAACTCACATTTCTCTAGTGCACGTTTCACCTGATCGGCATTGGGTAAACTCACCACAGGATTGGTCGCCATAATCCAAATGGCTTTAATTTTTCCAGCTTCGACCGCTTCAAAAAGGTCGACAGCTTTTAAACCCACTTGCTTTGCAATGGTTGGACTGTGCCAAAATTGTTGAACCAATTGTTGATGCTTTGGATTATCCAAATCCATATGGGCAGCCAACATATTGGCAAGGCCACCCACTTCACGTCCGCCCATTGCATTCGGCTGGCCCGTCATCGAAAAAGGTGCAGCGCCCAATTTCCCAATTTTGCCAGTTAACAAATGACAGTTGGTAATGCTATTGGCTTTGTCTACCCCACGTGAAGACTGATTCACCCCCATTGAAAATAAGCTCATCACTTTTTCTGTTTGAGCAAATTTTTCAAAAAAGAGTGCTAATTTTTCAACAGAAATCCCCGTCCGTTCGCTCACACTCGCTATTGATGCTTCAGAAGCACTGCTTGCCAGCGCTTGTTCTAAGCCTTGAGTATGCTTTGCAATAAAATCGGTATCGGTATAATGATTGGTTGCTAAATACTGTAATAAACCATTGAACAGTGCGACATCTTGACCCGGTAAAATCGGTAAGTGTAAATCAGCCGCCTCACAAGTGGCTGTAAAACGCGGGTCAATCACGACGACAAAAATATCTCGCTCCTCTTTGGCTTTCATGATGCGTTGATACAGCACAGGATGACACCAAGCTGTATTTGAACCCACCAAAATCACCATATCAGTGTGTTCAAAATCACTATAACTGGCTGGAACTAAGTCTTCACCAAAAGCGCGTTTATGCGCAGCAACGGCTGAAGACATACACAACCGTGAATTGGTGTCGATATTGGCCGTACCGAGGTAGCCTTTAACAAATTTATTGACCACATAATAGTCTTCAGTCAGCAGTTGACCTGAGACATAAAAAGCAATACTTTCAGGCCCATATTGATCGATATAATGTTGAAATTTGTTGGCGATTAAATCTGTTGCGGTATCCCATGAACTTACCTCACGTTGCGGTTTACGCCCTAACATGGGATGTAAGACGCGCGTTTCTAAACCTACCGTGTCGGCTAAATTACTGCCTTTAATGCACAACTTTCCAAAATTAGATGGATGCTGAGCATCACCCACCACAGAGACTTTTTGCCCTAAAGCCGTTTCTTCAACAGTTGCTGTTACCCCACACCCCACCCCACAATATGGGCAGGTGGTTTGTGTAGTTGTAATCATTTTTTCTGTGGAGCTATGCAGTTCCATTACAGGGATACTATTCATTTCTGCTTCGCTCCTATTTGCCTTTCATTTATTTTGAATCACTCACAACGGCGTCTTTTCTTTTGTGTTTAGATTTAGGATTAACCTTCGGTTTTGCCTACTTTTCTTTTGGGAAAAGTAGGCAAAACCATTGTCATTCACAAAACTCGTCCCATACCACCTTCACCCCAACTTATTCGCAGAAACATTAATTTTCATAAGTAACCCTGCCTCAAACAAGTTGTGAATGACGTTTCCGCGTATCAAATTAACTATCAGAAAATCTATCCCCCTCCTTTCACGAGGAAGTTTTTACCCTGCTTTTTTTAATGCAAAATCTTTACCAAATAACAATTTATTTCGAATTGAAGAAATTGGGGTTTGATCCGAAATAAGTTCTGCATACCAAACACCATCTTCGGTATCCCCAAACAACACCGCACCAACGACCTTATCCTTTTGAATAATAATGCGTTTATAAATCTGACGTTTTTCATCATTTAAAATGATGTCTTCAAAGTCATCCTTCGGTTCAAAATTACCCGCTGAGAACACATCACAGCCACTTACCTTTAACTGTGTTGGAACAGTTGGTGCTTTGAACGTTAAGCTGCCATGCTCCGCCAAATGTGAGGCACAAATGAACGCCTGCCCCCAAAGTGGCTCAACCAAACCAAAAGTCTGGCTACGATGTTCAATACACTCTCCCACGGCGTAAATACTTGGGTCAAAAGTCTGCATGGTGTCATTCACCAACACACCACGGTTACAGCGCAGTCCTGCACTTTGTGCAAGTGCCATGTTCGGACGAATACCGACTGCAAAAACCACAAGATCCGCCTCTAAGACTGTACCGTCTTTCAAGCGAATTTGAGTGACATGACCATCTACACCCACCAATGCTTCAGTATTGGCCTCAGTGATAATGGAGATACCCTTTTGTTCAATACTATGGCGTAGCATTTGGCTGGCTTTACTGTCTAATTGGCGCTCCATAATGCGATCCATCAGATGTAAAACGGTGACATTCATCCCGCGTTGTTTGAGGCCATATGCAGCTTCAAGTCCCAACAGTCCACCACCGATTACCACGGCATTTTTCTTGGTCTTGCAGTAATCCAGCATGGTGTTGATGTCGTAGATATCTCGGAAACTAATGACACCTTTCAAATCCGCTCCAGCAATTGGAGGAATGAACGGTTTCGAACCTGTCGCTAAAATTAAACGATCATAATCGACCACTTCGCCTTTTTCGGTATAGACCTGCTTACGAGGACGGTCTATACGTACCGCAGGATCACCCGCAATGAAACGAATCCCTTTGTCGCTATACCATGCATGTGGATGCAACATGATGTCGTCAATGGTTTTATCTCCTGACAATACAGGCGATAACATAATACGGTTGTAGTTCCCCCAAGGCTCTTCACCAATCACCGTCACTTCATAACGATCTGGTGCCATGTCAAGTAAATCTTCCAAACAACGCATCCCCGCTAGGCCATTGCCAACCAGCACCAACTTCATTTTTTCCTGAGATGCACCTGTGTTGGTGATGTAGGTTTTTTGTGGTGTCGGACTAATCCACACTCGCCCATTTTCAATTTTGCTTGGAAAAACCAACAGTTTCTGATCTTTATCTTCCAAACAACGTCCTGTCGCCAAGCTAAAATGCTGTTTATAAATGGGCGATGCCACCACACGCTCACCTTGTAAATCACCAATAATGCCGCGCGACATCACAAAAGCTTGGCTAAATGGGTCTTGGTTACTCAAGGCATATACCCGCTTTTCAGCACCGACACGAAAAATAGCAATTTGCTGATGTTCAATAAGTGCTCCTACGCCAGTGTTTGGCGTTACATCATCTAGCGCACAGACATCAACCCAATCTAGCTCATTCATTTCTTTTAAAATTGTCATCATCTTGATCCTTTTTAAACTTATTCATTCATTTATTCCCTCTATCTTTGCTTTTGAGGGAGTGCTGAAGAAAGAAGTTTGAATATCCTAATTTGTTAAGCTTCAACCACTGGAATACGGCTACGATCTCGTTCAGCCTCAGTTTTAGGACGAATCTGGCCACGAACTTCTGCAAACTGAATATGCGGATCTTGTTGTTGCTCAGCTTTGGCATTGATGAAAGTCACGAAGCGTTTACGTACTTCTGGGTCTTCAACAGCCGTACGCCATTCATCTTGATAAGTCCCCACCACATGGCTCATACGACATTCCAGTTCAGCAGCTAGACCTAAAGAATCATGCACAACCACATCTTTGAGATAATCTAAACCACCTTCCATGTTGTCGCGCCATACCGAAGTTCGTTGTAAACGGTCTGCGGTTTGCACATAGAACATAAAGAATCGGTCGATGTATTTAATTAGAGTTTGGGTATCGAGATCCGAAGCCAATAACTCGGCATGGCGAGGCTTCATCCCGCCATTACCGCAGACATACAGGTTCCAGCCTTTTTCAGTGGCAATCACACCGACATCTTTACTTTGCGCTTCGGCACATTCACGGGTACAGCCTGAAACAGCCATTTTTAATTTGTGCGGTGAACGTAAGCCTTTGTAGCGGTTCTCTAGGAAAATAGCTAAACCCACCGAGTCATCCACACCGTAACGACACCATGTACTGCCGACACAAGACTTCACTGTACGCAACGATTTCCCATAAGCATGGCCTGACTCAAAGCCCGCAGCGATGAGCTTTTCCCAAATTTCAGGAAGTTGGTGAATTTGCGCGCCAAACATATCGACACGTTGTCCACCAGTGAGTTTGGTATATAAGCCATATTCTTTAGCAATTTGCCCCACAGCAATTAAGCCATCAGGCGTCACTTCACCACCTGCCATCCGTGGAACTACAGAATAAGAACCATCTTTTTGAATATTTCCTAGGTAGTAATCATTACTGTCTTGTAGGCCTGCATGGCTTGGTTTCAAAACAAAGTCATTCCAACACGACGCTAAAATATTGGCTGCAGTTGGCTTACAAATATCGCAGCCCAAACCATGACCATGTTGTTGAATCAGGTCATCAAAAGTTTTGATTTCATTGACCCGTACCAAGTGATACAGCTCTTGACGTGAGTAAGCAAAGTGCTCACAAATATGGTTATTCACGGTCACGCCTTGGCGTTGTAATTCAGACTTCAGTACTTGAGTGACCAGTGGCGCACATCCACCACATGCTGTAGCTGCTTTGGTACATTTTTTTAGTGCACCTAGAGATGTTGAACCCTCAGCAATTGCACTGCAAATATCAGCTTTAGAGACATTATTACATGAGCAAATGGTTGCACTGTCTGGCAGTAAATCAACTCCACTACCGCCAGATTTAGCGGAAGATTGTGCATAACCCGGCATGATTAAACTTTCAGGATTTTCTGGAAGCGCTAAACCATTCAGCATCATTTGTAGTAAGTCGTTGTACTCTTTTGCACAGCCCACTAAAACTGCGCCAAGTAACTTGGTCTTTTCGCCGTTCACCACGATTTTTTTATAGACTTGTGTATCTTCGTCGGCATAGAAATAACTAAGTGCATTCGGTGTCATCGCATGTGCATCACCGACCGAAGCAACATCAACGCCCATCAGTTTCAACTTGGTGCTCATGTCTGCACCCGCAAATTCAGCACAAGCTTGTTCAGTGACATGTTTTGCTGCAATACGTGCCATGTCATAGCCCGGTGCCACCAGACCATAAATTTTGTTTTGCCACAGTGCACATTCACCAATGGCATAAATATCTGGATTTGACGTTTGGCAATAATCATTAATCGTGATCCCGCCACGCTCTCCAAGCGTTAAACCGCTTTGACGTGCCAACTCATCACGTGGGCGAATACCCGCTGAGAACAAAATGATGTCTGTTTCAAGCTCAGAACCATCTCCAAATTTCATCACATGCTTCGTCGTAGCACCTTCCTCAATTGATGAAGTCGCTTTTTGGGTATGAACTTTTACGCCTAAGTTTTCAATTTTTGCACGTAGAACCTTTCCGCCCAAGTCATCAATTTGAACCGCCATGAGACGTGGTGCAAACTCAACCACATGGGTTTCCAAGTTCAAATCCCGTAGCGCCTTAGCGGCTTCTAGGCCCAGTAAACCACCACCAATGACCACACCCGATTTCGCATTAAGACTCGCAGCACGAATCGCATCTAAATCTTCAATGGTTCGGTAGACAAAGCAGTTTTCACGGTCATTACCCGAAATAGGCGGAACAAAAGCGTATGAACCTGTTGCCAAGATTAATTTGTCAAAACTAAGAACATCACCATGATTCGTCGTCACCGTTTTATGGCTTTGATCAATTGCAACCGCTTTGGTGTTTAAACGTAAATCTATGCCATAAGCATCAGCAAAATCTGCACGACAAAGGGTTAAATCCTTTGCTGATTTACCACTGAAATATTCAGTCAAATGTACGCGGTCATAAGCCAAGCGCGGTTCTTCGGCCAAGATGGTAATTTCAACATCATCACCCACATGTTCGAGTACTGATTCGATAAATTTGTGGCCAACCATGCCATGACCAATCATGATGATTTTCATATTCTTTCTCCGCAATATTTCATTTGTTCTGCCTGAGCCTTGAGGCTTGGGTTTAATCTCTTTATTTAGTTTTGCGCTTCAGCAATGCTACGATCATGTACCGCTTGTTCGAATAAGCGCTGTTCCTTTTCTTTATGCTCAACAGAGAAGCGAATCATGAGAACAAAACTTGCAGCGATGACCACCAAGCCACCTAAAATCATCAGTGTGGTTTGAATATCCAACATACCTTTGAGTAGGAAACCTGCTGCCACTGCACCCACGTTACCCCCTGCGCCAATAATGCCTGCCACACCGCCCAAGGCATCGCGGTCAATGAAAGGAACCAAAGCATAAGTTGCACCACATGCCATGTGCGTGAACAATGCAAAGACTGTCATTGCAAGAATCGCAAAGATAGGGGTATTCATTTGAGAGAATAGGACGAGGAAAAGGCCTTCCAGCAAAATCATGCCAAACAACACTTTGGTACGACCATCAAGCCCTTTTTTGGTTGCGACTTTGTCTGACACAATGCCACCCAGAGCACGAGCAAACAATGCCAGTAAACCGAAAATACCTGCCGCCATCCCTGCTTCTTTTAAACCAAAGCTAAAATGGTCGACGTAGTACATCGCGACAATGTTATGAATAAAGATTTCAATCCCGAAACACGCGGCATAGGCACCAAATAGAATCCAAACACGGTAGTTTTTCGCAGCATGCATCAGAATCGCTACACCACCTTTTTTATCTGAACCAACACTGACACCCTCTGCACGAAGTTCTTTGAAGTTGCCTTGTGGGCAGTCTTGGGTAAATTTCCAATACATCAAACCCACGATCAGCATCAGGACACCCGGAACAATCAGTGCAATTCTCCAGCCCATCGCTTGCTCTACACCAAACATCACCAAGGCACCGAGCATCAATGGCATGAGTACTTGTGTTGCACCACCGCCTGCATTACCCCAGCCTGCTGTCGCTGCGTTTGCAGTCCCGACTACGTTTGGCGCAAACATTATGCTGGTGTGATACTGAGTAATGACAAAGCTCGCCCCAATCGCACCAATCAATAGACGGAAGAACAAGAAGGATTCATAGCTATTTGCAGACGCTACTCCAAAGACTGGAATGCTGCCGAGTACAAGAAGTGCGGTATAGGTTTTACGCGGGCCGTATTTATCACACAATGGCCCCACAATAAGACGAACTAAAATGGTGATGGCTACAGCAGCAATATTAATATTGGCAATTTGATCTTTGGTTAAATGAAATTCACCCGCAATCACTGGCATCAGCGGCGCACAAGCGAACCAAGCAAAGAAGCAGACAAAAAAGGCGAGCCAACTCATGTGGAAGGCTCTCATTGCTGCGCCGTTAAAACTGAAAAGACTTATTTTTGTTGCTTTTTTAGCATGTAAATTTGAAGACATAACCTTCTCCAGACTGAACTGAGCGTATAGTTTTTCTACAGCACAAACTCTTGGGATGTAGAAGCGATCAGAACGGACGTCGTTGGCCGTCTTACAAATTTGATTTAGAGTCGTCTTTGACTCATTAGGGATAATGCAACGAGTGTGCCAATATTTATAATTTAATTTTAATCTGTTGTTTTTTAATATTTTATTTAAAATAAAATCTTATAATTCGATATAAACAGCTCTTTTTACTTTTAGAGCACAACAGCTAATTTTTCCGACTTTTTAAAACCCTGCTACCTCTTGGTGCATTTTGCATTATCGATGAGCATCTGCTTTCTCTAATAAACGACATTGCTTTGTTCTAAGCACGACATCTAGAAATTCGCCCTTAGACGTACAAATCGACTGAGAACATCAACACTTCAATTTACTGAATCCATATCCGTAAACTCTTTCATGAAAACTCCGATCACAACATATGCAACATGCATACTTTGTCTGTAATCGCGACCATAAAGATTGACTGCCTGATTCGAGATAAAGCTGGCATTTGTTAAGTTTGGCATTTAAATTGCTTGTACACTTTTAGATCTCATTTTCAGGTTTTCCTGAGCACTGTACAGTATGCCTAAACTGAAAATTGCATTGATTGATGACAATCAAGAACGCGCACAATATATTCGAAGTTCCCTCATCGAACATGATTTCGATGTGGTTGCCTGCCTGATTATCGATCACATCAATATTAGCCGTCTTGAACAATTAAGTGCTGACGTCATTTTGTTAGATATGGACCATCCGCAACGTGACATTATTGAAAGCTGTGTAAGTCAATTTAACCTACCCACTGTTTTATTTACTAAAAATAGCCATAAAGACACCATTAAAAGTGCCATAGATGCTGGAGTGACGGCTTATATAGTGGATGGGATCGATCCTTCAAAGTTAGAAAATATTTTAGAAATCTCGATCGAACAGTTTCGTAAACACAAAAAGTTGCTCACAGACTTACAAGACACCAAAAATAAACTCGCCGATCGTAAAGATGTGGAGCGTGCGAAAGTCTTGCTGATGCAATTACATGGACTATCTGAAGATGATGCCTTTCAATTGCTGCGTAAAAATGCCATGAGCCACCGTATGACCATCGGTGAAATGGCAAGACGTCTGTTGGATGCTCAACAGCTTTTACAATCTCAACTCAAGGACTAAGTCATGGCTCAACTCGAAAAGTCACAACTTCATCTGGGCTATATTCCACTTTTAGACTGTGTTCCTTTACTGTGGGCTAAACAACGCGGTTTTTTTGAGGAAGTAGGCTTAGACGTAAGCTTAGTCAAAGAAGCGTCTTGGGCAAGCTTAAGAGATCGTTTGGCTTTTGGTTTTCTAGATGCCGCGCATTGTTTATCTGCCATGTTGCCTGCTGCTGCACTCGCTCAAGATCAACTCGGTATTCCGCTACAAACCCCTCTCGTCTTAAGCTACAACAGTGCTTTTATCAGCTTAAGCCAAAAACTATGCTACGCGCTTGATATCAAAAAAACTGACGATGCAGCCACCACTGCACAGAAATTTTTTAGCGCCATGCAGCATGAACAGTATCTTCCGATTGCCCATGTGTTTAAGCAGTCTATTCATCATTATTGTTTACGTGAGTGGTTGGCGTTGGCCAATACTGAATTTGCCAAACGCGTACATCTCCGCACTTTACCGCCGCCCTATATGGTGGAAGCCATTTCAAACCAATTGATCGATGGTTTTTGTGTTGGGGAACCTTGGAACACACAAGCGGAAATTCAAGGCTATAGCCAAATCATTGCGACTGGCTCAGAAATTATTCCTCGCGTCGCAGACAAAGTACTGGCTGTGACTCAAGAATGGGCTATCTCCAATCCCAATACAATTGCAGCCCTCGTCCAAGCCATCCAAAAAGCACAAGTTGAACTTAAACAAATGCAAGATCTTGAGCCTGTTTGGCAAGTCTTGGTCGATTACAACATCATTCGCTTTGCGTGTTCAGCAAGTGTTCACGTTGAAAAATATCATCTGATTCAGAACATCATTCGTGGTTTTATTCCCGAACAAGCCCAGCCTCAAGTTTCGGATTTTGTTTGGCTCACACAGCAAATGCAAAAATGGGATGATATAAATTTAGATAGTGATGAAATTCGCGGTATTAGTGAAAATTGCGTCCTTCAAACAAATACTTGATTTTTAAATTATTACTATATGTTACTTAATCCGTAATTACTCACTATTTTGAAACATTTATTCTAAATAATATTTTGAAATAAATCAGTGATCTAACTTTACTGCCACTTTACTAGATATTTTCTTTAGCTTCCATTTATCTGAGCGTGCTATTTACTCATGCGAAAAGCACGCTAAGATCTTTTAAAACATGAAAACAATAGATAAATAATCTTCATCACCACTTCTTTTTTAAACGTCAAACTAACCCAAGGACAGCGGGGTGTATTATGTTTACCGAGGAAAATCGACATGTTTCTTTATTACATGCGATTAACAAAATACTGATTAAAGACTGGGATCCCCTGCGGATCTATCGTAATCCTGCACTACAAGATGAATATGAGGAATACTTACCCAGTTTATTCCGGTTCATTTGTGAACAAGCCAGTGAAACTGAAATTTTCGAATATTTATGGTGGGTGGAAAATAAGGTTATGGAAGTCAAAGGGAATAAGACCCATACTTTAAAAATTGCACATTTGTTGAAAGATTTACAGGAAGACTAAGCCGAGTTTACGCCTGTAAATGCTCAATCAAATCGGTCACCATGTTGCTGTTGACGCAATACTCTTAAGTCTGCAAGCCCAGTATAAATTTCTGCTGCAATCAGGTCTCGGAACTGCTGTAACTGTTCTAGGTTTTCAATATGCATCAAACTTTGTCTGGGCATAAACTTAAAATAAAAAGGCAAGCGTTTCGGAATCAAATGTTTCGGTAAAGATGGAATCACCTCCCCTTTACGCAGCAGGCGACTTAACTGCGGCACTTGTAGCAACTTTTGAAAATATTGGTGCTGAACAACTTTATTAGCATCAAAACCAATATCAAAGACTTCATCTCCGCCTAACGCGGCAAAGGGTACAATGTCATAGCCAAATTCTTGAGCGAGCTTTAAAAAGCCGTAGCGCTGTTTCCAAATCAGTTTGTACTGTTCGCCCTCACGTTTTAGAACTTCGCGTCCGCCACCAGGAAAAACCAAAATGGAATAGCCTTGTTGCATGGCTTCACGCACATAGGCTGGAACACCATCAACCGCACCAAATTTTTTCACCACACTGCGCCACAGTGGCAAATAAAAATGGCTATGATCAGCAATACTGACCACAGCCACTTGATGCTCATTGTAGAGATAATCAATCAACATAGGTGAATCAAGCACACCATACATAGAATGATTTCCTACATACATTGCAGGTTGTGATGCATCTAACTGTTCAGCACCGATAAATGTCGGTGTGAAATAAACTTTGGATAAAGCACTCAGGCGTTTAATCCATTTTGCATCATGCTCAACCTGCAACATACGGGCTTATGCGACGTGTTTTTTCACAAGCACAGCACCAACAGAGTAACCTGCGCCGAATGAACACAAGACACCGTATTCACCATCATTGACTTGGTCTGCTGTGCGGTGCAACGCAATAATGACACCTGCTGAAGAGGTATTTGCAAATTCATCTAAAATGATCGGCACTAAATCAGGCTGAGCATTTTCTTTGCCTACGACCAGTTTCAGAATCAACTCATTCATGCTGGCATTGGCTTGGTGTAACCAAAAACGCTTCACATCAGTCGGTGCAATGTTATTTTTCTCAAGTTGCGCTGTAATCATTTTGGCAACCAGTGGACAAACTTCTTTGAACACTTTACGACCGTCTTGAGCGAAACGATTATTTTCAATGTCTGCATCGACTTCACTTAAGTTTAGGAAACCAAAGTTATTGCGAATGTTGTTTGAGAACTGTGTGAATAAGTTAATGTCTTCAATTTCAAAACCAGTTTTGCTGTCGGTTTCTTCAATGATTGAAGCCGTTGCAACATCACCAAAGATAAAGTGGCAATCACGTGAACGGTAGTCGGTATGACCAGAGGTGATTTCTACATTCACCAATAATACACGGCGTCCGCCCGCTTTGATCGCATCATAGGCTTGTTTAATGCCAAAGGTTGCGGCCGAACATGCCACATTCATGTCGTAGGCATAGCCTTGAATACCCAATGCTGTTTGGATTTCAATTGCAACAGCAGGATAAGCACGCTGTAAATTAGAGCACGATAAAATTACCACATCGATATCTTCTGCAGTCACGCCTGCATTTTCCATCGCTTGTTTTGCAGCGATCACGCCCCATTCGGCTTGAATCGAGAGTTCATCATTTGAACGTTCATGTAACAATGGACGTAAACGCTTCGGATCTAAGATCCCTGTTTTCTCAACCACATAACGACGTTTTACACCAGATGCTTTTTCAATAAACTCTGCGCTTGACCCACGACGGGCTTCCAACTCGCCCGAAGCAATTTTGTCAGCATTGTCTAGGTTATACTGTTCCACATAAGCATTTAAACTTTCAACTAACTCTTCATTGGTAATGATGTCTTCAGGATGATAAAGACCCGTACCTGTAATGCGGATGCCCATGTAAAACTCCTTCTTTAAATTACCTATATCTTAACTGATTCCAAGTTTTTCCCATACTTTTTGCAAGCGAGTCGGAGAAATGGGCATCTTTGTCTTCATCGGTTGAGAGAATAAAGAAATCCGAAACTCCTCAACCATGAAATACAATTCTTTAAGGCGAGTGTCATTTTTAAACTTAAATAATTTTTCCATCCACGGGTCAACTTGATCAATGGCAGAATTATCCCTCTGTAGGTTATTGGGCAGGCGCTCCAAACGCAAGACCAATGCTTTCAAATATCGAGGAAATTCAAGCCAAATGTCGGAAGATTTCACATAAACAAAATTTGATAAGCACATCAAATCTAGCTGATCTTCAACATCATCAATATTTTTCCCAAACACTGCATCATCTAAGACCAACAGTTTTCGACGTATATCCTGCCATTGAATATAGATCTCTGTCACATCTGCCAGTGCTTTTTGCCCATGGGTCAGAAAAGTTTTTTTGACATTTGCAACCAAGTTTTCAAACTCTTGTGCATTAACAGGTAGTTCATTGATCGACATTTGCAGTGTGGCATAAACTAACATTTGTTCCAGCTGCGCCTTATCGCCCAAAGGTGAATACGCCAATGCCAACGGTTTGGAAATTTGCTTTTTCAACTGACGGACCAAATCCCCCAGTTGTATATGCACCAAACGCAGTACACCCTCACGGTGCTGTTTAGTTGCCTCAGCTTGATCATTAAAGGTCTGAATCACCACACCAGACTCATCCTTTTGTTCCAGTGCCGCAAAGGCCTTGGTCGGGACTAAAGCTTGATACTGCTTCACCACCACACCCGTCACTTTTTGTGATGCTTCAAACACAAAATTTTCAGGAAAAGTTTGGAACTCACCTTTGAGCTGTTTGACTGGACTATGAGTTTCTGTTCGACAGCGCGCTTTTAACTCAGACAAGTCACGACCTTGTTCAATCACACGGCCTTTGTCATCAATGACTTTAATCAGCGGCAATAAATATTGTTCAACCCGCTCAAAGCTAAAATCTTTTTCAGTGATTTGTTCGCCACGCAACTGGAAGGCTAAAAAGCTAAAAATATGCTGCTGCAAATGCATCGCATCTACTTTCGCCATTAGCTTTGCAGCCGTATCAGGGATAGGCACCAAATGACGTCGTTTATCTTTAGGCAGCGCCTTGAGTAACGCCTCCATTAAATCCTGACGCCAGCCGGGAATACCCCAAGACCACATGTTTTCATCCACCTGAGGCAAGGCTTGCAACGGAATTTTCACTGTTGCACCATCTTCGTCATGGCTTGGATCAAAACGGTAACTGGCCGCAAGGCGCAGTTCGCCATTGCGTAAAAAATCGGGAAATTGCTGCGTGGTTGGACGGTCGTTCATCCAAAGCGCATCATCATCGATAAATAAATAACGTGGGTTTTGCGGTTCAACCGTTGCGCGCCAGTCTTCAAAACTACGACGACTTGCGACCTCTTCAGGAACTTTAGCCGCATAAAACTGGTAAATAGTCTCTTCATCCACCACCAAATCACGGCGGCGTAGCTTATCTTCGACCCGCTCTACTTCTTCAAGTTTAAGCAGGTTGTGTTTTAAAAATGGTGGCGTAATGCCTAAATGTCCTGTCGTCAGTGCATCTCGAAGGAAAATTTCATGTGCTGCAACATGGTCGACTTTTTCATAGTTGATTTGACGTTTCGGCTCAATAATTAAGCCAAATAGTGAAATTTGGTCATAGGCATTGACCACACCTGCTTTTTTCGACCAGTGCGGCTCAAAATAGTGGTGCTTCAGCAAATCACCTGCTGCAAGCAAAATCCACTCAGGTTCAATTTTTGCCAGTGTACGAATGTAGACCTGTGAGGTTTCTACCATCTCAAAAGCCATGACCCAAGGCGTATTGGTCTTATGTAAAGTAGATGCTGGAAAAATGCGGGCCTTTTGCTGACGTACCGCCATAAACACATTGCGTTCATCGGTTTTATTGGCAATAAAAGACAACAAACCTGTTAAAAGCGCACGGTGTAAATTTTCATAACTGGCTTTTTTCTCATTAAAAGACAGCTTTAAGCCTTTTGCTAAATCGACCAATTGCTCATGAGTTTTCTTCCATTCACGTAAACGCAACCAGCTTAAAAAGTGATTACGCGCAAAAGTACGACGTTTGTTTTCACTCATATCCCGGTTGGCAACCAGTGCTTCCCAAAGTTTGATATAAAATAAAAAGTCAGAATCGGCTTCACGGAACAACGCATGTTTTTGATCTGCCTGCATTTGTTTATCCGCTGGGCGTTCACGTGGGTCTTGTACAGCCAAAGCGGCAACAATCACCAAGACTTCATTCAACACTCCAAAATGTGCCCCACCCAAAATCATACGGGCCAAACGTGGATCAATTGGCATTTTGGCCATTTGTTGACCAATTTTGGTTAAATCTCCTTTACCTCTCCCTTTGGAAAAGGGGGATTGAGGGGGATTGTCTTCAGATGAATCTCCCCCAACCCCTCTTTGCAAAAGAGGGGCTTTACCTTTATCAGACATTGCCCCAAGTTCAACCAACAACTTACGACCATCGTTGACTAAACGATGATCTGGCGGCTCAATAAAATCAAAATCTTCTAAAGCACCCAGCCCTAAACTTTGCATCTGCAAAATCACTGAAGCTAAGTTCGTTCGCTTAATTTCGGGTTCAGTAAACTCAGGGCGGCTTTGAAAGTCTTCCTCAGAATACAAACGAATACATACACCTGGGGCAATACGACCACAACGGCCTTTACGCTGATTTGCCGCTGCTTGCGAAACCGCTTCAATCGGTAAACGCTGTACGCGTGAACGATAGTTATAGCGAGAAATACGCGCAAAACCACTGTCAATCACATAACGAATATTGGGTACAGTCAACGCTGTTTCTGCAACGTTGGTGGCGATAATAATGCGTCGCCCACCACCTGATGGATTAAAGATTTTTTGTTGTTCAGCCAAGGCCAAACGCGCATATAAAGGTAAAATTTCTGTATGTCGCGGCCCATGCTTTTGCAAAGTTTCTTGTAATTCACGAATCTCTTGTTCGGTACTGGCAAAAATTAAAGTATCGGCATATTCAGGATGGCCTTTTTCTTGTGCATCCCGAAAACATTCCTCTACAGCTTGCACGACAGCACGAGGTAGATTTTCTTCAAAGTCATCAAACTCATCATCATCACTACCAACAATGCTCATTTCAGATACAGGGCGATAACGTAGTTCGACTGGAAAGCTACGACCTTCTACTTCAAAAATAGGCGCATTGTTAAAGTACTGACTAAAACGGTTTACATCTAAAGTTGCTGAAGTGATGATGACTTTTAAATCTTTACGGCGAGGCAAAAGCTGTTTGAGATACCCCATGATAAAGTCGATATTGAGCGAACGCTCATGCGCTTCATCGATAATAATGGTGTCGTATTTATTGAGATAACGGTCATTGGCCAACTCTGCCAGCAAAATACCATCTGTCATTAAACGAATGATCGAATCCTGCGACCCTTGTTCATTAAAACGAACTTTAAAGGAAATCGACTCACCAAGTTTCTCACCAACTTCTTCAGCAATACGCTGGGACACACTACGCGCAGCCAAACGACGTGGCTGTGTATGACCAATCAGACCGGTTAAACCACGACCTGCTAGCATCGCAATTTGCGGTAGCTGTGTGGTTTTACCCGAACCTGTTTCCCCTGCAACGATAATCACTTGATGCTCTTGAATGGCATCAATTAACTTATCTGCATACTGCGTAACAGGCAGGTCTTGATTCAGTTTAATATTCGGAATGCGTTCAATACGCTCTAGAACTTTTAAATGCGACTGTTCAAATAATGCTTGATATTGCTTTTCGTTGGCATCTTTTCCTTTTTTGAGTCGGTTTAAACGATGACGGTCTTTGACCATCACCAATTGCTCTATATTTAAAGGACGCTGCACAGAAAAAATACCTACATCAAAAACATCAATCGCTTAGTTTACGTGGTAATACAGCGAAGCGAAAGTACAGCATAATTTTTTAATTTTAACTTTTTTTCAAATATCCCCTTGAATTTTAAGCCTAGGGACATCATGTCTGTAAACGAGTTGCGGAATAGATGATTTTGTCATTTGGTCATCATATTTATCATGCTAAATGAACAGAATGATCACATTCGCTGAAATAGTCTGGAGTAAGATTCGGTTTTTCCGATTCTTGTAATGTAAAAATACTGTTTCAGCAATAACAAAAATTTCGATACCCTATTCAACATTAAATACAAACCCCAATCATGGAGACAATGATGAGCTTGATTAATACTGAAGTAAAACCATTCGCAGCTACTGCATATCACAACGGTCAATTTGTTGACGTAACTGAAGCAGATCTTAAAGGCAAATGGTCTGTAGTATTCTTCTACCCAGCTGACTTCACTTTCGTTTGCCCAACTGAACTTGGTGACCTTGCTGACAACTACGCTGAATTCCAAAAATTAGGCGTGGAAATCTACGGTGTTTCTACTGACACTCACTTCACTCACAAAGCTTGGCACGACACTTCTGAAGTTATTGGTAAAATCCAATACCCATTAATCGGCGATCCAACGTGGACTCTTTCTAAAAACTTCGACGTTCTAATCGAAGCTGCTGGTCTTGCTGACCGTGGTACTTTCGTAATCGATCCAGAAGGTAAAATCCAAATCGTTGAAATCAACGCTGGTGGTATTGGTCGTGATGCTCAAGAATTACTTCGTAAAGTTAAAGCAGCTCAATACGTTCACGCTCACCCAGGTGAAGTTTGCCCAGCTAAATGGAAAGAAGGCGAAGCAACTCTTGCTCCTTCAATCGACCTAGTAGGTAAAATCTAATCTAAATTAGATTGAACACATAAAAAACCACGCTTTTTAGCGTGGTTTTTTATGGCCAAGATAACAGCACAATATGACAAGAAAGAGAAAAATACAGAATAAGAAAGAGCTATCCTTTATGCGTTACACATAATTCATGACTGGAATTCAGTGCGTGTACCCGCTACAGTAGAATGAATACATGCAGCTCTTTGAAGAAGAAAAATGACTTATCAAGTTCATATGATTGATGTGAAAAACCAACTCCAAAACTATATTTGGCTACTGGAACACACCTCATCAAAGCAAGTCGTGGTGGTTGATCCAACTGAGGCTGGATTAGTTGAAGATTATTGCACTGAACATGGCTTAAGCATTGCTCAAATTTGGCTGACTCATTGGCATAAAGACCATATTGGCGGTGTCGCTGACCTGATTGCGAGTCGGAATATTCCTGTGTATGGGCCACGTGAGGAATTATCTAAAATTCCATTCATCACCCATGCATTGATGGATGATGACTATTTCTCATTTCATGATTTACATGTCGACGTTTTAGCAGTTCCTGGCCACACACTGGGCCATATTGTGTACTTTATTGAATCTATCCAGACTTTATTTTGCGGTGACACTCTGTTTGCTATGGGCTGTGGGCGAGTGTTTGAAGGTACACATGAGCAGATGTACCATTCGCTCAATCGTTTAGCGGCTTTGCCTGCCGAAACCAAAGTCTATTGTACGCACGAATACACGCTCTCTAACGCGAAGTTTGCCAACCATGTCGAACCAGACAATATCGCTATTCAAGAGCGTTTAGACCGTGTCGAAACCATGCGCTATTTGGGTCAATGTACCCTTCCTAGCAGTATTGAAATCGAACTTGAAACCAATCCTTTTTTACGTACAGAAAATGTGGAAGAGTTTAAAAGACTACGTGATCTGAAGGATCAATTTTAATTGGTCTCCCCCTTCTAGAGACTGCTAACGAACGCAGTCTCCTATTATGTATGTATGCTTCTATTGAGTTAAAACGATCAGTTGGGGCTTCTACCCTTAACCTTTAAGCTCTCAAAATTTCAACCAATGCAGTTTCAAACCACACGATGCCATAATCGAATGATCACGAGCAAGACTGAATGGCATTACTGTCTCAAAGTACCCAGCCTTTGAAAAAAATCATTACATTTCTATTTACGACAAAATATTTCTCTACAACGAATGCACATAATTCTAAAGTATTGAGACTCATCTCAAAATATTCTTATTTTTCATCATGATAAAATTATTTTAAACAATGAAATACTCTCATTTATGCTTTCTATACGTTTTCGCCTTAGTTTAGATTGCTTTAAAAAGAGACAAAAACAAAAATATATAAAAAAATCCCCTTTAAAAAAGCGTGAAATATCCCTATTAATAATTTATCAGTGAAAAAGGAATATCCTCGTGAAAAAAGTAGTGAAAGCAAAAAACCTCATCGCCTTTCGTATTTGGCTAGAGAAATTAGGTTATTCAGTTAAAACCTTAGCAGACAACCGTGGCTTTACTTTTAGCTTTAAAAAAGAATATGGACTGGTGACTTGCGACCTAGCGGGCAATAACTTGGCCATGCAGCTCGGTGAAGAATTCGAAGACCATTTGAAAGCCTAAATTGCTCCATACTTACTTCGCGTGATGAATCAAAATTTAGCCCCTTAAAGGGGCTTTTTTTATATATGAATCATCTATTAAATTTTAGGCAATAAAAAAGCAAGGCTTAATACCTTGCTTCATTACTGATGGTGGGGACGGAGAGACTCGAACTCTCACACCTTGCGGCGCTGGAACCTAAATCCAGTGCGTCTACCAATTTCGCCACGTCCCCAATGGCTGTGTATACTATAGGGATCATTTTCGCATGACAAGCAATTTTTAAGAAAAACACACTCATTTGATTAAATAAGAAACAAAAACTTTATACTTGGCTTTTTCTCATTCAATTTCAGTCATTAAGCATCGTTTTGCAGCCATGGTATTTTGCCATCTTTGGCTTTTTTGCTTAGCTAAAAGTCCATGTAATAGTGGACTAAAACCCTGAAAAGGTTCTGGAAGCGCTATCTTCAAAGACTGACAGTGTAAATACGCCCAATCTTGGTAGCATGATGCCTGCAAACGTTGATCAGTCAACCACTCAAGTAGAATGATCCCAAGTGCATATAGGTCGGTTTGTACGGTCTTTGCTTCACCATGAAATAATTCAGGTGCCATATAGCGCGGTGTCGCCGTTAGAGCCTTTTGACAGCTTATTTCACCAATTCTTTGGCTCTGCTCAAAATCAATTAACTTACATATAGAACCGTCTAACAACAAATGTGAAGCTTTTAAATCAGCATGAATCCATCCCATCTGATGTAATTCTTCAACTGCATTCAGCATTTTAAAAATGATATGAATGACATGATCTCGACTTAACTGACGGGGATTCGCCATAAGTAATGATGGAACATCTTTTAAGATGAGTGCGGCTTTCACCAGCTCTGAGTGAAACTCAAAATTTTCAAGGATTTGCACTTCAGGCAAGAACTTCGGCAGTTGCAGCATCGCAAGTGCATGTTGATAAAAACTAAGTTCAGCGTCAAAGCCGTTAATTAGCACCACATGCTCTGATAGCGACTGATACTTTAACCAATACCCCTGCCCTGCAACTTCAAAGCGATAAAGCCTTCGCCCCCAACCCAAACGCTGAGTCGGAGTATGGAGCGACAACGCGAGAGCATTTAATTCTTGACGATCAAACTGCCAAGAATTCGGATTCATTCATCTCTGCCGTATCCAATGCAGTTAAGACCTCTAAACAATGTTGAATGGTTTTCCCAACACGAGCATGTGTTTCAATCATTGAGATTTTTGGCCAAGTTGCACGTTCACCTTCACGTTGTAAGAGCTTAAACAAGTGTGGTCTTGGATTTTGCAGCATATAACTATAATGGCGCAGGCCATATTTCCCCACAATGTTTACATCGCCATAATAACGCTGATCGACCACGCCATAGCCATGATCCAGTAAACGGCGGATCGGTGGAATCATCCCCACACGCTCACGGGCAAAGTCCATCACCCCTTTACTAATCACTTTGCCTTGTCTGCGTACAATCCGTTCAGGCCAGCTCAACATATCTTTACGAAACCGTGCTTCATCCGACTGCATAAATGGCACCACATGCGGGTTCACTTGACTGGCAATGGTGTAGTTTAAATTGTATAAACGCGCCATTTTTTCCTGCGGGAAATCACTACGCACGCTGCCATCAACCCAGCGAGTAGAAGACATATAGGGGGTATATAAGCCATCATGTCGTTTACTGGTGAGCTTGACTGGTGGAAATAGAATCGGAACTGCACAAGACGCGAGTACCGCACTCCACACCAATAAGTCAGGTGAAGTAAAGGTACTCATAATGCGTGGATTTTGTGAGGCATCATAAGGTGCAACCGCGACATTGTTATACAAGCCTGACTGCTTAAATGCCTCTTCAAAGGTAACGTCACCCAAATTTGCAATTAAAAAGTTTTTTAAATGCTTTACATCCGCTAAACCACCATTGCCCTTTAAGACCTCACGAAAGCCTCGAAATTGAAAAGCATCGGTGAAAAAGTTTTCACCATTTAAGATGCTTAGCATTTCTGCAGGCGTTGCTCGCCCCAGCATCGCTGTCATAATCGCACCTGCACTTGAACCAGACAGCACTTTCGGCATCAGGTCTTGCTCAAGCAAAGCCTTGCACACACCTGTATGAAACAGTCCTAATGTTGCACCGCCTGAAAACATCATGGCTGGTTGCCCAAAAGCTTTTTGACAGTGCTGAAAAAATTCAATTTTTTGCTGTTTATCTAAATACTGGCAATCCGTAGATGCTACAAATGCTAAACCTCGACTAACTTCTTCAATATAGTCTTCAATAATTTTCTTGGTGCCGACATAGGTTGCAGTAAACAGCATGGGGTGAGCAATATTGGCAATGTCATAACTCAGACCTTCACGTAGTAGGTACATTAAATCGGTCGTACGCTTTTGTTGGCGATAACGCTTCAACAAACCCAAACGATGGGTAATCACTTCTGCATCGAAATAAGGTGAACAGTTGTCATACTTCCACTCTTGCGCCCCTGACTCTTCATCAATTCTAAGTGCAATGCTTTTCCACTCAGTATAGTTCTCTGCCTGAGCCAATTGGTTTTTCAGTTTTTTGATTCGATAGGCTTGGTGCGGGTTGATTTCCCGTGTGAAATCTTTAAACAACATATTCATCCTCACCCACTTTTTTTGTTTTCCTAAAATTTCACTGACATGTTCAACCGTCAGTCTAACTGACTATGTGCAAATTATGTGAGCATTACAATTGCCATTTCAAGCCTAAAATTGGCAAATCTGCACCACGTTAAGGGTTTGATACGACTAGATCGGATGTTAAGATCGACGACAAGTGTAATTATAAGCTGATTAATCATGGCGACCATTGACCTACCGAACAATATCTTAGAAGCACTATCGACTGTACTCCAACAACTACAGCAAAGCCTACCAGAAGTTAAACAAGCACCTGATTTTTCAGCGATTGCCTTTAAATGGGAAAATGGCGAATTAAAAGCGATTCATCAGCTCAAACGAATCGAATTAAATGATTTAAAAGGCATTGAGCGTCAAAAAGAAAAAGTACTGCAAAATACAGAACAGTTTCTTAATGGTTTACCTGCCAATGACGTTCTGCTGACGGGCTCTCGCGGGACAGGCAAGTCCTCTATTGTGCGTGCTTTATTAACGGAATACGCAGAGCAAGGCTTAAGGCTGATTGAAATTGAACGTGATGATTTATCCGAACTGCCTGAAATTCAAAAGCTAATTGCAGAGCGCCCTGAAAAGTTTATTGTGTATTGTGATGACTTGGCTTTTAACGCCGAAGATGAAAACTATCGCAGTTTAAAAAGTGTGCTAGATGGGTCTTTGCAGTCAGGTTCAAGTAATTTTATTATCTATGCCACCAGTAACCGTCGTCATTTGCTGCCTGAGTTTATGCATGAAAACACGCCTGTGACTCGAGTCGACGTACCGCAGTACACTGAACTACATCCACAAGAAGCGATTGAAGAAAAAATTTCACTCTCCGATCGTTTTGGATTATGGCTGTCTTTTTATCCAATGGATCAAAACTTATATTTGGACATTGTGCAGCACTACTTAGCAAAAGCTCAAATCTCCATGGACGATATGGTACGAGCCGAAGCGCTTCGTTGGTGTCAAGCGCGTGGACAACGCTCTGGACGTGCAGCGTATCAATTTTCTAAACACTGGGTCGGTTCACAACAATTAAAACAGCTTTAGTATAAAAATACTGATCGGCGCTTAAGCATCTATTTTATTTCAATTATTTTTATATTTAATAGTTCAGTCTGATCAAAGAAATAACCCAAATTCCGCATTAGAATTTGGGTTATTTCTTTGAAAATTAGGGATAAATATCAGTTCAAATAGGTTTGATCTGATTATTGATATTTATCTAAGTTTGTTTCTGGCCCATCTTTAACCACAGCTTGTGCTTTTGCATAACTCTCCATTAAGCATTTATATTCTGGGCAGACATGATCTGAAAGAATTTCAGCAAAACGGGAGCCTTCTGGACGGTTCCAAGTACGCATTAACTCGGCCACAATCGCAAAAGTATCGGTTGGAATTGCGCCCGCTTGGGTCACACGAGCAATTGATGTATCTGTAGCTAATTTACTCCAGTTGCCTGATGCATCCACAACACAATAAACGTTATAACCTTCTTTACGAGCGCTTACAGCAGGGAAAGTCATACATACACTGGTCAGCGTTCCAGCAATAATCAGTGTCTTCCTACCCGTTTTTTTAACTTCATCTACAAATAAGGGATTGTCCCAAGTATTAATTTGTCCAGTCCGTGGTACATAAACTGCATGCGGAGCAAAGTGGTGAATTTCAGGAATTAAAGGGCCATTGGGGCCATCCGGTACAGAAGCCGTGGTAATTACAGGTATATTTAATAAAGTTGCTGCTTTTGCAATTGCAATCACATAATTGCGTAAGTCGGGTACAGGTACATCGCGTACGGTATTAAAAAGTCCACTTTGATGGTCAATCAGTAGAATTATCGAATCATCAGGGTCTAGCATTCCATTAGTAGCCGCCATGGGTAACACCTCTAAAATTTTCTTCTAATTATGTACTTCCATTGTTGTAATGAAAGTTCCTAAGACAGACCGTCATAGCTTTGTGATTTATACGACCAAGATATTTTTTAAGAAAATCTACATCTTCCTTTCATATAAACTAAAGAATATCCTTAAGCTCAGGAAGCTAAATCATGTTACGTGTTGTAATTGGCCTTCGTGGCTTTGAGTTTTATCCTCGTATAGAAATAAAAACTTAAGAAAAATAGAAACTATTAACATTAATCAATACCTTAAAACCATATAAAATAGAATTTCAATTGAAGTCAAAATACTCAAAGTTTTAATCTTTTGAGATCAATCAAAAACTACGCTAGGCATACTTATCCCCAATTTCTATGGATAAACCTATGGGTAAATACTTTTAACTTGATGCTAAGCTACATTTAAGTAAGTCAAAAAATATTTTTAAAGTCTAAGCAGCGTTTTTTGAAAAGCCTTGTGATAAAGACCTAAATGTAAAAAAGCCCAACATTCAGTCAGGCTTTAAGCTTATCAAATGAAAGTCTTAGACTTCACTGGGATTGGTCAACTCAGTCATTGGCCAGCGTGGTGTTGTCGTTACTGCCAAACCGTCATGCTGCCCTGCTTTTAAGCGCTGATAACCAGCAAAAGCAATCATGGCACCATTGTCCGTACAAAGTGCAGGTTCGGCATAGTAGACCTGAGCACGAATCTTGGTTAAATCTGCTTCCAAACGCTCACGTAAACGTTTATTGGCACTGACACCACCTGCGATCACTAAGCGTTTTAAACCTGTTTGCTTCAACGCTTTCACAGATTTTTTAACTAAGGTATCCACGATGGCTTCTTGAAAACTCGCTGCAATATCCGCATCACGGTTTTCATCACCTAATTTTTTCATTTGCACAGATACAGCTGTTTTTAAACCACTAAATGAAAACTCCAAACCTTGATGCAGCATTGGGCGTGGGAAAGCAAAGGCATTCGGATCACCTTGCTCAGCCAGTTTTGAAATATTTGGGCCACCTGGATATGGTAACCCCATCATTTTCGCAACCTTATCAAAGGCTTCACCTGCAGCATCATCAATCGACTCCCCCAATAATTCATACTGCCCAATCCCATAGGCAGCCATCAGTTGAGAATGTCCACCTGAGACCAAAAGTGCTACAAAAGGAAATTCTGGCGGTGTTTCCGATAAAAGTGGCGCCAACATATGCCCTTCCATATGATGCACACCAATTGCAGGTTTATTTAAAGCAAAGGCCAAAGTTCGACCAAACAGCGCACCTGTCATCAGCGCGCCCATCAAACCTGGGCCACGCGTATATGCCACGGCATCAATTTCAGATTTTTTTACACCACTTTCTTCAAGCAGTTGATTCATCAATGGAATCAGCTTACGCACATGGTCACGCGATGCCAACTCCGGCACCACACCACCATACTCTGCATGCAGTTTAATTTGGCTGTACAGCACTTGCCCACGCAAACCCAACTCGCTGTCATAAAGGGCAAGTCCTGTTTCATCACAAGATGTTTCTAAGCCTAAAACGATCATTAAACTGCCTATAACCTGTATCAAATCTATTGCGTGAACCATTATAGACTTGTGGTATGAGATGTAAATGAGTAAAATACTGACCTTCACTTGTGATCAGGGCAATGTCGCCCAGATCTTATCCATAACTTAATGAGGATTCTTCATGCCACAAGTTAAATTGAAAGAAGGCGAACCAGTAGACGTAGCTATCCGTCGTTTCAAACGTTCATGCGAAAAAGCGGGCGTTTTAGCTGACGTTCGTAAGCGCGAATTCTACGAGAAACCAACTCAAGAACGTAAGCGCAAAAAAGCTGCTGCTGTTAAACGCTACCAAAAGAAATTGGCGCGTGAATCAGTACGTACTACTCGCCTTTACTAAGATTAATTTGTGATTGACTGCCTGGACTAAATAATGACTACTTTAAAAAGCCAAATAACTGAAGTTTTGAAAGCCACTATGCGTGCTAAAGAAATGGATAAGTTAACGGTAATTCGTGGTCTACAGGCGGCAATTAAGCAAATCGAAGTCGATGAGCGCAAAGAACTTGACGACGCTCAAGTTCTTGCGGTCATTGAAAAACAAATTAAACAACGTAAAGAATCGATCAAAGCCTTTGAAGGCGCTGGTCGAGAAGATTTAGCTAGTAAGGAACAAGCCGAACTTGAGGTTTTATCTCAATTTCTACCAGAAGCTATGACTGAGGAAGAACTTGATTCCATGATTGCGCAAACGATTGCAGCGCAAGAAGCTACTAGCATGAAAGATATGGGTAAGGTGATGAATTCTCTGCGTCCGCTCATAGCCGGGCGCGCCGATCCTTCTCAAGTTTCAGCAAAAATTAAAGCAAAACTGGCTTAATTTAAAAATCTTTAAATCGATTACGTTGAACTGACCTTAAAAAAGGCAGTTCAAAGTTCTACTTTATATAAAAATTATTATTATTCTTTTTATTTTATCTATTCATTCTCAGCTTTAAAACAATTCCTGACTCATCTCTGTTTTATCCCTCTATTTGCAATACCACTTTTCTAAGCTCTAAATTGTCGATCCTTTTGCATTTGGGTTAAACGCGTTTTAATGGTCGCTGACATTGATTCATTATCTTTCGCTAAACGTTGAGCATGCAATAAAGATTTAATCGCTTCTTCTTCAAAGCCCGACCAAAACTGCACTTCAGCCCGATAGCGCAAAACATTAATGGTATGCATTGGCGACTTTTTATCTAAACTCGCGGCTTGCTGCATCAGTCTCCACGCATTCACATCACGCGGATTATTTTTCAAAAACCGATTAAGTACAGGCTGCGCAAGCTCAGGTCGATTCTGACGAATGTAAACTTCAGCCAATTTATAATTTAAAGCCCGATTTTCAGGCATGATGCTCGCAGGTGATTGGATCACGGTAAGAGCTTCATTCACCCGATTTTGTCCAAGCAAAATATCAGTTTGAATCAAGGTTTGCAGGTTATGTAATTTCTGATGTGACTTGGCCTGATCTAACACTTGTTGAGCAAGTTTATAGTCACCTTGTTTGAGGTAAAAACTAGCCAAAGCCAGTTGTGCCGCATAACTGTTACGACTCACCAGCATCTGTAGTTGCTGTTCTGTCGCCTGATTCGAGATCACCATGGTATACAGCTTCAAGATTTCAAAGTCTTCATCACGCCAAGTAGATTTCACTTTAGGCAACTGATTCGCTCTAAGTCTCGCTTCACTCATTCGCTCAGTCGTGAGTGGGTGTGTGAACCAAAAGTCGGGTAAAAAACTCACTCGACTGGTTGCACGGTGCATCACTTCAAAAAAATCAGCCATACTTTGCGGGTTATAACCAGCGCTATACATGTACTGCATCCCTATACGGTCAGCTTCACGCTCTTGATTACGACTATAAGACAGCTGCTTGTCCATGAGTGCGGCTTGCGTACCAACCATGACCGCTGAACCAACATCACCATCGGCTTGAGACGCAACCAAAGCACCAACCAAAATCCCAGCCAGCGCAAGTAACCCCTGCCCCTTAAACGCCTCTTGCGAACGACTGTAGTGGCGCTGTGTGACGTGCGCAATTTCGTGCGCCATTACGCCGGCAACTTCATCCATATTATTGGCATTGGTAATCAAACCAGCGTTTAATGCAAACAATCCACCCGGAACTGCAAAGGCATTAATTTGCGGGTCATTAATGACCACCAGACCAATGGGTTGACCAAGCTGGGTTTGACTCAAAATGCTTGAAAAAGCATTCATCAGTTGATCTTCTAGCCACGGATTTTGCGTAACAGGTAGCTGACGCTGTACTTCACGATAAACTTTTTCACCAATATAGCGCTCAGTATATTGGTCAATAAAACCTATACCTGAACCAATCTCAGGCACATTAAACTGTGGGGCATTCGTAAGAAATTGACCTTCTGCAAAACCAACAGTCGAAATAAGACTTAAACTGCACGCACACAGAAAACGCTTCAACCCTCACCCCGACTTTATTTAAAGGAATCGAATGACTATAACATTGATAATTGAATGAAAATGCAATGAAGTGTTATCAAATTTTTATCTAAATTCAGGATTCACCACATATTGAGGTTGACCACCTTCCAATGCTTTCACCAAGTTTTGGTAAGCCAACTCTGCCATTTTTTTACGTGTTACAGACGTTGCTGAACCGACATGCGGTAACGTCACTACATTGTGAAGCTGGAACAGTGCCGAATCTTGCAAGGGTTCTTTTTCATAAACATCCAGCCCAGCTGCAAAAATTTGCTTTTGCTCCAAGGCCTGAATAAGTGCCTGCTCATCCACCACGGCACCACGCGAAATATTTACAAAAACGGCATGAGATTGCATTTTCTTAAAAGCTTCTGCATCAATCAAATGCTGCGTATTCGCGTTTAGATCAACCGCCACAACAATGAAGTCCGATTGCTCCAACAGCTCATCTAATTCGCAAAAACGTGCATTTAGGGGTTGTGCCAATTCTAATTTTTCTCGGCGCCCGTGATACAAAATATTCATATTGAAACCATGAAAACCACGTCGCGCAATTGCCGCACCAATATTTCCTAAGCCAATAATACCCAATGTTTGACCAAAAATTTCCTGACCAAATTGTGCCTGCCCGACAGTACGCGACCACTGACCTGTTTTGGTCCATTGATCCAAATAAGGCACTTGACGCGCCGCACTCATCAACAAAGTAAAGGCCAAATCGGCAGTGGTTTCAGTTAGCACATGAGGGGTGTGGCTGAGCCAAATTTTTGCTTGGTTTAAGTAGTTCAGATCATAGTTGTCATAGCCAACACTAACACTAGATATAATTTTGAGCTGTTTCGCCGTTTCTAGGTTGTTTTGATTCAGTAAACGCCCTGCACCAATCATGGCATCCGCATCCGCAACTTGCTCACGGATTTGCGTATTTACATCACCTGCTTTCGGGTTGATAACCACCACGTGATAACGCTGCTCTAGGCGCTGTAATACTTCTGCATCTATTTGACTAAAAACAACGACTTTCTGCTTCATACCTATTCCATATTTTGTTGTTTTGCTCGCATCATGTGCCACAGGGCTTTTTTAAGTAATGGCTGATCAAGCATTTCTTGTAAGCTTGCTGCTTGTGTGACTTTTATACCATTAGCATTTGGTATAGAGCCCAATGCAATAACAGTTTTACCCTGACTTAAACCATCAATGAAACCTTGAATATAACTCTGAACACCGCGCCCATCTTGGAAATTCAACAAAGGAAAAGGCCAATTCAGCGCATACTTTTGCGCAGGTAAGGCTTGCACAATATTTTGCCACAGCTGTTGCTGCTCCACGCTCAATTGTGTCGCTTCAATGACCAAGGCGCAGTGCTCCAAGGCAACAGCTTGCAACTGAAAAGCCTCAACATGGATGACCTCTCGAACAATTTCTTCTTTTAATGCTGTATCAACTTTTTGTTCAACTGGCTGCGTTGCAATTTCAGCAGGAGGCGCAGGATGTGGAAGCTTATGCTGTGCAGGTGGATGTTCAGGAATGCTTTTGGCTTCGGGCTGAGATTGAGGTCGCACAATTTCAGAAATAATCTCAGTCGCGCTTTGATCTCGCCAGATCGATGTGGCTACATTTTGTTGAGACGGCAAAAAATCAGGAACCCACAAATCAATTCCTAAACTCGCCAAAACCTCACGCTGATGCCCGATCATCTTTTACCTTCACACTTCATTCAGTGCATATTCTATCGAGAAATGCCTAGAGATGCTGTTCTTTTCACATTTTATTCGCATAGACACTAGGCAAATATCAAGAACATGCTCAAGGCCAAATTCACCACTCAATTAAACAATCATCAAGCGATTCTTCTTTTGCATTTGCTCAACGATCTCTTCACTGTCAAAACCGAGACGCCAATAAAGCAACTCCAAAACATCCTGCTCATCTTGAGTAATAATGCGGTCATTCCATAAACAAATTTCAGCCACCCCCAAAATACTCAAACGATCTCGCAGCAGTAGTCCCGCCATATCATTTAAAATTTCGGCCAAATCAATCGGCTCATCTGAAATTTCCGCATACTGCTCCAACTCTTGCACAGTTAAAACTCGACGCAAGATTTTCTCTCGTACTTCCAACTGTGTTTCACTATTGATTTGTTGCACATGTAACAAAGCATCAATTAAACGCACAATCTGCGGTTTAACTTCATCTAGGGCCGCAGGTGTATGTACAGGCAACAAATTCAGCTCAAACTTAACTCTTTCGAGTAACAGCGCATCCAACAGTCCAATTTCACCATCTTCCTGAATAATCCTCGCCAACTTTAATAAAAACTGGCGTGCAATTGTCGCTGGCATGCCACCAATATTTCGGCATGCCTCATGGAAAATTGAAATATGAACACGACCATCTAGATTTAACAATGAATCAACAATGGCACGACTCACTTCAGCCTCAGCAGGAATAAACTCACGGAATTGGCGAATCATTAAAATCGCGACCATCAGCTCGCGTGAACCTGTTGCGGTCTGTAAAGCACGCTGAATTAGCTCTGGACGTTCAATATGCGCACGTACTTCAGGGTTAAGCGGTTTAATCGCATCTTTAATGGCAAAACTAATCGGAGACAGTCGTAATAAAGGCAAAGGCTGCGGTGAAGTCCAAGGGGCTTGAAAATCCGCGTACTGCTCTTCTAAGGAACGAAACAAGCCAAATAGCGGACGGTTGCGCAGTTTTTCTAGGTTTTCCAACTGTATGTCTTGAACCAAATTCGGATTCATTTCATAAATACGCTCTTCAATGCTTGGATGAATATTCATCCAACTTTGCGCACTTAATGAGTTGGCAAAACACATGTGTGCAATCGACTCAGAATATTCACTGTGAATTTGCGAACCTGCGTGATGCACATAGATACGCATGAGGGTTTGAATATTGGCATCATTTTGCATCAGGCGACGTGTTTTCATATCATTTTTTAAAGTACGCCCCCCCAACGTCAGAAACTTAATACAGCGGGTAACCAGCACCCCCAAACTACCAATCAACCAGATCACACCACCTGTTGCGACAAAAGTAGTTTCAAAACTTTGCGACTTTTTATGATGAGTTGAAAATCCCAATTTAGCAATTTTACTGCCCCACTGACTAAAGGTCGTGAGAGCACTATATAAAATTTTTAGCCGTGTATTTTCAGCGGTCTCACCAGATAAAATTTGATTAAACTCATGATTCAATAACCCCGTCAGCTCAAGTTCATCGAGGTTTTGCAGTGCGCCCCACGTTAAAATAATCGCAATATCTTTGGGATAAAAACCAGCGGTTAAGGCATTTACCCCCACCTCATCGGGCAAAACATAGACAGCAGGTGTTTCAATTAAAAAAGTATCCGCTAGTTTTTCTGTAATTTTCAGTGCAATACTTTCTTCAGGTGTACTTTCAATCAAACTTAGACGTCGTGCACGCAGTTGCTTGGCCAGACTATGTCCACCTGAACGAAACACATACAGCTCATACACCACGGAATAACTCATCACCAAGAGCAATAAACCAATGATATAAATACTCAAGCTATGCCAAAAAATGCTTTGACTCGAATCAAAATAAAAAACCAGCAGTCCAGCCACAGTATTTAAAATAAATAGCGACAAAAGTACCGCAAGCAAGCAGATACTTGCAGACCACAACATGTTTTTATTCTTTATGATTGAATAACTTACACCCTTCAATGTAAATCCCTTTTCTTACATTGTTTGAATCAATCCATCATAAATGAAAAAAGCGGGAAACTCCCGCTTTTCTCAAATCTAAATCAATTAGACTTCTTTCACACCCGTCAAATCAACGGAAGCTGCATCAATATTGACATCAATATAGCTGTCTTTCTTTTTCGATGTTTCACGGCGTTTCGCCTGTAATTCATCTAAATAAGCTTCATCGATACCACCAGCAACATATTTACCATCAAATACCGAGCAATCAAACTCTTGTAAATCTGGCACTTTGCTGGTGCGCACAGCGGCTTTTAAGTCTTCCAAATCTTGGAAAATTAGACGATCTGCACCAATAATTTCACGAATTTCTTCAACGGTACGCTCAGATGCAATCAACTCTTCTTTTGCTGGCATATCAATGCCATACACGTTTGGATATTTCACCATCGGCGCAGCAGAAGCAAAGAAGACTTTTTTCGCACCCGCATCACGTGCCATTTGGATAATTTCATTACACGTAGTACCACGCACAATCGAGTCATCCACCAAAAGTACATTTTTACCTTGGAACTCAAGTTCAACAGGGTTCAACTTTTGACGTACTGATTTTTTACGCAATTGCTGACCCGGCATAATGAAGGTACGGCCAATGTAGCGGTTCTTCATAAAGCCTTCACGGAACTTCACGCCCAACATATTTGCAAGTTCAAGTGCAGAGGTACGCGAGGTATCTGGAATTGGGATCACGACATCGATATCGTGCTCTTCACTCCACTCCGTCAAGATTTTTTGAGCAAGCTTTTCGCCCATTTTTAAACGTGCTTTGTAGACTGAAATGCCATCAATAATCGCATCTGGACGCGCAAAGTAAACATATTCAAAAATACATGGGCGGTATTCAGGCGCTTCAGCACACTGCTTGGTAAACATCTGCCCTTGTGAGTCGATAAAGATCGCTTCACCCGGCGCAATATCACGCTCAACTTTAAAGCCAAGTGCCGTAATAGCGACAGACTCAGATGCAATGATATATTCCATACCAGCATCAGTTTCACGCGAACCGTAAATCAGTGGACGAATACCATTTGGATCACGGAAACCCACTAAGCCATGCCCAGTAAGCATTGCAACTACAGCATAACCACCTTTACAGCGTTCATGTACTTTACTAACTACATGAAAAATGTCGTCTGCTGTAGGCATCAATTTGCCGCGTTTTTGCAACTCATGCGCAAACACGTTTAACAGTACTTCTGAGTCTGAATCCGTATTCATATGACGTAAGTCTGTTTTAAACAGGTCGTCATGAATTTCTTCAGCATTGGTTAAGTTACCATTATGCGCCAACGTGATCCCGTAAGGTGAGTTCACATAGAAAGGCTGCGCTTCAGCGCTGCTCGATGAACCCGCTGTAGGATAACGCACATGACCAATACCGTAATTACCTTGTAATGCACGCATATGGCGAGTGTGGAACACATCACGAACCATGCCATTGTCTTTACGTAAGAATAAACGACCTTCGTGGCAGGTTACTATCCCAGCTGCATCTTGCCCACGATGTTGTAACATCGTTAATGCATCAAACAACATTTGGTTAACAGCTGATTTACCAGCTATACCAACTACTCCACACATAGCAACCTCGCAGACAAGCTAGGATTAATAAAAAGGATTATTTGTTGACTCACCCTGTCCCTCAGCATTTTTCGAGGAAATTTTCGGTGAAGAATCTGAAGATACATGTGTATCTTTAGACTTGATATGTGACATCGCCTCGCTTGCAGCCTCTTTAGAAAGCTCCATCGCCCAAGGCGCGTAAGGCAAAAGTGTTTGGACAAACTTGGATTGTCTCCAATATGGAGAGCTTTCAACCCAAGAACCCACACCTTGCATCGTAATCAGAACAATTAACAACCCTTTTAATGAACCAAAAGCACCGCCGGCTAATCGATTCAAAGGCCCGAGTTTTAAACTCTTCAATATGTTATTCAGTAATGCCGTGACAATCCACGTCAAAACCACAATAACCAATACAATAAATGCAAAAGCTGCAATTTTTTGAACCACTGGATCTTCACTGAGTGAGACCATCGAAGGTGCTAGGACGCTTGCAAATTTAGCACCAACAATCAGCGCTAAAATCCATCCTATCAAGTTCGCAAAGGCTTTAACAAATCCTTGACGCAAACCGTTGAGCCCTCCAATGAGCAATACAATCAATATGAAGATATCAATGGCATTCATGTTGTTTTCATTGCAGAGACGCAGTCTTGAATTAAGGTTGGTCCTGTATAGATGAGGCCACTATAAACTTGTACAAGGTTTGCCCCTGCATTTTGTTTTGCAAGCGCCTGCTCACCCGACAAAATCCCACCCACACCAATCAAAGGAATCTGACCTTTTAAAACCTCAGCAAAGGCTTTTAAACACGCTGTACTTTTCTCAAACACAGGCGCACCAGATAAACCACCCGCTTCATCACCAAAAGGTAAGTTTTCCACCCCTTCACGAGACAAAGTCGTATTGGTCACAATCAGACCATCAATTTTAAACTGAAGCAGTTGTTTCGCAATAAATTGAATATCTTCCGCTTCCAAATCCGGCGCAACTTTCAGCACCAAGGGTACATAGTGCTGCTGCTCTTCAGCCAACTCTAACTGACGTTTTTTCAGCGTCTCTAGCAGCTCGGTTAAAGCATCACCACTTTGCAAACTACGCAGGTTTTTAGTATTTGGAGAAGAAATGTTAACAGTAATATAAGACGCATAGTTATAGACTTTTTCTAAACAAATGAGATAGTCATCTACTGCATTTTCGACTGGGGTATCCGCATTTTTGCCGATATTAATCCCCAAAACACCTTTAAACTTTGCCGCTTTGACATTTTCAATCAGTTGATCCACACCATCGTTGTTAAAACCCATACGGTTAATAATGGCTTTAGCTTGTGGGATACGGAATAAACGCGGTAAAGGATTACCCTGCTGTGGACGTGGAGTAATGGTTCCAATTTCAATAAAACCAAACCCTAGACCTGCCAGTGCGTCAATATAAGCACCATTTTTATCTAGACCAGCAGCCAAACCTACAGGATTGGGAAACTCGATGCCCATACATGTCACCGGTTTAGCCGCTATATTTTGACGCATTAAGCCTAGCTTATGCGTTGATTTCAATAGCGATAGTGTTAGCTCATGTGCACGCTCTGGTGCTAAAGTAAACAACAAAGGGCGGGCAAGAGAATACAACATATCTGTAAAAGTCTACTGCTTTTTAAGTCGCCATATTATAGGCATAGCCTAGCTAAAACACCATGCTTCGTCTGGCTTTATTTTTAGCGATTATTTAACGCTAGCCGATAATTTAATCTGCCCTGCATCTGAGACCAACTCCATTTTTTCAATACTCAAACCATTTTGCGTTAGTTGGGTCAAAAAGTTGGCCAACACCACATAGTTTGCATGGCTTACCACCAACTGAATTTGTTCAGCATTCTGCTGCGAAGCAACCGACAAACCTTGCTGCTGTGCAATACGTTGGATCTGCTCCATCGGGGTTAGTTGACCATCTGAGCTCGATTTCATGGTGACTGCATTGCTCTGCATCCATGTCATGGTTTCTTTGAGCTGGTTCACGCGTTTTTGCTGTTTCTCTGCCGCAGCATGGGTATACCAAAGTGCAGCCCCTATCGAGCTCACCAATACGAAAATGACCAAGAAGATGGCTAATACACGGTCGCGCGGTGTAAGACGATCAAAATAAGTACTGATCAGCTCTAAACGCTGATCCAAAACAGTTTGTAAATTTTGCATGGCTTTCATTATTGTATTTTCACCATTCCAATTGCCCCACCCGTGGTCGGCTGAATATTGCCTAATTCAACCTGAAAACCCTGTTGATTAAGCTGCTGAGTGAGTGTTTGTAAAGCCTCTGCCGAGTTGGCTTTAAGTTGCATATTTAGGCTATTCGCTTCATACACCACCTGATTTGCCACAATTTGCTGTTGCATGAGCACAGGGCCAACACGACTCAATAAAGACAAAGCTTGAGCATCCGCTTGTTTATTCATATTCAGTTGATATTCAAACTGGCTTCGCAGGGTTTGCTCGCTCACAGGATAATTCGCACCAAACCAATATTTAAATTGATCGACTGCTTGCACAGCCACTTGCTCTGCAAGCTTTTTATTTTGATACCAACGCGTCGCATCGTAGGTCAGTTGGGTCACAATCAACGCAACCAATACCGCTGCACAGGCTTTCCAATAGCCCGTTGAAACATGTTGCTCTTTCACCTTCGGCAAAAGATTCCATGGATGTTGTTTTGCTCTTGGCAATGCCGTCCATTCATAATGGAAAGACTCAAGCTGCTCCTGCGTCACACTGGCGTTTAAGCTATGCATGTGCGAAGCACTAAAGTTACAAATTTTATATTTTTGGTTGACTGCTTGATAATCTAAAAATACAGCAAGATCATCAATTGATCCGCCCAACCAAGTATTAGAGCGAAACAGGAGTCGTTCTTCAATATAACCCAAGATTACCTGTTCTGCGTCAGGTACAGGCAAAATCAGAAAATCAGGCAATAGACTGACCAGCTTCACAGGAATCAAACTCAAGGCATGCTGTAAAGTCTCTAAACGATGCTTTGAAATACCCAAAACAGTGAGTTGCTCAGGCGCTTGAAAGTGATGTAATACTTTCATCTGATCGATTGAGCTCAATACATATTCTTCGAGCAAATACTTCACACCTTCAGCCCCCAACTGCTTGTATTGGGCCTTAGGCATATTTTGCTGAATAATTTGCACATCACGGCTTGGAAAGAAAACAGTTGCTTCCTCACCATGATGCGCTTGTATATCTTGGATCAATTGCTCAAGTGTATGAGCAGATTGCCATCTTTCCCCTATAGACCAGTGCCATGTTCCATCGGCTTCGGGCATCCAAATTTGCAACATGTATTATATTCTGCCGTTTTAATTGGTTTTTATATGCTAGGTATAAATGCTTTTGTTTGTGTCGACAAGCCTTCCGCGATAACTGCTTGCTCATAAATCCGCGCTTCAGCCAAAGCATAAGGATTAAAAGATTCCGTCACCAAAATCGAGGCCATATGCGCCACCACATTCATATGGCACACCACCACAATAGACTCATACGGCAAATGTGATAACCATTCCACAGCCGCTTTTGCATCATCATCGGGCTTAATAGTATTGCAAATTACAACAGGCACATCCGCAAAGTGCTGTTTGATGTGTGCCAATGTTTCCTGCGCACGCAGCAATGGGCTAACCACAAAGACATCAGGTTGAATCCGTGACTTTAAAAAGTCAGCAGTTTGCTCTGCCTGTGCATGCCCACGTTCGGTGAGTGGGCGCTTAGTGTCATTCCCCATGATCGGTGGTGCAGCTTCGCCATGACGTACCAAAGTCAGTTGCATAAAAAATCCTTATTCAAATCCTGATTATTTTAATTAATTTTTATGACAATTCAGTCATTCTACCCACTTAAACGCTCATTTTATTTCGTTTTTTAAGTGACTTTAAACCTCATGATGCGGCAAAACAAACTCCACATCACTGCGGTGTCCATTTTTCATTAAGGATAATGCAATTGTCATTGGTGGCGCATTTTCAAAAATAACACTGTATAAAGCGCTAGTAATCGGCATATACACATCTAGCTCTTCAGAACGTGCTTTGACTTGTACAATGGTGTTAATGCCTTCTGCTGTTTGTCCCAATTCAGTGGTCGCCTGTTCCAAACTCTTGCCTTGCCCCAGTGCAAAACCGACTTGATAGTTGCGACTCAGTGGGCTGCTACACGTTGCAAATAAATCACCGACACCAGACAAACCTAAGAAGGTCAGTGGATTTGCTCCTAACTTCACAGCAAAACGACTCATTTCCGCCAAAGCACGAGTCAAAATCATACTCTTGGTATTTTCACCGACTTTGTATGCAGCAGCCATTCCCATCGCAACCGCATAAATGTTTTTAAGCGCACCGCCGAGTTCTACACCATGCACATCATCACTGGCGAAAACACGGAACAAGGCACTATGCAAAGCTTGTTGTACAGCGTAACGCACTAAGTCAGACTGGCTTGCTATGACTGTTCCCGCTGGTTGTCCTGCCACAATTTCCTTGGCCAAGTTTGGCCCAGATAACACGCCATAAGGCACTTCTGGTAGCTCTGAGCGAATAATATCACTCATAAAACTAAAAGTATTCGCTTCAATACCCTTGGTCAAAGACACCACTGCTTGCGAAGTAATAAACGGTTTGATTTGTTTAAGGACATCACGGAAAGAATGACTCGGAATCGCCACCAAAATAATGTCGCGATCACGAACAGCCTCTTCTATATTTGAAACTGCACGTAAACCATCTTCAAGTTTAAAATCGGGCAAATAGCGTTTATTTACGTGCGTTGCATTGATATCAGCTGCAACGGCTTCATCACGAATCCAAATCATGGTATCGCAGCCATTACGAACCGCGGTATTCGCCATGGCCGTCCCAAAACTACCACCACCCAAAACTGTAATACGTAGTGCCGTTTTTTGATCTACTGCTACAGGTTCAACCAAATCTGAAAACTTTAACTCTGACATTATTTTTATATCCTAAAATGGAACTATTGATTCCAATAACTTACATAATCTTGGGTTTGAATTTCGGCACGTGGCGGAATCGCTTTAACTGCCGTACCAATATATAAAATACCTGAGATCAAATCATCTGCACTGAGGCCTAAAGCCTGTTTGAAATGCACCGATTCCACCACTGCCCCACTACGCCACATGCTCGAAAAACCTTGAGCTTGTAAGGACAAAATAAAATTCTGAATAGCAGCTCCACTACTTAAAGTCTGCTCAAAATTAGGGACTTTCGGATGCGATTGAAATTTAGTCAGTGCCAAAACCAGTAATGGGGCACGAAAAGGATGATTTTTAACACGCTCTAATTGCGCTGATTCCGTTTCGCCCAAATCAGCCAAGGCTTGTGACAATAACTCACCAAATGCCTCACGTTGATCTTCAGCAATTACGATAAAACGTGTCGGCTTTAAACGATGATGATCTGGTGCAGTCAATGCGGCTTGAAATGCCCGCTCTAATTGTTCTGCATTGGGAGCAGGCTCGACCAAATGGCCAATCGATTGACGTTGATGCATATTCTGGTGAACGATATCTACCGCGAGTTCCGTCATTAGGCTCTTAATCTTTCAAATTAAACAATACGTTTTAGAGTAGCACACTCTGAAAAGTTTGCTCTAGCGCTTCAGTATGAAATACCCAGTTTCGGCAAAACTAATTTTAAAATTCTGAGCACTTTTTAAACTGTTCGATAAGACTGCATTTTTCATACATTTCTTACATGATTCATCCTACAAGCTATGTTCCAATAAACAATGATTTAATAAAACATGACTGGGGTATGAAATGAAAAAGAATATCGCTATTGCTGGAGCAGCAGCACTAACACTACTTCTAAGCGCTTGCGCATCGACACCAAGCAACTCTTTAGCGATCCAAAAAGCTGACAATCAATACGAAGTTACGGGTATTGGTAAAACTGCATTGATTGCAAAAAACAACGCCATTGAAGCAGCAGCTAAAACGTGTGGCTCTAAAGCAACGGCGATTGTGAGTGATGAAAAAACTGAATATCAAGGTGCTTTAAAAGGCGTAGTGAGTGACGAAACTGGAAAAATGATCCAAGCAGCCGCATCTGTACTGGGTTCTATTTCGGGTACAAACTCAGGCATTAACCAAGACAGTGACTATCAAACAGTTCTAACTTTTTCTTGTAAAGCAAAATAAAAATGCCATAAAAAAACCGCTCATCTGAGCGGTTTTTTTTACACCAATCACGTCAAACGATTAGCAATAGCCATCTAAACGTGTCAGTGGTAGTTTTTGCCCAATGGCTTTTTCAATTTCGGGTAGATAGAACGCATCATCTTCAGATAAAAAACTAATACTCACACCACTTGTACCTGCACGGCCTGTACGACCAATACGGTGTACGTAGTCATCCGACTGTTCAGGCAAGGTGAAATTCACCACATGCGATACACCATCCACATGGATACCACGCCCCGCAACATCGGTTGCAATCATGATGTTATGTTGACCATTTTTAAATTGGTCTAGCATTTTCAGACGTTTGTCTTGTGCGATTTCACCTGACAACATCACCACTTTATAGCCATCACGCTTTAAGTTGTCATAGAGTTTACGCACTTGATCGCGACGATTTGCGAAAATCATCACTTTTTCAATAGGCTCATCGCGCAGAATGTCTTGTAGCAATTTATATTTATCTGACTTTGCGACCATGTACACCCGTTGTTCAACATCTGCATTGGTCTTCTTCTCTGGCTCAATTTCAACAGTTACAGGTTCAAACAACCACTGCTGTGCAAGGTTTAAAACATCGTAACTAAACGTTGCAGAGAACATCAGAGTCTGACGTTGTTCCTTACGCGGTGAGAAACGAACAATACGTTTGACTGAAGGAATAAAGCCCATATCCAATAAGCGATCGGCTTCATCAATCACCAAAAACTCAATCTGGTCGAGCCAAACTTCTTTTTGCTCAACAAAGTCAATCAGACGACCTGGCGTCGCCACCATAATATCGACAGGTTTTTTATCGAGTTGTGCTTTTTGTTTATCAAAGTCAACGCCGCCTAAAAGCGTCACGACATGTAAATCTGAGAATTTTGTGAGTTCTTTCGCATCGCTTTCGATTTGCAGTGCAAGCTCTCGAGTCGGTGCTAAAATCAAGGCGCGAGGTTCACCACGGTAGCGTTGCTCTTGAATTGGGTTATTCAGCAAGTCGTTAATCACGCTCACCAAAAATGCCGCTGTTTTACCAGTCCCTGTTTGCGCACGACCAATTGCATCGTGTCCCGCCAAAGTGAATTTTAAAACCTTTTGCTGAATAGGCGTCATATCCTTAAAACCTAAAGCATCAATAGCTCGTTTAAGTTGAGGATGTAAATTTAAGGTTTCAAAACCTGATGACATATAAGTGCGCTCTGACGAAAAATCACGAAAATTGATCTGTAGTATAAACAAAAACGCCCCAATTTACATTGGGGCGTTTTAAAGTACGTTCAGACAATTAGTCTAAAGGTTGTACTTCTTCAGCTTGGAAGCCTTTTTGACCTTTTACAACGCTGAATTCAACGCGTTGGCCGTCACGTAGTGAACGGTGGCCGTCGCCTTGGATTGCACGGAAGTGAACGAATACATCGTCGCCGCCATTGCGTTGGATAAAGCCGAAGCCTTTAGTGTCGTTGAACCATTTAACTACGCCTTGTTCACGAGCTGTCATAAGTTAATCCTCATTGTATCTAAAAGAAGGACCACCCGGTGTTGCAAACAGCAGACCAAACAAGGTTTAAAAATATTTATTATTTCTAAGCTTGTAATCATTCTGTATAACTATTAACAAAATCCCGGTTACATCCATTTGTAAAATAGGATTTAAAACAATTTATGGTTGTGTTAAATCCCAGTACGCGACGAGCTTAACATGGGTTAAAAACAATTCATACCCTTTTTTTTGATTAATCGTCTTTTTAATTCAGCATATTTTTTAACTAGTTATTTGTAATTTTAGATATAGCGACTATAGACCTATAACACATGAAATATTTGGGTTTTGGCACTGAATTTGCTACTATTTCTACCCACCTAAATGTTGTGAAGCCTGCCCTAGCTATATGAGTGATATCGAACAAAATACCAACATTATTGATGCAATGGGGCAACCATGTCCTATGCCTCTGTTGTTGCTTAAACGCGCACTTAAGAAGAGTCCGGCGCAGCATTTTCTATTAAAATCGTCTGATCCGCACAGTCAGATCGATATCACGCGTTATTGCGAAATCCATCATTTAACTTGCGTTTTGAAACAAATTAATGAACATGAATTTCACTACTTCATTGAATCTTAATTCTTTTCAATTACACTAAGTCTATTCACATTTGCATAAAAGTTTACATTTCTATACCCAATTTTCCATTATTCAGTGGAAGATTGGATTAAGATAAATTCAATTGTTGGGTAAAAATGAAATCCCTAAGGAGAACACATGAGTGACAGCAGCAATCAATTGATGCCCCTGTCATTATCGGCACCAGGTGTAAACTTGGGCGCTTATATTAGTACTGTCAACCAAATCCCGATTTTGACAGCGGAACAAGAAAAAGAGTTAGCTGAACGCTACTATTATGACCAAGACCTCGATGCCGCTAAACTTTTAGTCATGTCGCATCTGCGTTTTGTGGTTCATATTGCCCGCAGTTATGCAGGCTACGGCTTACCTCAAGGTGACCTCATTCAAGAAGGTAACTTGGGCTTAATGAAAGCCGTTAAACGCTTCGACCCAAACATGGGCGTACGCTTGGTCTCTTTTGCGGTGCATTGGATTAAAGCAGAAATTCACGAATATGTGATTCGTAACTGGCGTATTGTCAAAATTGCGACCACTAAAGCACAACGTAAACTGTTCTTTAATTTACGTAGTCTAAAAAAATCGTCTAAAAAGCTCACTCTAAAAGAAGCTCAATCGATTGCAAATGACCTCAATGTAACACCTGAACAAGTGTTGGAAATGGAAGGTCGTTTAACTGCTTATGATGCAGCGTTTGAAGCTCAGGGTGATGATGACGATGAAGGTTCAACCCATGTTGCACCTGCGCTCTATCTTGAAGATAACCGCTACGACCCAGCGCGTTTGGCTGAAGAAGAAGATTACGAAGAACAGAGCACCAATGCTTTGCATGATGCGATGGAACAACTTGATGACCGTTCGCGTAATATTTTACAGCGCCGTTGGTTAGATGATGAAAAATCGACGCTGCACGAACTGGCTGCTGAATATAATGTTTCCGCAGAACGTATTCGTCAGCTTGAAAAAAATGCCATGGAAAAAATTAAAGTGGCGATGTCATCGAACTAAGATGATACCAATACAGAAAAGGGCGAAATGCCCTTTTCTTTTTACCAATAAATGAGGCTTTTTGTCTTTTAACCTTTCTTCAAAATATGCTACTTTGTTGCGCACAGTGATATAAGTAAAGCATTGCATATGTGGATTGCGATTTCAGCGCTGAATTTAGCGTTTGCCGTTATATTAGGTGCCTTTGGCGCACATGGTCTCAAAGCACGTGCTACTGAAGCCCAATTGGCTTGGTGGCAAACTGCAACTGATTACTTTATTTACCATGCACTTGGTTTACTGGCGCTTGGCATTTTGGCCAAAGTTATTCCCCAACTTCCCATCAAAACCAGCTTTTTACTGATTCAAGTTGGCATCTTCTTTTTCTGTGGTTCCCTGTATGTCATGGCATTGGGCTTACCGCGTGGCCTAGGTGCGATTACCCCGATTGGTGGGGCATTGATGATTGCAGGTTGGTTGGTTCTGGCATGGAATGCCATGAAATATGCCAAGTAAACAACTAGAGATGAGCACGATGCAGATTTATTTAAACGGCGAACTACAGCACACCGAATGTAAAAACCTGCTTGAACTGGTGCAAACCTTTGCACTTGAAGGCAAACGTTTTGCTGTTGAGCAAAATGAAAATATTATTAGTAAAAGTAAATTGGAACACACCCCAATTTGTGCAATGGATCGAATTGAAATTATTCATGCCGTCGGTGGCGGTTAATACGGAGTTCACATGCAAGACAGCCCTCTCATCATTGGTTCTAGATCATTTCAATCTCGTCTACTGGTGGGCACAGGTAAATATAAAGACCTGCAAGAAACCGATTTGGCCATTCAAGCCAGTGGCGCAGAAATCGTGACGGTTGCGATTCGTCGGGTCAATATTGGTCAGCATCCTGATCAACCAAACTTATTGTCCGTGGTCCCACCTGAAAAATATACCATTCTCCCAAATACAGCAGGCTGCTTTGATGCCAATAGTGCCGTGCGTACCTGTATGTTGGCGCGTGAATTATTAGACGGTCATAACTTGGTCAAGCTTGAAGTATTGGGCGATGAAAAAACGCTATATCCAAACATTACCGAAACATTAAAAGCGGCACGTACCTTGATTGACGATGGTTTTGAAATCATGGTCTATACCTCGGATGACCCAATTGTGGCACAAGAACTTGAAAGCATGGGCTGCGTTGCCATCATGCCTTTAGGCAGTTTGATTGGTTCTGGTCTAGGAATTTTGAATCCACACACGATTTCTATTATTAAAGAAAATGCCAAAGTGCCAGTATTGGTAGATGCAGGTGTGGGAACGGCAAGCGATGCAGCCATTGCCATGGAACTCGGCTGTGATGGCGTGTTGATGAATACCGCGATTGCTGCCGCTCAACATCCCATTTTAATGGCTTCTGCAATGAAAAAAGCAGTTGAAGCGGGTCGAGAAGCATTTCTCGCAGGCCGTATGCCTCGCAAACGTATGGCCAACGCAAGCTCACCAGAAACAGGTTATTTCTTTAAATAATCTTTTAATCTGTTTTAAGCAATAAAAAGGACTCTTCGGAGTCCTTTTTATTTATCTCAACACAAGGACAGCACTATATGATGACCTAGGTTGTTGGGACATTTCGCCACACGCTTTGATACACTCAACCATCTTTATTTATTAACATCGATAACCATATAAAAATGAGAGGAAACGATGCCCATTCAAAAATGGATCAGACCAACACTCATACTCAACACCCTATTTTTCATAACACTCACAAGCAATGCTTGGGCCAAAGTAGAGGAAAAACCGACTCTCAAAACAAGCTACCAATCTTTTGTGCCAAAAAACTGGAAGATTTTAGAAAAAGTCCAAGGCGATTTAAACCAAGATGGTCAAGCGGATATTGCCCTGATTATTGAAGACACCAATCCTGAACATATTGTTAAAAATGATCGCTTAGGGAGTGATGTCCTCAATATCAATGAACGAAAGCTTTTGGTTTTATTGAAGCAAACGCATGGTTATCAACTTGCGGCGACTAATACTACTTTGCCGACAGAAGGTGACATAGAGTCCCCTTGCCTCGCTGATCCACTCGGTGAGACTGAAGCATTAAGTATTCAAAAAGGCGTGCTCAAAGTTCATCTGCACTACTGGTTAAGCTGTGGTTCGTGGTATGTGACCAATCACACGTATACCTTCCGATACCAAGACCGTGCATTTAAACTGATTGGTTATGATGTCAACGATTTCCACCGTGCATCAGGCGACATCACGGCGCGAAGTATCAACTTTATGACAGGTAAAGTAAAAAGTACGACAGGTGAAAATGAGTTTGCTGAAACAACACAACCTGTCAAAGTTCAATGGACAACACTCAAACAGCGCTACGCATTGAAACTCGAACAGGTTCAGTTTAATGAAGCACTGGAGTTTAAATAAACAGAGCGAAGAAAAGCGCTGTCAAACTCGTATACGTAGCTTATTGCGCTTCTAAAATACGAATTTGTACATGAGCAACTGCACCTTCAGTTGCTTGAGCATGTTGCTGCATATTGATACTGTGCATATGTGTTTCTAAATGCTGCATGCTTTCCCATTTTTCATACATCATGATTGAAAACGGTACTTTGGTTTGTAATGCACTCTCAACAGCAGGATGGTCGATATGCACATCATAGAGATGGCAACCGGGCTCTTGTAATACTTGCTCACGGATGTTGTTGAATGAATCAAGAACCGCTTTAAAATCTTGCTCTGAATGACAAATAATTTCAGCAATGACAGTTAACATACTCGCATCTCCCAATTAAGCAAAAACTTGCGTCAAATGCTCACGGTACTGTGCCATATAGGCTTCAACTTCAGGGGCTTTAATCACATCATTGACAATAAACGTCGGTAAGGTTTGCATCCCTAAAAATTGATTGGCTTTGTGAAAAGGTAAATAAACCCCGTCGACCCCAACCCCATGAAAAAATTGTTCAGCGTCGTTAAATGCATCCATCGGTGCATTCCATGTCAACGACAGCATATAGTTTTTATCGTGAATCAGACCGCCTGAACCATACTTTTTTGAAGCATCCGAACGTGAGCGTCCATCATTGGCATACAGACTACCGTGCCCTTCGGTAAAGACATCATCGATATACTTTTTCACAGTCCATGGTGCACCCATCCACCAACCCGGCATTTGGTAAATCACGGTGTCTGCCCACAGAAATTTCTCCACTTCAACTTTTGTATCATATTCGCTGTCGGCGCGTGTCACTTGAACCTGATGTCCTAAGTCTAACAACACCTCTTGTGCAAGTTCAGTTAAGGTATCGTTTAACTGACCATTCGAGTGTGCAAAGGTTTTTGCACCGTTAATTAATAAAATATTTTTCATTGGAAGAGCCTAAAAGCCAAAATCTATGTAGGTACTATAAAGACTCTGTTCAGCGCCAATAAGTAGTGAATCTGCAAAATATTATTGACTAAATATCAACAATAAACTTTAAAGTATAAAAAAAAAGCGCCTTTCGGCGCTTCTTCAATGCATCAAAATTAAGGAATTAGACCTTCATCTCGCATTGCAATTTGTACTGACTGACGTTCAGCCACTTTATTACGGATAAAGATAATATTTTTATACGGCGATAAATCATGTTCGATGCCATTTGACCAATTGGTGAGGACAAATAAATACGCATCTGCGGGGCCAAAATTATCATCGACCAAATAGTCATGATCCGACTCACCAATTTGTTTATCGATATAACTGAGTAAACGATCAATCTCTGCATAGGCTTTTTCTTTGGCAGCAGCATCTAATGGCGCACCAAAGAAAACGGCATAAGCATCGTGCAATTCAGAGTTTAAATAACCTAACCATTCTAAAACTTTGGCACGCCCCAAACCCGATGGCGGAATAAGATCTTGTTTTGGATCATGTTGTGCTAAAAATGGCAAAATGGCTACATTTTCAGTCAGAATCAAACCTGGATTAATCTCTAAAGCGGGTACATATCCTTTTGGATTAATTTCGTAATAATCAGCACCTTTTTCTGTTTTATGTGTTTTTAAATCTACTCGGACTAAATCAAAGTCAACATTAATTTCATTGAGGATAATGTGCGCCGCAAGTGAGCACGCACCCGGTGCATAATAAAGCTTCATATCTGATCCTTGTTATAACTCTATTCTCTGTTTTAAATGGCTTCTAACAAACTTTCAAGTGATCAAAACCTGTAAATTGCAAAAAAGCGTAAACGAAAAATCATTCGTTCGCCTATTGAATATTGTCTAATTCACATTTTTTTTCAAGTACAACAACACTGCAATTTGCAACAGAGTTGTTTTAACATAGCTCCCTTGTCCCTAAAATGAATTTGATCTGTGATTAGCCTTAAAAAAGATGAATGGTTTTCTAACATTCGTACCGATGTTCTGGCAGGATTAGTTGTCGGACTTGCACTCATACCCGAATCTATTGCTTTTTCAGCCATTGCAGGTGTCGACCCTCAAGTTGGACTGTATGCCTCCTTTTGTATCGCAGTGAGCATTGCTTTTTTTGGCGGTCGTCCAGCCATGATTTCAGCAGCAACAGGCGCGATGGCACTACTCATGATCACGCTGGTCAAAGAGCATGGCCTACAGTATTTACTGGCGGCAACCATTCTCACTGGTGTCATTCAGATCATTGCGGGATATTTTAAAGTTGCCAAACTGATGCGTTTTGTGTCGCAGTCGGTGGTGTATGGTTTTTTAAATGCGCTGGCGATTTTAATCTTCATGGCACAACTTCCAGAGCTCAGCCAAATGAATCACTGGGGTTATGCATTTGTCGCCCTTGGCCTCGCTGTAATTTATCTGTTTCCCTATCTGCCTAAAGTAGGGAAAACCATTCCTTCACCGCTCATTTGTATTCTCGTCCTGACCGCTTTGGCGCTGTTTTTAGGCACAGATATGCGTATGGTCAGTGACTTAGGTCATTTCCCCGATACTTTACCTATTTTTCTACTGCCTGATATTCCACTAACCCTTGAAACGCTGCAAATTGTCTTCCCTTACGCCATCACATTAGCGACCGTCGGTTTGCTTGAAAGCATGATGACCACCACAGTAGTGAATGAAGTCACAGGTACTGAAGGTGACCGTCATCAAGAATGTCGCGGACAAGGTATGGCCAATATTGTGAGCGGTTTTATGGGCGGTATGGCAGGCTGTGCAATGATCGGACAGTCTGTGATTAATGTCAGCTCAGGTGCACGTACTCGGCTTTCAACCTTAGTGGCTGGTGTGTTTTTACTGTGTTTGGTGGTGTTTTTTAAAGACTGGCTGTCTTATATTCCAATGGCAGCTTTGGTTGCCATTATGATCATGGTGGCATTTACAACCTTTCAATGGGACTCGGTTAAAAACTTCTCTAAACATCCGCTACAAAGTAATGTAGTGATGTTGAGTGTGGTGATCATTGTCTTAGCCACACATAATCTTGCCTTGGGTGTCTTTGTCGGAGTTTTACTGTCCGCATTATTTTTCATCAATAAACTAGAAAGTACGGTTCATGTTCAGTCTGAACTGCATAACCATACTCGTCGCTATGTGGTGAGTGGTCAAATTTTCTTTAGCAGCTCAGAGAAATTCTTTCAGTTTTTTGACTTTAACGAACATATTCAGAAGGTTGAAATTGAACTCAGCCATGCTCATATTTGGGATATGACTTCAGTCCAAATGTTAAATGCGGTAGTTGAAAAGTTTGAAGCCCAAGGTGTTGTGGTCGAGGTGTTAGGCTTAAATGAAGCCAGCACTACCCTCATTGACCGTATCAGCTCATAAAAGGTTTCAAATCATAAACAAAATAAAAGGGCGATGACGCCCTTTTATTGTCAATAAAGCGGATTAAGACTGATGCTTACGGCGTCTTAGACTGCCATACAAGGCCAAACTGATTAATCCTAATGCAGACCACAACCCTGTACTTCCCGCACTGGTTTTATCCTCATCGTTAACCACTGCATCGTTTAAGTCTAAATCCACAATCACAGGGTCATGGTCAGAAGAGCGGTAAGCATCGTCCGCATAGAATGCAGCAATTTGCTCCTCAGTTTTATATTCTTCGTTATAGTCTAGTGCCGTCGGTTCATCTGCATTGATATGCCATGCAAATGCTTTTTTCACCAAAGGATAAAGTGCTGCATCGGCAATCGCATGGTCTAAATTGCCTGCACCACCATAACCTTGAGCATTACTGGCTACGCCGAAAACATAGCTATAAGCTGCTTTCCCCTGACCAATTTTTTCATCATTCAACAGTACTTTATAGTTGGCTTGTTCAAGCGCCAAAATTGGATCTTCTTTGGCATAACTGTTCATATCCCCCAACAGTAAGACATTCGGTTTACTTACCTGTGTTGGATTTTTCGCGACCCATTGCATTAACGCTTGTACCGCTTTAACGCGGGTTGGATTCCAGCAACCTTGACCGTCGCCCTGATCTGCCTCTATCGAAGTTTTATCATCTGGACAGCTACCTTTAGACTTCAAATGGTTCGGAATAACTGTAAAAGTCTTCCCGCCTGATAAGGCTTGAAAGGTCTGCGCCATCGTGACTCGGTTTTTCTGACTCTGGTCATCAAAGACCGCTGCTTCATTGATTGGTTTGACCCGCTTAGCATTATAAATAATAGCAACAGCAATCGCATCGGTTCCAAGTTTGTCAGCATTCGGAGGCGTTACATATTTCCAGTCACTCCCCAGAGCTTGGGCTAAATAAGCAACTGCACTACGCTCGCCATAACCATTGTTGGCAATTTCCATCAGACCATAAACATCCGCATCAATCGCTTTTAATGCACTGACAATTTTCTGATGTTGCTTTTTAAACTCAGCTTCGGAACTTGCACCACGTTCCGTAGGAAAACCTTGTGCCAAACCATTGTCATAATTCAGTACGTTAAATGCTGCAACACGAACTTGCTGTGTAGCCTTTGCTGGAACGCTTGCACGTGGGTTTGTCGCGTCTAAGACTTGTGGCGCTGTTGCACCAAGCACAGGTTGAATTCGCCATTGGTTATAGCGGTATTCTAAAATGCCTTGTACATTTTGCAGTTGTGCACCTGTACGTAGGGTATTTTTAGCACTAAAGGACGTTGGCAACCACGGCGTTCTGTTCTGATTGTTATAGCCATCATCCAAAATGAGTTTAGAACGTAAATTCTGTTGTGCCAGTGCTTTGGCCTCGGTTGAATGGGCAGGATATAGATTGGTTGGAATATATAACCGCGCGGGGCTTAAAGCCAACTGACCATAACGCCCATAATCATAGTTTTCACTGACCGTTAGGGTTTGAGGAATATTGACCAACATGCCTTGATAGCGTTTTGGTGCATGGCCTGAAGTTTCAGTCAAATTATCAAAGGGCAAATTGATCGCCATTGGCTTAACCCAATCACTTGCCGAAGGATTACATACGTTTATATCGCTGCTTAAATCTTGAAGCTGTAATTGGTTTTGATAGGTTTTCAATTTGCCTTTGAAAATGACTTCCTGCCCGACTTGCCCACCTGTCACGCTACTTGAAGAGGGAACATAGACAAACACCGCATTACTGCTATTGGCTTTGGCTTGAGCATCTGGGGTTTGGACAAAGAAACCTGAAAAACCATTGTTATAACGATAATCAGCCGTGATTACGCCTTTCACCACATATTCCGCATCTTGCGCTGCACTTTGCAATGTCGCAATTGGGGTAGCTGTCGTACTACAGCTCACGGAGCTTAGAGGAGGTGCCGTATTTCCAGCAAGATAACTGGAAAATGCATTTCGGTCTGACCATTTTTCCCATGCCGATGCCAAATCAAACGGTGCGGTAACGTCAATCCCTGCACTGGAAACATGATTACTTAATAGTGTGCGTTTAAAACTATTCGCTGTTGCAACACTACCCCATCCAGTGCTTGGGCGTTCACCCACTGTGCCAAAGCGGTCAATCGCAACGCCATTATGATAAAGCACCAAAGTGTCGTCACCATTGAAAGCTAAGTTCGCCTGCTGTTGCACCGCATCGCCTAGAGCTTCTTTTAAAGCAGAATGCCCGACCAAATAATGCCCCTTTGCCGCCAATTGACCTGTCAAACTCACTGTCAAATTTGCACTGGTCTCGCCATTTGCGTATTGCTTGATCTGATATTCTGCCAAGTTGACTGTCGTCGGATCTGGATTATAAATTTCCAATCCTTTCTTATTTTTGCTTCCATCTACATACTGACTAAACAATAGCTGCGCATACGCAGGAAAGGAACAACCCGCCAAAATCAGGCTCAGGCTTAATATCTGTGGCTTAAAATTTTTCATCATTTTTTATCAATTGGTTAAATCAGATGGCAGGTTAATTTTTATTCGTTACATCATGATTAATAAATGATGACAATTTCTAGGCTGCGCAAACATGGTGGTGCTGAATTTAATAAATTCTGAGTAAAAAATTTGACTTGTCCTGCTCAGGACTTACAATACCGCTTTCGAATTTCTACATCTGCCAAAATTATGACGAATGATCAATTAGACCAGCAAGTCGTCGAGCTAGACAACTTAAATGAACACCGCGAAATTGTGACATTTATGCGTCGTTCATCTCCGCTGAACACCTCGCAACGCACTGCGCTTGAACAATATGGTCACATGATTTTGGAATATCCTGTAGGTGACTTACGCCAACAGTTTGAACATCCAGAGCGTCCGCTCACGGTTGAAATTGGCTTTGGTATGGGACGTTCATTGGTCTTGATGGCGCAGGCCAACCCTGAACGTAACTATGTCGGGATTGAAGTGCATGTTCCGGGGATTGCGCAATGTGTGTATGAAGCTGGAATTGCAGGTTTAACCAATCTTCGTCTTTTAGATGCAGATGCCATTCAAGTATTACGTGAAATGCCAGATAACAGCATCAACGCTGTGCAACTGTACTTCCCAGACCCATGGCAGAAAAAACGTCACTTCAAACGTCGTTTTGTGTCACATGACCGTATGCCACTGGTTGAGCAAAAGCTAGAAATGGGTGGCACATTCCACGCAGCGACAGACTGGGAACCGTATGCAGAATGGATGATTGATGTACTCGATAACCGTCCAAATCTTGAAAATATGGCAGGTAAAGGCAACAGCTACCCACGTCCAGACTGGCGTCCACAAACTAAATTTGAACGTCGTGGACTCGAAGAAGGTCATAAGATCAACGACTTCTTATTTAAGAAAATTAAATAAATTTTAGATCTCATAAAAATAGGGCCTAGAGCCCTATTTTTATGGCCGATGTTTTAAAACACATGCCGAATTTCAACCGTTGGATCATGTTCATCCAAACGTTTTGCCAAAATATGTAAACGTCGTGTCGGCACTGCGGGAAACAAATGATGCTCCACATGATAAAACATGTTGTAGGTCACGACCCGTTTAAACTCATTACGCACAGTACGCGCCATATACACATGATCTTCCGTATCATGATGCACCGTCCATACCGCAAAAAATGCCGTCATACATTGCCCAATCAACATGGCACTGACATGGTATTTTAAAATACTGATATCCAAGACCATAAAAACCAAAAACAATACAATGACGTTGGCAACCAGTTCAGCAGACATCCATTTTTTCTGGGTTTTAGTCCCAACCTCAAAGGCTTTTTTATGCAACATCCATGGAAAAACAGGGCCAAAAAGCAAAGCTTGCCACCACTTCATGGTTGCACTTTTCGCTTCAATATCTTCGTCCTGCATACAGTGCTGATGGTGGCGGAGGTGATTAATTTGTACCGCATGCATCGAACCGAGCATGACGATGCTCAAAACAAACATGACCCAATGGGTCGCAGGTCGGCTAATCCCTAAGGCAAAATGAAAAGCGTTATGCACCTGTCTGAGCCCTGTTAAGAAAAACATAAACGAGCAAAACAGCGCCAAGACATACCACTGTAAACTTGCAAAAATAAAAGAAACGATCAACCACGGTAAAGAGATAAATAACTCACTGATCACATCGGTACGGCCTAACTGAACGAGATCTTTCCACTGCACTTGTTCTAATAATGAATGTGAACGCATATACCCTCTATTTGTTTGTATTTATTTTAAGCAACACTGTACCGAATCTTAGGGCATAAAAAAAGCCACGTTTTCAGTGGCTTTGCTTGTTCTTTGTGACTTGCTTCTTCGTTTATTATATTGAATGTCAACTGTGACGTTGACTGATCTGCTGACTCATTAAGGCATACACTTCAGCAAGATCCGCTCGTTGAGCTTGCGCAAGCATCTGTTGATGCATCTGTAGAATATTCTGATCCTGACGCATCGCAGGGCCAGTTTGCATCTGCTTCGGGTCATTCTGTGTGGCTTTCTGCGCGGTTTCTAAAATCAAGGGGTATAACAGACTAAAATCGACCTGCTCTGCATCCACCACTTGTTTCGCCATGTCATAACAATAATTACTAAAATTACAGGCAAAGACAGCCGCTAAATGCAAACTTAGACGCTGCGCAGAGCTGTAGCTATACACGCGTTGGCTCAGGCTTTCTGCCAGTGTATGTAGTCTTTGAAGATCCGTATTTTCAGTGGCTTCTACAAACAACGGTGTATTTGACCAATCAATTTCACGTTCTAAGCTAAAGGTCTGTAAGGGATAAAAAACTCCTGCACGTGCATGTTGCGTAGACAAAACTGAAAGCGCTGTACTCCCCGAAGTATGTACAATCAACACATTCGGCAGATATTCAGTCAAGGCCGAAATCACACTCGGAATAGACTGATCACTTACTGCAATCATCACCAAATCCACATCAGCATTTAACTGCTTAAAATGACTGACCGCCTTTGCATGTGCAACTTGCGCTAAATCCGCAGCTTTGTCGAAGCTTCGGCTATAAATATTGACGATTTCATGCTGAGACATCAGGGCTTTGGCCAAATGATGAGCCACCCGCCCCGCTCCAATTAAACTGATCCGCATCTTCATTTCACTATTTTAAAGTGCCTACAGCATGCCAATAAAAAAAGGATGAAGCAATTCATCCTTTTTTATTAAATTGACACTGACCAACTAAAACTTACGCAGAGTCAAAATCTGTTCACTACGGCCAAATGGCCCTTGTTCATCGTGCAAAACCGCACTGGTTAAGCCAATACCATCATCACCATATTGCTGAGTCGCTTCCAAACCTAACCATTTCCCTTGGGGTAAACGGTATAAATGCAGTTGTAGGTCTAAATTGGGAAAGCCCCATCCAGATGCTGGATTTTGACGTGGCACAATACCATTGGCTGTGTCGACCATGCCCAATAAGCGCACAAAACTTGATGTGTCCTGAGCTTCCACCATGTCCAAATCATTATGTAACCAGACAATGCCTTTACCAGCACGGTGCCCTTCTGCCGCACGTGTCTCAATACTCTGGATATAACCACCCGGCCAACATTTCATCCCATCCCATACTGGCAAAGTTTCAGGATGTACAATCGATTGATCTTCTAGCCCTGCAATTGCACTGGTATCTTGCTTCATCATTTTCCAAGCACGGGCCACAATACAAGTCTTCCCGTTTGCCTGCATTTCCGCCTCGATCAGTTCAATGGTTTTTCCAGCACGAATGACACGGGTATGCACCGTAAACTCACCAAAAGCGATCAGTCCAAAAATATCTAAACTCACGCGTCCAATGCGCATCTCATCGCGTGGTTGAAACTGCTCTAACTCTGCACACAAAACCCCTGTTGCAGGTGCCATATGCTGTTCATGCGGGTTCCATGCGCCTTGTGCATGAATATTGGAAAGATAAGACGCCGTACAGCTCCCATCACTGTGCTGTTCACGATTTAAAAGTTGATAATAGGCTGCCATGTGTATTCCTTCATTCTTATCTTTAAAATGTATCTTTTCACTGCTATTGGTTTTTACTTTTGTGCAAAAAAACCATAATAATTCAACAGTTGACTATAAGTTCGTACTTCATGAAATCCAACTTTAGTCAGAAGCTCTCGCATCTGGTTGGCCGAAACCAAATAAAAATCTTGTTGCAGGCGCTCAATCATTTTTTCACTCTGTACCACCGTCAAACCATTGCTCTGACATAAGGTTTGTAAAACCTTGAGTTCAGTGTCATCACTAGAACGCATCAGGTCATAGCTCAGTAAAATAGCTTGTGTTTTAAGACAGCGTAAAATATCGGCAAAGAAGAATGGCTTTGCTTCAAGTGGAATAAAATGCGCCACCAATATGGCTAAAGCGGCATCAAACTGTACACTTTCCTGTAATGCCGTCGTATCACCATGCACAAAGTGAACACGCGTTAAATCACTATGGGTCTCGCTCAATAACTGCTGCGCTTTTTCAATCATGGTCAAAGATGGGTCAACAGCGGTAAAACTCCACGTCGGATGCTGCGCCAACAAATATGAAAGCTCATAACCTGTACCACACCCCACAATCAATACATGCGCATGTTCTGGTAGATGTGTTTTTAAAATGGCTTGAATTTGCAGATGAACCAACTCATAACCTGGAATGAGCTTACGAATATGTTGATCATAACCATCCACTACAGTTTGACTCTGAAAGTCTTTCGCCATTTTATTGTTCACTCATCTACTTTTATTCGTCGCCCTAAATCTACACGTTCATCACCGCATGTTCTAGCACTTAAGCCACAGCCATAGCATCGACCGTTAACTCAGCAAGTTGCGGTTTGGCTTTTTCTGCATGTAAACCCAGTTTTTGAAAGAGTTGTTGATCCTTGCCTTGTGCTGTATTTGGCGTAGTCAGCAATTTCTCACCAGAAAACAATGAGTTTGCACCGGCCATAAAAGCCAAAGCTTGATCGGCATCGGACAACGATTCACGTCCCGCGGACAGACGAATATAGCTTTTCGGCATAATGATGCGCGCTACCGCAATAGTGCGAATCCACTCTGTCACATCTAACTTTTCAACTTCTGCCAAAGGCGTACCTTGCATAGGAACCAGCATGTTGATCGGCACAGACTCAGGATGTATCGGTAAAGTTGCCAATTCAAACAATAAACCAATTCGATCTTTGGTCTCTTCACCTAGGCCAACAATCCCGCCACTACATACCTTTAAGCCTGCCTCTCGAACATGACTTAAGGTATCCAAACGGTCATCAAAACTACGGGTACTAATCACATTAGGATAGTACTCACGCGACGTGTCTAAGTTATGGTTGTAATAATCGAGTCCTGCACCTTTTAAACGTTCGGCTTGAAAGGCATTCAGCATGCCTAACGTCATACAGGTTTCTAAACCCAAAGCTTTAACTTCACGCACCATATCCAAGACATAAGGCATATCGCGCTCATGTGGATTTCGCCATGCCGCGCCCATACAAAACCGTGTAGAACCCGAGGCCTTCGCCTGCTGTGCTTCGCTAATGACCTTTTCAACCGCAATTCTTTTTTCAGCTTCAAGCTTTGAGTCATAGCGCGCAGACTGTGAACAGTATTTGCAGTCTTCAGGGCATTTTCCTGTTTTGATCGACAGCAAAGTACTGACTTGAATGGCATTCGCTTCAAAGTACTGACGATGAATTTGCTGTGCTTGAAAGACCAAATCTAAAAAAGGCTGTTGGTAGAGTGCTTGTATTTCAGCGCGAGTCCAATCATTTCTCAGGTGCATATGCTATTCCTTTTGCTTTTCACTTCGGACTTTCCTTTGGCTTTAACCCAGCAAAGGAAAGTCCGTCTTCAACCTTATGCGATTTCTTTCAAATCCAGTTTATTACGCATAAATTCCTGCAATTTAAACTTCTGCGCTTTGCCCGAAGCCGTCATTGGGAACTCATTAAAAAACCGTACATAACGTGGAACTTTATTGTGTGAAATGTGTTCCGCACAGTACTGACGGATCGACTCTTCAGTAATTTCATGATGCTCATGTAAAATAATACAAGCACACAACTCTTCACCATAACGTGCATCGGGCAGACCAATGACTTGGACATCACTGACATCAGGATGGGTATATAAAAAGTCTTCGATTTCTTTCGGGAATAAGTTTTCTCCGCCACGAATGACCACATCCTTAATTCGGCCTTTAATTTTCACAAAGCCAGCTTCATCCATTTCTGCGATGTCACCTGTATGCATCCAGCGTGCTGAATCAATCACTTCTTGCGATTTTTCATGGTCTTCCCAATACCCCAACATCACCGAATAGCCACGAACACACAGTTCACCCAACTGACCGCGCGGCACAACTTTGCCTTGTTCATCAACAATTTTAATTTCAAGATGTGGATGGACACGCCCTACGGTTCCGACTCGTTGTTCAACTGAATCTGAAGTTGAACTTTGTGCACTGACAGGTGCCGTTTCAGTCATACCATAGCAAATGGTAATTTCGGACATATGCATCCGATCAATAACACGTTGCATAATTTCACGTGGACAAGGACTGCCCGCCATAATGCCTGTACGTAAACTGGAAAGATCAAAGTCATCAAACTGTTCATGCTCTAAAATGGCAATGAACATGGTCGGTACACCGTATGCAGCCGTACATTTTTCTTGCTGAATGGCTTTTAACGTTTCTAAAGGATTGAACACCGCCGATGGATAGACCATGGTTGAACCATGCGTAATACAGGCCAAATTACCCATCACCATACCGAAACAGTGAAAGAGCGGTACAGAAATACAAACTCGATCGTTAGGACTTAAGTGAATGGCTTCACCAACAAAATAACCATTATTGAGAATATTATTATGTGTCAGCATTGTGCCTTTCGGGTTACCCGTGGTGCCCGAAGTAAACTGGATATTGATGGTTTCATCAAACTGCGATTCGCTTGCAACGAGCTCTAATTGATTGAGCTGTCTCTTGCTGGGGGGAGTGAGCAAATCACTAAAACGATGCAAACCCGTATGCTCTTCTTCATCAATTTTAATAATATATTTCAAATGTGGCAGTCGTTCTGCCTTTAACACTTTATTTTCAGCACCTTTAATTTCAGGGGCAATTTTCATTAGAATATCTTGATAATTCGTGCTTTTAAATTGCGATGCAATGACCAAGCCCTTACAAGAGACTTTATTCAACACATATTCGAGCTCATTACTTTTATAGGCAGGGTTCAAGTTGACTAAAATGATACCTGCTTTAAACGCAGCAAACTGGGTAATCGTCCATTCCACACAGTTCGGTGACCAAATCGCAAGTCGATCGCCTTTCTTCAAGCCCAGTTTTAGTAAACTACAGGCAAACGCATTGACCTGAGCTTGTAATTCCTTATACGTGAGTCTGACATTTTGATGCAGGCTGACAACAGCATCTTGTTCCGCATACTGCTGACAAGCCTGATCAAATTTCTCACCAATCGTCATGCCTAATAGGGGCTGACTGCTCGTTCCATAGGCATAACTTAACCGTTCTTGTGTCATCGAATCGATCTCCTTGATTCATTGTAATCTTGTTATTCAACTTTAATTGTTCTATGACTACTTCCCTTCAAACACCAAGCCTTTGTGTTCACACCTGCTACTATTTTTCCTCCTGAACCTGAACTGCATTGACACAAAATTCGGCAATTTGTTTCACAAAGTAGTCTTTATAGTTTTGATCAAACATCACATTTCGAGACGGATTTAAAGGCTCAATCACCACAAAAGTCATGGCGCCGACCACACAAAGTGCTGCGGTATTTAAATCTTCAAATCCAAACTCACCGTTAATTTTCCCTGCGGCCAGTATTTCTTTGATGCTCTGTTTAATCAGCTGTTTACTGCGAAAACGTTCATGTTCTAACTCAGCATCGACTGGCTCAAACATGAGTGAATACGCAAGTTGGGGGCTATTCATGGCACGTTTCACAAACGTGGTTACCGCCTTGTCCAATTTCTGTTTTGACGAGAGCTCACTTTCAGCAATGTGATTTAAAATTTTCACCTCATGCTGAATGGCCTCAGACAAAACCTCAATTAACACTTGGCTTTTGTTATCGAAGTATCGATACACCAAACCACTCGAAACACCCGCGCGTTCAGCAATTGCTTGAATTTGCGCGTCTTTAATCCCCCCTTGAGCAATAAGTTCACGAGCGGATTGCAAAATCGCTTCACGATTTTGTTCCATTCGTTCTTGCATCAACGATGATCTTTTATAACTCATAATTCTATTCTCAACCAGATAAAATGAATTGTAAATCAATTTGTGAATTTTAGTTCACTTTTTTAAAAATTCGATGTATTGTAAAAATCAAGCACAACAAAAATGCTTTATCAGGAACAATAAATACACTCATAGGACGAATGAAGAAATGACCCTACAAAGCTTAAATTTCGGTTTAGATGAAACACTCATTGCACTGCGTGATTCCGTTGCGGCTTTTTGTGCCAAGGAAATTACTCCTATTGCGCAACAAGTCGATCAGAACAACGAATTTCCAGCTCAGTTGTGGAAAAAATTTGGCGATATGGGCTTACTCGGTCTGACCGTCAGTGAAGAATATGGCGGTACAGGCCTAGGTTATTTGGCACATATCATTGCCATGCAAGAAATCTCACGTGCTTCAGCTTCGATTGGTCTTTCTTATGGTGCACATTCTAACCTATGTGTGAATCAAATTAACCGAAATGGCAGCGAGGAACAAAAGCAGCGCTATTTACCGAAGCTAATTTCAGGTGAATACGTCGGTGCACTTGCCATGTCTGAACCAAACGCAGGCTCAGACGTAGTCAGCATGAAACTCAAAGCTGAAGATTGTGGCGATCACTTTCTGTTAAATGGCTCAAAAATGTGGATCACCAATGGTGGTGATGCTGATGTGCTTGTGGTGTATGCCAAAACGGATCTGCATGCAGGCGCTAAAGGCATGACGGCTTTCCTTGTAGAAAAAGGCATGGAAGGTTTTAGCCACGGCACACATTTAGACAAGTTGGGTATGCGTGGTTCGAACACTTACCCACTGTTCTTTGACAACGTGAAAGTGCCAAAAGAAAACGTAATGGGCGGTGTTGGAAACGGCACGAAAGTGCTCATGAGTGGTTTGGACTATGAGCGTGCGGTTTTAAGCGCAGGTCCTTTAGGCATTATGGATGCCTGCATGGACACCGTGATTCCCTATATCCATGACCGTAAACAATTCGGCCAAGCGCTCGGTGAGTTCCAGTTGATGCAAGGTAAAATTGCCGATATGTATTCGACTTGGTTGGCATGTAAAGCGTTGGTTTATGCCGTGGGTGCTGAGTGCGACAAGGCTGACCATAGCCGTAGCCTACGTAAAGATGCAGCCAGTGCAATTTTATATGCTGCGGAAAAAGCCACGTGGATGGCAGGTGAAACCATTCAGACCTTAGGTGGAAATGGTTATATCAATGAATTTTCTGCAGGCCGTCTATGGCGCGATGCAAAACTCTATGAAATTGGCGCGGGAACTTCTGAAATTCGCCGTATGTTGATTGGCCGTGAACTGTTTAATGAAACAGCTTAACCCTCCACAACAATAAAAATGACAAGGATGTTCGTGATGAATCAATTACATAGCAAGATCAATATTCGAAGTGAAGACTTCAAAACCAACCAAACCGCGATGCAAAGCTTGGTCGATGACTTAAAGCAAAAAGCAGAACAAATTGCTTTAGGCGGCGGTGAAGCGGCGCGACAAAAACATTTGGCACGCGGAAAACTGTTAGCACGTGATCGTATTGATCAGTTAATTGATGCAGGCACGGCATTCCTTGAAATTGGTCAGTTGGCAGCACAAAACGTCTACGCAGACGATGTGCCTGCGGCTGGTGTCGTTGCTGGTGTAGGTCAGGTCAATGGTGTGACCTGCATGATCGTCGCCAACGATGCGACAGTAAAAGGCGGCACGTACTACCCACTGACTGTGAAAAAACACTTACGTGCTCAAGAAATTGCGGAGCAAAACCATCTGCCCTGTATTTATTTGGTTGACTCAGGTGGTGCATATTTGCCGATGCAGGATGAAGTTTTCCCTGACCGTGATCACTTTGGCCGTATTTTCTATAACCAAGCACGCATGTCGAGCATGGGAATTGCCCAAATTGCGGTGGTAATGGGCAGTTGTACAGCTGGGGGGGCATACGTACCTGCCATGTCTGATGAAACTATTATTGTGCGTAACCAAGGGACGATTTTCTTAGGTGGCCCACCGCTGGTGAAAGCTGCAACAGGTGAAGTGGTCAGCAGTGAAGACTTAGGTGGTGGTGATGTGCATACTCGCCTGTCTGGTGTGGCGGATCATTTGGCTGAGAACGACGAACATGCCATTGCCATTGCTCGTAACATCGTAGCCAACCTGAATAAAACACCACATACGCGTGCAACAGAGATTGAAGAACCATTATTTGATGCAACAGAACTGTATGGTGTTGTGCCAAGTGATGCACGCAAACCATTCGATATTCGTGAAGTAATTGCGCGCATTGTCGATGGTTCACGTTTTGATGAATTCAAAGCTCGCTTTGGCACCACCTTAGTCACTGGTTTTGCCAAAATCTATGGCATGCCCGTTGGCATTATTGCCAACAACGGTATTTTATTTTCAGAGTCTGCACAAAAAGGGGCTCACTTTATTGAGTTATGTACGCAGCGCAATATTCCCCTCCTGTTCCTCCAGAACATCACTGGCTTTATGGTCGGTCGCCAATACGAAAATGAAGGCATTGCCAAAAATGGCGCCAAACTGGTCATGGCTGTTGCAACCGCAAATGTCCCGAAACTTACCCTTGTGATTGGTGGTTCATTTGGTGCAGGCAACTACGGTATGTGTGGTCGTGCCTATTCTCCACGCTTCATGTGGACATGGCCCAACTCGCGTATTTCGGTCATGGGTGGTGAACAAGCGGCAAGTGTATTATCGACCTTAAAGCGTGATCAAATCGAAAAACGTGGCGAGTCTTGGTCTGCGGCAGAAGAAGATGATTTTAAACAACCTTTCCGCGATCAGTTTGAACGTCAAGGCCATCCATATTATGCATCGGCGCGTTTGTGGGATGACGGTGTGATTGACCCTGCACAAAGCCGTCAGGTGCTCGGTTTAAGTTTAGCCGCAGCTTTAAATGCACCCATTCAACCGACCAAATTCGGCGTGTTCCGCATGTAGGAGATGAGCGATGAGCTTTCAATATTTACAACTCGAACAACGCGACCAAGTGGCAACGGTATGGATTAATCGTGCAGAAATGCATAATGCCTTCAATACTCAAGTGATTGAAGAACTGCACCGCTGCTTTAGCGAACTCAATACACGTGATGATGTCCGTGTCGTGATTTTAGCAGGACGTGGCAAAAGCTTCTCGGCGGGTGCTGACCTGAACTGGATGAAAGAAGCAGGACAAGCCTCACAGGCTGAAAATGAAGCCGATGCATTAAAACTAGCGAAAATGCTACAAAGTTTAGCAACATTAAAACAACCAACCATTGCCCGTGTGCAAGGCATTGCTTTTGGTGGTGGGATGGGACTGGCTTCTGCCTGTGATATTTGTGTCGCAAGCAGCGATGCTAAGTTTGCGACCTCTGAAGTGCGCTTAGGTTTAGCCCCTTCAACCATTAGCCCTTATGTGATTCGTGCGATTGGTGCACGTCAGGCTTCACGCTACTTTTTAACCGCAGAACGTATTTCTGCGGAACAAGCCCTGCACATTGGTCTAGCGCATGTGGTGGCCGATGCTGAACAGTTAGATGAAAAAGTCGCAGAAATGGTCGATGCCTTACTTTTGGGTGGGCCAGAAGCACAAACGGCTTCAAAACAACTCATCCAAATGGTCGACCAGCAAGTGTTAACCGAAGCATTATTGTTGCAAACCGCACAACATATTGCCCATATACGCCAAGGATCAGAGGCGAAAAATGGCTTAAATGCTTTTTTAAATAAACACAGTCCAGTCTGGATCAAGACGACGGCATAACAACAAGAAAGGATATCGATATGTTTAATAAAATCTTAATTGCAAACCGTGGTGAAATTGCTTGTCGTGTGATCCGAACTGCAAAAAAAATGGGCATTGCCACCGTTGCAGTCTATTCAGATGCTGACGCTCAGGCACAGCACGTGCAACAAGCCGACGAAGCCATTTATATCGGCGAATCCCCTGCTGCACAAAGCTATCTACAAATTGAACGTATTATCCAAGCTGCCTTAGATACAGGCGCAGAAGCAATTCATCCAGGTTATGGCTTTTTATCTGAAAATGACCAATTTGCCAATGCCTGCCAAAAAAACAACATTGTCTTTATTGGTCCACCTGTAGATGCCATTATAGCTATGGGCCTAAAAGCCACCTCTAAATCTTTAATGGAAAAAGCAGGCGTACCGCTGACACCGGGCTACCATGGCACTAACCAAGATCCTGACTTTTTAAAACAACAAGCCGATGCCATTGGCTACCCTGTGCTGATTAAAGCCAGTGCTGGCGGTGGTGGTAAAGGCATGCGCTTGGTTGATCGCGGCGAAGACTTTTTAAGCCATTTGGCTTCATGTAAAAGTGAGGCGCGTTCAAGCTTTGGCAATGACGATGTTCTGGTTGAACGCTATGTGGTACAACCGCGCCATATTGAAGTGCAAGTTTTTGGTGATACACATGGTAACTATGTGCACCTCTTTGAACGCGATTGTTCGGTACAACGTCGCCATCAAAAAGTATTAGAAGAAGCACCTGCACCCCAAATGGCAGAGCCAAAACTCGAAGCCATGCGCCAAGCCGCTATTGATGCAGCACGTGCAGTGGATTATGTCGGTGCAGGGACAGTTGAGTTTATTGTGGAACAAGACGGCACGGCGTATTTCATGGAAATGAATACCCGTCTGCAAGTTGAGCATCCTGTAACAGAGATGATTACAGGGCAGGATTTGGTGGAATGGCAACTACGTGTAGCTTTTGGTGAACCACTGCCTAAACAACAACACGAACTCAGTATTCATGGTCATGCATTAGAAGCGCGTGTCTATGCTGAAGAACCTGAAAAAGGTTTCTTACCTGCAATTGGTAAAATCCACTACCTGCACTACCCTCAGCAAAATGAGCATGTCCGCGTAGACAGTGGCATTGTTGAAGGGGATGAAATCACGACCTTTTACGACCCAATGATTGCCAAATTAATTGTTTGGGCAAAGAATCGTGAAGCAGCACTCACCCAAATGCACCATGCACTGAGTCAGTTTCATGTCGATGGCTTGGGCAATAACATTGCATTCTTAGACCGTTTGGTCCGTTCAGAATCGTTTAAAACCGCCAACCTAGACACCAACTTAATTCAACGTGAAGAAGCGTTTTTACTGCAACACAATGAAACAGCCTCTTCAGAGCTCATCATCACGGCGGCATTGATTGAACTCTTGTCCCGTTTTGCCAGCAATAAAACAGCTGCAAATCCTGTATGGCAAGCCGAGTCTCTATGGCGTTTAAATATTAATGCCAGCTATGCCATTAAACTGGCACTGAACGATGAAGAACATAAAGTTTATTTCAGCCCAACGGCAAAAGGCTTTACAGCTAAGTACAATGGAAAGAGCGTTTTCATTCAAGGTGAATTGTTAGAGGCACATTTAGCTAAAATTGAATGTGCAACAAGCAAAAAGACCTATGCTTATAGTTCAAATGCACAGGGCCTAACCCTGTATGCAGACGGTCAAAGCTATAAATTTGCACATATTCAGCCTAACTTTAATACGGAAGATGATGCTTCTGATGCCAATAACTTAAAAGCACCAATGCCGGGTGTGATTACGCAAGTCTTGGTACAAAACAACAGCGCAGTGAAAAAAGATGATGTCCTCCTCACGCTGGAAGCGATGAAAATTGAATATTCAATTCGTGCTCCACATGATGGCATTGTCTCTGCAGCTTACTTCCAAGTCGGTGATCAGGTCAAAGCGGGTGATGAATTGGTTGAGTTTTCAAGCTTGGAAGGTGCCGCATGAATGAATTTGTCAGAATTGTCGAAGTCGGACCGCGAGATGGTTTGCAAAATGAAAAGACACCGCTCACCTTGGATGACCGTCGTAAACTGATTTTAGATTTAATGCAGACAGGACTCAGTGCCATTGAAGTGGGTTCTTGCGTCTCTGCAAAGTGGGTTCCACAAATGGCACAAAGTGACGAACTCTTTGCCAGCTTACCCAAAGATCCGAATATCAGTTTTAGTTTACTGACCCCGAACTTGAAAGGGTTTGAGTCTGCTTTGGCCGTCGGCTGTCAGGAGGTTGCCGTTTTTACCGCAGCCTCCGAAAGCTTTACCCAAAAAAACATCAATTGCTCCATTGATGAAAGCTTTGAAAAATTTGCAGACATCATGACTGCGGCGAAAGCCCATAACATCAAAGTGCGTGGTTATGTGTCTTGTATTGTCGACTGCCCCTATGAAGGCGCAATTGCACCGAGCAAAGTTGCACACGTCAGTCAACGTTTGCTGGACATGGGCTGCTATGAAGTGTCCTTAGGTGAAACGATTGGTACGGCGACACCAGACCGCGTGAAAAAAGTCTGGCAGGCATGTTTAGCTGAAATGGATGCCGCGAGTTTAGCAGGACATTTTCATAATACCTATGGCATGGCCATTGCCAATATTTACCAGTCTTTAGAACAAGGCATTCGTGTATTTGATTCGTCCATTGCAGGTTTAGGCGGCTGCCCTTATGCCAAAGGCGCATCGGGCAATGTCTCCACAGAAGACCTTTACTACCTACTCTCCAACATGGGCTATGACACAGGGATTGATCTTGATGCACTGATGATTGCCAGCCAAAACATCAGCCAAGTACTACAACGCACCAATCCATCTAATTATGCCAATGCCTACTGGCAAAAGCGCTGTGCCTAAGCCATTCAATTGATAACGAGAACACTATGGTCAATAAAGTTTATTCAAGTGCAAAGGATGCACTGCAAGATGTGGTTCAAGATGGTCAAACCCTAGCGGTTGGTGGCTTTGGTTTATGCGGTATTCCAGAAAGTCTGATTACGGCCTTAAAACAAACGGGCGTGAAAAACCTCACCTGTATTTCAAACAATGCAGGCGTCGATGGTTTCGGCTTAGGCCTCTTATTAGAAAGCAAACAAATCAAAAAAATGATTGCCTCTTATGTAGGTGAAAACAAAGAATTTGAACGTCAGTTCTTAAGTGGTGAGCTTGAAGTGGAGCTTACCCCTCAAGGCACGCTGGCAGAAAAACTCCGTGCTGGAGGTGCAGGTATCCCTGCCTTCTTTACCGCAACAGGCGTCGGCACACTCATTGCCGAAGGCAAAGAAGAGCGTGAGTTTAATGGCAAACCATATATTCTAGAAAACTCGCTCACCGCAGACATTGCACTCGTGAAGGCATACAAGGCCGATACTGCAGGTAACTTAATTTTCCGTAAAACCGCACAAAACTTTAACCCTGTATGTGCGATGGCTGGAAAAGTCTGCATTGTCGAAGTTGAGGAAATTGTTGAAATTGGCGCTTTAGACCCAGACCAGATTCACCTGCCGGGTATTTATGTCAATCGGATTGTGCTGAATGCAACCCCTGAAAAACGTATCGAACAACTCACATTAAAAGAGGAGGCTTAACCCATGGCTTGGTCTCGTAATGAAATGGCACAACGTGCAGCGCTTGAGCTGGAAGATGGTTTTTATGTCAATTTAGGCATTGGCTTACCCACACTGGTGGCCAACTATATTCCTGAAAACGTCAACGTCTGGTTGCAGTCTGAAAATGGATTGTTAGGTATTGGCGAGTTTCCAACAGCCGAAACAGTCGATGCCGATTTAATCAATGCTGGAAAACAAACTGTTACTGCACGTCAGGGCGCCGCATTTTTCTCTAGTGCAGATTCTTTTGCCATGATCCGTGGAGGTCATGTCAATATCGCCATTTTAGGGGCAATGGAAGTCTCACAAAATGGCGATTTGGCCAACTGGATGATTCCGGGTAAAAAAGTCAAAGGCATGGGCGGTGCGATGGATTTGGTTGCTGGAGTACAAAAAGTGGTGGTGCTCATGGAACACTCTGCAAAAGATGGTACACCGAAAATTGTCGAGCAGTGTAGCCTGCCCCTGACAGGTAAAAATGTCGTACATCGCGTGATTACTGACCTCGGTGTCATGGACATTACGCAGGAAGGTGTGAAATTAGTTGAACTGGCGAAAGATGTCAGTTTTGAAGACATTCAAAAAGTGACAGGTGTTGCTCTGATCCGCTAATTCGACATCATTTATACAATAGAAAAATAATCCAATGCCTTTAAAGCAGCGATCCTGTTTTAAAGGCATTTCTATCAGCACGGATAGGCTGAATCAAAAATTCATACCTCATAGATAAAAATGGAATCAATGCATGGAAAACTCTCAAAATATTTTGCAACGTTTTGCACTACGTGTCAGTGATTGGTCGGAGAAATGGTTTCCAGACTCTTATATTTTTGCCCTATTGGGTGTCGTGATCGTCGCGATTGCTTCGATCAGCATTGGCGCACCTGCCAAAGATGTCGCAGTGTCCTTTGGTGATGGTTTTTGGAGTCTGATCCCTTTTACCTTACAAATGTGTATGCTGATTGTGGTTGGTTATGTGGTTTCTGTTTCAAAGCCTGTAGAGCTGCTGATTCAAAAAATGGCCCGAATTCCCCATAGTGGTCGCGGTGCAATTGTGCTTGTTGCCACGGTCAGTTTATTAATTTCGCTGATTAACTGGGCCATGAGTACGGTACTGACTGCCCTGCTGGTGATTGCTTTAGCTAAACGCAAAGAACTGAATATGGACTATCGTGCTGCTGCTGCTGCCGCGATTATTGGTATGGGGGCGACGTGGGCCTTAGGTATTAGTTCTTCTGCGGCACAACTGCAAGCCAACAAAGCCAGCCTGCCCGAATCGATTTACAATCTAACCGGTGTGATTCCCTTCACCGAAACCATTTTCTTGCCTCAGTCGATGATCATGACGGCTGTATTGATTATTGCCTCGATTGCTATTGCATTTTGGTCTGCACCCAAAGGGCAAGACATTAAAACCATTGATCAATTCCCCATCCAGTTTGAGGAAGAAGCTAAACCGACAGCAACCACAAAACGCCCAGGAGACTGGTTAGAGAACTCGCCTTTATTGAGTATCTTGATTGTGCTCTTGGGTCTGGTTTGGATGTTCAATGAGTTCAGCAAAAGCAATCCGATCTTGGCTATTTCAAGCCTAAACACCTACAACTTTATTTTTCTCATGCTGGGTATTGCACTGCATGGTACGCCACGAAATTTCCTCAATGCTGTCACCAAAGCCGTGCCAGCAGTCTCAGGTGTCCTGATTCAGTTTCCACTGTATGGCAGTATCGCCTTTATGATGACGCAAGCCTTGAACAGTCATGATTTGTCGCTATCACATTATATTGCTGAGTTTTTTGTTTCGATTGCCTCCAAAGAGACCTTTGCCATTGTGATGGGCTTATATTCTGCCATTTTAGGCTTTTTCATTCCTTCTGGCGGTGGTAAATGGATTATTGAAGCACCCTATGTCATGCAAGCTGCACATGATTTAAAAGTGCATTTGGGCTGGTCGGTGCAAATCTATAATGCTGCTGAAGCCTTGCCGAATTTAATCAACCCATTTTTTATGCTGCCCATGCTTGGCATTCTCAAATTAAAAGCCAAAGATGTGATTGGCTTTACCGTCACTCAATTGGTTTTCCATCTGCCTTTGGTGCTGTTCCTACTTTGGATTTTAGGTCGTAGCCTGACCTATATGCCACCTACCTTCTAAACGAGGGACAAAAAACACAATCTAAATAAAAAAGGACGAATCATATTCGTCCTTTTCTCATTCTATAAAGCGTATTTTTAATGTAGTCCAATTAATTAAACACATTATTTAAATACACAATGCGCTCATTAGTTTTTTGGTTAAAGCACTTGGTATATTGCAATTGTTGATCTTGGGCACGTAAAGCATCATCCCAATATTGCGACTGCTTTTGATAGGTTTCTTTTTCACTATCCGTCATTTGGTAGACACTTTTTTGGGAAATCACTTTACAGTCCACATCACGCTTTTCAAACCACTCCGTTTGGTCTTGTTGTAGCTGCTGTTTTTGTTCCTCAGTGAAATTGTCCCAAGTTTGGTTCAGACGTTCCACCACTTTGACTTGGTCAGCGTCCAATTCCTTCTTACGAATATTCATGGCTTTCTGTGCCAGTTCCATCTGCGCAACTTCTTGCTCATTATATTGTTTTATATTCTTTTGTATTTCTGCATTTTCTTTTTCATATGCCGCAAACTGAACCGCATGCTGAGTCACCAACACTACACCATCAATCACGCCATTTTGATTGGGTACATTCAGGCTAATGCCTTCTTTATCCGTTTTAATGATGTTATAGCTAAATGCACCTTGTAGCTGATCATTGTCTAAGTTGAGTGAATATTCCCCCTCTTCTAAGACATCACGCAAAGTACTTTGATAACCGTCCTCACACTCTTCGCATGGACGCGCTAAAAACGCATTTTCAGCACGTTTCTGTAACCCTTTCGGGAAAATCACCACCAACTGGCTTTCGCAGTCCAATTGCTTCGCTGTATCAGGCTTTTCTGTGGTCGTTGAAATCCCTTTAATTTCAAAGCGAATACCGTTATTAATCTGCGTTAATAATTTTTCATCGGCCTCATATTCACGGCTATCACGCAGACGGCGGTCTAGGGCTTTTAAGTATTCAGCTTTTAAATGCGCTTGAATTTGTTCGACATTGGCAGGAGCCGTACAACTCCAATCTGACATCTCTTGCGGTTCAGCAACCGTTTCTGTTTTATTCTCTGTTCGGTTACAAGCACTTAAAAATAAACTGCTCAAGATTAGACTGGCAAAAATTGTTTTCTTCATCATTGTTATAAAACCATAAGGCTGTTGTTTTTCGCAGCGTATTTAACCAAAAAATAAGCTTTTATGCGAGTAGCTATATAAAAGAACCCTGCCGTAGCAGGGTTAAAACATCGCTTAGTTGACCTTTTCAACACCACGATCATCCACTTCACGCACCACACCAGAGTCTGTATTTAAAACCTCAAACTCGATACGGCGGTTTTTAAACTTACCTTCATCGGTTTGATTGTCTGCTATTGGCTTTTCTTGACCATAACCAATCGCTCTCAACTGCGCAGGATCGACGCCTTTAAAAATTAAATAATCCACCACCGCTTGTGCCCGATTTTGCGACAAAGTTTTATTGACTGCCGCATCTCCCGTTGCATCTGTATGCCCCATCACGGTAAGTTTGACTTGCGGTGCTTTTTGCATCAGCGCTGCGGCCTGATCCAAGATCGACTTATTGGCATCAGGTATCGTCGATGAAGCTGTATCAAAGTTAATAATTTGCAAATTCAATGCCGTGGCAACGTCTAGTGCTCGAACTTGCTCAGGATTAATTTCTGCCAGCGCACGCTCAGCATCACTAATACTGGTATCCACGGCACGGTTTACATCCAGTGGTTGCTGAGTCACAACTGTCATATTACGCAGTAAAGGTTTAATTTGATCTGCCACTTTAAGTGCATTGGCTGGATCTTGTGATTGAATCGATAACTGATTGCCAAACCATGTTAAATTTATATTTGGCACACCTTTCAATGCACTGATTACACTGGGTATCGCATCTTGGTCGATAAATTCAGTGTGATACATACTCTGCATATCTGCACCACAGCCGATGCTGTTATTAAAAATTTGCTTTACTTCTTTTTGTAAAATTTCAACATAAGCTGCATTGGCTGAGAAAATTTGGCAAGTGACCAAGTCTCCTGTTGCCCCTGTGGTGATTTGAAATTTAGCAGGTTGGCTGGCATTCACATTTGCAGCAGGTGCTGTTTCAGTTGTGGCCTTTTCGGTACAGGCTCTAAAAATAAAAGCAAACAATGCCGCAAAAATAATTAAAGCCAAAACTGGCAGTAAAAATGACCGTTTCTCATCTACTTTTGTGGCATGTACACTTGCAGGTGCGACATGTGTAGCCTGTCCTTGTAAGGTATTTACCCCTAATCCAGCCAGTAACGCGCTTGCCCACTCAGGTAATGCACGACCAATGCAATCTGTGTTCACCTCTAGTAAATGGGAAATCGCTTCAGGTTCTGAAGAGCCTGCCTCAGTGGCTAAAAATGCTAATGTAGGTGTAATCGAACGGCTCAAGGTACTTTCAATTTCATCTGCGGGTGCTGCCCCGCGGACATGATCCAAAAACTGTTGCTTGAGACTGACATTCGATGCAAAAGCATCATTAAGACGTGGATTCAACTGCTGTTGAAATGCAGGAATCAGTTCAGACTTTGACTTTAATATAGACAGTAAAATTGGTAAAAAGGATTGAATTGCTTGATTTTTTTCAAGTAAATGTTGTGTATCACCCTCTAAAACAATTGCAGAGACATTTTGTTTTAGTAAATCCATAAAATCGACATTCATGAAGTCTTACCCCACTTTTTCTCATTGTTTTCATCGTCATTTTTCAGTTTATCTGTTCATTTTTTATACTTTGTAAAATATTGTATTTGCATCAGTTTTATCTAGGCCCAATAAAAAAGCCAGCCGAAGCTGACTTTTTAATCCACGTTTAATGCAATGTTTAAGCTGCAAAAGTTTTTAGAACTTTTCCTTTCACCACTTGATTGATCAAAGGTGTATTTTTACCTTGCGACAAAATATTGTCTTTATTCACAATCCAGTCTAACTCAGGATCAACCAATACCCAGCCTGCTTCAGCAGTCCAACGTTCAAGCATATTGGCTACCGTGGCAGGTGCAATCGTGACTTTTTCGACCCATTCCAAAGGGCTAAATAAACCTTCACGTACCAATTGCACACCGAAAGCTACATAGGTATCAAAAGCAGTGATGCCCGGTTGCGTTTCAGCAAATGGTGCTAGCTTTGCAGAACTGCTTAACGGTTCATGATGTGTACAAATCGCATCGATCACTCCACTTTTCACACCTTGGCGAAGGAGCTCTTTATCCGACTCAGCACGTAACGGCGGACGGACATGTGCAAGTGAGTTGAAGCCATCAATCAGCTGATCTGTTAAATGCAACTGATGCATTGCTACATCGCATGTGACTGGCAGGCCTTTATCTTTAGCGATTTTGATCAAATCGACAGAAGCACCTGTAGACAATAAGCCAAAGTGAGCACGAACACCCGTCGCTTCAATCATTAGCAAATACTTGGCAATCGCAATGGTTTCGGCAATCGCAGGGATGGTTGGTAAGCCCTGACGCGATGCCACAAAGCCCTCATGGACACAGCCATCTTTGGCAATTTGCGGTTCTTCGGCATAAAACACCACCGTCATACCAAGGCCTGCTGCGTATTCTAAAGTGCGCAGCACCACATCGTCATCTGCAAAAGGCGCATTGGCATTTGAAACGGCTGAACAACCGCCCTTTTTAAGACCTGCCATATTTGCAGGTTGCTTACCTTGTAAGCCTTGGGTTTGAGCACCAATCACTTCAAGATAAATACCGCCATCCAGCATCGCTTTTTCCATCAGACCATGAATCAAAGCACCATTGTCTTGCACAATCGGTTTTGAGTCTGGCGGTGTAAACACATGCAAAATACCATTTTCACGCGCAGCACGACCTTCTGATTTTAATGTCCCGTGCTGTTGCTGACCTGGCTCACGTAGGCGTGCACATAAGTCCACCATGGTTGGCATCAACCACTTGCCTTGACCATCAATTGTTTCAGTGACATTGGCTGTTTCAGCAACCAACTTGCCATTTTCGATATATATCGTTTGAACCGCATCTGTTTGATGAATTGGGTCAAGAACACGTACATTTTCAATTTTTACAACAGTCATGACTTATTCCTTATCCCGCAATCGCGTCTAACAAACCTTGCTCTTGCAGTTGACCTTGCATTGCAAGCGCCAAAACTGCCATACGTACAGCAATCCCGTTGGTCACCTGATTTAAAATCACAGACTGTGGACCATCGGCAATACTGGAATCAATCTCTACACCACGGTTCATAGGCCCCGGATGCATCACGATGCAATCAGGTTTTGCCATCGCAAGACGTTCTTTGTTTAAACCGTACATTTTGTAGAATTCAGCTTGAGATGACAGCGCGGGCGAATCAATGCGTTCATTTTGAATGCGTAAGGTAATAATCACGTCGCAGTCTCGGATCCCTGCTTCCATGTTATTAAATAGACGCACGCCTTCGCCATATTCATCAAAGCCGTATGGCAGCAGCGTGTTCGGTGCAATTACACGAATGTCTTTACACCCCAGTGTTTGTAATGCAGCAACATCTGAACGCGCCACGCGTGAGTGTTTAATATCACCAATGATGGCAATTGAAATATCTTCAAATTTCTTTTTGGTTTCACGGCGAATGGTCAGCATGTCCAACATAGCTTGTGTTGGATGCGCATGACGGCCATCACCTGCATTGATAATTGCGACATGCGGACAAACGGTTTGGGCAATAAAATGTGCCGCACCCGACGAAGAATGACGTACCACAAAAATATCCGCAGCCATCGCTTCTAAGTTCCACAAAGTGTCTCTGAGCGTCTCCCCTTTGGAAGTACTTGAACGTGCGATATCAATATTTAATACATTTGCAGAAAGACGTTTTGCCGCTGCTTCAAAAGTGGTACGAGTACGGGTTGAGTTTTCAAAGAAAAGATTCATTACCGTTCGACCTTCTAAGAGGTTGTTGGTAATCAGCTGATTTTGGTCATTAAAAAAGGACTGCGCGGTGTCCAATATTTTTGTAAGAGTTTCTTTAGAAAGACCTTCGATGGTGAGGAAGTGTTTGAGATGACCATCTTGGTTGAGTTGAATCTGACTCGGAGTATGCAATGCTGCCAAGTGCATGAGAGATTCCTTGTACGTTAAGTTAACGCATTATACAGATTTTCTTTTTGATTTGGACCTCAGTTTAAAACAATTGCCTTAATTATCATCGGCTTCAAAACTAAGATTATGAAATTCTTATCTATTATTTCAACCAGTTAAATTAAACCATCAAAGGCTAAATTAGCCAAATTCAGAGTTCATCAAATTGCTATAAATATCAATTCTATAGAGTTTCTTATCTCATTTATCCCAAGCGGACATTTTAAAAAGCTCTCTTGCGAGAGCGATCCAACTTCAGCGATTCTTATCGTAAAGCGCCAATATAGTGATGTGACACCTGGGCACGGTAGATTTCTTCTTCAGTGGCTTCCAACTCATGTCGTGTCGTGTCGACCTGTTTAGGTTTTTCGATCACGGCGGTTTCTTCATAGTTAAAAACATCCATGACACTGTCTAAACGACTCACCAATCGAATCAGTTCAGCATCTTCTGTACTTAAAGCAAGCTCTGCCATTTGACGTGCATAACTTGGATTTTCCACCAAATACATCACATCAATTACACGCCCCGATACACGGCGCAGACGTGCATAAAGTAAAGTTGCAATTGAAAAAGCATCAGCATGACTTACAACACCGCGATCTAACTTGGTCGACATATTCATCCCCTTTCAAGTGAAAAATATTTACTAACGATCTATCAGAAATCAGTCAGCAAATTAAACTTGCAAGGATTTAGCAAAATACGTACCAAAAACGTTATTGTTCACATGGTGATTCATTTATTTTGATATTTCCGCTGAGTAGAAGCATATTTAAAAAACCATTCAGAGGCAAAATACGTTAAACTTTAGCGAGTTTATTTTGTTTTATTTTGGTCTCTCAAATTTATGAAAACCGCTTCGCGTTTAAGCAGCTATTGGGTTACGTGTGCCGATGGCTTAGAAACCTTACTCCAAGAAGAATTAGAAGGTTTAGGTGTTCAAAACATTGAACGTTTTCCTGGGCGTTTAGTTTTCAAAGGTACACTGGAACATGCCTATCGCATTTGTATGTGGTCGCGTCTTGCGTCGCGTGTACTCACACCAATTCATGTCCATGAGCTGGAATTTAGCCATGACGCACGTGATGTTGCTGAAGAGCTCTACGAAGGTGCAATGAACTTTGATTGGTCGCTGATTTTTGCACCACAAAGCACCTTCGCCGTTCGTTTACATATTGAACGTGAAATTAAGGTGAACAGCCAGTTTGCAACTTTACGTGTAAAAGACGGTATCGTCGATTCATTCATGGAAGCTGTCGGTAAGCGTCCAAGTATTGATATTAAGCAACCTGAAATTACCATTTATGCACTCGCAGGAAAAACTGAACACACATACTGTTTAGACTTATCTGGTGATTCATTGCATAAACGTGGCTACCGTCGTTATATGACCGATGCCCCAATTAAAGAAAACTTAGCCGCTGCGATTTTACAAAAAGCCAAGCTCCTTACAAAAAGACCCGATATTTTCCTTGACCCAATGTGTGGTTCTGGGACGTTCATTATTGAAGCATTGATGATGCTGACTGACCGCGCACCTGGTTTAGTTCGTCGTTTCGGTTTCAATGGCTGGAATGGCCATGACCATGATCTGTGGATGAGCATTAAAGCGGAAGCAGCTGAACGCCATCAAACAGCCTTGGAACAACCTCTCCCTAAGTTCTACGCATTTGATGCAGACTGGGAAGCAGTAAAAGCCACCAAGCAAAATATTATTGCTGCTGGTTTTGAACGTGTACTTGACCAGATCCAAATCGAAGAACGGACTTTAGCAGACTGGCCAAACTTTGAAGCCGAAGGCAAAACAGCCTTTATTGTGACTAACCCACCTTATGGTGAGCGTTTAGGTGATAAAGCCTCAAACCGTGCTTTATATTTAGGCTTATCTGCTTTACTGCAAAAGAACTTCCCAAATCAAACCGCAGCAGTTATCGCTGCAGCCGTCGAGCAAGCCGATGTATTGGCGCTGAATGACCCACAAACCATGCGTTTGATGAATGGTAAACTGCCAATTTACGTGCGTTCAGGTTCAGTTAAACCTGTTGCAGTGATCAAGCCGTTCTTGGAAACATGGCAACCGCAACAGTTTGAAGCAATTGAAGGCGCTGAAGACTTTGCTAACCGTTTACAAAAGAACATGCAGACCTTAAAGAAATGGGCAGTAAAAGAAAACATTCACTGTTTACGTTTATATGATGCCGATCTTCCTGACTTTAACGTCGCAGTCGATTTGTATGGTGAACGTTTACACGTCCAAGAATATGCACCACCGAAAAAAATCGATCCTGAAAAAGCCAAGAAACGTTTCAATCTTGCTTTACAGGCGATTCGTGCGGTGACAGGTTTAGGCCGTGATGCGATCTTTATCAAAACACGTGCTCGCCAAGAAGGTAAAACTCAATATACCAAGCAAAGTACTGCTTCTAAGCGTTTTATCGTGCAAGAAGGCAAAGCAAAAATCTTAGTGAACTTAACCGATTACTTAGATACCGGCTTGTTCCTCGACCACCGTCAAATCCGCTTACGCATTGCGCAAGAAGCGCGTGGTAAGCACTTTTTGAACCTCTATAGCTATACCTCTACAGCCAGCTTACATGCAGCTTTAGGCGGTGCGGCAAGTACCACCAGCGTCGATCTTTCAAATACATATTTGAACTGGTCTAAAGAGAACTTCGTCTTGAACGGCTTAACAGTCGATCATGCTGATGAACAACATCAGTTCTTTGCCAGCGACTGTTTTGAGTGGTTAAAAGAAGGTCATGAGCAATATGAGCTGATCTTTATTGACCCACCAACCTTCTCAAACTCGAAGAAATTCTACGGTACCTTTGACGTACAACGCGACCATTTATCATTGCTTAAACGTGCGATGAACCGTTTAACCACGGATGGTACCTTGTACTTCTCGAACAACTACCGTGGTTTTGAAATGGACGAAGAAATTTTGGCGTTCTTTGATGTCGAAGAAATTACCAGTGAAACCATTGGGCCTGATTTCAAGCGCAATCAAAAAATCCACCGTGCGTGGAAAATTACCCATCCAAAAAACTAATGCACTGAAGATGAAGTACACGCAGGTCTTTCATCTTCACTAAATTATGTATTAGACAATGTTCAGATATAAAAAAGGGACGAAATACGTCCCTTTTATTATGTTAGATCATCATCTTTTACATTATTCAGTCAGGAAATTGGTTTGCCCATATTTGTAATCAACTGACATTTTCATGACATTCCCTTCACGTTTCACCTGCCCTGAACTCTGCATCGTCGAAAGCATGCTTTCGATCTCTTGATCAGACATGCTGATGCCACCTTTTTGCAGATAATTATTCATGATGCGCGAGATCATATTTTTATCAAACTGAATATCTGCTTTGTATTCCATTAAACTTGGCATCATTTTCACCATACCCATCACCGTCGATTGATGACTCGGCATAATACGCCCCGTCACACTCGCTTGTGCAACCCCTTCCCCGATAGCAAATTGGTTCTCTTTGGATTCAAAACGGAAACCTTCATTGATCACTGCCAATAAAGCAGGCTCCATATCTTTTTCCATTGCCTCTTTTGCCAAACAACTGTTTTCACTTTTCGCCAAAATATCAAACAACGTCTGCAATTTTTGTCGGTTTATATCGAGTACATTAAAATTAAACTGTACGTTTTGAACAGCGGGCGCTGAAGGCATTTTCATTTCATCTAGACGCAATAACATTTCAGTGTTTACAACTCGGTCTGTCAGTTCACTTTGCGTTTCTATACTAAAATTCTTCAGTTCGGCATTGGTAGGTTTATTGATATCTCGATCTGACATTTTCAGTAGATCCATCTTAATTTTGGTTTCACCCGCCTCAAGATACTCACCATTCAGCCCTTGGTTACTTTCTAGCTTTAGCCCCACCATTTGCAAATGTATATTTGGATCGGTGACTGTTAAATTCGGAATTTCAAGCTGTAAATCCAGTATCTTTAACTGTTGTTCGATCGGTTTTGCCCGAAACTTTAATGTCATCGGGTCTAATCTAGACTGGAGTTGAGCTTCATTGCGGGTAATCACTGGCGTAGTCAAGGTACTATTCAAAGTACCCAACCAATTCACTTTGCTTTGTACTTTAAGTGGTTCCTTCAACAAAGATTGAAGTGCGCCGGGTGCTTGCGTAATATTAATATCTGAACGAATCGCATATCCATTCCAACTCCGTTGAATATGATCCTGCCCCTTCAATTGGATCACTTCTTTCGGTTTACATGGGTCTAGGACTAATTCAGCGGTCCAGTTCGCACTGCCATTTAAAGCCCCCATTTGAAATTGTTGATATTGCAACTTTAAATCATTCGACTGTTTGGTGCTGTGTTGATAATAAGCCTTCAAACTTTTATCCGCATAAAGATTCCCCCCTACTGCGACCACAGCAAGCGTAAGTACGCCTCCAATACCCCACTTCAATTGAGTCATTTCTTCTATCTCAAGTTGTTTGTTTTTTATTAAAATAAATTATAAAGAGAATCTTTAAATAAAGATAATTGTTTTGCAAATAAATCACTTAGATGCCATACCCATCACATAAATGTGAAAACTTACGTCACATTTTGGCTTAAAAATGTCAGCTTTTAACATTTCTATCCCGCAATAAAAAACCCAGCCGAAGCTGGGTTTTTTAGTTTCAATGAACCATTTACACGATTAACTCATTTTCACTTTGTCAAAGCTCAACTGACCATCTTGTGCAGTGATCATAATATTGTCTCCAGCCACATAGTAACCCGACAATATTTTTTGCGCTAAGTTGTTTTCAACCTGTTGTTGGATGGCACGTTTCAATGGGCGTGCACCGTATACAGGGTCAAAACCAGCGTCAATCAATAAGTCAAAGGCTTGATCATCCACCGTTAAGCGCATATCTTTTTCAACCAAACGATCACGTAAACGATCCAATTGGATATCGGCAATACCACGAATTTGCGCTTTTTTGAGTGAATGGAAGACCACTAACTCATCAATACGGTTGATAAACTCTGGACGGAAATGTTGCGTCACGGCATTCATCACCACTGCTCGTACTTCTTCATCCAAAGGATTATCACCCAACTCACGCACATCACTCGAACCTAAGTTCGATGTCATGACGATCACGGTATTTTTAAAGTCAACCACGCGACCTTGCGAATCCGTTAAGCGACCATCATCCAACACTTGGAGCAAGATGTTAAACACATCGGGATGTGCTTTTTCCACTTCATCGAACAGCACGACACTATACGGTTTACGGCGTACAGCTTCGGTTAACACACCACCTTCTTCGTAGCCGACATAACCAGGAGGCGCACCCACCAAACGGCTGACAGAGTGTTTTTCCATAAACTCGGACATGTCGATACGAATCATGGCATCGTCACTATCAAACAAGAAGTTTGCCAGTGCTTTAGTCAACTCTGTTTTACCAACACCAGTTGGGCCCAAGAATAAGAACGAGCCGCTTGGTCGGTTCGGATCGGACAAGCCAGCACGCGAACGACGAACCGCATTGGATACTGCAACCACAGCATCATCCTGCCCGACGACACGGTTATGTAAGAACTCTTCCATATGGAGAAGTTTCTCACGTTCACCTTGCATCATTTTAGCCACTGGAATGCCCGTAGCAGCACTAACGACTTCTGCAATTTCATTGTCAGTGACTTTGTTACGCAGTAGTTTTGGCTCTTCTTTTTCCTCAACGACTTCTTCTTCATTGAGACGTTTTTCCAGCTCTGGAATCACACCATACTGAAGACGCGACATTTCGCCCAAGTCATTTTCACGCTGTGCTTTTTGCAGCGCAATACGCGCCTGATCCAATTCAGCTTGAACTTGTTTGGTACCTTCAACTAAGGTTTTTTCAGCTTTCCAAACTTCTTCTAAATCATTGTATTCGCGCTGAACTTCGCTAATTTGCTTTTCAAGATGAGCGACTTCCGCACGACTACCGGCATCTTCATCCTTTTTCACTGCTTCAAGTTGCAGTTTCAATTGAATCAAACGACGTTCAAGTTTATCCAAAGCTTCTGGCTTAGAGTCCAGCTCCATTTTGATACGAGAAGCCGCTTCATCAATCAAATCAATCGCTTTATCAGGCAATTGACGGTCGGTGATATAACGATGTGACATTTTCGCTGCTGCAATGATGGCAGAGTCTAAAATTTTCACACCATGGTGCACTTCATAGCGCTCTTTCAAACCACGTAAAATCGCAATGGTGTCTTCCACACTTGGCTCATCGACCAACACTTTTTGGAAGCGACGCTCTAGCGCAGCATCTTTCTCAATGTACTGACGATATTCATCTAATGTGGTTGCACCAACACAGCGTAACTCACCACGTGCCAGAGCAGGTTTCAACATATTACCTGCATCCATTGCACCATCGCCTTTACCTGCGCCCACCAATGTATGTAATTCATCAATAAACAAAATGACTTCACCATCTTGTTTAGACAAATCTTTCAGTACTGCTTTTAAGCGCTCTTCAAACTCGCCGCGGTATTTAGCACCCGCAAGCAAAGAACCCAAATCTAAGGATAAAACACGTTTACCTTGTAAGCTTTCAGGCACTTCACGGTTAATAATCCGCTGTGCTAAGCCCTCAACAATGGCTGTTTTACCCACCCCTGGTTCACCAATCAACACTGGGTTATTTTTGGTACGACGCGACAAAACTTGAATGGTACGACGAATCTCGTCATCACGCCCAATCACAGGATCTAACTTACCTGCAAGTGCGCGTTCAGTTAAATCAATGGTGTATTTATTTAGAGAATCACGTTGATCTTCATGATTGTTGCTCATGACTTTCTCATCACCTCGAATTTTTAAAATGACTTTGCGTAAGCTGTCTGCTTGTACGCCCACACTGTTGAGTAGCGTTTTAGTTGCCCCCACTTCGGCCAAGGCTTGCATCACCCAATCGGTAGACAAAAACTCATCGCCTGCTTTTTGTGCAAAACTATCTGCCAGATTTAGTGCTTTGACTGCCTCTGAACTTAAGTTGACGTCTCCTGTAGGATTTGTCAGTGTTGGTGCATCAGCTAGTGCTTGTTTTAATTTACTTTGTAAAGCAGGTAAATTGGCACCCGCTTGTTGCAACAAACTCAGATTGGAGGTTTCATCTAACAATGTTGATAAAATATGAATACCTTCAATTGCGGTATGGTCTTTCCCCACTGCAAGTGATTGAGCATCTGAGAGAGCTTGCTGTAAGCGGTTTGTGAATTTTTCAAATCGCATTCTTGTTTTCCTCACAATAAATTTCGAACTTGATGGATATATGGGAACAATTGCTCAAAATTCAATTCAAATTTAATTAATTTTTCTACATTTTAACTTATTTTTCATTAGTTTATCTTAATAATAAACTCATAAGACTCGGTTATAAGATGGGTCTTCTCCGCCTTATTTTCAAGCGCCAACCTAGATTATTTATGTATTAAAGACCACAACGACCTATCAATCAGTGACAACCAAAATCATTTGATCAATTATTAATCAAACAAGCAACGCATTTTTCTATTTATTCGTGTGATGAATTGTGTCCCAGTTTACGGAATCAAAACAAAAGCGTGAAGCATGAAAAAGGCCGATCACCAGATCAGCCTCAAATGACTTAAAAGTCAGCGTTTAATTTGCTTCAATAATCTCAAAATCATGGGTGATTTCAACCCCACCATCCATCAACATTTTACTCGCAGAACAGTACTTTTCTGCCGATAATTCCACAGCTTTTGCGACTTGTTTTTCCTTCACCGCATGACCCGTAATCACGAAATGTAAGTGGATTTTTGTGAACACTGCAGGGATGCTATCTGCCCGCTCTGCCTTGAGTTCACAGCGTACATCGGTAATTTCTTGGCGTGATTTTTTAAGTATGGTCACGATGTCAAAAGAGGCACAACCACCCAGTCCTGTCAGGATCAATTCCATTGGTCTTGGACCACGGTTTTCACCCCCATATTCTGGCGATCCATCCATGATAACACTGTGACCACTTTGAGTTTTTGCTTCGAAAGCAACATTCTCTAACCAATGAACAGTTGTTTGCATTGCAAGTACCTAAAAAAAGCTATAGATTGACGAAGTGACTGTACACTAACATAAATTGAGTTGATAAGGAATTTCAGCTCTGACTGTGTGACAAGTTCACCCTAGGTCTGTGCGATCTATATTTTATCCATTTTCGGAACCGTTAGCATGACTTCAAGCTTTTCACAATTAAGCACTGATGCGCTGTCTCCAGGTCAACTCCCCGAGTCAGTCAAAGCATTATTAAAACGCGCATATATTAATCGTTATCCTAAGCGTACCACCATCGTAGATGCAGGCTCAGAATCTAAATCTTTATATTTGATTTTAAAAGGTTCGGTCTCCATTATTCTGCGTGAAGACGATGAACGTGAAATCGTGGTCGCTTATTTAAATGCGGGTGATTTTTTTGGGGAAATGGGGCTATTCGAAGCAAACTCACAACGCACTGCTGAAGTGCGTACACGTGATGTCTGCGAAATTGCTGAAGTAACTTATGAAAACTTCCATGAACTCAGCAAGCAATACCCTGACCTAAGCTATGCAGTATTTGCACAGCTGGTACGCCGTCTAAAAAATACCACACGTAAAGTGACTGACCTTGCATTTATCGATGTTTCAGGTCGTATTGCACGTTGCCTAATCGACCTATCTTCGCAACCTGAAGCGATGATTTTACCAAATGGCCGCCAAATTCGTATTACGCGTCAAGAGATTGGACGTATTGTCGGTTGTTCACGTGAAATGGTTGGTCGTGTTTTGAAAACACTCGAAGAGCAAGGCATGATCGAAACTGATGGTAAAGCCATCTTAATTTTTGATGCCTCTTTAGAAGAGTCAAAAGCGAATGCTGATGACTATGAAGACGAAGAATAAGACTTTCCTCCATAGCTGATACAGCCAAAAGCAAATCTTAGGATTTGCTTTTTTTTATGTCTTTAAATCTGCTTCTGCTTTGACAAAATCATGACAAACTTTGTAAAAATAGTGATTTAACCTACTGGGCATAACTGTGTAACCTAATTCGACCGAAAAAACGCAGTCCATAAAAGGAAATGTTGAATGCAATTTAAACCCTTAGCCAATACAGGCATTTTGGTTCCTGAAATTTGTCTCGGCACCATGACCTTTGGTGAGCAAAACACTCAAGCTGAAGCCTTTGAGCAACTTGACTATGCTTTGGCGCAAGGCATTAACTTTTGGGACACTGCGGAAATGTACCCTGTTCCTCCAAAACCTGAAACCCAAGGTGCAACCGAAAGTATTATTGGCCAATGGATTGCCCAGCGCGGCGGTCGAGACAAGCTATTTCTAGCCTCTAAAATTGCGGGGCCATCGCAAGGTGGTAGTCATATTCGTGATGGACAGACTCGTTTTAATGCAACCGATATTTCTTCTGCCCTAGATGGCAACCTAAAGCGTTTACAGACCGATTATATTGATTTATATCAGCTACACTGGCCACAGCGCCCAACCAACTTTTTCGGCAAATTAGGCTATGAAAACAGTGAAGCCCATAACACGCAAACCGTGACCTCTTTGCAAGAAACACTACAAGCATTAGAAGCAGAGATTCAAAAAGGGCGTATTCGTTATATTGGCTTATCTAATGAGACGCCATGGGGCACTATGAAGTTTCTACAGATTGCAGAACAGCTTGGTCTATCTAAATTTGTCAGTGTGCAAAACCCATATAGCCTATTGAACCGTACTTATGAAATTGGTATGTCGGAAATTGCGAAATATGAAGGCGTTGGTTTACTCGCTTACTCCCCACTCGCTTTTGGCTATCTCACAGGTAAATTCCGCAATGGTGCACGCCCAGCGAATGCTCGCGTGACGCTTTTCAGCCGCTTTAGTCGTTATAGCAACCCAGAGAGTGAATGGGCAACAGAACAGTATGCACAGCTGGCTGAACATCACGGTTTAACGCCGACGCAACTGGCTTTAGCCTTCATCAAGCAGCAGTTTTTTGTGACCAGTACGATTATTGGTGCGACCAACTTAGACCAGCTGAAAGAAAATATTCAAGCTTTTGAGATTGATTTATCCGAAGATGTTTTACAGGGTATTCAAGCTATTCATCAGCAACAACCTAATCCTGCGCCATAGATATTTCTTATATTAGCTGTTCAGGTGAAGCACTACTTCACCTGTCACAAATAATTTATGATTTTCAAAATCATCAACTGATATTAAAAAAGGACGCCTTAGCGTCCTTTTTTACTCAAAAACAAATTAACGTCTTTGATTATAAACCGCTTGAGCAGCGGCTAAGTTCTTACGCATTGCTTCAATACGTTGACTATTTGAGGGGTGCGTCGACAGGAATGAAGAGCCGCCTGCTCCATCAAGCTTATTCATTTTTTCCCACAGACTAATTGCGGCTTGAGGGTTATAGCCTGCTTTAGCCATCAACATTAAACCACCTTGGTCTGCACGACTTTCTAGGCTACGTGAGTAAGGCAAACCAATACCAATTTGACTACCTAGCTGCGCTGCTGCTGAACCTGTTTGACCCACACCTGCCGCACTTAGACCAATTCCCAAAGCCAAATCCGTTAATGCCTGCGCACCCACTTTACTCTTCGAGTGCTCTTCTAAAGCATGCACCATCTCATGTCCCATCACCGCTGCAATTTCAGCATCAGTTAGGTTCAATTTATCTACAATACCTGTGTAGAACACCACCTTACCACCAGGTGCAACATAGGCGTTGACCTGATTTGACTTAAGTACTGCCAACTGCCAGTCAAATTTCGTTCCAGTTTGATTCATTTGATCGGCATATGGCTTCAAGCGATTGAATACACCATAAATACGCTTATAGGTCGTAGATGAGGTATCTAAGGTCTTTGTGCTTCGCGCTTCATTCACAGTTTTGTTGAAGCCTTGGGTTGCTGCTGCATTTAATGTTGCAGTGTCTGCACCTGCCACTTCCGCAAAAGTTGCACAACCTGAAATTGTAACCACACTTGCTGCACACAAACTCATTAATATTTTATTTTTCATTATTGCTTAACTCCATCCATCTCAAAGCATTTTACATAATGTGCTGAATTATATTGAATAGATTTAAAGTGTTAAATAGCTTCACCGCGTTTTATCATAGCAATTATGTAAAAATATCTTCACAATTAAGCACAATAAGCCAAATTTCCGCGCTAGAGCGATATCTACACACCACCTTAAACCTAGTTACATAAACTGAATCAAAAGCCAATAAACCAAACACAGGATATTTAAACCCAAATACAGGTGGCTTAAAGGTTCAATTTTTTCCTCAAGGGTCGCACTTTTACGCTTTGCAAACAGAAATGCATTTTGGAGCAGAATGATCGGCACCAAGATACAAGCAATAATCACAGACAATCCAATGAGCGCACTATAAATCACGTCTGGATCGGTGGTTTGCCCTTGAATAATCATCATCGCGATTGTTGGCGCACCACCCATAGCAAAAAGTAGTGAGTAAAAAATAGTTCCCGCGATATTCTTTTGCATCCTGCCTGCTCATCTGTTTATTGTGCATTTTATTCTAACAAGCACTTATACATTATGTCGTGCTTATTCATGCAACTTTAGTCGGGAAAATCATTCCAGCTCAGCAGCTTAAATCAACACCTGTAACGCTCATGTGCAGATGTATCGCACAAATAAAAAACCCTGTACTAGACAGGGTTTTTCACTCAATGCTTTATCGCTTAAGCGTCAAATGGATGACGTAAAACAATCGTTTCTTCACGGTCTGGACCTGTAGAAATGATATCGATTGGGCATTCGATTAATTGTTCAATGCGTTTTACATAGTTGATCGCTGCTTGTGGCAATTGATCCATTGATTTCGCACCAAAGGTAGACTCAGACCAACCTGGCATTGTTTCGTAAATTGGTTTTAAAGTTTCAAATGCAAGCGCATCAGAAGAACCAACACAACCAGAATCCGCTGCTTCGTAACCTACGCAGATTTTCACTTCTTCTAAACCGTCAAGAACATCAAGTTTAGTTAAGCAAATACCTGAAAGTGAGTTTACGTCTACAGAACGACGAAGGATTTCAGCATCGAACCAACCACAACGACGTTGACGACCCGTAGAAGCGCCAAATTCAGAACCTACAGTCCCTAAGTGCTTACCAATCGCATCACCTACGTCATTTGCAGCGTCATAAACCAACTCAGTTGGGAACGGACCTGCACCTACACGTGTTGTATATGCTTTGGTAATACCCAATACATAGTCAAGATGTAATGGCCCCAAACCAGAACCTGAGCTTACGCCACCAGCAGTCGTGTTTGAAGACGTTACATACGGATATGTACCATGGTCAACATCTAGAAGTGAACCTTGAGCACCTTCAAACATGATGTTGTCACCGTTTTTACGGTAATTATGCAGCTCTGTAGTGACATCAATCACAAGTGGTGCAACCACTTCACGCCATTGATCACACAGCGCAAGTACATCTTCTAATTTAACTGCTTCTACGCCGTAGAATTGTGTTAATTGGAAGTTATGGTATTCAAGAAGTTCAGTTAACTGAGCTTTAAGATGCTCGCCACCACGAACCAAGTCTGCAACACGAATTGCACGGCGTGCAACTTTGTCTTCATACGCAGGGCCAATACCACGACCAGTGGTACCAATTTTCGCATTACCACGCTTGATTTCACGCGCTTGGTCAAGTGCAATATGGTTTGGCAAAATCAGTGGACAGTTCGGAGAAATACGTAGACGTTCTTTAACTGGTACGCCTTCTTTTTCAAGAATGTCCATCTCTTTGATGAGCGCTGCAGGAGAAAGCACCACACCATTACCAATTAAGCACAGTACGTTTTCACGTAAAATACCAGATGGAATGAGGTGTAATACAGTTTTCTTACCACCAACGACAAGTGTATGACCTGCGTTATGTCCGCCTTGATAACGAACGACCGCAGCCGCTTGATCTGTGAGCAGGTCGACGATTTTACCTTTACCTTCGTCGCCCCATTGGGTACCGAGTACCACAACATTCTTGCCCATAATAGCCTCATTGCATCATGCTGTTAAAATTGAAGAACTTCTCAGGTTTTAGCTTACCTGAAGAAGTGATTAAATTTGTTCTACAGTCCATTGACCTGCAACATTCACCAACTGGTGCGTTGCATATGGAAGCGTAGTTAAATCATCCTGCCCCAAAAGTTGAATCACGCTCATGCCTTGAGCACGCGTGTGTTCAATCGCTTGGATCAAATCTGTTTGAGTACCTTTGGGTGCAACCACAAGACTGTTTTGCTGAAAACGACCTGCACTAAGTGCATATAAGTCACAACTAAAGCCTGTTGCTGGACGTGCACGCCCAAAGTGCTCACCAATCCCGTCATAGCGTCCACCTTGTGCCAATGGCGCAGCACGGTTTGGTGCATAAACGGCATACATTAAGCCCGTATGGTAGTGATACGAACGTAGCTCAACCACATCAATACCCATCTGAAGATTTGGCCAACGTGCTTGAATCTCAGATTGTGTAGTTTTTAATGCATCAAAAGCGTGCTTAAATTCTGCATCGGCAATGACTTCTGCACTTAAATGCGTTTGCAAGGCAGCTAAGTCACTTGCATAACGACCTAAAGTATAAAAGTCTGCACCAAAGTTTAAATCTTGGGTAAATTCAGCCAATTCTGGCAGAGCTTTACGTTGGTATAAATCAGAGAGTTGGCGTTCAGTCGCTTTGTTTAACCCCGCAAACCTCACCATACTACGGAATAAACCCACATGGCCTAAATCCAAATGGATACCGTCTGCAAAACCTGTTTTTTCAAGCAGGCTGATCATCACATCAATCAGTTCAACATCGGCATCGATGCTGTCTGAACCGAATAGCTCAGCACCTAACTGCAAAGGTGTACGCGTGGTATTAAAGCCTTGTGGTTTGGTATGTAGGACTGTTCCTGCATAGCAATAGCGAGCAACGCCTTCAACTGGATGTACATGCGCATCAATACGAGCCACTTGTGGTGTCATATCGGCACGCACACCAAGCAAACGACCAGAAAGCTGATCAATCACTTTAAAAGTGGCTAAGTCTAAATCTTGATTCGATTCTGAAAGAGAAGATAACGATTCGATGTATTCAATGAATGGCGTGTACACCAACTGATAACCTCGAGTTGCGAGGAAATCTAATGCTTGACGACGCAAAGTTTCAATCACTTGCGCCTGTTCTGGTAGTACATCAGCTACACCATCAGGTAATAACCATGTCTCTGAAATGGGCATGTTGTAAACCTAAAATCTTGTCTGCGCGGAACGAATCCGCATAAAAAAATCGGGGCACACCCGATTTCTCTTAGTCTATCACGATACAATGTGCTGTGCATTAGACAATTTCGGAAAATTTAATTTATCGCTTCGATGTCATCGTTAACAACTTTATACATTCTTACCGATTTTGAGCGAGCCATTCAAAACATGGCTTTAGACAATGCCCAAGTATCAGAATAAATAATATTAACTCATCCTAGTGCTCTGCACAGATTGGAAAAATTCATATAAGACTTTGTTTTATATTTTATTTCCAATTATACCTGTGCTTGCACAAAAGGCACATTCTTTTATACTTCAGCTCAATTTAACAGCAACAATAAATACAACGGCGTTATACAGATAACACTTTTAATCACATATTTTTTACTTGGGGAAAATTCGATGGAAATGCATAGCAACTTATATTACAAGCATGCAGATGCTCAAATCATGTCAAAGTTAGACCGATTATTTCAAGAACATCGCGGCGATGCGAGTCAATTTACAGCTTTAGTCTGTGACATCAATCCAGAACATGGTGCTGAACTGGCCGAAGATATTTTAAATACCGTCGATAATATCGAGTTTGACTTAGGTCCTGAATCGCTATACTCCCTCGCGGGTTATTCCATCGCACACTTTGTCCATGGTTCATCAGGTGATGAGTTCATGGAAGCGATTTTATTCTTCCTGAAAGCCTTGCTTCCAGACATCCATGCGCAAGCATGGGGTTGCGGTGATGATGATCCTTGGGAGTTTTGGTTCAAATTTGAAGGTGATGAACTGGTTCGTGAAGATGATGAACCTCTAAATGACCCTGAAGAAGATGAAGAAATTAAAGCCAGTATTTATGCATGGTGGCACGCAGATCTGCCTAAAGAAATTAAAGAAGGCTTTTTAAACGAAGAGTCATAACATCCTAAGTAGCATGACTAGAGTACAAGTCCTATCATTTTAGTCATGCTGTCACATTCACGGGCAATTTCGCTATCAACTTTTGAGCTACCAAATCGGCAGTTCTGTGGTTTGTTTGATATTTTGCAATGGAATTTCTGTTTTAATACTTTGTATATTGGGGATTTTATTTAGACGATGGATTTGAAACTGTCGATAGGCGTCTAAGTCTGCAACCACAATACGTAAAAAGAAATCACAATCCCCTGCCATTAAATGACACTCGACCACTTCAGGAACTTCACGAATCGATTCAACAAATTGGTTCACCGTTTGCGGATCCTGACTTTTTAGCCAAATGCGTGCAAACACGGTCAATCGCAGATTCACTTTAACAGGATCAACCAAAGCCACATAAGCCCGAATAATTCCGTCTTCTTCTAGTTGTTTTACTCGTCTTAAACACGGTGAGGCAGACAGTCCGATACGCTGAGCCAACTCATTATTTTGAAGTTTTCCATCGACTTGTAGTACTTGTAATATACGTTTATCGGTTTGATCCATAAATTTCACCTCCTAAAGCATAATTTTGCTCATATTTAACCAATTACAGCATATTATTCCAAACAAGCCCTATATTAAGCTAAATAAAGCAAAAAATATCTTCGGAAAAAGCCTAAACTTATTCACCTACTGCACCAAAACCTAGCACGCATAGGCGATTTAAAATGTTCTCCCTTAGAAATACAACTCAAGAACTCAATGACTCTACCAATTACGTCGAGTTTAAACGTGGTATTAAAACATCTATCCCCATGCTGCTGGGCATTATTCCTTTTGCTTTGGTCTTAGGAACACAAGCCACTCAAAAAGGCTTTAGCCATTTAGAAGTTCCATTATTTACTGGCCTAAACTTTGCGGGCGGTTCCGAGTTTGCCGTGCTCGAAGTCTGGACCAATCCACCAAATTTTCTCGTTTTAATTTTCATTACTTTTCTAGTTAATAGCCGTCATTTACTCATGGGTGCAAGTCTCGTGCCCTATTTACGCCATTTGCCTAATCGACAGGTTTTCCCTGCCCTGTTTTTCATGTGTGATGAAAGTTGGGCAGCAGCCCTTGCCGATGCAGAAAAGAAGAAAAGATTCGGGTTGCAACAGGCCTTTAGCATGTCCTATTACGCAGGCATCTGTTTTGCCCTGTACTTGATGTGGGTCAGTTTTACCAGCTTAGGTGCCATTCTTGGTCCTTTGCTAGGCGATGTTCACCGTTATGGATTTGATATGGCCTTTGCTGCAGTATTTCTGGTTTTATTGCGTGGCATGTGGAAAGGATTCAGTGCAGCACAGCCTTGGCTTATCAGTCTAATCAGTGCAGCCATTGCTTATTTATATTTACCGACGGGTTGGTATGTGCCTATTGGTGCAATCTGTGGCATCGCCTCTGCTTTCTTATTTATTCAGGAGGATGAGCTATGATCCACAGCACAACACTTATCGCGATTTTATTGGTCGCAGCAACCACTTATCTGACGCGTATATTGGGCTATGTTTTGCTGAAAAATAAAACTTTAAGCAACAAACAACGAAAGATTTTGGAAGTTGTTCCAGGCTGCGTGCTGATTTCAGTGATTGCACCTTATTTTGTCAAAGACAATGTCGCAGATCTACTCGCCATTGCCATCACTTTGATTGCAGCTTCACGCTTTTCACTTTTACCAACCGTTGTGATTAGTATGCTGAGCGCGGCATTATTACGTACCGTGCTCATCTAAACTGAATTTTTAGCGTTCAGGCTGTACAGCTTTAGCGAGAATATTCACCAATTCAGCGTTTTGTAACTCAACTTTTTGCAACTTAGACGTAGTCTGTTCGATCACTTCCTGTTGCACATGCATCTTTTTTGCAAGATCTTGCATAATTTCCAAGGTCTTTTTTAAATTTTCTTCAAGATGATGTACTTTTTCTTGCAGCTGATTTTGCTCTACGCTTGGATCGGTTTTATCTGCCTGATTTTTAAATTGAAACCAAATTAAAAATACGACAGCGACCGCCAACAGCAAAATAAATCCCCAAATTAAGATCAACATAAGCACCGCTCTACATTATTTTCGTTTATAAATTCATGATAACCACAAGTCTGTATTCGGTCTATGCCTATCATCTTGTTTTCAGAGTAAAAGATGCTTAAAAATAAAGACCTTTAGGTGGTTGACGCACTAAAAGATTCACACAAATCTAATAAGCGGTTTGCATAGCCCCATTCATTGTCATACCACGCAAAGACTTTAGCTTGATGCCCCACCACCATGGTTTGCGTTAAATCAACAATCAGTGAATAGGGTGAATGATTAAAATCTGAAGACACCAAAGGTTCATCCGTCACATCCATAATTTCACGGTAGTCTGACTTCGCCGCCTGAATCAGTACTTCATTAATTTTATGGTCGGTAATTGGTGTTTGCGAAATAAAGGTCAAATCAATTGCCGCCACATTAATGGTTGGCACACGAATCGAATAACCATCAATACGATCAGCCATCTTAGGCATCACTTGTTTTAAAGCACCAAGGGCTGACGATGTCGTTGGGATAATGTTTTGACCTGAAGCACGGGCACGCCTTAGGTCACGATGCGCATGATCCAATACAGACTGATCGGCAGTCACTGCATGAATTTCGGTCATGAGTGCAGTATCAATTCCAAAAGCATCATCAATGATTTTAACCAAAGGCACTAAGGCCTGTGTGGTACATGACACACTGGAAATGATTTGGTCACTGGCTTTGACCTCATGGTGATTCACCCCATACACAATTGCGGCATCAACCGAGTCAAAAGGTGCCGCGCCAATAATCACCCGCTTTGCACCTGCACTGATATGCCCTGTTGCTGCTTCACGCGAGCGAAATAAACCTGTGCACTCTAGAACCACGTCTACATGGAGACTTGCCCAAGGTAAATCTTGCGGGTTTGCCTGACACAATACTTCAACTTTGAGCTGCGCTTGATCTTTAGAAAGATGTAAATAAATTCTTTCATTTTCATAACTTAAATCGACTTTTCCCGGAAAGCGCCCATGCGTGGTGTCATATTTAAATAAATGCAATAAGGTTTCTACATCTGCTACATCATTTACCGCGACGATTTCAAACTGAAAGTTCTTTGGATTTTCAAACCAAGCGCGTAGTACATTACGTCCGATTCGACCAAATCCATTTATCGCCACTCGTTGCATGACTTGCCCTTATTTATAAAATGATGAAAGATAAAGCAGGCCTATATTAATGGATTTATACAGATTTGGTTAAGCTTTCTTTTTCTATCATCCATCAGTGAAGATGATGAATATGAACCCTTAAGTCATAAATTGACCAGCCTGACAACCTCGCACTAATCAACTCATTTCCATGAAATGATATAAATATCCAACAATAACAAGCAAAATCTTAGAACTATCGAATACATAGAAATGTCATCAATTCGCCTTAAAGTGATTGGTGCAACATCCTTTTTCCGTTATAATTTGGCGTTTTAAAATTTTTAAGCCAGTATCTGAAGTCAGCGTATTTAGAATAAGACTTTCTTCAGCTACTATTAGCCAAATCGAAATTATGGAGTGACTTGGTTGTGAGTACTCGTTTTATGACATCAGCTGAAATTCGCGAAGCTTTTTTAAGCTACTTTGAATCGCAAGGGCATACACGTGTCGCGTCGAGTTCTCTAGTTCCCGCCAACGACCCTACTTTGTTGTTTACCAACGCGGGTATGAACCAATTTAAAGATTGTTTCTTAGGCCTAGAAAAACGTGATTATGTACGTGCAGTGTCTTCACAAAAGTGTGTCCGCGCAGGTGGTAAACACAACGACTTAGACAATGTCGGTTATACCGCACGTCACCATACCTTCTTTGAAATGTTAGGTAACTTCTCATTTGGCGACTACTTCAAACGTGATGCGATCAAATTTGCATGGGATTTTCTCACTGGTGAAGCTTGGTTAGCACTGCCTAAAGACAAACTCTATGCAACGGTTTACCACACTGACGACGAAGCATTTGACATCTGGAACAAAGAAATTGGTTTAGATGCTAGCCGTATTATCCGTATTGGCGACAACAAAGGCGGCCAATACGCATCAGATAACTTCTGGGCAATGGGTGATACAGGTCCATGTGGTCCATGTTCTGAAATCTTCTTTGACCATGGCGACCATATTTGGGGTGGCTTACCAGGCACACCTGAAGAAGATGGCGACCGTTTCATTGAAATCTGGAACAACGTTTTCATGCAGTTTAACCGTACTGCAGATGGCGTATTACACCCTCTTCCGGCGCCTTCTGTTGATACAGGTATGGGCTTAGAGCGTATTTCTGCTGTTTTACAACACGTTAACTCAAACTACGAAATTGACCTGTTCCAACACTTACTCAAAGCAGCCGCTGAAATTATTGGTTTAGATACCGCTGCACTTGAAGCGAAAGCACAAGCTGAAGGTAAGCCAGTTGAATACCCTGCTTCACTTAAAGTGGTTGCGGATCACGCACGTTCATGCTCATTCCTGATTGCTGATGGTGTAAACCCATCAAATGAAGGCCGTGGTTATGTACTTCGCCGTATTATCCGTCGTGCAGTACGTCATGGTAATAAGCTGGGTGCAACAGGTTCATTCTTCCATAAAATGTTGCAACCTTTAATTGAAGTGATGGGTCAAGCTTACCCAGAACTTGAAGCACAGAAAGTACGTATTGAAGCGCAATTGCTGAAAGAAGAAGAACAATTTGCTAAAACTCTAGAGCAAGGTTTGAAATTGCTTGAAGGTGAATTGGCTCAACTGAAAGGTTCTGTGATTCCAGGTGAAGTGGTGTTTAAACTGTATGATACTTACGGTTTCCCAACTGACCTGACTGCTGACATCGCACGTGAACGTGATTTAACCATTGATGAAGCAGGCTTTGAAGTTGAAATGGCAGCTCAACGTCAACGTGCACGCGATGCAGGTAAATTCGCAATTGACTACAACTCTGTTGTTAAAGTTGAAGGCGAAACTCAGTTTGATGGCTATGATGCAACGGTTGGCGAAGGTCAAATTATCGCGATCTATAAAGATGGCGAACAAGTTGATGAAGTGGTTGAAGGTGACGAAGCCCTCATCGTACTGAACCAAACCCCGTTCTATGCAGAAAGCGGCGGTCAAATTGGTGATACAGGTATTTTCAAAAATGACACAGGTATTTTTGAAGTCCAAGACACCAAGAAATCGGGCGGCGCTTTTGTTCATCAAGGTATCGTGACTGTAGGTAGCATTAAGCTTGCTCAAAATGTTGAAGCAACAGTCAAAGCAGATATCCGCGCGGCAACTGCGCGTAACCACTCTGCAACTCACCTTTTGCATGCTGCACTACGTCAAATTCTAGGTGAACACGTACAACAAAAAGGCTCATTGGTTGCGTCAGACATCTTACGTTTTGACTTTGCCAATGATCAGCCTGTTTCGTTTGAACAACTTCAAGAAATTGAACGCTTAGTCAATGCTGAAGTGATTGCAAATACAGCAGTAAGTACTGAACTTCTCGACATCGAATCTGCGAAAGCAAAAGGTGCGATGATGTTGTTCGGTGAAAAATATGGCGATGAAGTTCGTGTACTTTCAATGGGTTCAATCATTGAAGAGAAGAACTTCTCAATCGAGCTATGCGGTGGTATTCACGTTAAACGCACAGGCGACATTGGCTTGTTTAAAATCACTTCTGAAGGTGGTGTAGCTGCGGGTGTACGTCGTATTGAAGCGGTAACGGGTACCAAAGCCATTGAAGTTACTCAAAAAGCTGACCGTGATATCAATACTATCAATGGTTTATTGAAAGCTCAAAAAGACCAAACTTTAGAAAAAGTTGAAGCCTTAGTCGACACAGCATCAAGCTTGCAAAAACAGATTGAGCAACTCAATCAAAAACTTGCCAGCTTCCAAGCTGCTGAACTGCTTAGCCAAGTTCAAACGCTTGCGGGTCGTCAAACGCTAATCACGACTGTTCAAAACATGGATGCGAAATCACTTCGCAACCTACATGACGGTGTGAAATCAAAATTAGAAAATGCAGTCATCGTACTTGCTGGTGTTGAAGGTGACAAAGTTAGCCTGATTGCATCTGTAGCAAAAGACTTTACTGCTTCTATTAAAGCAGGTGACATCATCAAACATCTAGCAACTGAGCTCGGTGGTAAAGGTGGTGGCAAACCTGACTTAGCACAAGGTGGCGCGCCACTAAACGAGAAGTTTGCAACAGTGATGGCAGATTTAACTGCTTGGCTTGAAGCGAAATAAAACTTCACCTTTTGTGTAACTGACCCTGAATGATGCATTCAGGGTCATGGTTTATATGGAACAACTATGGCATTAATCGTTCAAAAATATGGCGGTACCTCTATGGGTACTCCAGAGCGCATTTTAAATGTTGCTCGTCGTGTAAAGCGTTGGCATGACCACGGCCACAAGGTTGTAGTGGTTGTATCAGCAATGAGTGGCGAAACCAATCGTCTACTTGCTTTAGCGAAAGCCATTACCGAAACCCCTGACCCACGAGAATTAGACCAAATGGTTTCTACGGGTGAACAGGTAACGATTTCAATGTTAGCAATGGCGCTCAATTCTATTGGCGTTGAAGCTAAGTCACTTACGGGTCGCCAAGTCGGTATCAAAACGGACAATGCGTTTACTAAAGCACGTATCGAATCAATTGATACTGACACCATGACTGCGCATTTAGATGCTGGTCGTGTGATCGTGGTTGCTGGTTTCCAAGGCTTCGATGCCGATGGTAACACCACCACCCTCGGCCGTGGCGGTTCAGATACTTCTGGTGTAGCACTTGCTGCGGCATTAAAAGCAGATGAATGCCAAATCTATACAGATGTAGATGGCGTTTATACGACTGACCCACGCGTTGCACCAAAAGCGAAAAAAGTAGACCGTATTTCATTTGAAGAAATGCTGGAAATGGCATCACTTGGTTCTAAAGTTCTACAAATTCGTTCGGTTGAATTTGCAGGAAAATACCAAGTGCCTTTACGCGTATTATCAAGTTTTGATAATGACGATGATGGCGCATTCGACGAAGAATTTAAAAAGAACGTCGGAACACTAATCACCACTGAGGCGGAAGACAACATGGAACAACCAATTATCTCTGGTATCGCATTTAACCGTGACGAAGCTAAACTTACGATTCTAGGTGTTCCTGATGAACCAGGTATTGCATCTAAAATTTTATCGCCAATTGGTAATGCCAACATTGAAGTGGATATGATTATCCAAAATGTTGAAGAAGATGGTACAACTGACTTCACCTTCACGGTAAACCGCGGCGAACTTGCAAAAGCAACAAAAATTCTTCAAGAAACTGCTCAAGCCATTGGTGCGCGCGAAGTTGCTACACGTGACGACATTGTTAAAGTGTCAATCGTAGGTGTTGGTATGCGTTCACACGCAGGTGTTGCAAGTAAAATGTTCACTGCCTTGGCTGATGAAGGCATCAACATTTTGATGATCTCAACTTCAGAAATCAAAATTTCTGTGATTATTGAAGAAAACTACCTAGAACTTGCTGTACGTTCTCTACACACTGCTTTCGGTTTAGACCGTGAACACGGTGAATCAAGCGCACGTGCTTAAGCAATCTTGCGAAAAACTTGTCATTGTCTGACAGTTTTTGCAAAAGACTACAAAAATCAGGGGCCACTATAGTTTTTTCTATAGTGGCTCTGTTATATTAAGCCCGAGGCTTTCTTAAATTTAGATGAATGTTATACCTAATGTCACTAGATATCTAAAAATTCAAGTGTCATGCGGTTGTATTAAACATTTGTTTAAATTTTTTTAAATACAAAAAATTATGTATTTTACTTTAGTACAACTGCAGGTTTAGCGTTTTGCAAGGAGATAAACATGCTGATTTTGACCCGACGCGTCGGTGAAACATTAATGATTGGGGATCAAGTAAGTGTTACTGTACTTGGTGTCAAAGGCAACCAAGTTCGTATTGGTGTCAATGCTCCCAAAGAAGTATCTGTACATCGTGAAGAGATTTATCAACGCATTCAGCATGAACGTGCAATGCATGAACATCTTCAACATCTTGATCAGGATTACCAGCCTGCATTTGAAGATGAAGGTGCACAGCAGAATAATTTCAATCGTTAAGATTGAAACATTCAGATATAAAGCGGCCCGATTGGCCGCTTTAAATTTTTATACAGTCTCTTTTTGCTCAAGTGCCTCAATTACTTTCTTTACAGGCCCAAAACTACGACGATGCTCGTCAATGACCCCATGTTCAGCAATCGCCTCAAAATGCGCTTTGGTTGGATAACCTTTGTGTTTGGCAAAACCAAACTGAGGATATTTTCGATCCATCTCAATCATTTGATGGTCACGTGTCACTTTGGCCAAAATACTCGCCGCTGAGATTTCAGCATGTAAAGCATCCCCACCCACAATTGCCTCACAGCTCATACTCAAGCCTTGTGGAATTTTATTACCATCAACCAAGACATGTTCAGGCTGTATTGCAAGCTGTTCAACCGCGCGGCGCATCGCAAGCAAAGATGCTTGTAAAATGTTGATCTCATCAATTTCAGCAGCACTCGCCTCAGCAATGGCCCATGCCAATGCTTTTTCCTGAATTTCGACAAAAAGTTTTTCACGTTTTTTTTCAGTCAATTTTTTGGAATCATTCAACCCTTGTATCGGGTTATTCGGGTCTAAAATTACCGCAGCAGCGACCACTGAACCCACCAAAGGGCCGCGCCCTGCCTCATCTGCACCTGCAATTTGCATTTTCTACTCTCATAAAAAATGGCTGATCAACAGCCATTTTAAAAACTTAACAATTTATTGGCTTAGTTTAGCATTTCAGAGGCGCATGTGGCTGTTGTTTTTGTTGCTGCTAAAGCGCTATAGGTTGCCTTTGCTTTGGGATCAATTGCCGCCAAAGCCAACTGCTCTTTAGACAACACTTTGGGTGAGTTATCACCCACACAGTTACATACTTCACGTTTTTTCTTTTGTTTTTGGTCTTCAGATAACAGCTTACTGCCCACAACCCATGTCGGATTAGTTTCGATTTCATCCATACATTTTGCATGTGAGGCCATTTTAATAGCCGAAATTCCATCATCATCTGAGCTAGATAAAGGATTCGACACACACGCGGAAAGCATAAGCGAGCCAAACAAACAGAGAATTAACTTATCATTTTTCATACAGATACACCCTTTGTTGTAAAAGAAATCAGGCTTCAATTGTTATTATTCACATCAATATAAAAGATAAACGCCAAAAAGTACAAAAAACCGCAAAGAAGCGAGGCATGTCCCCCGCTTCTTTGATATATCACAACTTAATTCACCGCTTCAGCCACACATGCATTGATGGTTTTGGTCACAGCATTGCTAATAATGGTTGTACGCGCCGCAGGGTCAATGGCCGCTGTTGCCACATCGACAGCGGTAATATTTTGTGGGGCTTTCTCACTGACACAACCACAAATTTCGGTTTGAATATCGGTTTTTTGATCAGCCGTCATAAATTTGGTTGCTGTTTTCCATGCTGGCAGATTATTCAACTCAGTCGTACATTTTGCATTAATGGCAATTTTAAGCGCTGCTGTACCCAGTTGTTGCGTGGTGGTCGTCGTATTGGTCGTTGCCATATCAGTCGTTGTACAAGCCGAAAGGATCAAAGCCAAAGGAGCAAGCACTGCAATCATTTTTTTCACGGAGTTATCCATTTATAACAGTTAAAGTGCGCGTATTTTGCCGAATCTTTGCTATTTACGGAAACACTATTTCCATGCCATTTTAATATCTTTCGCTTATTGCACAGTTTTAGATCAGTCATGCGCCATTGGTCTATGCAGCGTTGCAGAATATCAACGCTATGTTGCATCTACTACATTTTTGACCTATCTATAGTTCTATAAAATAGCGCAACATAAAAATGGATGTGAATCTAATGAACTCGGCAAATACCCATTACACGCGTACTGCTCAAATCCTGCATTGGCTCATGGCAATTATCTTTATTGCTGCTTGGCTGATTGGGTTTTATAGCGGAAACTTCCTCAGTTATGATGCTGATGGTAGCTTTAAAGGGGATGTCATTACCTTACATAAGAACATTGCAACCACGATTATCTTTCTAGTAGTGATTCGTATCTTTTGGCGTTATACCCACCCTGCACCCAAACTTCCAGACAGTATGTCACCGTTCATGCAAAAAATGGCACACCTCGGTCATTTGGCTTTATATTTCATTTTGTTGGCTTTGCCAATTACTGGCTGTTTATTTAGCTGGAGTGCTGGGCACCCTGCGCCTGTATTGTACCTTTTTGAAATTCCCCGTTTAGTACAAGACAACCCTGAATTACTCGCAATCGTAAAACCTTTACATATCTGGATTTCATGGGCTGCAGGATTGCTGTTGGTAGGTCATATTGCAGCAGCACTGAAACACCACTTTATTGATAAAGATAATGTGTTAAATAGCATGACCAAACAAGCAAAGTAAGACCAAGTTGAATCAGCCTAAAAGCATCAATCTGTTGCTTTTAGGACTTCATCCACCACACATCCTTTCAGCGTATTCAACACACCCTGTTGTACCACCTGTTTTTTGACTTGTTCATCAACCACTGCACGTAACAAAGTTGTTGCAGGAATATCCTTTAACGCATTTTCACCCACGCAACCACAGATTTGCGTTTGCAGCTGATTCTTTTTCTCTTCACCAAGCAATGCTGTACTGACTTTCCACAGCCTTGTCGCTTCAAGCTCAACACCGCACTGATACACCACCACTGGCTTTAATAGCTTTTGAGTTAACCCAGTATCCGTTTTGAGCAAATAAACTGCAAAGAGCACAAAAATAACCACAAGCAATGCAATGATTTTTTTCATATCGACCTCACATAAAAAAGACAGAGCGAACTCTGTCTTTAAAAGGACATTAGATTAAGCAATGGCTGCAATTTCAGCCGCCCATTTTTGCTTCTCTTCTGCCGAAATAAACGACGCTTCAAAAGAGTTCAACGCCAATTGTTTTAGCTCAGCTGCTGTTAAGTCTAACGCATCTGTAATGGCAATAAAGTTATCATTCATATAACCACCAAAGTACGATGGATCGTCTGAATTTACTGTTACTTGCACACCTTGTTGCAACAAACGGCGGATATTGTGCTGTGCCATATCGTTAACGACACATAGCTTTAAGTTGCTGAGTGGACAAACTGTCAGTGGCATTTTCTCTGCGATCAAACGCTGCATTAATACAGGATCTTCTTCAGAACGCACACCGTGGTCAATACGATTCACTTTAAGCAAATCTAAAGCTTCCCACACATATTCTGCTGGACCTTCTTCACCCGCATGCGCAACCACTAAAAAGCCTGCTTCACGTGCTTTAGCAAAGACACGTTCAAACTTTGAAGGAGGATGCCCAACTTCACTTGAGTCCAAGCCCACAGCAATGATTTGATCTTTATAAGGCAATGCTTGCGCTAAAGTTTCAAGGGCTGCTTCTTCACTTAAATGACGCAAGAAACACATAATCAAATGCGAACTAATGCCAAATTTTGCCTTGGCATCATCACATGCGCGTTGCAGACCATTAATCACTGTTTCAAAAGCAATACCGCGGTCTGTATGCGTTTGTGGATCAAAGAACATTTCGGTATGCACTACACGGTCTTCGGCACATTTTTCAAAATACGCCCAAGCCAAGTCGTAGAAATCTTGCTCATGAATCAGTACATTTGCACCTGCATAATAGATGTCTAAAAATGATTGCAAATTGTGAAAATTATAAGCCTGTTTCACTTCTTCAACCGACTTATAAGGAATGTCTATTTGATTACGCTGTGCGATTGCAAACATGAGTTCTGGCTCAAATGTCCCTTCAATATGCACATGCAATTCAGCTTTTGGTAAAGCACGAATGAGCTCCAATTGACTCATATCTTTTCCTCTTTAAAAATAAAAAAGGGCGTAAACTGAGTTTACACCCTTATCACTATTTGATGAATTAGCCACCAAATAACGCGAATTTTAATGCCCAAAGCACAGCCACGATCCACACCATGTACGGTACAGTCGCCGCTTTACCGGTGAACAATTTAACCAATGCATAGCTAATAAAGCCCATCGCAATACCATCTGCAATTGAGTAGGTAAATGGCATAAATACAATGGTTAAGAACGCAGGTACAGCTTCAGTAATATCATCCCAATCAATATGGGTAATCCCCTGAATCATTAACACGCCAACAAATAACAATGCTGGAGCTGTTGCAAAACCGGGTACAGATTGAGCTAAGGGTGCTAAAAACAAACATAAGATAAATAACACACCGACCACAACTGCGGTTAAACCTGTACGGCCACCAGCAGCAACACCCGCAGACGACTCAATATATGGTGTCGTCGAAGATGTACCTAATGCTGCACCTGCAACAATTGCGGTTGAGTCTGCAAATAATGCTTTTTTCAAACGTGGAAGCTTGCCATCTTTCAGTAAGCCTGCACGGTGTGACACGCCAACCAATGTACCTGTTGAGTCAAATAAATCGACCAAGAAAAATACAAAGATGACACCCACTAAGCTTGCCGTAAATAGACCTTCAAAGTCCATTTGCATGAATGTTGGAGCAATTGATGGAATCTCACCAACAACACCTTTGAACTCGCTTAAGCCCATTGCTGTTGAAATTGCAGTTAAAGCCAAGATGCTGATAATGATGGCACCACGCACTTTAAAGTGATGCAGTACAACCACCATCAAGAAGCCAAATAAAGCCAAAAGAACCGTCGGTTGCTTTAAGTCGCCCAATCCAACCAAAGTCGCTGGATTGTCCACAATAACGCCTGCATTTTTTAAAGCAATCAGCGCAAGGAATAAACCAATTCCGCCGCCAATCGCAAGCTTAAGCGACATTGGGATTGCATTCACAATGGCTTCACGGATCTTAAACATACTGATCGCAATGAACACCAAACCTGATACAAACACTGCAGCTAAAGCAGTCTGCCAAGGCACACCCATACCCATACACACCGAATAGGTAAAGTAAGCGTTTAAGCCCATACCTGGTGCTAATGCAATTGGATAATTTGCAACAATACCCATAACCAAACAGCCAATTGCGGCTGCAAGACAAGTCGCTACAAAGACAGCACCATGATCCATCCCCGTTTCGGATAAAATCATTGGATTCACAATAATGATGTAACACATGGTTAAGAATGTGGTTACACCTGCAAGAAGCTCTGTACGAAAACTGGTTTTATTTTCACTCAGTTTGAACATACGCTCGAGCATATTTTCTGAAGATGGATTAGGAGTCGTCATGACCTAGCCCCTGTAAATAAACTTTTAAAACTGTATAACTGCCAAAAAATTTCGACACTCAGTACGATGAAAATCTGATTAAATTTCTGGAAGTTAAAGCAATGAATATGCCAAATTTCCTCAATTCAGGAAAAGTTTATTTAGCCATGAATGGTTCAAACGCAGGGTTGAACCATATATACCTAAACAAAAAAGCCGCATAAACCGTATGCAGCTTTCAACAAAAAAGTCATTTTAGACTCAAAGTCTAAAATTCAATATATCTTGGCGCGAATTATAACACACTGATTTTTAATTGTTTTAAATTTATTTTTAATTAAAATTCAACACGATAAGTCATTTATACATGATTTTATTCTATCTTAAGCTTCAAATTACTTTAATGGAGACCTGATCGATTATTGCTTCAGCATCACTTTGAAAACGAGCTATTGACTTTTTCAGGCACGACGTTTGCCTTTGAGAGAGGACTCAACTTTTGCACTTTAGGCTCAGTACTGTTCATGAGTTGATTCAACTGTTGCTGTTTTTTCGTTTCTGTATCCTGAAAAACAGCAAACCCAAGCAAACAAACTGCAGCCACAAAAATAGGGATTAGAATTTTTTTCATGACATTCACAATATCCACAACTGCTTTAGCATGATTACAAATCATAACAAATAATACAAAGGGCCACACATTTATCAGATAAAAAGTATCTTCACACTTTATAGTTTTTTCTGATTTAATTATTTCAATAACATAAGATTAAATTAAATGAGTGAGAAAAAAATATGATCAAAGTGCTCAATTTTGTAATATTTTATATTTCAAAAAATTACAGTTGATTAACCTTTTATGAACATAATTTGGTTTAGACAAGATCTTCGCATACACGACCATGCCGCACTTTGGCATGCAAGCCAACATGGACCTATGCTGGCTTTAGTGATCCTATCCCCACAACAGTGGCTATTACATCATGATGCAGCTGTAAAAATTGATTTATATGTCAGACAATTGCACGATTTAAAACAGAGCCTTGCTCAGCTGAATATTCCTTTGCTCATTCTAAATATTCCGCTGTGGCAAGATATTCCACGTCAGCTTTCATCTTTATGTCATACACTGCAAGTACAACAAATCTTTGCAAATATCGAAATGGGCGTGAATGAGCTTAAGCGCGATGCCGAAGTTCAACAATGCTTAAATCAGCAACACATTGAATTTACGCTCTTCCAAGATCGAACCCTCTTTCCCTTAAACAGTATTCGTAACCAATCTGGTAAGCCCTATCAAGTCTTTGGCGCTTTTAAAAAAACCTGTTATGAGCGCTTAAATATTGGCTTACCGCAGTGCTACCCTCTCCCTTCTGCACAGCAACCTATACAGCTTCCTGCCGATTTAAATACAGCCATTCCACACATTGAATCACTGATTGATGTGAATACGAATGAGTTAAATCAAATTAAAGCCTATTGGCCTGAAACGGAAATATATGCGCTTTCAATGCTCGATGATTTTATTGATCACAAAGTTAGTGACTATCAAAAAGAGAGAGACTTTCCATTTTTAAATAGCACCAGTCAACTTTCAACTTATTTAAATCTCGGGATCGTGTCGATTCGCCAGTGTCTCAATGCCCTGTTTCGTGCTCAACACGGTCAATTTATGATTGATAACACAGGCCAGCAGACTTGGTTAGATGAATTACTTTGGCGAGAGTTTTATCAGCATATTTTATTTGATTTTCCACATGTCTCTAAACACCTGCCCTTTAAAGCCAACACACAGCGTATTGTATGGCGAGATTCGCCTGAAGATTTAAACGCATGGCAACAAGGTCGTACTGGTATTCCAATTGTGGATGCAGGTATGCGACAACTACTTGCGACAGGCTGGATGCACAATCGTGTTCGTATGATTGTCGCAATGTTCTTAACTAAAAACTTGTTGATTGATTGGCGTCTGGGTGAGCAATGGTTTATGCAACATTTGGCTGATGGTGACTTAGCTGCCAATAATGGCGGATGGCAGTGGTGTGCCTCCACGGGCACCGATGCTGTGCCTTACTTCCGAGTCTTTAACCCTGTGAGCCAATCTCAGAAATTTGATAGCAATGGTGACTATATTCGACAGTGGCTACCAGAGCTTGCACATTTAGATGCCAAAAGCATTCATGAGCCTTATGCGAAGCAGCCGAATATGGAATTGGACTACCCCAAACCAATCGTCGATTTAAAATCGAGTCGTATTCGTGCTATCGAAGCATTTAAAGGGCTTTAAACACCTAAAGTTTGGGTTAAGTTCTGCTTAGCCTGATGCTCATAATACTTTTGGAAAAATGGCGTCTGGTACAGTGGCTGGGTTTCTAAAAAGTGCCTTAACAATTGCTGACGCTTCTTCACATAAAGTGAGGGCTCAACCCAAGCATATTCTTGCTGAATTTGGCGTTCATATTCAGCAAAACGCATAGGATCACTGGCTAAAATAGCCAGATCAATATCCAATAGATAAGCCAAATCAGTATCAGCTGTCGGTGCATGTGCTTTAGTTGCCAAAATCCATGCATAGATCTTTGTAATTTGCTCAGATCCAAGCACATTTTCAAGCATCCGTTGCATATAATCGGCGCTTTGCTGCTCATTGTCATGTGCTTGCGGGTTATAAATGACATCATGAAACCAAATGGCCAACTCAACAGACAAAGTATCATCTAGGTAGGTTTTGATCTGATGAAAATGCTCTAAACATTCAACAATATGTTGAATGCTATGATAATGCCGCTGTACTTCACTATAGGCATCATATAGCATGGCATGGAACTTTTGAGTGGTATCGTCATCCAAACTCAATTGCTTTGCGGTGAGCGCCCAATAGTCCTGAAACTGTTTTGTATACTGCACCATTGGAATGCCCATTACATTATGCCGCTTGTTCATCTCGTTTAAAGACCAACTCGCCTTTTAATGAGCTGTCTGCATCAAAATAATAACCATCTGTCTGGAATGATTTTAACCCTTCAATTTGATCAATTTGGTTTTCAATCATATAACGCGCCATCAAACCACGTGCTTTTTTGGCATAGAAACTAATGACTTTATATTTGCCATTTTTCTGATCTAAAAACACAGGTTTAATAATTTCTGCTTGGATTTTGCTTTCTTTCACAGATTTATAATACTCATCCGAAGCAATATTCAGCAAAATTTTCGAACCTGCCTGTTCTAAATCTTGGTTAATTAAATCGGTAATGTGATTGCCCCAAAACTCATACAGATTATGTCCGCGTGGGTTAGCTAGCTTGGTTCCCATCTCTAAACGATACGGCATCATCAAGTCCAATGGACGTAGCAAACCATATAACCCAGAGAGCATTCTTAAATGTTGCTGTGCGTATTCAATGCTCGACTCTGACAAATGATAAGCATCTAAACCAGTATAGACATCGCCCTTAAAAGCAAACATAGCTTGTCGGGCATTTGCAAAGTTGAATTCTGGCTGCCAATCGCGAAAACGATCGACATTTAAGGTGGCAATTTTTTCACTGACACTCATTAAGCTTGCAATTTCACTTGCTGACAGTTTGCGACTAACTTCGATCAATTCTTGGGAATGTTGCAGCAATCTGGGTTGTGTATACGCATCGGTAGGTAAAGCAGTTTGGTAATCTAAAGTTTTGGCAGGAGAAACAAGGGCAAGCATAGATAACCTGATTAAAAAACAATTAAACAGACTATATCAGTAGACTTATTTTATTGCCAATCTGTGTTTTTAATAAGCATAAACGGTTAAACTAGCCCATTCTCCTGTTATATGTATCGATTCTCTATGTCTGAGCAGATGTTCATTCAAGGTCCAGTTGGGCAAATTGAAGTTTTTGTAGATTATCCACAGGGTGAAGTGAAAGGATTCGCGGTAGTTACTCACCCCCATCCACTCCAAGGTGGTACACCTCAACACAAGGTTCCTGCATTGCTTGCGCAAATGTTCTTAGAACGTGGTTGTATTGTGTACCGTCCAAGTTTCCGTGGCTCAGGTCAAAGTGTTGGTCTACACGACGAAGGTCATGGCGAAACTGATGATGTTCTTGAAGTGATTAAGCATGCTCGTGCAGCACATACAACTTTACCCTTCTATGCAGGTGGTTTTAGTTTCGGTGCGCATGTCATGGCAAAATGCTATGATGCTTTACAAGAAGAAATTCGACCAAAACAAACCATTTTATGTGGTCTACCAACGGCAACGGTCGCAGGTGTGCGCCACTATGTAACACCACAACTTAAAGGTGACATCTTATTCATCCATGGCGAAGCCGATGAAGTGACCTTACTGTCTGACATGATTACATGGGCTAAACCGCAGCGCCATTTAGTGACTGTATTACCTGGTGCAAACCATTTCTTTACCGGTTACTTAAAACAGTTACGTATTGCGATTACACGTTTCTTGTGGATTTAACGCATCATTCAGTACAAGAAAGAAATGGCTATCTAACTAGCCCCTTTCTTTCTTGAACTTTTTATTTTTAATCTAGACGTATCTCTTTTTCTATTCCAACGCTTAATAAGCCATTTCCAGCAGCTTCATTAGTCATCCCTTATATCTCTTCTGCTCCCAAAATAATTTTAAGCTTCCTTTTGAGCGCCAAACTCAATCAGCACTACATCCATCAAATACCTGTTTTAAAAATCAGTGAGGCTTGAATCCTGCTAATGGTACTTTATGCAACAATCTACGCTTGAACTTGATATATTCTGCACATCATTATTCAAATAATAAGTTATACAATCAACATCTTAGCTCGAGAGAGCTATTCATTTAAATAATTTTTAAAATATTCAGGGATTTTATGAAAACAATTCTCGGGGCAGTTTTAGTCACTATAGCCACCACATCAGCCTGTGCTCAGGACATTATAGGAACTTGGCGTTATATCGATGATAAAACTGGAGAACCCAAAGGTCTGGTGAAAATTGAAAAGCAAGCCAATGGAACTTATGCAGGAACTGCACTGAAAGCAACTCCTCGTCCAGGTTATACAGCAAAAGAGTTCTGCACCAACTGCCCTGCACCCTACACCGATAAGCCTATTATTGGTATGCAAGTGATTACAGGTTTAAAAACTGAAAATAATATTAATTATACGCATGGCAAAATCATTGATCCCGTTTCAGGCAAGCTGTATAGCCTAAAAGGTAAAATTAGCCCAAATGGGAAAAAACTATTCTTAAGAGGCTATTTAGGCGTCTCGGCTGTGGGACGTAGTCAGACGTGGTTACGTGTGGAATAAGTCTTATAGCACATCCAGTTATAAGCGCGTTGACCCATCAAAATATTAAACGTGTTCTGTTCTAAAAAATGCTGAATTAGGAAAAACCAATTCAGCATTTTTTATCTATTCAATTAGCCTTTCCACTCAAACTCAGTAAAACTTTTATCTGTTTTTAGTGTGGTTTCAACCGCTTGTGCCAATTGATTTAATAAGCTTCGTTCAGCAATTCGGTCTAACCAGTCTTGCTCCTCATCTGGATAAGAGGCAATTTCGCACACCAGATTTCCTTCGCTGTCATGACCTTGGCACGTAATAGACAGTGGCAAAGTATGATTATCGACACTCACAGCCACTTGATCACCACTTTGTGGCAAAGTTTCAAAACCAAATTGACCTAACTTTTGAACCAGTAGGTCTTGTACCTGCTTCTGTACTACACTACTCTCACTTACTTCCTGCTGCTGTCCATGCTGCGCCGTAAATTGTAATTTTCTCATTGATCATCCCAAAGGCTTTTTTGTTATATGGGTTTAGCATAATGACTTAACACAAAACAGCCAAGCAAAAGCTTGGCTGTTTTCACACAAAATATCTAAGCTTTAGTCTTATTCAGTGACTTGGATCGCTAAACCAGCTTGATTGCTTAATTGCGTAAAGGTCGGGAAACTGGTGGCAACCGTTTCAGTACCAATGATTTTAATTTCACCAGAGGTGCGTAAACCTGCCATTGAGAAACTCATCGCAATACGGTGATCGTGATGTGATTCAATTTCGCCACCAGTGAAAATCGCGCCCCACTCACCTGAATGACCTTTACCTTCGATGATGATGCCATCGTCAGTCGGCGTACAATCGATACCCATGGTTTTTAAACCATCCGCCATCACTTGAATACGGTCTGATTCTTTCACACGCAGCTCAGCAGCACCCGTTAATACGGTTTGCCCTTCAGCACATGCCGCTGCAATGAACAATGCAGGGAATTCATCAATCGCCAATGGCACTTGATCTTCAGGCATATGAATACCTTTGAGTGTACGTGTGCCTTGAATACGAATGTCTGCAATCGGCTCACCACCTGCAATACGCTCATTCTCAACCGTAATGTCCGCACCCATTTGCTTCAAAATCTCGATCACACCTGTACGCGTTGGGTTAATGCCCACCGCTTCTAAAGTGACGTCTGAACCTTCAGTAATCGCAGCACCCACCATAAAGAAAGCAGCCGATGAAATATCTGATGGCACTTGAATCTCTGTACCGACTAACTTACCGCCACCTTGCAGTGAAATACGGTTGCCCTCTGTTTTCACATCATAACCAAATGCACGTAGCATACGTTCAGTATGGTCACGCGTAGGTTCTGGTTCTGTGACTGATGTTTCACCTGCTGCCCACAAACCTGCCAATAAAATCCCAGATTTCACCTGCGCAGATGCCATTGGCAAGTCATAGTGAATGCCTTGTAAAGCTTGGTTTCCAGTGATCGAAACAGGAGGTGTACCACGCTCACCTGTTGTTTGAATCTGTGCGCCCATTTCGCGTAACGGTTTAGCAATACGTTCCATTGGACGCTTCGACAGTGATGCATCACCCGTCATTACAGAGTCAAATTTTTGTGCAGAGAGCATGCCTGAAAGCAAACGCATCGAAGTCCCTGAGTTACCCATGTAAAGCGCACTTGCTGGTGCTTTTAGGCCATTTACGCCCACACCATGAATCGTCACTTCACCATTTTTAGGACCTTCAATGCTCACGCCCATATCACGGAAGGCTTGTAAGGTTGCTAGCGCATCTTCTCCTTCCAAGAAACCTGTCACATGCGTCGTTCCTTCTGCAATTGCACCAAACATGATTGAACGGTGTGACACAGATTTATCACCTGGCACGCTAAACTTACCTTGGAAACTCTTTTTACCCGGTAATATGGTGAATTGCTGTGTCGTCACTTTATTGTTCTCCATGAAAGGTTTTTGAGCGAGCATATGGTTAAAATGCTGGCGTGCTGCTTGCGCATGTCCGAGCAAGCCCATTAAAGCATGTGAATCTTCATCTTCAATGAGTTTACGAATCGTTGCCAGTTGGTTTTCAAAACCATCTACGGCATTTAAAATGGCTTTTTTATTGGCAAAAAAGATGTCATGCCACATTTGTGGGTCACTTGCCGCAATTCGAGAAAAATCGCGGAATCCCCCTGCAGCATAGCGAAAAATGTCTAAATTATCTTCACGGTTTGCCAGTTGTTCAACTAAGTTAAAAGCCATCAAATGCGGAAGATGACTGGTATGTGCCAAGACTTCATCATGCTTGGCCACATCCATACAAATCACTTCTGCTTTCGCAGCTTGCCATAGTTGAATCAGTTTCTCTACAGCCCAATCAGCACTGGTCGGTAACGGTGTCAAAATCACTTTATGATTTGCAAATAAATCGACCTTACCTGCATGCACACCCGTGTGTTCTGCCCCCGCAATTGGATGCCCCGGTACAAAGCCAGCAGGTAATGCTTCGCCATACACGGCTTTGGCCGCGTCGACCACATTGCCTTTGGTACTGCCTACATCGGTAATAATCGTATGTTCTTGCAAATATGGTTTGATGGTTTCCAAGACTTTTTGCGTTGCACGAACAGGTAAGGCTAAAACCACCAAGTCCGCACCTTGAACCGCCTGTACAGGATCGCTATACCCCTGTTGGATTAAGCCCAAAGCTTTGGCATCCTGTAAGGTTTTTTCCGAACGTGTAGAGGCTACAATATTTTGGGTTAAACCTTCAGCAATCATCACCCGTGCAAGACTCGAACCAATCAGCCCAAGACCAATAAATGCAACTTTTTCAAACAGTGGCGCAGACATAATTTAAGCGTTCGCCTCTAAACCTAGTACGTTGGCCAAAGCCGTTAGAAATTTCGTATTTTCAGCTTCAGTTCCAATCGATACACGTAAATGATTGGCGATGCCCACAGGACGAACAATCACCCCTTCTTTTAATAAAGCATTAAAAGTTTGTGCAGGATCGGCTTGTATATCGACCAAAATGAAGTTAGCACGAGAAGGCTCATAGTTTAGGCCTAGCGCTTTAAACCCTGTTTCAAGTTGCACCATGCCCGCTTTATTGACCACACGTGATTTCTCAATGAAATCTTCATCTTTCAGTGCAGCAACTGCTGCCACCATGGCTAAATGGTTGACGTTAAACGGCTGACGAATACGATTTAAGAAATCTGTCACTTCTGCCGATGCTAAAGCAAAGCCAACACGTAATGCCGCTAAACCAAAGCACTTCGACATGGTACGGCTAACAATCAGGTTTGAATACTGTGCTAAAAACTTTAAGCTGTTAAAGTTTTCTGGGAAATATTCCACATAAGCTTCATCCAAAACCACGATCACATGACTCGGTACTTTTTGCATGAAGCGCTCAAATTCAGCCTCTTCAAACCAAGTTCCTGTCGGATTATTGGGATTCGCAATAAACACCAATTTGGTATTGTTTTTAATTGCTGCCGCCATCGCGTCAAGGTCATGCGAAAAACCTTGAGCAGGTACTTCAATCGCTTCGGCATTAATCGCTTGTGTGACCAAAGCATAGACTGCAAATGCGTGTTGGCTATACACCACCGAATCTTTTTCTGAAACAAATGCACGGGCAAAAATTTCAAGTAAATCGTTTGAACCATTGCCTAAAGTAATACAATCATGTGCTACACCAAACTGCGTATGAACTTGATCCTTCAAGATAAAACCACCACCGTCTGGATATCGTCCAATTTCCGCCAATTCAGCAGCAACTGCTTCTTTTACTTTGTCCGAACAACCCAAAGGGTTTTCATTTGAGGCAAGTTTAACAATATCGGTCATGCCCAATTCACGCTCTAATTCGCTGATTGGCTTACCCGGTTGATATGGTTTTAACTTCGCAATACCTTCATTGGCTGGAGCAAACGACATGTGACCTTTCCATTCTTACAAGTGGTGTACATGGTTGAGTTTGGAGTAAACCCAACCACCTTAGAGATTACAGTACTGCAATCGGGTATGAACCCAATACTCGAACTTCTTTCACAAGTGGACGAATCTCTTCAATCGCCGCTTTAACATTGTCTTGTTCCACATGACCTTCTAAGTCGATGAAGAAAACATAAGCCCATTTTTCAGGCAGTGCTGGACGCGTTTCGATACTGGTCAAACTAATGTTGTGCTTTGCAAATGGTGCAAGGATTTCCAATAATGCACCTGCACGATCATGTGCAGAAATCAGCAATGACGTTTTATCATTACCGCTTTGCGGGATTCTTTCACGACCAATCACCAAGAAACGTGTAGTGTTCTCAGGATTATCTTCAATATTACTGTGTAAAATTTCTAAATCATAAATACTTGCTGCAACATCAGATGCAATAGCAGCCGAATGCCATTCAGTACGAATACGACGTGCCGCTTCAGCATTCGAACTTAAAGCTACACGTTCCACACCTGGATAGTGTGCGTCCAACCATGCACGGCACTGCGCCAAAGTTTGCTGATGCGCATAAATTTGTTTAATACTGTCTTTACGCGTGTTTTCAGACACAAGAAACTGGTGATGAATACGCAATTCAACTTCACCAATCACATTTAAGTGTGAGGCTTTAAAACAATCCAAAGTATGATTGACCACACCTTCTGATGAGTTTTCTACAGGCACCAAACCATAGTGTGCACTGCCTGCTTCCACTTCACGGAACACTTCATCAATGGTCGGTAAAGGACGAACCACAGCATCATGTCCAAAGTGCTTCAACACCGCAGAGTGTGTATACGTACCGACAGGGCCTAAAAATGCAATACTTTGCGGTGCTTCTAGAGCCAAACATGCAGACATGATTTCACGGAACAAACGTGCCATGGTCACATCAGACAAAGGGCCTTCATTACGCTCCATAACATTCCGTAAAACTTGCGCTTCACGTTCTGGACGGTAAAACATTGGATTCTCTTCAGAAGCAAATTTTGCTTTTGCAACAGCTTCCGCCAGTTTCGCTCGACGGTTAATAAGTTGTTGAATCTGTTGATCAACAGAGTCGATATCCTGACGGATTTGATTGAGGTCAAGAGAAGTCGTTGTGTTTTGATCGTCTTGGATCATTGTTATGTCGCCCTTCATATACATTGTGCAAACAGTATAACAATAGTTAGCTTTGAAATCTTGCGCAATAAGACTTTGTATGTTTCAGTGCTAAAAACATACAGTTGATTTAATCATCAAGTTTATCAATAAACTGCCCCAATAATAGACATCAATAAAACCACTGAACCCTGCCTATTTTCTTCGTGCAATTATGCATAGAACAGCACCCAAGCAAAACACTAAGATGATGGTATTTGGGTCTTAACTCAACGCTTTTAAAGCTGCGTCTAGGTTTTGAAAAACTTTGCTACACCTTCACAAAAATCACCATTTATCTGTATTTCAGTGCGTTAGACTTTTTTTTAAAATATGCTTTACTTAAGTTGACGTATTCATAACAAAGAGAGTATGCAGCAGTAGCGATTGCTCTATAGTCTCAATAAAACAAAACAATAATGAACTGTAGGTACTGTCATGCACAAAAAAATTGCAGTCTTGGTCACCTATGACTTTGAGGATGCCGAATATGCTGAACCCGTAGAAGCATTTCGAGCAGCTCGGCATAGTATTATTAACCTTGAAAGTCAGGCTGGCAAAATCATTTATGGCAAAAAGCGTAAAGCTTTTGTCACCATTGACCAAAGTATCGATGATGCCTCTGTGCATGACTTCGATGCCTTACTCATTCCTGGCGGTTTTTCGCCAGACAACCTGTGCCAAGATGAACGCTATGTCTTATTTGTCAGGCACTTTGCAAACACGCAAAAACCTATTTTATGCAGTGCAGACGCTCCGCAAATTTTAATGCATGCTGGAGTTGTGAAAGGTAGACGCATGACGTGTATCCATCACCTTCATCAAGACTTAAAAGATGCAGGTGCCGTGCTTTATGACACAGGTGTTGTGAATGACAATAATTTATACATTTCATCACAAACCCAATATGACCTACCCGCCTTTATACAAGAAAGTTTATTGGTACTGAACCGATAAAAAAGAGCCTACTTGAGGCTCTTTTACGCATGTTTATATCAGCACCTAGGCTTAACGCCCAAGTAGACTACGCGCGACAATTTCTTTCATAATTTCATTAGTCCCGCCGTAAATGCGTTGAATACGCGCATCGACAAAGAAACGTGAAATTGGATATTCACTCATATAGCCATAGCCACCAAAGAGCTGCAATAAATTATCTGCCACCTTCATTTGCATATCTGTTGAAAAGCTTTTTAGCGCAGCTGCGGTTTCGACATCCAGCTTACCTTGCATATAAAGCTCAACGTTTTGATTGTAAAAAGCAGCTGTGGCTTGTTCATCAATCTTGGCTTGAGCCAAAACAAAACGTGTATTTTGGAACTGCGAAATATGTTGACCAAAGGCTTGACGCTCTTTGACGTATTGGATAGTGACATCTATCGAACCACGAATTGCCCCTATAGCCGTTGCTGCAATTGCTGTACGCTCTCGTGGTAGCTCTTGCATCAAATAAGCAAAACCTTGACCTGCTTGTCCCAACAATTGATCTTTCGGGACTTTCACATTGTCATAAAACAACTCAGAAGTGTCTTGTGAATGCAGCCCAATTTTGTCGAGGTTGGTGCCTTTTTTAAACCCATCCAAATGGGTATCGACCAACATCAGTGAAACACCCTTTGCGCGGGCTTGCGGATCAGTTTTTACTGCCAACACCACAAGGTCGGCATGCTGGCCATTTGAAATAAAGGTTTTAGAACCATTTAAAATATAATGCTCCCCTTGCAAAATGGCATTACTTCGCATGGCTTGTAAGTCTGAACCCGCACCCGGTTCCGTCATTCCAATCGCACCGACCACTTCACCTGACACCATTTTCGGTAACCAGTACTGCTTCTGTGCTTCCGTTCCAATGTGCAAAATATAAGGCGCAGCAATTTCAGAGTGACAAGAAATACCTGTCGATAAAGCACTAAAACCTGCACGTGCTGACTCTTCCACCAACATGAGTGAATAATGCGTTGGAACACCATAACCGCCATATTCCTCAGGTACATCGACACATAAGAAACCATTTTCACCCAAGGCATTCCAGACTGAGCGCGGCATTAAGCCTTCTCGTTCCCACTGTTCATAGTGTGGCGCAATGTGTTCATTCATAAAACGGCGAAAGTTATCGCGAAATAGTTCTAGGTCTGCATCGTAATTCAACATGTTTCTTCCTTGTAGTGACGTTATTTTATTATTCAGCTCACATGCTAGCCATTTTTAATGCAACTGTCATGAACGCATCAGGCCATTTTATATTCCAATAAAAAAGGAAGCCCTTGGGCTTCCTTTTTAAGATGAACTGAAATTATGCGTGAGCATTTTCTTCAACAGCCATCAAGCGGTCTACTTCTTCTGGATTTGCAAGTGCGAAGTTTAATTTTTCTTGGTCTAACTGACCCACCCATTTCGCAACAACAATCGTTGCCAATGAGTTACCCACCAAGTTGGTTAAAGCACGTGCTTCAGACATGAAACGGTCAATACCTAAGATAAGCGCAAGACCCGCCACTGGAATATGACCAACGGCTGACAAAGTCGCTGCCATCACAATAAAGCCCGAGCCTGTTACACCCGCAGCACCTTTCGATGAAATCAATAACACACCCAATAAAGTCACTTGGTGCATAAGATCCAGCTGAGTATTGGTCGCTTGTGCAATGAAGATCGCAGCCATTGTCAGGTAGATTGAGGTACCGTCTAAGTTAAATGAATAACCTGTTGGAATAACCAAACCAACCACTGACTTTTCACATCCCGCAATTTCAAGCTTTTTCAGCATACGCGGTAAAACCGATTCTGAAGATGACGTACCCAGTACGATCAACAACTCTTCGCGAATCATACGAATCATTTTCAAAATGCTGAAGCCACAAAGACGTGAAATTGTGCCTAAAACCAAGAAAATGAAAAGTAAACAGGTAATGTAGAAACAGATGATCAACTGAGCAAGTTGCGCCAAGCTACCAATACCATATTTACCGATGGTATATGCCATTGCACCAAAAGCACCAATTGGAGCAAGTTTCATGATCATGTTTACAATGTTAAAGAACACATGCGAAATTTGATCGATGAACTTGAGTACAGGTTTACCTGCATCACCCAACTTATGTAATGCAAAACCAAACATCAAGGCAAAGAGCAGCACTTGCAGGATTTCACCTTCAGCAAATGCACCAACCACAGTGTTTGGAATAATATGCATAAAGAAGTCGACAGTCGATTGCTGCTGACCCGACTCAACAAACTTTGAGATCCCAGAAGTATCTAGTGTTGAAGGGTCAACGTTCATGCCCACACCTGGCTTCCAGATGTTAATGACCAGTAAACCGATCAATAGTGCAATCGTCGATACAATTTCAAAGTAAAGTAGCGCAACACCGCCTGTTTTACCCACAGACTTCATACTTTCCATACCCGCGATACCACTCACGACGGTACAGAAAATTACTGGCGCAATAATCATCTTGATCAGCTTAATAAAGCCTTGACCTAGAGGATAAAAAAGCTCGCCCCAGCCAGGTACATATTTTTCAACGCCATTGATAACTTGCGTACCACTAGGGAAAAAATGTCCTACTAAGATACCCGCAATAATCGCGACAATAACTTGAAAATATAGTGACTTATAGATTGGTTTCTTAGTCATAACGAATACTTCTGTAAATCAAAAGACTGAAAAAATCGGTATACCTATACTTCCTCATAGGTAGTTGGCTTTCTGATAAACACAAAAAAGCCCACAGTTTGGACCGCATCCAAACACCGGGTAAAAAAATCATGGTGTACAAACAACAGCACTGTGACAAAAATCACAGTTCATTCACATTTACTGCAATGGGAGAGACTAAAAACTAGCGAGTCACAATTATTGGGTAAATTTTACCTAACATTCTTTAATCAAAGTAAACTGATTTCAATCATAATGTATAAAATCTAAACAATATGGCTCATACTTTAGTCTAATGGTGGAAAATTTATTTAAAATTAAAAGTGCTGTTTTTTTTGATTGTTCCACTAAAATAGCACAACACAGCCTTCACTTACTTTGGTTTTTTCATGAACAACAAAAGAAATATTTATAAAGATGCTGAGCACCCTTTTGCCCAGTTTGTTCGCATTATTGGCAAAGGGAAAAATGGTGCGCGCTCACTCAGTTATGAAGAAGCTTACCAAGCCTTTGATATGATCTTGAAAAATCAAGTGTTAGATGTACAGCTCGGTGCATTTCTGATGCTACTTCGGGTTAAGGAAGAGTCTGTAGATGAACTGGCAGGCTTTGTTCAAGCCACACGAGATCAACTGCCGTTCACGCCTTTAGAGGTCGATTTAGACTGGTCTTCTTATGCAGGCAAGCGTAAACACTATCCATGGTTTCTCTTAGCGGCACTGACTTTAGCTAAAGCAGGTTATAAGGTCGTGATGCACGGTGCATCAGGTCATACCATTAACCGTATTTATACTGAACAGGTATTAGAGTATCTCGATTTTAATATTTGCCAAACTCAAGCAGATGTGGAACAGGAATTAGCGACGCGTAATTTTGCATATTTACCGCTGCACGCCATCTCCCCGATTTTAAGTGACTTAATTTCCCTACGAAATGTTATGGGTCTTCGTTCACCCATTCATACTCTTGCACGCTTGATCAATCCATTTAATGCCAAAGCAACCTTGCAAGCTATTTTCCACCCTGCCTATCGTGGTTCGCATCAGCAAGCAGCATTTAAACTGGGTTATCAAAATAGTGCGGTCATTAAAGGTGAAGGCGGCGAATTTGAACGTAACCCAGATGCCAAAACACTGATCTGCGGCATTAAAAATGGTGAACTCTACGAACATGAGCTACCTAAACTCACCGACAACCGAAGCCCAATTGAAGAAGAGTTAGATTTGGCTGAGTTTAAAGCAGTTTGGCTGGGTGAAAAACAGCATGAATATGGTGAAATGGCAGTGACTGAAACCATTGGCATTGCGTTATATACCATGGGAGTGTGCGATACGTATGGCGATGCCATGCAACAGGCCAAGCAGCTTTGGCACACTCGTTTCTAATCTGAGGGGACAAACAAAAGCGTGAACGTTATTCGTCACGCTTTTCGATCCAGTAAAAGTCAGCCTAGTAAGGATAACGCTTTCCTGAAGAATGAATATTTCTGAGAATCAACTGATCACCAATATGGATCTCAATTTTTTGAGATTCATAAGGGCCAGATAAATAAACATCTTTTTGTTGTCCAATTAAGCTTGAACAATAAAGCTGATGGCTTTTTATCTTTTTCGAGACATCGCCTGCATGGGCGTTATGGATCTTTATTCCAATCAACAACATCGGATAACCATCATTTTTCATTGATGTGTACTCTGTGACTGGATTTTGACTCGGTAACACAGAAACATCTAATAAACATTCAATTTTTCTTGCATCACTTGTTCGCTCAGCAAATACATTGGTCGAAATTACAGTAATGAAGAATAAACTGAGTCGAGTGAGCTTTATTATTTTTATAAGCATAATGATTGAAACAGTTTTGCAGGTTATTCTTTTTAGATTCAGTTGTTGAATCACCAAGCATCTATTGCTAAGCGATTCAACGCATTTTTAATCAATTAAATAAAACGAATAGGTTTAAATTCTGGTTCAGGCACATGAGAATCACACTCCTCACCTTCTTCTTTATGCCCTTTATCGATATAACCCGTACGTTCTTTTTCAGGCGTATTCTGATGCTCCCAAGCAATAACGGCTTGCATACAGGTTTGACGTTGTTCAGCAGTCAACGCAATGCCATTTGGCCATTTACCAATTTCTACAGCTGTTTTTAAACGCTCAACAATATCGGCATCTAAAATAGAAAGCATCTGTTCAATATTCATGATTTAATCCTGTTGAAAAGAGTCAAAATCTTGGTTCCACCCAAGTTTAGTTCGGCATGACATATAAAAATCATAACCCGGTGGATGTAATAAATTCAGTTTAAAGGGGTGCTTACGAATATGTAAGCTATCACCCACATTGAGCGAAACACTGTGTTGACCATCGGCACTGACCATCGGCAAGACACGGTTTTCACGAATCAGAAGCTTAATTTCACTGTGTCCACCCACCACAATCGGGCGTGAAGACAAGGTATGCGGATGCATCGGTACCAAAGCAATCGCATCCATCCCCGGATGCACGATTGGGCCACCACCTGACAACGAATAGGCTGTTGAACCCGTGGGCGTCGATACAATCAAACCATCACTGTGTTGACGGTAGACATATTGACCATCGATATTCAGTTCGAAGTCAATCATATGCACCGACTTACCCGAGTGTAATACCACATCGTTTAGCGCAATCGCATCATAAATCGTCTCGCCCTTTGAGCGAATTTCCATTTCCAATAAGAAACGACGATCTAACTGAAACTCACCTTTTAAGACTTGATCGAGCTTAAAAATCACTTCAGTCGGCTTGATGTCGGTTAAAAAACCCAAACGCCCTCGGTTTACACCCATTACAGGGGTATTAAATTTAACCAAGGCACGTGCAGCATGCAGAAGTGAGCCATCCCCGCCCACCACAATCACCAAATCGACCACTTCACCCAGAAGTGCACGACTCACCGTTTGTGTGTTTTTATAAGGAACCAGTTCAGCGGTTTGCGCATCAAAAACGGGATGTAACCCTAAGCTGAGTAGATGATCATGAATAAGACATAAGGTTTCGACAACTGAAGACTTATCTGGACGTCCAATTAAGCCTATGTTTCGAAATGTTTTATGTGAAATTTGCACCTGCAACATCGCTCCGCTACGATTCCCGCCTATCATAACATTATTTATTTAAATTGATTCAAAAACTAAAGTGACTGCTGCTACACGCGGAATTGTCTCTATATTTCAGTTTGTTCACAGTTTAATTATTGCAAATTAGCGAAAAGCTTCGCATGATTAGCACAATTTCTCAGGATCTTATTCGTATTTATGAAGTCAGAACGTGGCATAGGTTTAATTGCACTGATCTTCTGCATCTTAGTCATTGCAGCATTCTTGGTGTTTAGTATTTATTTAATAAGACTCGACTCCGTTGTACGTGACAAGTTTGAAGGCAAGCGCTGGGACATTCCTGCGAAGGTATTCGCACGCCCGCTCGAAGTGTATACCAATGCCCCTGTCAGTCAGGCTGACTTCACTCAAGAGTTAAAACTTTTGGGCTATAAGTCCTCGGAAAACTATACCAAATCAGGGAACTTTGTCAGTTCTGGCAATGAGCTATATGTACACACCCGTGGCTTTGACTTCGGTGATAGTGTCGAGCCTGAACAAGTGCTTAAAGTCACCTTTGCCGATGAGCAAGTGGCTGAAGTCAGTGCAACTAAACCCTCTTCTACAGGGATTGCACGTTTAGAGCCGATGCTGATTGGCGGGATTTATCCGCAGCATAATGAAGACCGTGTCCTAATTAAACTCGACAAAGTCCCTAAGCCCTTAATTGAAGCTTTAATTGCAACAGAAGATCGTAATTTCTATAGTCACCACGGCGTTTCAATTCGTGGTACGGCACGTGCGATTGTGAGTAATGTCACGGGTGGAAAACGTCAAGGTGGTTCAACACTGACCCAACAGTTGGTGAAAAACTTCTATCTCACCCCTGAAAAAACCATTAAGCGTAAAGTCAATGAAGCATTTATGGCTTTATTGGTCGAGTTTCACTATGACAAAGATGAAATTTTAGAAGCCTATCTCAATGAAGTGAACCTCGGTCAAAATGGCAACTATTCTATTAATGGTTATGGTTTGGCTTCGCAGTTTTACTTCGGCATGCCTTTGCGTGAGCTAAATATTGCGCAACAAGCTTATTTGGTGGGTTTGGTACAAGGTCCAACCTTATATAACCCTTGGCGTAACCCAGAAGCTGCGAAAAAACGCCGTAATATTGTTTTAAACAACATGTTGGTCATGGGCTATCTGACCCAAGAACAATATGAAACTGAAACAGCTCGCCCTTTAAATGTGATTGCCAAACCGACTCTCGGCCCTTCACGTTTCCCAGATTTCTTAGACATTGTACGCCGTCAGTTACGTACCGAATACCAAGAAGGTGATTTGACCAACCAAGGTCTACGCATCTTTACAACGCTCGATCCGATTGCCCAAACCAAAATTCAAGATGCGTTTAAATCGACTGTTGGTCGCTTAAGCCGTGGCTCAAGCCGTCTAAAAGAGCTGCAAGGTGCGGTGTTGGTTGCACATCCTGAAAATGGTGAATTGGTCGCAGCTGTTGGTTCAACCCAAGACTTTACGGGTTTTAACCGTGCACTCGATGCCAAACGTCAAGTCGGTTCACTACTTAAACCTGTGATTTACCTCAGTGCGATTCAGTCGGGACGTTACAACTGGGCCAGCCCAATTGAAGATAGCAGCATTAGTATTCAAGCCAATGGTAAAGCATGGACACCTAAGAACTATAGCGGTGGCGAACACGGCGTTGTACCAATGGTACAGGCACTGTCTAATTCATATAACTTGTCAGCAGTTCGCCTTGGTCAAGAGTTTGGTTTATCGACGTTTAGTAACCACCTAAAACGTTTTGGTGTGACCAGTAACATCCCAACCTATCCATCCATTTTCTTGGGTGCGGTAGACATGTCTCCGATGGAAATGCTCAGCATTTATGGCAACTTTGCCACAGGCGGTTTTAAGTATCCGACTAAATCCATTCGTACTGTTGTCGATCAAAATGGTCGCTTGCTGACCCGTTATGGTTTAAATGTCCAACAAACCATTGACCCTGCTTCTGCCTATGTCCTGAACTATGGTCTACAACAAGTGATGACCTCAGGTACAGGTCGTTCAGCTTATAACACTCTACCAAACTCACTTCAGCTTGCAGGCAAATCTGGAACCACCAATGACACCCGTGACTCATGGTTTGCAGGTTACTCGGGCAATTATGTTTCTGTGGTTTGGCTAGGTTTAGATGACAACAAACAAACTGGCTTAACAGGTTCTTCAGGTGCGTTGCCAGTGTGGACCAATGTAATGAGCCAACTGCGTCAAAAACCAGTCAACTTACGCCAACCGGATGATGTGCAATGGCATTGGATTGATCGTGGCACGGGTTATCTTGCTGCTCAAGGTTGTGAGGGCGCAATGTATATTCCCCTCTTGCGAAACACCGTACCACGCAAAGCAACCGCATGTGGCTTACCGCATTATCAAGTTGAACCCACTTACAATCCTGAAACAGATGGTTACCAAGCTACACCTGAACAAGGCGACAGCATAGACAACTATATTCGTGAAAGTGAATCGAACATGCAGCGTAACTTAGAAGATGAGACGCAAGTCATTTCGAGTGGTAGCTATCAACCTGAATAAATAGGACGGATTTAAATTTTGATGTGGTTTAAACGTTTAAGTATCTTAGCAACCATCGTGACTGTGGCAGGCTGTCAAAGCCTCCCACAGCCAGCTGAAAAAAAGATACCTGAAAAGCCGACACAGGCGGATAAAGAGCAGAAAACACCCTCAGGAGTTACAATTCACCCTTATGACCGCGAAGAAATTCAACGTCAGAAGATTGTGATTCCTGAGCAGAAAAGCAAACAACAGTTTGATGATGGGCGACAGCTTCCTGCTTTTAAAAGTCTGATGCAAAAAACACAAACGGCCTATCGCCAAGGCCAGTGGAGTCAAGCACAAAGCTACGCCATGCAAGCACAGCGTTTAGCACCACAGTCGAGTGAGACCTTTTTGTATTTGGCTTTAATTGCTAATCAACAAAAACAACCTGCAAATGCGGAATCGCTTGCACGTCGCGGCTTGAGTTATGCCCAAAGCAATGCCATGAAAAAGCAGCTTTGGAGCATTATCTTAAAAGCAGGTCAAATGCAGAAGAATCAGAAAACCATTCAACAAGCCCAAACAGCAATCAAAAGTCTGTCTTAAAAGCACGCTCCGTTAGATGGAGCGCTGCCCTGCTATACCATAAGCGCCATAACTTTGCGCTTTGGCTAAATCGGCTAACTGTAAGCCGCCGAGAGCAAAAATTGGGATATGAATCTCTTCTGCAATCAAACTCAATTGCTCCCAACCCAAAGTTTCACTATTTGGGTGGCTGAGTGTTTCAAGTACAGGGCTGAGTAAAAGAGCATCACAGCCAATTTCTTGTGCATGTTCAGCACTGCTACGGTCATGACAGGCCGCTATATAACGCTGCCCAACGTTCAACTCCCCTTTACTCAATTGCATGAGTTGAGATTGTTTCAGGTGTATGGCCGCAACTGCCTGCTGTTGTAGTGGATTTAAACCTTTCCATAGTTCTATATTGACAATCACCCGTGCCAATTGTTCTACACTCAGTTCTGCAATTTTTAAAATATGTTCAGGACTGGCAGGCACTCGCCAATACAGCACTTGTTGTTCAGGCAAATCCTTCAACACATCGATTTGATCTGAAATTTTAATCACGGGTGCAGCATAAAGTCGCTTCAAAATGGCCTGATTGGCTTTTGGAAAGTTAAGATCTTGTAATTCGGCACGCTTGAACCACGCCCATGGTGAGTGAATGTCTGCCAATAGATGATTTGATACTACAGCATGAAATAAATGCAAATTGACAATCACATCGTCATATTCAAACTGAATACAGTCAAAAGCATGCCAATCTTGTATATCAATTCCGACCTCTTCTAACACTTCACGGCGACAAGCTTGCTCAGGCGTTTCACCTGCTTCCACCTTCCCTCCAGGAAATTCGTGCTTATTGCCCTGATGCTGTTCCGCCTGGCGCCAGCCCACCAACACTTTGCCTTGATGTAAAAGGATGGCTATAGCAACTTGAACCAAAGGTTTTGACATAATCAGATTCCATTTCAGATGTGTAGTGTATTGAGTGATTGCATGTAACGATATTGAAGTTTTTTATATTTTCAGCGAGAAAATGTTGACAGCCTTATTCGATAATGATTATCATTTAAATCGTTCAACATATACCACGGAGTCGCCAGAATGAACGCACCATTTAGCTTATTTACTCGTAACGAAACAGCCCATTCACTACCAATGCTACACTCAAACAACTTATTTGCCCTAGGCCGTGAAATTCGCATTATGCATGCTGGAGAAGAGTATCGTCTACGACTCACTCGCAATAATCGACTCATTCTTACCAAATAAGAACTATAAAAACCCAATAACAATAATCGTGGAAACAAGCAGTATGTCAGCGCGTACTGCTTTTTAATGTCTTTAAGTTTGATCATTTATGCTGTTTTTATCACAGATCACAATCTGCATATCTAAGTCTCAAGCGTATTTAACAGCAGTTCCACTTTTAAACCGCCTAAGTCGGATGAACTAAATAACAACTGCCCTGCGTGTAAATCGACAATTTTCTGACAAATCGATAAGCCCAAGCCTGAACCTTGTGTTTTTGTACCTAAAGCCCGATAAAAGCGTTCACCTAAACGCTGGATAACTGCTGCATCGACCCCATTTCCGCTATTTTCAATCCTCAGTCTGAGCTGCTGTTTTTCGATCGTGAGATTGACAAAAACTTGTGCCTGCTCGGGGCTATAGCGAATGGCATTGTCGAGCAAATTGCGAAGTGCGCTAAATAAGAGCTGCTCATTGGCCAATACATAAACCTGCTCTGCAAGCACCACACTAATTTTAATCTGTTTTGAGTCCGCAAACGGCTGTAAAGCTTTAATCACGTCCTGCATTAGCAGACTGAAGTCAAACTTAGTCTTCGCCAAGCTTTCCTTTTGCTCAGGGTCAAGACGTGCCAGCAACAACAAATTATCCAACACCTGTACCCCACGACTGACATCTTGTTGGATCGGTTTGAACTCACTTTCAAGTTCAGGAAACTTGCGCTTGAGCACCTGAAGTCGCATTTGTATCGCAGACAGTGGAGAACGTAACTCATGTGAAGCATCCGCGGTAAAGCGCTGCTCTGCCACTAAAGCTTGGTCTAAACGCGCCAATAAGGCATTCAGCTGAGATAGCATCGGTTGCAACTCAATCAGCTCAGGTTCTGGCATAGAAATAGGTGCTAAATCATTGACCGATTTATTTGAAATTTGCTCTGAAACTTGATGTATCACCCGAAATTTACGTCGAATGGCAAAATGCATCAACAACCACTGTACACACCAGACTAAAAACAACACACCACTGAAAACTAGGATGCTTTGCCAAAAGGCATGGAAACGTTCGGACATCGACTGGGTCACTTGAACCTGCAAACTGTGATTATCCTGTGCAGTATAAATACGCCACAGTTTCTGCTCTGACCAATAAAAACCATAAGGTGCATCTGAAACCAAACTCAAATGATCCACAGTTATTTTTTCAGGTACATCTTCGGATGCAGTCAAAAGTTGCTGCGCATTATCGAGTCGATAGCGAATATCAAACTCATCACTAAGCTCTGCCAAGGCTTGACCATTGCTGACCGTTAAATCATCTGCCAGCAACATATCGGCCATTTCATCCATGATTTCATCTTGCATAGACATGGTCTGATAAACCGACACCCCAATAAACATCAGCAATGCCAAAAGCCCCGCCAGTATCGAACTGAGGAGCGAACTTTTAACAAGCTGACGCTGCAGTGAAATTGGCTGAGCCATTATGTGTCCTGATTCATTCTGTAGCCCAAACCACGAATGGTTTTAATACAATGACTACCGAGTTTTTTTCGCAATTGATAAATAAAAACCTCAATCGCATTGCTTTCGATTTCATCGCCCCATGCATAAAGACTTTCCTCAAGTTGTTCCCGCGTAACGACATATTCGGGCTTGAGCATCAATTTATGCAAAATTTGAAACTCTTTGGCGGTTAAATTAACAGCTTGACCATTTTGAGTCACACTTTTGGACTGTGGGTCGAGTTGGATATTGGCATAGCTCAATACCTGCGAGCTACTATGCTGTTGCTGTCGAAGTTGTAAGCGAATTCGAGCAGATAATTCCTCTAGACTAAAAGGTTTGACCAAATAATCATTGGCGCCCAAGTCTAGCCCTTCGACTCTATCTCGAATACTGTCACGCGCTGTGAGAAAAATCACAGGAGTCGAGAGGTTCTTGCCACGGACTTTCAGCAAAATGTCATCGCCTGTGGCATGCGGCAAACCACGATCTAAAAGCACACAGTCATACTGATGCTGTTCAATGGCTAAAATGGCATGGTCGCCCCGTTCCACCCAGTCGACACTGTAGCCATCCATTTCAAGCCAAGTTTTAATACTCTCAGCTTGAGAGGCATCATCTTCTGCTAATAATATCCGCACTGCTTAACCTGCCTAATCACTATTGTTTAGATCATGCCGTGAAATGGCTCAAAATACAAAAACCACAGGGCTAAGATCCAATCGAAGCCCTGTGGTTTTTTAAGAAAGCCCAATCAAAATTGAATTGAGCTTGGGCAAGTGTGTTTAGAATTTCACTTGATCTACGTCAATTTCAACGCGTTTTGCTGGTTTGTAGTCAATATCTACTTCACCGATAATGGTTACAGGTGTTTTAGCCGAAATTGCTTTGCCACCCCATAATTCATCATCAATGTCGACAGTAATTGAACCAGTTTGGTCACGGAATTCATACTTCTCATCCCCAATGGCTTTGACCACATAACCTTTTAACTGGACGTGACTGTCATCTTTTAATGTTAACGCATGCTTAACTGTAGTTGGTGTTGAAGCAGCAACTGCCGCTTGGTTCACTGCGGTGTTTGCTACAGCGACAGTGGTTGAGCCAATAACACCAGCAACCAATAACGCTTTCATCATCATATTCATATCCAGTACCTCTATTTAATTGTTCACCTATTCGATGAAGTCATTAAACCAAAGCTAGATGAGCTGAATCTTAAGAAAGCTTCAAGTAACGCATTAAACGCTTAGTTGAGTGGGACAACACGTAACACTTCTTCTAGTGTCGTGACGCCTTCTAAAACTTTACGAGCACCCGCAATTCTTAAAGGCTCAATGCCTTCTTTTTTGGCTTGTTGACGCAGTGCAGTCAAGTCACCATTGGCACCAATCAGTTGCTTCGCCTCTAAACTCACAGGCATAAACTCATAGATGCCGACTCGTCCTTTGTAGCCCGTTTGACGACACTCTTCACATCCCACTGCGGTAAAGACTTTTTCAGGCATCTCCATAATGTAATCAAAAGTCAGATGCTCCCATTCTTGGCTGTTGATTTGCTTTTCAACTTTACAATGTGGACATAAACGACGTACGAGACGCTGTGCCAATACCCCTAAAATGGTTGCCGCGGTTAAGAACGGTTGTACGCCTAAATCATGCAAACGCGTCAGACTGGAAGGTGCATCATTAGTATGCAGAGTTGAAAGCACCAAATGCCCTGTAAGTGCGGCCTGAATCGCCATATTGGCCGTATCATGGTCACGAATCTCACCGACCATAATAATGTCAGGGTCTTGACGCATCAGTGCGCGAACACCATCAGCAAACCCAAGATCAATGCCTGTATTCACCTGCATTTGGTTAAAACTCGGCTCTAACATCTCAATTGGGTCTTCAATGGTACAGACGTTCACCTGTTCGGTAGCTAATTGTTTCAAAGAAGAATAAAGCGTGGTGGTTTTGCCTGAACCCGTTGGCCCTGTCACTAAAATAATGCCGTGACTATGCGAAGTCAGCGCTTGCCAATCACTGAGCAAATGCCCTTCAAAACCCAACTGCTGAAAACTGCGCACTAAAACTTCAGGGTCAAAAATACGCATCACCAACTTTTCACCAAAAGCAGTCGGTAAAGTCGAAAGACGCAGTTCTGTTTCTTGTCCTTTTGGTGTCCGTGTTTTTAACCGTCCATCTTGTGGTTTACGTTTCTCTGCCACGTTCATTCGACCTAAAATTTTAATCCGCGAAATCACCGCGGTTAAAGTATTGGCAGGCATGTTATAAATCGTATGCAGCACTCCATCAATACGGAAACGAACTTTGCCGTTGTCTTTACGTGGTTCTAAGTGAATATCACTGGCACCTTGCTCAAAAGCAAACTGTAGAACCCAGTCGACTAATTTAACAATGTGTTGGTCATTGGCATCAGGGTTTTGACTATCACCCAACTGTAAAAGTGCTTCTACGCCTTTATTATCACGGTCATAACTCCCAGACTTCTGGGAGTTACTGACGGCGCGACTCACCTGATAATACTCGACCATATAGCGCTGTAATTGTTCAGGGCTGAGTAATACACGCTGGATTTTTTTCGGTGCAACATTCTGCTCCAAATTTGCGATCCAATCTTTCATATACGGCTGATCTGTTGCAATCAAAACTTGATTAGCCTGAACTTCTACTGCCAAGATTTTATTGCGGAAGGCGAATTCTTGAGACATCACCGAAGTCAAAGCTTGCACATCGGCTTTGAGTGGATCAATCACATAAAACGGTAATTGGGTCTTTTCGGCTAGCCACTGACACAGCCGATTTAATGTCAGTCTCGACTGTGGATGCGACTGATCCACCAGATTAAAATGAGCAATCCACTGTAAAGGATGCCACTTCAATTGATCGCGTTGACGGTGCGAGGTTTGTACTAGATTTTTTTCTTTTTCAGTAATTCGCCCATCTTTAAACAGTTGATCTAAGCACCAAGTGGTATCAATTTCAAAATTAAAATTCATTGTTATACGTCCCCAAACATAACCCCACTATAGCAAGATTTTCTGTATTCATTCGCACAAAGCATAAGCAAATCCCACAAATATCGAGGAGTAGCCAAGCTCATAAATATAATCACGAATTTACTCACAAATCTTGCTCTTTTAACTTGAATCCACCTTCAGCATTCGCCTATATTTTAGACAGGTCATTAAATTTTGTGAGATAGGCTTGGACTTCAGCGCAATTTCCATCAACAGCTTGGCTTTATCTGAAGTCATCATCACCTTGGCTTCAGCATTAGGCTGTGGCCTATTGATTGGTTTAGAGCGTGAACGAAGTAAACAACGTGAAAACCAACAGAGCTTTGCAGGACTACGCTCCTTTGCCATTTGTGCACTCCTCGGTGCTATTTGTTTTTTATTTGGTGTCAATATTGGCATTGTCGGTGCGCTGATCATCGGCGGCATAGTTATATTCTCAATGAAAAACCAAACAGAAGATTTGGGTTCAACCACTGAACTTGCCTTTGTCATGACTTATTTTATCGGGGCGATGTGCTTATGGAATACACCTCTAGCAGCAGGTTTAGCCGTGCTCCTGACCATTATTTTAATGACCAAACATCCGATGCACAGCATTGCGGGGAAATGGATTACTGAGGCTGAGTTTAAAGACGGTATCTTTCTCCTAGCGCTGATTTTAATTGCCCTGCCCTTAACGCCGAATACGCCTTTATGGGGTGCTGTGCTGAATCCCTATATTATTTTAAAATTAGTCACGCTCATTCTTGCTGTTCAAGCGCTTGCACATATCGCCAAACGACTGCTGAGCACTAAAAATGCCATGATTTTATCGGCAATCGCTTCAGGTTTTGTATCCAGTACAGCGACAGTTGCCAGCTTAGGGATGGAAGTACGTGCAGGTCGAGCACTCGCCAAACCCAATGCAGGTGCAGCACTCATGTCCTGTATTGCAACTTTGTTGCAATTGCTGATAATAGTTGCAGGTGTGAGTATACTTTGGCTCAAAACTATACTGCTGCCGACGCTTGTGGCAAGTGTCCTTTTAGGGATCTGTGCTTATGCGTTGGTACGATCTGCCCCTGCACAAGAACAACATCAACCCACTGATTCACGCATGTTTAGCCTAAAAGAGGCTGGCATTATTGCTCTGACTTTGACGCTCATCCAAGCGGTTGTGTATGGACTCAACCTTTGGCTGGGAGATGCAGGTTTAATCGCTGGGACTTTGTTGGCTTCTTTATTTGAGATTCATGCAGCGATGGCAACAGTGGTCATGCAAGGGGCACCGACAGACACGGCAACAATGTCTGCATTTATCTTAGGTCTAGCTGCACACGCTGTTGCCAAATCCGTTAATGCCGCCTTAACAGGTGGTAAGCAATACTTTATAGCTTTTGCCCCGATTCAGATTTTGCATATGGTGGTTTTGATTGGGCTACTTTGGTGGACGATTTATTAATTCGATTTAAATAATTAATTTTTTATTTTCATCATATTAATCTATAATCAGCCCGCTTCATTTTTAAACAATAACTTTATTAATAATATATTTTTGAATCGGGATCTTTATGAAATTTAAAATATTATCGCTTGCAGTTTTTAGTGCATTAATGCTTAGCGCGTGTGGTGGCGGAAGTTCTGATAGTTCTAACAATACCAGTACTAGCAATAACTCAACATCCAGTAATTCTTCAACTAATAACTCTAATAATACAAATACAGCCCAACAATGGGAAACTGTTCGTATTGATTATTGGTATGACTCACATACTCAAGCTGTTGATTTTGGCGTGCTAAATACAAAAATTACGCTGGCTGATGGCAAAGCTTATGCTACTTTCGATGCAGATGATGATACAAATGAAATTTACTTAACTGAACAAGGCGAGTATCAAACATTCGGCCCTACCAATAGCTATGGCGCTTTAATTGGCCAAATGACCTTCATCAATAATCAAATCAAACTTCGGCCTTATTCCGCAATCGGATCTACAGGTTTAGAATTCACCACAACTGTGGCTCAGCGTAATATTGCTGGTGAAAGCGTACTTTCAACTGTAGACCCTGACCTGAATTGGAACTTGGACTATCCTCAATATAGCGTGAAGTATCCAGATGAAATCAATACAAAATTAAAAGCATACCAAGCATTAAAATTCCCAGCGGGTTCAACCTGTTTACAGGAAACAGAATACTCCAATAATCAGGAATATTTACTCTTATCTGAAGCAGAAGATGTATATCAACAGGACTTTAATGAATACGCAACGGCTTTTGCCAGCCAAACTGGGCAGAAATATTTTAAATACACAAAATTTAATAATGCGCTTGCCTATCATTACAGCCACGATGAAACCGAAGCACACGCTTTTAGTGGATACACGCAATATAAAGGCGCCTACTATACAAGTTCAAAAGAAACTGCTGGCGTAGAGTCCAATCTTGCAAATGATATTCAATCAGAGAAAGAGCGAATAAATCAAATGAATATGTCTGCCGACGAGAAAACCGCTCGTTTAACTAAGGTAGATGGCTTAAATAAAGGTTGTGATTTATACAATTCAGTTGCAGCAAATTATTTAAAACAAAACCTGAAGTTTTAAATCTATTCCGAATAACTCAGTGGGTTTAAGTTTGAATCGATACAGGAGCTTATAGCTCCTGTATTTCTATACACGTTTCATTCACTTTAAATTTCACATCTAAATTTGCAAATTTCATCCCATAAATTCGCGCTTCATCATCCTGATACGCCGGTCTGGGATCTAAAGATAAAACGGCTTCAAGCTCTTGTGCGGTCTGTACAGACAATTTCCCACTCGTCAAAAGCTGCTGCTTCTGTTCGATCGCCCGATCCGACCATATCACCGATTTACGTTTAGGTTCATCTTGCGCATAGCCACTTTCCGCATCTATAACTGCATCTGAGTAGTGAATATAAGGTTTAATATCAACAATTGGGGTGCCATCTAGTAAATCACTTCCTGTGACATACACTCGAACTGACTTCCCCTCTTTTTTGACGCACTTGAGCCTCACCACCGATAGACCAATCGGTGAAGGACGATACATGCTGCGCGTAGCAAATACCCCTATTTTTTTATTGCCCCCTAAGCGTGGCGGACGAACTTGTGGACGAAACTGGGTTTTTTCTGGATTTTTATTGTCATGAAACTGCCACAACAACCATAAATGACTAAATGCCTCAATTCCTTCAAAGGCTAGAACATCATTATAGGGTGCTAGCATTTCAATATACGATTCCACTTGAACCAAATTAGGCTGACGAGGAATACCAAACTTTTCCTTATAAGAAGAGTGCATATAGCCAATAATTGGCAAGGTTAACTCAGTCATCATCACTTTTTCTAATAAGCTCAATTAAATATATTCAGTTTATCGAGAATGATTTTAGATTAGAATAGCAACCTGTTCTAATTTGATAATTTATTGAGACCTTTAATGGCTGCTTTCAACGTCGAAAAGATTACTCACGTCCACCATTGGAATGATACTTTATTCTCTTTTAAAACGACGCGCGACACTGCTCTACGTTTTAAAAACGGTCAATTTGTGATGATCGGCCTTGAAGTAAATGGCAAACCGTTAATGCGTGCTTATTCTATTGCTAGTGCAAACTACGAAGAAGAACTTGAGTTTTTCTCAATTAAAGTTCCAGATGGCCCGTTAACCTCTATTTTACAAAAAGTTAAAGTGGGCGACGAAATTTTGGTATCTAAAAAACCAACTGGAACTTTAGTACTTGATGACTTAAACCCAGGTAAAAACTTATACCTGCTTTCTTCTGGTACAGGTCTTGCGCCGTTCTTGGCAACCATTCGTGATCCTGAAACCTATGAACGTTTTGAGAAAGTGATTGTGGTTCATGGTACACGCTTCATTTCTGAATTGGCTTACCAAGACCTCATTTTAGACGAACTTCCGAACAATGAGTTCTTTGAAGAGCTAGGCATTAAAGATAAATTGGTTTACTACCCAACGGTTACTCGTGAAGAGTATCCAAACCAAGGTCGTGTAACAACAGTAATTGAAACTGGCGAGATTTTTGAGAAGATCGGTTTACCACGTTTCAACCCAGAAACGGACCGTGCAATGCTTTGCGGTAGCCCTGCATTCCTCGATGACGTTGCTGCACTTCTAGACCAACATGGTTTAAAAGAGTCGCCACGTATGGGTGTACTTGGTGACTACGTGATTGAACGTGCATTCGTTGAAAAATAAGATCGTATAAAGATATTAAAAAACCGAAGCTTAGGCTTCGGTTTTTTATTTACTCTACGCATAGTTTTATCTAATATTAAAAAAAATAACAAATCTAGAATTTAAACCCATGACCTTTCCAGAACTCAAATTTAAAGACTATTTACATCCAAAACCCAAGCCCAGCGGCCTCGATGTACAGTGCAAACTCCAGCATTTTGCCCTCATTACTTATGCCGTTGACCCAGCTCGTTTTAAAGAGATCATTCCAGCACGGTTTAAGTTAGACACGGTCCAGTACCAAGGCAAACAACATGCACTGATGTCGGTAGTGCCCTTCATCGATGTCGATTTCAGCTCTGCGGTTTATCCTTTTCCAAAATTCACTATGGGGCAAACCAATTATCGGGTCTACGTGATTGATCAGGAAACACGGGAACGTTGTGTTTGGTTTTTAGGAACGACTTTGGACTCTTGGACACTGATCGTTCCTCGTTATGTTTGGCAACTACCGTGGCATCCTGCACAGATTGAGTTTGATTGTCAGCAAGATGCAGAGGGTCGATATACACAATATAAAATGCGTACCCAATCGGCATGGGCCACTTCAGATGTGCATTTGTCTCAGTCCGAACATGACCCATGGCTTTTTGAAGGCTTTCCCAATTTAGAAAGTTATCAGGTCTTCTTGACTCATCCTTTGGCAGGATTTTACCATCGCCGCGATGGAAAACTCGGCAGCTATCGCGTCTGGCATGGCCGCTTAAATCCGAAACCTGCAACGCTGCATTACGCTCGCTTTGAACTTTTAGCAAGGCTCAATCTTGTATGCTATGAAGATCAGCTCAAACCCTATAGTGTTCTGATTGAACCAATCAATGAATTTACCATTTATTTACCCCCAAGGTGCCTTAATCATTCGGCTGAATAACACAATAAATAATGAATACCCTACATATTTTAAGGGATATTAAGCATGATGAATAAATTTCAGCCAAAATAATGAGAGATTGGTTGTTTTTCTCCACAAAGTCTCTATAATTCAACAAAACAGACAAGTCTGTCTATTTTTGCTGAAATACTGAATGACCGAAAACATTCAGAGGGTACAAAAAATATAAGAAGGCACATTAAGTTGCTCATATTCATATCATGCATTATTGTCAAATAATGTGCGATATGGAACATAATCATTATCAGCAAAGCGCGATAACTTAACCGTTATCGCGCTTATTTATTTGTACGTGATTTATTTTAAGCGCATTTAAGCCAGCAATATAATGAGTGTATTAGGTTAACCTTAAAATCAAAATTTATATATTAGGCAGCTGAAAGTTCCATTTGAATTAAAGTATTCACACGCTTCCAATAATCTTCCAAATGCACTTGGTTCGGATCGATTTGCGCTTGTATGGTCATGCCATCCAAAATACTCGATAAAAAAGCCGCCAACTGTTCATCCTGCTTCACACCTAGACGATTCAAAGCCTGACATAACTTGCCTTTTAACCATTCTTTATAATCAATTGCAGGCTGTAGCGAAGAAGGATAAATTTTTGAAATTTCTTCAACTGCCTTTTGGAACATACAACCATTAAAATCCGCGCTATGAAACCAAGCATGGTACCATTCAAAAATTGCACGAATATGGGAGAGATAATCACTTGGGTCACATGCAGCAATCGTCGCTTCAAGCGACTGCTGTAAATTTTGGTTTCTTGTCACTAAGCATTCTTCAATTAATTTAGCTTTAGATGGGAAGTATTTGTAAAACGTCATTTTAGCAACGCCAGACTCGCTAATAATCCGATCCACACCGATAGAATTATAACTATGTGAGTTAAAGAGATTAAGCGCTGTGTTAATGATGTCTTCTTTTTTTGACATTTATTTTACCTGATGCACAAAACTTTAAAATTAAGCCATTAACCCAAAAGAACAGCACATGAAAACGAAATACATCGATTGAAGACGATATTATATATCAAATTTAGATCAACACCGTTTTTTTATAAAAAACAATACCAATATTAAAATAAGCATTTGAAATATATAGTTTTTAAGATAAATAAAACACTAGAAGAGTCGGATCTTTTTCACTATGATAAAAATGATGACAATTAAAATTTACCTCGTATATGAATGCTCTCTCCTTCACCCAGTCTGAACATACCCGCGCAGAAGTTTTGCGCTTTATTGAACGATCCTTAAGCTCAGCGTCATGGGCAACCAATACTCAAGCGATCATCCGCTTGAAACAAACGACAGCCGAACATATTTTATTTCAACATCCGATACTGACACGGCTGCATCAATGCCAACTGAGCCTTGAACAGCTGAAATTTATTCATCTGAATTATTTTACTGCCATTGTTAAAATTTTCACTGATGCTTTGAGTATGGCTATGTATCAAGCGCTGCAACTTGAGCACGACAGTAATATCGTGGAGCAAAACCGCATTGCAGCCAAGATATATGCACGTTATTTGTTGTCACTAAATCTTCTAGATGAATTGGGTTTTAATACCCACCAACTTGAGAAAAGCTCACCCTCTAAATCGCATTTGGTCTATTTCCTTCAACTGATGCAGCAACTTGAACTCAATGTCACCGATCAAAAACAGACCGAGCCTGAAGCATTTGCAATCACACAATTTATTCAAGAACATATTCATTCTTATGCAGACTTGCTGCTCATTTTGGCTTGTACTGAACTACAAGTGATTAAGTTTAGTGAAGCACTCAGAACTAATCTCGCAGCCTATGATCCTTTATTTACCCAAGGCTACTATGCATGTCATGGCCTTGCAGAAACATGTGATACAACCCTTGCTAACGATGACAATCATGAAGACGATATTTGGGTGCTATTCACACAATGCTATAAACCTGAACAAGCTCTGTATTTCCAGCAACTTCAAACTGAATATTTAAATCTATGGAATAACTTTTGGAGCAAGATGAGTTTACGAACTCATTAATTCACCTCAGTAGCTAAACGTCCTTGTACACTCACGTATCCAACTCTTGAATATGGAGTGAATTCACATCTTATGAATGCCAAGCATTAATTTCCAGCAGTAGTATTAAATCTAGAATTAAACCGTAGAAGCACTCTCACTTTTATTGTGCAGTCGAATTTTCTAATATACTTTTTTTGCGCTCAGATAACGCTTTGCTCACCACTTGATAACCCGCAGTCATACCTAAAGTCGCCATAATGCCTGCCACGATTATGTCTGGCCACAAACTGCCTGTACCAAACACACCTATTGCAGCAAAAATAACTGCCACATTCCCAATCGCATCATTTCGGCTACAAAGCCAGACCGATTGCATATTAGAGTCACCTTCTCTAAAGGCATATAAAATGACGGCACAAACCACATTCGCAAGCAAAGCAATCACACCAATCACCCCCATGGTCATAGCTTCAGGTGGAATTCCCAAAGCATAGGCATAAATCACTTTACCTATCACGACTAAGCCAAACAACGCCATGGTCATGCCTTTGAGCAGTGCCACTGTCGCCCGCCAATACAAACTCGCACCAAGCACCGCTAGGGAAATACCATAGTTGACTGCATCACCAAAGAAATCTAAAGAATCGGCCCATAAGGATGACGAATGCGCATAAGCCCCACCAATGAGCTCCACCACGAACATAGCTAAATTGATCAATAAGGCTATCCACAATGCCGTTCTAAACTTACTATTTGGCTTTTGCGGTGCAGGTGCACAACTGCAAGAAGAACATGCCATATACACAACCTCTATTCAGACGTAATCATTTTCTATTATGATTAAAAACTATGGAGTCGCTCTAAGGTCAAGCAAAATGAATCAACAAAACTCATCTGCTATTTATTTGATGAAAGACTTAGTCCATAAAACAGGATTAAGTGCCGATACCATTCGTTTCTATGAAAAAAAGCATTTATTAGAACCTTCTTTTCGCGGGGACAATAATTATCGCTATTATCAAGATGATGCGCTTAAACGACTCATTTTTATTAAACGTTGCCGCGCGCTGGATATCTCACTCAAAGAAATTGAATACCTGATTGAACTGGAACAAAAGCCTCAACAAGACTGTAGTGCGGTCAATCAACTGATCGATGAGCATTTAAAACAAGTCGAACAAAAAATCATTGAATTGCAAAAATTTCAGATACAACTACAACAACTTCGGCAGTCCTGCGCAACTCAATCAACCATTGATGATTGCCAAATTCTAAGACATCTTGAAGCAGGACTTACAGATGCATAAAACACATCAACGCAGAATTTAGAATATGGGTATTACTCAGTTTTGCTACCTATTTACTCAAACCATTCGTGGGCAATGCAGGATTTTTATCCTTATTTTCTTTAATTTTTTAATAAATTCACAAATAAAAAATCTAGCTTCACAGCAAATCTAATAAAAATGATCCCTAATTATTTCGGATAAAAGGCCGCAAAGAACTCCAATTTTTTGATGATTAGAACCTCGAATAAGTTTTATATAACAGATCTTTTACTTTATAAAACAAGGGGATTTAAATTCATTTTTATCCTTAGCCACATAAAACCATAGATCCAGATATTTATAATTGAGCACTCACATCCAGCGTTTGAACATGTAATTTTCGCGCCTATAACCGTTTAAATTCCGAGTTGTTTACTAGGTTGAATCTATTTTTTAAAGCCCTACAATAAACCCATATTTTTTTTATGCCTTAGTTTAATCATGAGCATTCATCACGTTACTGAACTTCTTTCTCCTGCAGGTTCGCTTAAAAATATGCGTTATGCATTTGCCTATGGTGCAGATGCAGTCTATGCCGGACAACCTCGTTACAGTTTACGTGTGCGCAATAATGAATTTGACCATGACAATCTGGCTATCGGCATTCAAGAAGCGCATGACTTAGGAAAAAAGTTTTATGTGGTCGTCAACATTCAACCGCATAACTCGAAACTCAAAAACTTTATTCGCGACCTCACACCTGTGGTTGCGATGCAACCCGATGCCCTGATCATGTCGGATCCAGGCCTGATTATGATGGTACGCGAACATTTTCCAGACATGGATGTGCATCTTTCGGTTCAAGCCAATGCCATTAACTGGGCTACTGTGAAGTTTTGGAAAAACATGGGACTGACTCGGGTCATTTTGTCCCGTGAATTATCTATTGATGAAATTGAAGAAATTAAGCAGCAAGTGCCTGACATGGAAATTGAGGTTTTTGTGCATGGCGCGCTATGCATGGCATACTCTGGACGTTGTATGCTTTCAGGCTATATGAATAAACGTGATGCCAATCAAGGGGCATGTACCAATGCCTGCCGTTGGGAATACAAAGTACATCAGACTCAGCAAGATGAAAATGGTGATGTGATCCCAGTCCAAAATCTGAATACAGGCTCCAACTGCTGTTCAAGCTCTGATGCTGATGAACTGCATATGCAAGCACAACATCAGTTCGATGAACCCGTATTACTACAACGTAATGAAGAAGACATGTTTGCTGCTGAAGAAGACGAACATGGTACTTACTTTATGAACTCAAAAGACTTACGCGCGGTGCAACATGTTGAGCGCTTAACCCAAATGGGGATCCATTCTTTAAAAATTGAAGGACGCACCAAGTCTTATTTTTACTGTGCCCGTACAGCACAAATTTATCGCAAAGCCATAGATGATGCGCTCGCAGGTAAACCTTTCGATTCCTCACTCATGACACAACTCGAAGGTCTGGCCAACCGTGGTTATACCGAAGGTTTTTTACGCCGCCACGTGCATAGCGAATATCAAAACTATGAAAATGGTTCATCCAGTTTTGACCATCAACAATACTGCGGTGAAATTTTGGAACGCAATGGCGATTATCTGAAAGTCGATGTCAAAAACCGTTTTGTAGTGGGTGATGTGCTCGAACTCATGACCACTTCAGGCAACATCACTTTTGAACTAACAGAAATCCTCGATAAAAAAGGCAATCCAATACTTGAAGCGAAAGGCTCAGGTCATGTGGTTGAAATCCCTGTTCCTGCTGATGTCGACATGCGCTATGCCCTACTCATTCGTAACTTACCGCATTCAAATGCCGACATTTCAGCGCCTGCCTTGGCCTATGTTGCAAGCTGACTGGGGATAATGCTATGGCACTACAAATAACGGATGCTTGTATTAACTGTGATATGTGTCTTCCCGAATGTCCCAATACCGCTATTTTTGAAGGTGATAAAATTTATGAAATAGACGTCAGCCGTTGCACCGAGTGTGTTGGTTTTTATGACACCCAAACCTGTGTCGATGTTTGCCCAATTGCTTGTATCGAGCCACATCCAGAACACGTTGAAACACAGCAACAATTGTTAGAAAAATTTAAAGGATTGAACTTATTTAGCGTCTAACCTTGGGGAAAGTAGAAAAGAAACCGAGTACTGACCACACTCAGAGTTTCAAAACAAAAACTGGGCAAAGAATAACAATAAACAAAAACTAAATGAAAAAGCCAAAGTGACTGGGGAGCACTTTGGCTTTTTCTTTGTACAAGATATTTGCTTTAAACGAAAAAAAGGAACTGAGCTGTTAGTGACTCAGTTCCTATCAAGGGTAAAACCAAAGATCAGCGATACAACATAAAGGGAAAAAGCCAACGTATATTTTGGGAGAGCGTTGGCTTTTTCATTTCACACTTACAGCCCAGAACGAATAATATAATCAAAAGCAGACAGAGATGCTTTCGCGCCTTCACCTGTGGCAATGATGATTTGCTTGTATGGCACAGTCGTACAGTCACCTGCGGCAAATACACCTTTGACATTGGTTTCGTTGCGATCGTTAATCACAATCTCACCACGGTTTGAAAGCTCAACAGCAGTCTCTTTTAAGAAATCAGTGTTTGGCAATAAACCAATTTGCACAAAGATTCCTGCAAGCTCAACCGTATGTTCTACATCAGTTGCACGGTCTTTATATTTCAATGCTGTCACTTGTGAACCATCACCCACAACTTCAGTTGATAGTGCATTTAGGATCACTGTGGTATTAGGCAAGCTATGCAATTTGTCTTGTAACACTTGGTCAGCACGTAGTTTGGTATCAAACTCAACCAAAGTCACATGTTCTACAATCCCAGCAAGATCAATCGCAGCTTCGACACCTGAGTTCCCTCCGCCAATTACTGCAACACGTTTGCCTTTAAACAGTGGACCATCACAGTGTGGGCAGTAGGCAACACCACGAGTACGGTATTCTGCTTCGCCCGGCACATTCATTTCTCTCCAACGTGCGCCTGTTGAAAGAATTACTGTTTTAGATTCAAGCTTCGCACCATTTTCTAAAGTGACTTCAACCAAGCCATTCGCTGTCTCATCTGCACCTTTGATGTTAGAAACACGTTGTAAGTTCATGATGTCCACACCGTACTCACGTACATGTGCTTCCATTTCAGCAGCAAACTTCGGCCCTTGAGTCTTTTGAATCGAGGTATAGTTTTCAATGTCCATGGTATCCATGACTTGACCACCCATACGTTCAGCCACAATCCCGGTTTTAATGCCTTTACGTGCGGCATAAATGGCAGAGGTATTTCCCGCAGGACCACCACCAATCACTAAAACATCAAAAGCATCTTTGGCATTGAGTTTTTCAGCTTCTTTGGCCGCAGAATTGGTATCCAGTTTGGCAACAATCTCTTCCAAGGTCATACGGCCTTGACCGATATGGTTATTGTCTTGGAACACCATCGGTACAGCCATGATTTTGCGTTCTTCAACTTCGTCTTGGAAGAATGCACCATCAATCATGGTGGCTGTCGTGCCCGGATTGTAAATGGCAATCAGGTTCAACGCTTGCACCACGTCTGGACAGTTATGACAGCTTAAAGAGACAAAGACGTCAAAGTCAGACTGGATGCCTAAACCTTTGATTGAAGCTAAAACTTCATCCGATACTTTGGGTGCATAACCTGAGGTTTGTAACAATGCCAAAATCAAAGAGGTAAACTCATGTCCCATCGGCAAACCCGCAAAGAAGACACGCGGCTCTTCACCGGCTTTTGCCACACCAAAGCTAGGTGCACGTGAGTTTTGACCATCAAAACGTGCAGTCACCAGTGGAGACAGTGCTGCAACTTCTTCAACCAATTCTTTGATTTTGTCTGATTTCTCAGAACCGTTCAAAGTCGCAACCAATTCAATCGGACCTTCTAGGCGTTCAAGAAGTGTTTTTAATTGAGCTGAAGTATTTTGATCTAACATTGTTAAGCTCTCCAAAGCAGTCTATAAATTTATTTGATAGAAGAATCATAGAGTAAATCTAAAAATAGATAAAACAGTTTGTTTTTATTTTAATAATCGGTTTTATAGATTTAAAGATATTCATCATAAAAAGTCCCACTAAACGCAGGACTTTAAATGAAGTCAAAGCTTAGGATTCACTCTGCATCCGCTGTTCAATTCTTAGCGTTCTGGCCTTTAACTGACGTGTCAAACCAAACAACAAAAGACTTAGCACTGCCATCAGTAACATCAAGATAAGTGAGAAGAATTGCATGACCTTAGTGAACTGCGCTGCTTGCTGAACTTGCTTTTCTACACTTGCAGCCATCGGCGTGAGTGTTTTGCCATAGAGTTGATGCTGCATCGTCCATAACTGTTCAGGCTTAAACCCATATTCAATAAAATGTGAATCGGTTTTTTCTGCTTGGACCAGAGCAAGCACATGCGGAATGGCTGCATTTTTATCGACAGGTTGGTGTAACAATGCCGTTTGCGCAAGCAAATAATGTTTTACAGGCATTTGAATTTGCGACTGCTGCAAATACTGTGCTATTTCACTTTGCTGAATGTTTTTATCGTAGTGTACGATTTGCTGAAAAGCCTCGCTTTCATCATCTTTTAAATCATATTGCACATAAGTCAGTCCTGACCAAAGCAGAATAAAGGCAATCAGCCATGCCACAAACTTCAGTATAAAAGACTGAAAACGTACATAGAAAAAATGAATTTTCCGTGTATAGTGCACCAGTATGAATGCCCCAATAAAAGACACCATGATCTTGAGCACAAGCCAACCAAACCACGACAGCAAATTCAGAAAATAATCTGGCTGATGTCCAAGTGATGCGAGATTTTCATCGACACTCATGGGCATATGCAGTTGCTGTATTTCAGTGCTCAGTCCAAAAAAGCTATAGACAAAATCAGGTTGTAGAAAATAGCTAATGCTGGAGGCAATAAACAAGGCAGCACTCAACATACACCATAAACTCAGTTTACGTTGACGTTGTTTGAGTGCAACCACGCCTTGTTCAATGTGCTGAGGCTGAACAACATACTCATCTAAGGAAGGCAAACGCTTCTCCTCTATTGACCATCCACCTCGGCATTAAGATGGTGTCGTACGATTAGAACTTGAATCTAAAACCAATTGATTCAAATTGTCCTGCAAACTACGCAACCGTGTGGTTGCTTCAGCACGTTTCTGCATACCTTCCTTTTGTATTTGAATCACATCATTTACTGTTTTAATGAGGGTGTTTTGTACATGTTCAAGCGTCTCAATATCAATCACTGAACGTTGATTGGCTTTTGCTGTATCTACTGAGTTTTGATGTAACAAATCAGCATTGCGCTTCAACAAGTCATTGGTCGCATCATCAATGGTATTGGCCAACTGCACACTATTCGTCTGCTCATTTAAAGAAATCGCCAAACTAATTTGGTTTTTCCATGCAGGCAATGTAATGTTTTTAATCGCATAAAACTTATCGACCAACATCAAATTATTAGACTGGATAATACGAATCATCGGTAATGTTTGCATGGCTGATTGTTGTAAAACCTGCAAATCACTCACACGTTTTTCCAAATTATTGGCTAAATGATTGAGGTCGTAAACTCTCTGTGTCGTGGTTTGGTCTTGCCCCTGTGCAGTCAGTGTTGAGATTTCCTGCTGAATTTCATCCTGTTTCAACTTACCCGCTGCGATATACACACCGAGCTGTTTATATTCACTTTGTACACCATGAAACATCCGATCGAGTGTATCGACACGTGCTTTTAAACCAGACTGCGATTTTTCAATTTCTTTCACCAAAGTATCTATCTGTTCTTTGGTGGTATTAAAGTGCATATCAATATTATTCTTTGCGCCTTTAATTTTGCTCATCAAGCCACCGAAGAAACCTGAATTTTTCTTTTTATTTAAGATACTTGAGGTATTCAGTTGTTGTGCAACTTGTACCACCTGATTTAGCTTTTGCCCAGTTTCATCCAAGTCCTTATTTTGAACCAAATTTAACAACTCATCGGTATATCCTGAGGTTTGTGTCGCAATATTTTTACCATACTCCGCTACGGCGTTATGGTTGATTTCTGCCAACTCTTTCCGTGCTGCCAAGACCGCATTGAAGTCATCTTGTTGCAAGCCAATTTCTTGCAAATTTAACTGTTGAAACTTATGTTCAATCACTTCGGTGGTTGGCTCTACCACAAGACTGTTTTGTTCTGAGTTGGTCATAATTCACCTAATCTATTTCTTAAAGTGTTGGTTTCTGTAGTGATTTTTTTAAGGTATGAATCAATTTTTCACGGCTATTATCGAGCTTTTCTAGTTCAATTGTCGAGCTTGATTGCTGCGATTGTTTGACATGATATTGCCATGCTGGGATCAAAACCTGCTGTGCCTCTTTATATCGGTCTAACAAACTCAATGAAAGCTGCTGTGACAACTGCATTTGCGTAATCGCAATATCATTACTGCTTTGCAAAGTCTGCAAGCTGTTTATTTTCTTGGATAAACGTTCTGCAAAATTATCTAAAGGATGTGCATTCTTCACAAATTTAGGATATTCCATTAAAAATGCTTCAGCCGCAGATATATATTTGGCCATTTGCTCACGTAAGCCTGTTAACTGCTGATAGCGCGCCTGTGACTTTTGAATTTCAATTTGTAATTTTTGGCTGAGATGATTGGCTCGATCCAACAGCTGATCCAGTTTTTTATAGTATTCAACTTGGGTTGAACCATATTCAATATCAATCCCGAGCCACTTTTGTAGCCCATTAAATTTGCGCTTCTTCAGGTATTTTTTTGAGTCAGCCAGTGACTGGATCAGTTGCTCAATGGTCTGACTCAACTGTAAAGTGAGCTGCGGGTCCACTCCATTTAACAGCACAGACTGCGCTTGAATGACACCATCTGCATAATGATTGAGACGATATTGATCGTTCAGCAACGGAACCAAATCATTACGCTGGATACTTAAAAGTTCATCTGAATTGACTGGTATATCCCTTAAAGGAACAAGAACGTCAATTTGTGCCATAGTGCTTTAACCCAATAAAGAAATTGAATAAAATCATTTTTATAGTACAGCTTTTATGTCAAATAACATGTAGATTTTTGCAAAAATGCTGTGACATCTTTTGTGCCGTAAAAATTATCATGAAGGTTATATCAGTTATTCAGTACTCTATTCATACTAGACCCAAACCTATTGAGTAGAAATAAAAGATCCAATCAATACATACTCTGTTTTTATCTTCTATGGAGTTACAATCCTTTATGAAACAAAACGCATATTTGAAGTCATAAAAAAGCCATGATCAACATGGCTTTAAAATGGAGTGTTTCGATATTATAAATAATCGCCTTCACGCTCAGGTTGATAAACCACTTTTTCAATTTTGACTTTCATCATTTGACCATCTGGCTGCGGCCATTCAATTTCTTGACCTTCAGCTAAGCCAAGAATTGCTGCACCAATTGGGGCTACAACATTGACCTGTCCCTTCTCGCCTTTAAAATCATGCGGATAAACCAAGGTAATTTCAGATGCTTCTGTAGATGGTGCAATAGTCAGTAAAACTTTTGCATTCATCGTTACCACATTGGCAGGCATATCTTGTGGAGCAACAACATCGGCGCGTGCCAATTCTTCTTCAAGCAACTGCATGGTCGGTGTAAGTTTAGGCTGATGTTCTAACATCGTTTCTAAACGATGAAGATCCTGCTCAGAAATGATAATTGCTGGGTTTGCCATGTGCTGCATTCCTATTTGAATACGGTATGAATAAAATTCTTATTAAAAATAATTTATTAGCCTATAACTTCTGTTATATCAGAAATGCAGTCTAAATTACATTTCAACTGATTTTGATTTTTTAATGCTATAAAAAAAGCCCCCTTGAGGGGGCTTTCTCAAGTCAGAACTTAGTTTGCGTAAACAGGAAATTTCGCACAAACAGCTTCAACTTTCGCTTTAACAGCGTTAATCACAGCTTCATCACCTTTACTGTCTAGGATATCAGCGATCCAGCCAGCAAGTTCACGTACTTCAGCTTCGCCGAAACCACGAGTCGTCACAGCTGGTGTACCAATACGGATACCAGAAGTCACAAATGGTGAGCGTGGGTCATTTGGTACAGCATTTTTGTTCACAGTAATGTGAGCTGCACCTAACCATGCATCTGCTTCTTTACCTGTTACATCTTGCTTAATAAGAGATAACAAGAACAAGTGGTTTTCTGTACCGCCAGAAACGATGTCATAACCACGAGCAATGAGAACTTCAGCCATTGCTTGAGCGTTCTTCACCACTTGTTGTTGGTAAACTTTGTATTCAGGAGCCATTGCTTCTTTAAAGCAAATTGCTTTAGCCGCTACCGCATGAACCAATGGACCGCCTTGGTTACCAGGGAATACAGCTGATTGTAATTTTTTCTCAATTTCTTCGTTTGCTTTCGCAAGGATTAAACCTGAACGTGGGCCACGAAGTGTTTTGTGTGTAGTGGTTGTTGTTACGTCAGCAATCTGAACTGGGCTTGGGTAAACACCAGCAGCAACTAGACCAGCAACGTGAGCCATATCTACAAATAGGTAAGCGCCAACTTTATCCGCGATGTCACGGAAACGCTGCCAATCTACAATTTGGCTATAAGCAGAGAAACCAGCTACGATCATACGTGGCTTGTGCTCAATTGCTAAACGTTCAACTTCTTCGTAATCAATTTCGCCAGTTTCAGGGTTTAAACCGTACTGAATTGCGTTATATGTTTTACCAGAAAAGCTTACTTTTGCACCGTGAGTCAAGTGACCACCGTGAGCCAAGCTCATACCCAAAACAGTGTCGCCTGGGTTAAGAAGGGCTAAGTAAACAGCAGAGTTTGCTTGTGAACCTGCATGTGGTTGAACGTTTGCGTAATCTGCACCGAAAAGCTCTTTAGCACGGTCAATCGCTAATTGTTCAATCACGTCTACATATTCACAACCGCCGTAGTAGCGTTTGCCTGGGTAGCCTTCAGCATATTTGTTTGTAAGTTTTGAACCTTGCGCTTCCATTACTGCTGGAGAGCAATAGTTTTCAGAAGCAATCAGTTCGATGTGCGCTTCTTGGCGAGCATCTTCATTTGTGATTGCTTGCGCGATTTCTGGATCAAATTCAGCAATTGAGATATTGGCAAACATTAGCGAGGTCCTATGAAATTAGGGCTTTTAAGCCGTGCTAAGATTGGCGCGTATTGTAGCATGAAGTTTATAAATTTCGAGAACGAACTTTACGCAGTTTTAAATAAAAAATCGCTCATGAAGCAGAACTCCTTGAGCGATTTGAGTCAAAGCAAATTACTGAATTGGCATGAGAGTTTTTACATCGGTCACAAAATTATCCAAATTACGAGTATAAACAGTCGTATGATTCCATTTATCAACTGGAGCAAGTAGTCCATCATTTTTGTAAGTAATGACTGTCCCTGCTGGTGCAGTATTCACTAAAAAATCCGTAACCTTTCTAGGCACAGTCTCATCAAATGATCCTTGATAAATAATGATTGGAGTACTTATCTTCTTTTTCAAAGGCTGAGAACCATTTGCTAGAAAATCTTTCACTTCCGGAATATTGGTCATAAACCCAGTTTGGGTACGTGGATATCCCTCTATTGTTCCAAAAATGTCTGCGTAATCGACCATTGGGGCACGAAAAGTACCTCCTAATAGCGTATAACATAGAGACTCAGCTTGTCTCGCAATATCATCTGTTGGAATTTCAAAGACTTCACTATAGCGTAATGCTGGGTAAGGATTTCTTAATCCTGCTGTAATTAAAGCAGTAAAAGTATCTAATGGCGCAAGAATATTAATTTTTTTCGTTAGATCCGTTTCCGTAGCAGCTTGCTGCTCACCACCTGCGAGGATTAAACTCAGGTTGGATGCTGGTGCAATGGCAATAGCGCCTTTGTAATCGAGCTGTGCTCTTGATGCATTCTCAGCAGCACCTAATGCGGCATGTCCCCCTTGAGAATGGCCAATAACAGTCCAGCGCTTCTCCGTTGTATTCCCCAAATTTTTACTCGCGGCAACAACTGCATCTGTGATCGAATAAGCCTCACTTTTCAGATTTAAAAATGGATGTAACTCACGACCTCCAGGTTCACCTAAGCCTTCATAATCTGGAGCAACCACGGCATAACCTGCTACAAGTAACTTTGCAATTAAGAATTCGTTTCCACCTAAACCTTGCTGACTCGGGGCACATTGATCAGCAACACCTGTAGTTCCATGTGCCCATGCAACGATCGGCCAACCGCCTGCTGGCATTGGCCCTTTTGGTTTAAAGACTAAAGCTGTTGCTTGCGTTTCACTTCCATTGACCCCACGCATTAAATAGGTCATCAATGTTTTAGAACTACTAACACTATCCAACACAACATTAGCATTAATATCTACATCTGTATAAGCCTCGACTCTAACCACTGGATTAACAATATTATTTTTAGGCACCCCATCATCTACGATAACAGAAGTTGAATCGCCATCCCCTCCTCCACAGGCTGTTAAAACAAGCACAGAACTACTGACGAACACGGCCAATATATGTTTTTTCATCTTAAAATTCCTTAATGACATTTTTTCTTGTTGTAACGATTCAAATCACTTGAATACATTAATGATTTACGCCTCAAAATGACACATGGCAAGACCAGTTACGAGAATGATACAAAGTGAACATTGTCTGCAAGTGAGCACTTACCATTGTTATAAAAACTGGTCATTGGAACTTAAAATAAATCCTGATCCCACAACTGAATTCAGGCATTAAGCTCTTCTCTAGTCTTTGTTTGAACCGAATCCCAAAGAATTATTTTAATTTTAAGCAATGATTTTCCTTTTCAACCCGCCTAAATAAATCGATAAGTAGCTTCCAACTTTTCCCTTGCTTAATAAAGCCTGATCTCTAATCACCTAGCTTCACCAGATGATTTAAACACCATCACTGCACAAAATCAGCGAATAAACCACAAATCTGGCAGTCATAGGCTGTCTTGATAGTCTTGAAAATGATAAATTTATTCAGCTTTTAATTTTCGGATATGCACATGCAAGCCATTATTCTCGACACAGAAACCCATACCCTAAATGGTCAACCCATTGAGATTGCATATGCACCGATTGAAATTGCAAATGGCAAATTAAGCCTAGACAAAAGCCAAGTATTTGATCAGCTCTATACCGTCGATGAACCAATCTCATTCGCAGCGATGGCTGTGCATCATATTTTAGAGTCAGACCTCGTTGGGAAGCCTCACTATACGACCTTTAAACTACCTGCTGAAACACAGTACATCATTGGTCATAATATTGATTATGATATTCGGGCTATCGAAAAATGTGGTGTCGATACTTCTCATATTAAAGCGATTTGTACACTCGCCCTTGCACGTTTGGTCTGGCCTGATGCTGAAGCGCACAATATTTCGGCACTCATTTATATGATTTCAAAAGGCAGTGAAAAAGCCCGTGAAATGATTAAAAAAGCTCATCGTGCCGATATGGATATTATTTTAACGGCCAATATTTTAATGCATGTGGTTCATCAATTAAAAATAAACAGCATGGAGCAATTATTTGCTGTCTCTGAAGATGCTCGTATTCCGCGTGTCATTAATTTTGGCAAGCATCGCGGAACAGCGATTGCCGAACTCCCTGCTGACTATATTCAGTGGTTAATGCGTCAAGATGAACTCGATCCTTACTTACGCAAAGCTTTAGAAAATACGAGCATTAAAACGCTCTAAAATGTATTGTCATAAATCCTTAATATTGTTGTAATTTTCGCCCTGTATGTTCAGCCTTAATTTATTTTTTCGGGGGAGTAAATTAAGGTATGAATCATTATCAAAAGACAGCATTGGGTTTAGATGCTTTACAACAACGTCATATCCCACTCAATGCGCGTCAAAGACGACTATTGGTTTTAATTGGTACAGAAGATTTTGAACAATTGGCTGACCAGTTCAAACAACGCATCGCAACGCCTGAAATCCTCGGACAATTAATTGAATTAGGTTTAATTCATTCTACACAAACATCTCATGCCCCTAGCCCAATACAATCGGAACCCCCACCACCGGCCTCAGTACTAGAAATTAGTCAAAATAACGTCAATCCAATAGATTTAGACAGCACAGCGCAGCCCCCTACACCACCCGCTCCTACACAAAGCCCAGCCCCACCACTTAAAGCTTATAGCTTTGAAGAAACACGCGATTTGATGATGAGCTTATTACAACGTTATTGTGGCTTAATGGCAAAACAACTCATTCTTCAAATTCAATCGGCGACAGACTTACACAGTCTCAAACGCTGCCAAATGCAATGGATTACGACGTTACAGGAAAGTCGAATAGAACCCACAGTACTCAACCAACACTTACAACAGATCAATCACTCACTGTTGCGTTTGCAGGCAGCTTAAATAAATAGATTCAAAGGATAATAATTGAGTCTTTTTCGGTCTGAGTTAAGATTTAAAAGAGTACGAGTTTGATTAGCAATCTATTGTTTTATTATTCAGGCAATAAATCTTAATGTCTTTCATCGACTTTTTCAGACTTTGGCACAATGGTTACTCGAACCATTTATCAAACAGCTTGATAAATAATAACTATGTGTGAAGTGATATGCTGATTTTATTTTATGACCTTCAAGATAATCGCTCAAAAAAATTTATCTCTTATATACTGCAATGGGATAACGCAACTCGACATAGATCGCCCATAAAAAAGCCCATGTAAACATGAGCTTTTTTTTCAAAAGTGTTAATCAACAACTCGGTATATATTTTCCGTTTGCCGACTTTCAAATAACAGTTCAATACTAGGCAGAATCACTTCACCATCAACAACGATATGTTCAATTCGTTTAAACAAATCCAAACGTTCTGCTTCGGAGTTTTCAGGTACTTGCCTTAACTGGGCCTTTACATTATACGTTTGGCTGTATTGGTCCTTTACCTTTACATCTACAAGCTGAGTCATGGTCATTTTCCTTTTCTTTTTTTAGCTCTGCTTAATCTTATAGCACAAGTTTTTTCCAACACTGCCCTTAGAGTTGTTAGAATTTATCGCAATGTTAATTTATATAAATATTTTCAAAATCATGAATATAAATCATAAACTTAAATCAAATATGCTTAACAACCGAGATACATAGTCATATTTTTTCACATAAAAAAAGCTCGCATTTCTGCGAGCTTTTCTATGTTGGAAGGCTAGTGCTGATTTATTGTTTGAACATTTCGTTTCAAACTCAACGAGCTGTCATTGATCCGTCCAACTACATCGTAGCGTCTTAGTTATCGACCTACTGTAAGTACAATATAAAAGCATTTTTCACTCTCGACAAGAGCCCATGACATTTCGAAACAACTGTACAAATAAAAGCCAATTGATATTTTTTAAAAATAAGAGACCATACTGAAAGGCAAAATCGAGATAACATCTCAGCGTCAAATCAAGTAAAATCGCGCATTCAACCTATGAGTTCTTTTCCATGTTAGTTCAATTGATTTTGAGTGATTTATATCGGTATTGTGGCAATACAAAACTAAGTTCATTTCTCAAAACTTATTTGTTTAATCGTGGTTTTAACTTTAGCGTTTGGTTACGTCTTTCGACTTCAAAATCATGGATCGGCAAACTGGCCTACCCTATTTTTTATTATAAGAAGAAAAAATACGGGATCGATATCCACTGCACCACAAAAATTGGCTATGGCTTGTTCATCGGTCATGGGGGACCTTTGATTGTCAACCCAACGACTGTGATTGGAAACAATGTCAACCTATAACAATTTACAACGATTGATGCCAATGGCGGTCGTCAGACTGCTGTAATTGGCGACAATGTATATATTGGCCCAAATGTCTGTATTATCGACCATGTTAAAATTGGCAATAATGCCACCATCGGTGCAGGTAGTGTGGTCACCAAAGATATTCCTGATAATGCAACAGCCGTAGGTAATTATGCAAAAGTTATCCACTATAATAATGCTGGAAACTCAGTAAATAGACGTTGGCTGAATTGAAAATAAAAATAACATCAGCATAATTTAATCAACTTAGCACTCTATGAATAAAACACAGACTGACAATTTTTATACTTCGTAAATTTTAAGACATAATATGTTAGTGTTGTATTTCAAAAGCTCATGAATAGGATAAATTAGGTTAGGGTAAATCTTCGTTTTTGTTCGATGAGTAAAATAGAGGTACATCATGACCACGATTAATATTTCAGACATTAAAGAACATTCTAGTGTAATTGCCGTATGTGGAACGAAGATTGGAGATGTTGACCACATAGAAGGTCAAGAGATCAAACTGACCAAACATGGCGATGGGAAACATCATATTATCCCAAGTGCATGGGTAAGAGAAATTCGAGAGGATCAGGTCATGTTAAGCAAAGATGCCCAAGAAATTAAAGATAATTGGATTGAAGCATAGACTCAAAAAACTGCAAAGCTACCAGCCTTTGGGCTGGTATTACATATGATATACACACTAAGTAGATGTAAAGAACGTCATCTACATCCATCTATCTAAGCTTGATCAATATTGATCTATCGTAAAAGTATAAAAATCACTCAAACACAACATTCTTAATCTTTAAAAGGGTTTGAAACTTTATCTTTAATACTTAACCAAACCAAAAAAGCCATAATAAATAAAAGTAATGCAATCACGATAAAGAATGTTTCACCCACAACGAAACCGGTAATGAGCGCCCCTAACCCGATGAATGATAATAAAGTGATCAATGCGATGCCAAAGACATGCATGTTTTTCTCCAATGGTTAAAATAAGAAAGATCTCATTATTGCGTTTAGGCATGTCAATTTAATGTTGTTTTCATTAAACTTTAATAGTGCTTTTGATTGATTATGCGCTATTGTGTACTATTCATATTATCTTAATGAAAACTAATGTATGAACCGTACCGAGATTGTAGGAGACACATTTTCTTGAGAGAATGTCGCTATGACAAGATTAAAATACACCGCAGAAATCAAAGAACGAGCAGTACGTTTGCTGCTTGAATCTGAACAAGATTATCCTTCTACTTGGGCTGCAATTACAGCTATTGCTCCTAAAATCGGTTGTACCCCTGAAACTTTGCGTGCTTGGCATCAAAAACATAAACAACTACAGAATCCAGCCGTAGTGCAACTTCTGTCAGATCAACAGCGTATCAAACAACTAGAACGTGAAAACAAAGAGCTACAACGAGCCAATGAAATTCTTCGTAAGGCAGCTGCTTTTTTCGCACAGGCGGAGTTAGGCCGCCCACACAAATAATGGTTGATTTCATTCGTGATCATAAAGCCCTGTATGGTGTTGAAGCGATTTGTCAAATATTGCCAATTGCCTCATCCACTTACTATCGCCAGCTTGATCTAGTACAGAACCCTGAAAAGCGTTCGAAACGAGATTTACACGATCAACATTATGCTGAGCAAATTAAGTTAATTTGGCAAGAGAGCCATGGGCGTTATGGCATTCGTAAAGTTTGGCAACAACTTAAACAAGAAGGATATTCTATTGCCCGCTGCACGGTAACACGCTTGATGAAACAACTTGAAATACAAGGTGTATGGCGTGGTAAGAATAAGCGTACGACACATCATGATGATCAGCAAAAAAGAGCTGATGATTTAGTTAAGCGTGATTTCACAGCTCAACATCCCAACAACCTTTGGGTCGCTGACTTTACCTATATTCAGACTCATTCTGGGTGGGTATATACGGCATTTATCATTGATGTGTTCTCACGAGCAATCGTTGGTTGGAAAGTTTCCACCCGAATGAATACCGATATGGTACTTCATGCCCTTGAGCATGCACTCAATAGTCGGGGTATGCCTAAGAATGTGATTCATCATAGTGACCGAGGGGTGCAGTATCTTTCAATCCGCTATACTCAGCGATTGGAAACTGCGAACTTAAGAGCCTCTGTAGGAACAACGGGAGACTCGTATGATAATGCACTGGCTGAAACAGTGAATGGTTTATATAAAACGGAGGTGATTGAATATTTGAAATCTGATTGGTTAGGCTTAGCTGATGTTGAATTAGCTACATTGAATTGGGTAGACTGGTTTAACAAAAAGCGGCTACATAGTTCTATTGGCTATGTTTCACCATTTGAGTTTGAAAATATGTACTATGATAAAATCAACACCTTAGATTGTGTTGCATAACTTAAATAAACTGTCTCCGATATAGTCGGTACGGTTCAGTAATTTTTATAGAAAAATTACATATATATTAATCTGAAGATTCTCTATACTTATAAAAATACCAGTAAGCAAATTCATCAATTTTCACCCGAATTAATTTCAATCATGAGAATTGAGCTTCTACAGGCGTCACAACAAAACTTTAAAAAATCTGTTCTTGTCTTGGGGGCAATGAGTGATCAAGAAATCTGTTTTTCATAGTTTAGATTTACAAAAACTTATTTTGATTTTAATTATTGGCTGTGTCTCAAGCTTGTTTCTAATTTCAATTTTTGTTCTGAATTATGTCATCAAAGAGCAGTTAACCGAAAACTCTTTAGCTGCCAATCAACGCTATGCCTCAAAAATTGCATTTAGTACCGACAAATATTTTGAAAGTATGTTGAATGAGCTCCGCTATAGTGCTCAAATTGTTGGTCAAGATTTCTCAAATCAACAGGTTTTAAAAGCTGAAGTTACACGTCTTAAAGGTCAATCACAAAAATTTAACTCAATCACGATTATCGATAAGAATGCTTTTATTCTGGAATACTCTCCCGAGACTTTACATGTTAATCAAAAAAAACAATATAAAACTGCCGGTATTACTGAAGCATTAAAACTCAAGAAAACCTATATTTCCTCTCCATACAAAGGCTTGTCAAACAATTTAATTGTGCTGATTGCTCAGCCTATTTTTAATCGTAAAAATGAGTTCCTCGGTATCGTCACGGGCTCGATTTATTTGAATAAAGAAAACTTGGTGAGTGAGCTGTTAGCTACCACTTATTCTTATAAGAAAAGCTATACTTATGTTGTTGATAATAAAAATAAGATCATCTTCCATCCAGATAAAACCCGCATTGGAGATTCATTAAAAAATAACACAGGGATGCAATATATTACCTCCCACTCCACAGGCAATATTGCACTGGTCAATAGTAAAGGGATCGAAAACCTTGCGGGGTTTGCGGCAATTCCAAGTGTGAATTGGGTTGTCGTGTCACAACAACCGACGTTAGAGTTATTAAGCCAAGCCAACTCGATCATCGTTAAAGTAACACTGGCTTTGCTCGGTTTCTATTTACTCTTGTTCATTTTTGTGTGGAAACTTTCTTACTGGATTTCGTCACCACTCAATAAGCTTGCACAAATGGCCAGCATGTTGACGCGCCCAAATATTGATCAAGACATTAAAAACATCGATCCTTGGTATTTTGAGGCTTTACGCTTTCGCACCGCTCTTTTACTTAGCTCCAAACATTTTAAAGATGAAATTGCAGAGCTTAAACAACACGTGAATACCGATCCGCTGACGGGACTTTATAACCGCCGCGGTATGAAACTGTTTTTAAATGAATTAGAAGCAACCAATACACCTTTTTCGGTACTGACATTGGACATCGATCACTTTAAAGCAGTGAATGATAACTATGGGCATGATCAAGGTGATCATGTGTTGAAAAAGTTGGCTTCTCATATGAAAAGCAACTTTCGTCAACATGATGTGTGCTGCCGTGCCGGTGGAGAAGAATTTATTGTCTTTGTGGTGCACGAAGATCCGAAAATTGCCTATATAGCAGCTGAACGACTTCGTAAAACAGTAGCACAAAGCTACATTGATCCAATTGGAACGATCACGGTTTCAATTGGTATCGCCTCTTGGCCTCAAGACTCAGAGAATATTCAAGATGTGATTAAACTGGCAGATCAAAAACTCTATCAAGCCAAGAATGATGGTCGAAATTGTATCCGTTCGACATCATCGGACTGACATAGATTTCGTTCAATATAAAATTAGGCCAAATCATGCAGTGCTTACAAATCCATCTGTTCAAAAATGAAAAGGCCTAATATAGGCCTTTTCATGCAAGATGATTCAACTCATTTTTTTAAGTTCTATCATCTACTTCACTCTGTTTTTCTAGTTCTGCATCATTTAACAACTGCCCCGTATGTTGTGGCTTAATCAAGGGTGCAGTAGGTCGTGGGTTGCGCTGCGTATATTGTATACCTATGCCCGCTTTGACATCATCAGCTGCAACTTCCATTTCAAAACGTTGCTGATCTAAAGCTCGGATATCCTCACTCACCTGCTGAATTTCATCCTGACTTGCACCCAGTTGCTGCAAGGCCAGTTGACCTAAAGCCAATGCAGACTCAAAGGTTTCTCGAACCATCAGACTGACATTTTTCTTAGACAAATACAGTGCATGTTCACGGTCATAGGAACGAACAATCAGCTTAGCCAAAGGAAATTCAGCATTCACCAATTCTACAATTTTATTAATCGTTTCTTTGTGGTCGACACAGACTAAAATTGCTTCTGCTGTATCTGCCCCTGAAGCATGTAAAATATCTAAACGACATCCATCGCCATAGTAGACATCAAAACCAAACTTTTCCGCGTTCTGAATCATATTGACGTCATTATCAATAATGGTCACATCCACACTACGCGCCAATAACAACTGACTGGCCACTTGACCAAAGCGACCAAAACCAATCATCAATACTTTACCCGTTAAGCCATCGGCAACCCTGACCTGATCAAGTGAGCTTTCATCCTGTTCAAGGGTAAAGCGTTTAAATAACACGCCGATGATTGGCGTTAGCACCATAGACAATACGACAATCGCGGTTAAATTCGACTTGATGGTATTGTCAATAATTTGAGCTGTCGTCGCGGCACTAAACAATACAAAGGCAAACTCGCCTCCCTGCGCCATCAGTAAGGCACGATCTAAAGCTTCGGGATGATTACTCTTGGTCAAACGCGCGACCACATAAATCATCAGTGCTTTTGTCAACATCAACGCAATTACACCACTGACAATCAGCGGCCAATTTTGTCTGACCACTACCAAGTCTAAAGACATCCCGACGCCCAAGAAGAACAAGCCCAGTAATAA